>Ga0207674_10005441_pt1 | contig 15122 bp, 33 predicted proteins | sample KBSCornC72_FD_184303 | JGI IMG/M metagenome (GOLD analysis project Ga0207674, IMG submission 184303) | Corn rhizosphere microbial communities from Kellogg Biological Station, Michigan, USA - KBS Corn C7-2 (SPAdes) (version 2) | ecosystem: Host-associated > Plants > Roots > Rhizosphere > Soil ... | reverse complement strand
GAAATTCCATTCAATCTGACATACACCTCGAGGGACTTCGAAGTAGATGGGAATGCCTTGGCTGTGTCCCATCAAATGTCGGCCAGGTGGAATATGAGAGAGATAGTAATGCCCCGTCGACGCTCGCTTAATGTAAGCTCTTGAGCTATAGGGCCCAGTGGGGACATTAAGGAATCCGACAAATCCTGGCCCGCTGCGGGGTTTGCCCTTGAGATCCACCCTGAATGTGAGGCTGGCAGGATCAACTGGAAATCCGCCTTCCTCGAAGCGGATCGATAGGTCGTTATGCCCCAACTGTTGACATAACCTGAAGGTATTGGGAGGCAGGTCTGCGTTAGACGGGGTAGCCATAGCCGAACTGGCAATAAAAATAGGAATAGAACTACCGACCAACGTAACAAATGTTCGACGATCCATAGAGAGATCATACACCAACCAAAGAAAAAGGCGCGAAATCTTGCGATCCGCGCCTTCAAAAGTACCTAGTCTCAGGTGTCTATCAGAGACCGACCCCGTAACTGTACGAGAACACGCTCTTGTTCGCACTAAAACCTGCGTCATCGTAGTACAGGATGAACCACATATGACCATAGTTAGGCGGGTAGCACTGCGCCAACTTGGAATTGATATCGTTGAATTGAGCTTGGCTCATGCAAATGATCGCCGACAGGTACGTCGTCGAATAGGTCGATTGGCAGACGCCAACCAATGCAGTGACGTGAATCAGATTCGTGCTGGGATTGTTGCGATCATCATACAGGTTGCCACGTGGCGACACCATTTGAAGCTCGCCAGGTTGGACCCACATGAACGTATCACGGATGACACCCTGTTGAACCGATGACACATTCTCAGAATGAGTGGGTTCGGACTCGGCCGGGGCGCTGCAGGAAAAGCAGGCCAAGATGGCGAATGTGCTCAGGATCAGTGCCACTATTTTTGATTTCAGCATTACAGTAACTCCTATGTTGAGAGTCGAGGTGGGATGTACACCACTAGCTGGATCAAAAATAGTTATTTGGCTGTCAAATCGGCAGTAGGCTCTGATTTTCCCTGTTCAAGTGAAGTCACCAATGTTTCCAACTCTTTGATGCGAGAGCGCAGTAGGGCAATAGTGATGTACGGGCACTCCCCATCGTCATACAGACTATCTGGAGAGCACAAATCGAACGGTTCTTTCGAACGCTCGCAATCAGGACAGATCACGCCAGTCCCTCCAACATTTTGAGCAATGTCGACAAACGCTCGGCCAGCAATCGAGGGCGGCCTTGCTCGTCCTCAATCAGCCTCGCTTTCGCCACCGCTTCTTTGATCAGAACTTCAAGCCTAGTCGCATGAAGCACAAGGCAATCGATCAAAGCGTCATCAGCATAACCACAATCCGTCATGCCTTTGGCACATTGGGCGAAACGAACCTCTGAAGGTGCGTCCTCCCAATCCTCTGCAGAAGCCGCTTTAGGGCGTCTGCAATCGGGACAAATGCTGTCTGACATGAAGCCTCAGCGCCTTTGAGCGCAAGCCTCACACACATCACCCAAAGCGCCGAAGCCCTGAAGGCCGCAGACGTGTTTCAGGGCTTCTTCGGACATTGCCGCTGGAGGCCTGCTGGGGAAGGGGTCCGGCATCTCATGCAGGACCGACGGCAACTGCACGAGTCTATCGTACTCCGCCAACAGCATGACCAGCTCTGGCTCCTCTCGCATCTGACACTCTAAGGGCCTAGAATAGCAAGATGCTTCCTCGTGGGCGTGTCGATCCCAACAGTTCAATTCCTCTGGGCCCCTACAGGCGTCCGTGTGGACATGGGCTCGGTTACGTAGACGGCGAATTGCTTCTAAGAGTTCCATAGGGCCTACATACACCGTCAGAAGGTGGCATCCTCGTCAAGCCGTTCCCAGGAACTCTTGGTGGGTAACGGCAGCTCTGAAACTTTGGGCTGAGGTGGTTCTACCGACTGTTCGGGAAACTCATCAGGATAAAGGATTCTGTAGGCCTGTTGCCTTCTTTCCAGTGGGATCTCTGGATCGTAAAGAACACTCGCAGTTCTGGTGTACCGCGAACCCGGTGGCATTGCACTGGCTTCTTGTAAGAATGATGTTAGAGCCATATGCCTAGCACTTCTGTTTAGGTTCTCAATCCCATTGAGAACTAAGAACCCTACATAAGGATACCAGACAGTCGGTGTGTAATTGACCTCTACCGTGCCTTCATCCATTACAAATTCAGCACCTGTATGGAAAAGACGCATCGTAGCGTCTGTGCATAAATATTCGTAAGTATGGAGTAGCTCGAGCACTGTGAGTTTGAAAGTTGTAGGTCCACTCAGCACAACCTTCTTCTTCAAGGCCCAAGAAATTCGATATATTGGAGTTCTTCCCCACCAGGTTCCGATCAACAACTCGGGTGTACGGAGGAACCGCTCCCGCTGCTCATCCGTCAAAGGTTCATAAAGCGACATATCTCACCTCCAAACGATTTGACGGGAGGAACCCAACATCTCCAGCACAACCGCACCAGGAGGCTGAGTCGCCATGCAGTGCAGACAATACAGGTTGATCCCCATGATCAACAAGCCTAGGCAGCGTTTCATCCTTCAAGTCCCAGGCGGGCCCTCAACTCCGCATTCTCTTTCCTGAGACGCTCGATCAGAATGGCCTGACAGTGCCCACGATAGATGTACTGGTCCGCCTCACCCCGTCTAGCATGAACGAAACAGTGAGGCGTGAAGTCCTCTGGGCCAGGGTAGAACGCGATTGGCAAGAGGCAGTCAGGGCATGCATCGCCGGGCTGAGGCGGCGGGGGCTGGCGAGCTTTATTTTGCGCAAGAAGCCAGAATTTTAGTTGCCTGACCTGTTCGGTGTCGTTCTCATGGAACTCCACCAGCTCAAGATTGGTCTGGTTCATCGGAACCTTTAATCTGGGCCGAGTAGGCCTGACAAGCTTCGCAAACATCGTCAATGTTGCGGCCGAACCCGCTCTGGCCGCAGACGTGCTGAAGACCCTTAGGCGGATATGGGTTGCGTTTTTCACCCCTTCCCGCAAGGTACGGGCGAAGTTCCTTCTGCATCTCCCGCAATCCCTCAGATCGCTTCCGCGCTGAGACCTGGATAACTCGATTCTCTTGCGCAAGACCGCTCAGCGACGATTTGACGGTACCAGCTCTAACATTCCATGCTGATTCCGGCGGCGGAGATGGGCCCCGTTTCGGCTTATTGTGCTCTTCCAGGTCACCGCTGCGGGTTTCGTTGGCATCCCAGCCCTGCTCCCACGCTTGATGCATCGCCCCTTCCTTGAGCATATTGGCGCAACCTGTGCAGACCTGGGCCGGTCGGCTACAACCACCCGTCATACAGGGAGGGCGCTTCACGATCGGTTCTGAAGCCTGTTCCTCGTTGTATCGGTCTTGAAGTCCCTTCAGGACCGGCGCCCATTGATCTCGTTGGTGAGTGGTTTTCCGATCCTGAATGAGCGCCATCACCACATCGCTCAATACATCAAGTTTGGCTTGATTTGCCATCTTTTGCCTTGTAGGGGTTATTGGCCGGCCGGCTAGCATGATGCCCATTCAGGGCCCATTGCATCCCATGATAATGGCCCTGATCGAACGCCTCTGCTTGGGTCCTAGTACCCAACCGGACCAATCGATCATACTCGGCTAAGAGCCGAACCAGTTCCGGCATCGCCTGGGCTTGCTGACGAAGCTTTTGAATGGCTTGAGCTGTCTCTTGATCCATACGGCCACCTATACACCTACCCAGCGGCTTTGCCTGCCAACTGGTCGCTAGACGTGACTTGCCGGGCAGTCGGTGTATCGGAGGATGATGTCCCAGCGTCTGTTTCGCGTCTACTTCAGTGTGGCGCCTCACGTGCCCGCACACAATTATCGGCACATTTGGGCCGAAAGCCTCGATAAAGCCAAAGAAGAAGCTGCTTCTCTCATCGAGAAGCACCGGTCCAATCTTGAGCCATTGGACTTTTTTCTAGGAGCTATTCAGGAAGAAGGGATCCGCCTCTTCAGTGAACATCTCCAGGAATTGTCGGGCAGATAGATTCAAGCAGGCAAAGCCCTACCCAGCTAAATCGAGCACAAATCAGATCCGGAAGGTCAAGCTCTTGGCCTTGTCCAGCCCCATCGGAGTCAGCTTGGCCTCCTCATTTCGAAGCTCGAGATAACCCTTCTTCTCCAAGCCCTTTGCCACCCGAAGTTCATTCCGATTGATTTCCACCCATGGAGTTTCGGGAGTCCCTGTCTCGAAAAGATCAATCAGCAGCTTCGTTTGGGACTTGGTCATCTTGGGCGCAGGGACGGTGGAAGTCGCCTCTTCCAACGCCTCTACGGCCGCACAATAGACGCGGTCCAACACTTGAGCATCGATCTCATAGTACGCCAGGCCGTTTTCCTTACGAGAGCGATCCATCTCCGCCTTCAACTCGAGGAGCAATTGTGCGTCCAGCATACAGCCCCATACGGACGGATACGGGACAAATTAAGCCAGGACACCCTCAAGCCTGGTGTCGGGCTTTGCCTTGGCAATTCAGGTTGAAGAGTATTTACCAGGTCTTTAGATAACTTCAAATCCTCTGGAGGTCTCACGAAGAAAATGTTCTCCCATCCTCAGTTCGTAATCCACAGGAACGAAAGTCAGAGCCCCGGCCCAGCACCACGCCCACCGTCCTTTCCCTTCACGTACAAGTCTTTGAGCGGTAGCGGGGTCGTGGTCTCCAAAATTTAGATTGGGAAAGCTAAATTCGACTATTTCATAGGCTTCAAATCCCTTTGGTGTGGGCATTTTATGGATCTACACCATTCTGTCGGGCAAGTGAGCTTTGGCAGGCAAAACCCCTGGTGTCGGTGTAATGTGGCTGCATGGCTCAAAGGTCTCCACGTGTCGCTGTCACCCTGACGCCCCAACTCCAGGCCCACATCCGCACGGTGCAACGTCACCAGGTGCTGAATGACCTGGATCTCCTGAGCCCGGCCGAAATTATCCGGGAGGCAGCGATCCATGGCATGAGGGATCCTGGATCCATGGATACAAGTCGCCAGGTGTCCATGGATCCTGGTCACCAGGAGTCCATGGCGGTTGGTCACCATATGACCATTGATCCTCGAGACTTTAGGCATGGTGACCTGGATCATCTGATCCTCAGCAGCACGACACAGGAACGCCTGGCTACCATGCCGCCTTGGCTCACCCCCGAGCGCTGCATCGTGACGCTGCTCGATATGTTGGAACTGAAGCCCGACAGCCTAGCGGCCTTCGAGAAACGGGTACGGTTCAAGCACCCCGACTGGTTCCCTAAAGAAGAATAAGAGCCCTAAGGCTCTTCAAATCTGCCAGCATAGCGGCCAAAGCCGCATCGATCACCAAGAGGTCCAGCTGAAGCCCGAACGCTTCTAGGATGATTTGGGTCCCGTTGACGATATGCAGCTGAAAAATGTCAGCTTGACAGGCCTGTTGGGAATCCATGTGCTGATAGAGATTCCTGGCCTTCTTGGCCAACACCGTCGCCCGTTCAAAGGCCGATGTGTCCAAAGCCCTAGGATACCGTCGATCGACCACAAATCGGCGGATCTGTGTGATGGAGTCGATGTAGGCCCAAGCATCCATCAGGCTCGCAAAGCAGCAGCCCTGAGCCTGTATACGCTGCAAACTTACCTGAGCGGCGTCCACAAAGTAGATCAGGCTCTGCACATAACAACCGTGCTTAGGCACAAGGACGCTCGTAGTAGCGAGATACGTTGCACATCACCTTGACGAAGCTGGATGTTTGGCAACAGCTCCTATGTGCAATTTTCTCAAGGTAATCGTACATTTCGGGCAGAGAGGGCGGGGGTTTCTTGTCGTAGAACTCCAGCACTTCATCTCGAAGAGCGCGGCTCATCTGCCCGTCCGGAACGTCCCGAAACCCCTCAAAGATGATCTGAGCGAGTTCAGCAAAAGGCATCATTTTATCAAAAGCTCTGCACCTACAGGACAAAGATCGAAAGGCTTGTCCCTGCATCGTTCACAAGCATCTAAATGTTGATGAAAAGCATTCGGCGAGAATGTTTTGACGGGGAAATTCGACCAATGTGCCTGGTAATGGCAGGTTTGGCAGCGATGGTCGCCTACAGCAGACCAAGTAGAATCCGTCACCGAGACTCTATTGGTATTGATTGAGGCACAAATGGGGCAGACCAGCATCAATCGCCGATCGCTTTCAAGAGGGCCAGCAAGCCAAAGATAGCCGCCGTAACGAGGTTGAAGAAGGTCCGTGCGGGATGGCCGGAAAAGAAGTTGAGGGTGGCGGACATGATGAAAAAGCACGTCACCAGCTCATAAATGTGCAGTCTAAAGAACGTCACCGGCCCCATCTCGCTTTTGCCGCTTTCTTGGCAATCGCTTTGCGTTTAGCAGGCGATAAAGCGGCCGCCCTAGCGTGACCACCCTTTGATTTGTTCGAAAGACGACTGGCCAAACCCTGTACGGCATACTCCTGCACGACGTATTCCTGCAGAACCGTGAGCCGAGCGTCGTAGTAACATCCGGCCTCCGGACGCCAAGCTAGCCAATTCGTGCCTTCTTGACCAGGGGTGGGATCGATCACAATCCGGACGGCCGTCCCGAACTTGGTCGCTTCTTCCTCAGATTGAAAGAACTTGGCGTGATCCCAAGCAAGCGCATCAATTCCCCGTTGAACCCCCATCGCTCCCAAAGCGGGCAAGGAATCCTTCAGAAGCCAGTACGCAGACGGGGTGGCGAGGGCATCCGTCATAGCATTCGTAATTGCATTCGTAATTGAAGCCAACAACGAATCGACCAAAGCCTTCACTGTTGGGGTCAATTTGGTCGTCATCGCCCCACCACTTCCACCGGACAGGTACAGCCAAATTGGCGCAGCCACTCCTCAGCGTAGCCCGATCGGCAACTGACCTCCAATGTCAGGGGATATGCGCCCGGTTTCTGCCGCTCCAGCTCTGGGAAAGGGCTAGGGCCCGCCACTTTCAGGTAGATCTTGTCGCTGCCCGTTGTGGGGACGACGGTTGCGCTGAAGATTTCAATTTCCAGTTTCATCATACCCACTTTCGAGCTTCCGGAGGCAATAGACGGCGAGAGCGAAGCTGAGGATCAGGTTGACCACATCCCACAGCACACTCCTCAGCCCAAAGTGGCGATGCAACAGGACAACCGCCAGCCACAGCAACGCCGTAAAGACGAGGCGTTGGCGGTACAGGAAGGCCCTGAAGGCCATCAGCTCAAGTACCAGTTGACGGCTCGCAAGCCGCACCACGTCACCGCCAACACGGCGTCCAGACAGCCCAATAATTCCACTATGAAGTGCATATCCATACTTACGGTCCTTCTTGAGCCAAATTAAGCCCCTAGGGGTCCTTTACTTCGTCATCGGAAGGCGGGCCGATCGTGACGGTCAAACTATCGAACTTGCCCTCAGGTGTGGCGAGCAGCTTGTACTGAACATTAACCAACTGCCCCGAAGGCAGACCCAAACGACGCCCAGCTTCATTGCCCAGGATGGCAGTCAATTCGGACTCCGTCAGGGAGATGGTTTGGGACTTCATCGGACGGGTCGAAAGGCCGAAAGGTCCAAATGATCGGAGGGATCGATTCCATTTTGAACCAAAGAGGACAGCCATGGGTTCAATTGATTCGCTTCCTCCAAGCCGGATAGGAGAAATTGCCGTTGATCCTTGTCGAGCCGCAGCAACAATTGAAGCAAATGCCCCAACTGCATCGGCCCCATGACGGCCTGCCCTCGATCCACTAGAGCGGGCCAGGCCGATTGCTCATTGTGGATGACGGGAGGTAACGGGTCATTCGGATTGTACCCTACACCATTTTTAATGGTTGGCGGCCGTAGGGCCAAATCGCCCCGAGAGTTCAGTTGGGACTTGTCGTCAGGAGAGAGCTTGGCCCAAACGCTATCCATTAGCGTTCGAACCTTCTCGGCCAATTCTTGATGGGTGTCGTCAAGCGCCAACGCTAACGGCTCGAGACTCTCATAGAGGTGGGGCATTTTTATAGGCATGCCGCATACCTTACACCAAACAGTCAGCGGTTGACCAAACGGGCTGCGATATGACCGCAGCACCTCCAAGCCCGCAGGGCTCCGGATGCGTCCGTGCGTTCTCCTTAAACTACCGTCGTCAACCTATCGCATAGTACGGCGGTGATTGTAAGGAATTAAGGCCCAAAAGGGTCTTCGTCCAAGAGTATTTGGTAGCGGGATCTTGGAGCACCATTTCGAGGAAACAAGTCGGAGAGTGACGATAATGGTTCGATGATCGCCATGATCAGCTTTCTTTGCACGTCATCCAACTGAGCATCCACACAGGCCTTTTCGAAGATTGCCTGTGTGGATGGAGGGGTATCATCGGCGTCAGCTTGGGGCACCTTTCTACCTACACCTGAGCCGCACGATTTCGCTTAACTTTCGGAGAAGGCAGCCGTACTATGGGGCATGGTCATCCAGCGGACCCTAAACGCTGGTCTCGGAAGGACCGGAGGCAGCAGGTTCGGGTCGGAAAGCACAGACCTTAAACGTGGGCTCGGGATCCCGGAGGCAGGGTGACGGCTGGAAATGCCTTAAACTTCTAGCAAGCGAGTTGGCGAAACAACAAGGTCGGGTCGGCCGGACGCAATGGCCGATAGTCCCGAAAGTAGGATGGACTCAAACTATCCGGCTCGTGTAGGCTCGGAGGCAAAGAGCCAAAAGCAGTAAAGCTTTTAAATCACAGCTGAACCCCGAAAGGTAGGGTATCCCCCAGCCTCTAGGGGTTCAGCTGTTTTTGTTGGTCCGTAGGGTCGGCTAGATGCTAGATTGGCGCATGCGATATCGAATGAAGCGTTCCCCCAGCATCACTATCGAGGCTCACCAATGGCACCGGAACGGAGATCATCCGGGAGATGGACCAGTGGGGTTCAAGGACGGCAAGCCATTTCGTAGCGAAGGCCATGTCGTGCGGTACTACCGCAATCCGACCGTGCTGGGTGCCTCCCCATGCATACATTGTGGCAAACAGATGCACGTCCACGGCTGGCTCGATCAGCGTGAACCGGGCCCGGGCGAAGGGAAGGTCGAGACGACCGTTTGCCCTGGAGCCTACGTGATCGAACTGCTGGATGGCAGGCGCTACGCTCTGCTGCAGGACATCTTCCAGCGTGAGTACGAGCCGATCCGCTGAAATGGGTCAGGAGTTGTCGGGCGGGATAGCCCATTCGCCCGGGTGTTGCTCCCGAAAAAGCTTTACCTTGGCCTGCCATTCAGCATAGCGTTCGTGGAATTGCCTGAGCCGACTGCTACCCGTGTCCCTAGCGGCTCGCCCTACCAACCAGCCTTCTTGTTCTAGGATGAACGCCGCTTGGTCGAGCAATTCCTGCTTAGTCGCCATGAACGCATCTATACCACGGTGTAGGGGAAGCGCATGTACCAAGAGATAGACGCCGATATGAACGCGAAACGGTTTCGGTCCATTTGGGAACTTGCGATGGAGCAGCTCTGCCAGCACACCGCTTCCCCAGAGACGGAAGGCGTCCTGCAACAAATCGTTCGGCTGTGCGATGAGGCCGGCACCATTCGGTACGCCATCCGGGCCACCTACACTGGAGGCGAGGTTCTGTGGCTGACCGATGATAACTCGAGCGACGAAGGTCGGGGCTTCTCTTCTTTCCACACTAAGCATCTGGTCACGTTCGTTACTCGTGAAGAGGCTCAGAGCAGGGTCGCCTGGATGTCAGGATGGACGCAATTGGACGTTATCCCGGTCGTTGAAGTGCGGACCCCAGCCTAGGAAGAACGAGCTTCACGGGACGAAGATGGCCGTTCAAGGATGGGAGCGACGCAACCGAAGCGTTGCATCAGCTTACCCTCAGTACGAGACCATCCCTCTCGAGAAGAAAGACGCCGCATCCCCGCCCCTTTGATCAGTAGGGCATACCGTTTATGGTAGATCCGGCCCAATTGGGTGTAGGCCGAAGGTTTGGGGTCGAGAAGGTCGAACCCCTGGATGAACTCCTCAACCTCCCACATCAAAAAGTGTCCCGCTAACCTATAGGACGCCGTGTAGGCCGAAGGTTCGAAAGTGCCGGTCAAATAGCCTAATGGGCAGTTGCAAGGCACCCCATTAGGCGACAACAACATCCCCACCTGAACCGCATCCGCCAGTTTGGCTGCAAATAGCCTAAAACGCCGAAATCGGGTCATATCGTCCATCACGGCCTTCCAAGATCTCATAGGCCATTCTACACCGAAGGGGGGCGGCGTAAAAGTCGCCCCCCTTCGTGCCCATTAGGGGGTTTGGGCTAACTGACGATCGTGAAACCGATCCGGATCAGGAATGACGTAACCCAAATTGCTGGCTCGCTCGAAATAAGCTGGCCCCGGCCGACCACTCTTATGCCGAACGACAAAACTGCACCGCAGAGGACGTTTGGCCGCATGATCCTCATCCATCGTATCACCCAACATCTCGAAAAATGTCGAGCTACGGGCCTGCAGGCCAATAAGCCCCGCCACCTTGCCGTAGGAGAGCGGTTGCCCCACCGCCTGCAAGGTGTCGAGAATGGTGTTGAGGGCGATGTACTGTGCCAAATAGGCGATACTATGCTTCATTTGATCTCCATGTTACGAGACAGGCGTCGGCGAAAAGAGCCTCAGCCGCCATAAGGGTTACGCCGAAATGGCGTTCAGGTCAAGCAGGGTCCATGCGGATCCCGCTGGACCATCAAGGTTCATCCTGCTCTTCAGCCGCAAAGGGATCCCGCAGCAGGACATCATAACGGGTCGTCCCAACGGACCTCGTGAGGACCCAGAATTCACTCGATTTAACGGTCGGCCCCTCCACTCTCAATCGAACCTCAAATCGATCGTCCGGCCCCAATTCGAACCCATACAGCTCTTGATGACGCAAAATCTGCTGGATCAAACTCTGCTGCAACCCCGACAATCGGTCCGATGGAGGTACGGAGCCACTGAACAATTGGACGTAAGACCCCTCGGACAACGCCACATTGTCGATCCAAATGTCCTCCCGAGCCCTATAGAGCCGCCCCACTTGCTCAAATGATTCCAGCTGCTCAATAATTGCCGAAAAAGGACCAACGCCAATCCGGTAAGGATGCTCCAACGAACCCAATTCGGTCATGAGGTTACTCAAAAGGATCCCGGCCCGCCAAAATGTCATAACGCGAACGAGCAGGAAGATCAGGAGGAGAGTCGATCCGTCTCACTTGTACCGTACAATACCCATTCTGCAATTGCACCACGATGGTTCGAGGGTAGGTCCCTTGATACAAATCAGGGAATTGCAGCACCTCTTGGATGATGGCCTCTTGTAAGGGCGATAGAGCCTCGTCCAACCGAGCCGAAAGCCCAAAAGTATCCTCAGTCGAGCGGTCCTGTAGGGGAATGGGACCACTCGACTCAGAATCGATCGGCCGATCAAAAATGTAGTCCTGTTGACCAGGAGGTAGGACTTCGGCCCAATGGCTGACCTCGCCCATATAGGGTTCTAACCGACCCTCAACCCAACTGCACCACCCCTCAGCCGTCCGTACCCCCACCAGCGGACCATCGGTAGTCCACATCAACACATCCTCACCCCCACTCCTCCTAAGATCCGTATGGGCAATCCAGTTGATCATTCGATCCGCTCCCATACAGTCGAACGAGCCTCAATCGGCCGCTCCAGTATCGAACTGGTCCACCCACTACTGCCATCCTCTGGATTCAACACAAGAAGCATCAAAAATAACAGCCGACCATCAAAACACACCTGCTTGATCTGCTGCCTAACGGTAGCGGCCGTCTGACCTTCAGAGGGCTCGGGATGGACCCTCAACGCCACCACATACCCCAACCGTTCCGGCTCACCCTCCCACAACCTATTGTCAGTAGCAGTCGGACCGACAGTCCAACCCTTCGAAATAAGCACATGGGCCAGCCGCTCACACTCCTGATGGGTCAAGAAGACAGCCCAAATCTTGTACTCAGCCATCCCTAGCCCTCATCCAAACGAGCATGCCGGTTCCGCTGGCCTAATGCCCTGATGGCCTGATCATCGTAGCCATGCTGCCGTAAAATGGCCTCAGCCGATGCCTCAACCATATCGGAAAGATTTCGCTGACCGTGGATCCGTTGCACCCTGTCCAAATGCTCCAAATCAAAGGCAGTTAGACAGTCCGCCCCAGGATCAATCTGCAACGCAGCATACGTAGCACCAGCCGGAGAATGCCGCAGGACAATGTAGGGCTCCCAAGAAGGGGTGACGGAAAGGAAAGAATAACCCGCTATCAAAGTCCCCGCTGATCCAAGCTGTTCCGCATCTGCCAGATAGAGTAGTTTGAGCAGCTTAGGAAGATGAAGAGGGGATGTCGAACGGAGGAAGTGTGCCGCCGCCTGTAGGGCCCGAACGGGATGATGCCGCAGATGAAGCTCAATAGGCCCTCCAGTAGTCTCCCTAGCAGCTTCCTGGGGCGCTTCCAGCAAACCCTCAAGCGGTCCCACCGATCGCTCATACAGCTGCGCCAGCGTCACCAAGGCATCCTCCAACTGCTCCCGTCCAAATGGAGCCTCTATAGGACAATCGCCCTGCAGCATCCGCCGCCTGACCGACTTCACCATCTCCACCACTGCCAATAGGTGCATGCTCTGCTATACCCCAAATGCCATCAGGTACTCACTAGATTACTCAAAAATCATGAGCAAAAAGCCGACGATTGGCCTGCGAAGCCTGCGGGTCGTCGGCTTGTCAACTCCCAAATAGCAAACCTAAAACAGCGGTTGACCTGTTGCCCCCGAAAAGCTCAATAATACCGCCTATTTAACTCAACTAGCGAAAATGAGATGGGAAAGGTGGGTACATTTTGACCCGCCCCACAATACCCCTAGACCTGCACGGGTCCTTCGGACGGATGTGCGGGTCAACGGGTGCTGTGTCGATTTCTTGATGGGGCTACGTGAAAAAATGACCTCTTGTTTTCTGGAATTGGCCGCTCCCCCTTTTGGTACATTCGAACGAGACGCATGATGGATCTCCAATCGAGTTTCATGGTCCCTAGGATGGTTTGGATGACCCGGCATTGAAGCGGGGTGGGGTGGTGACAGCGTTCCAAGCGGACGATGGGCTGACGATCGACATCGATGCTGAACCAGATGGCGGCCGTTTCCGAGGTGGGGCCGATGTACAGGTCCACCACGCCGCTATCGAGGTGTTGGACGAGGTGTACGTCCACGCTCTTGTCCTCCATGTGCAGGACGGGTTCATCCCCATGGGGGTTGAGGTGTAGGATTTTCCAGGTCATGATGATTTTCGGTAGTGGAGCGCCATGATGCCGCAGGGAAAACCCAAGCTGGCCAGGAAGCAGCTGACGATCGGGTGAGCTGGATAGAAGATGATGGTGGCACCCATATAGGCGATCGTCAGGATGACGAGCTGCCAGAAGAGCTGGTGAGCTGTCAGGGCTGGTCGTCGGTCCTTCATAGGAAGTGCAGGACCATACTGATGATGGCGCAGTCGAGCAGGGTGCCGAAGAAGAGGCCGTATACGAGGCCACGGGCTTCGGGGATGGGCTCATAGATGGGCTTGCGGGGCTTCATTGGGCGTTTTTGGCCAGGGCCATGATGGCATCATCGTAGGTTTTGAGGGCAATCCGAAGGGCCGCCATTTTGGGCCCCAGCTCTTCGGCCTGAGCGTTCAAGACGCCCGCTGCGGCTATGGCCAAACGGCCTGCTTCAATCTTGGGAAAGTGGTCTTTCGACATATCAGTAATACGGACAGGATCTCAGGCAGTTAAGGGATCGCTATCGTCCATCAAGAGATCGTAGCGGGACCGGGCCATGTTGGGCTCAGGAGGGGGAGCTGGGCTGGTCAATTCGGCGGTCGGATCGCCATCCATACGCACGGTGAACTGGATGATGGCTTGGGTTCCTGGTGCCAGAAGGATTCGTCCCCCATGGAGGACAACGGCTCGGATGATGGCTTGTTGGGTGGGGGTTAGGCTGGCCTGTTGACCCGCATGATGCATGATGCGAGCATGGTCTTCATCGAGAGCGGCTGTGTTGCGGACGGTTCGTTGGAACCCCGTCAGGGCTTGATTGGTGAATTCTTGGTGTGGCAGGGTCGCCCATGGGCGGACGATGGCCCAGAAGGTCTCGCCTGGAGCAACCTCATAGACTTCGTCTGCCGTTCCTCCTACCGCTAGGGTGAGCTGAGAGCGGTTGGTCCAGAGGTTCTCTTGGAGGTGGCTTAGGTAGGGGATGGCCGAGCGGAATAGGTCCTGGTCAATTACAATTGTACGGTACTGCCCATGAACGTGTTCAGGGCGTGGATTTTGGATGATGATGTGATCCCCTTGTCGAGGGAATTGGTCTGAGGACACGCTGACGATGGGCCCAGTTATCCGCCAGACGTTCTCATTGGAGGGCGTTATACGGACCCATTCGAGGGGACAATGGATCTGCCGGACGATGGCGGGATATAGGGGCGAGCCTGGACGAAACTGGGAAGAGGGGATGGTGGCGGGCGGCTGATACTGTTCTTCAAGGTAGTCTTCCGTAAAGACCACCTGGGCATTAGCAGGGCCTCTTCCCTCCAACTGGACGGGTTGGGTGGGGCCATCCGCCGATAGGGCGTAGAATTGTTGCTCTGGCTCGAAACAGATGTTGTCCGATAGGCTGTTGAGGTACAGGATCCGTCGGACCGTGAAGAGGGTCTGCCCCTCTTGCCACTCCTCTTCCACTGGGTATTGATCGGGCTCTACCGAGACAAGACCCATCTGGACGGCATTGTCCAATTGCGCTCTGGGTACAATGAAATTTCTGCTGATAGGGAAATCGGGCCTACAGACGATTTGGACGTGGCTCGACTGAGCTGGTGCGATCCGAAAGAGGTCGCCTGATTGCACGTAGGCCAAACGATATTCGCCCGCCGAGTCTGTACCGCCTAACATGAGGTTCCGACGGACTACGTAGAGATCTGTTTGGATACCCCAAGCAATATGCCCTTGTCGCATAAGTTCCTCCAGATGCCGCCTTCGGCAAATGAAGTCTTGTGCAATCGGATTCCTTGAGGGGTCCGAATTGGCATTAGTCAGGCGGACGTGGCTCGAAGGCACCCTTCC
>Ga0207674_10005439_pt1 | contig 15123 bp, 12 predicted proteins | sample KBSCornC72_FD_184303 | JGI IMG/M metagenome (GOLD analysis project Ga0207674, IMG submission 184303) | Corn rhizosphere microbial communities from Kellogg Biological Station, Michigan, USA - KBS Corn C7-2 (SPAdes) (version 2) | ecosystem: Host-associated > Plants > Roots > Rhizosphere > Soil ... | reverse complement strand
CAGGGATCAGAAAAGAATCAGAAAAGGTGTCAGGAACCGTTCCCGCCACCGTTACCAATAATCCACCCACCTATCCCGCTTCGGGTGCCACAGGTCGGCGTACTCGCAGACCTGTGCCTTTCGCCGCCCCTTCCAGCAACCAGACGATCTTACGTGCGTTCGCATCCGTGCGCTGGCGGGCTTGGTCGATCGCGTTCATCTGCATCCAGCCGCGAATCGTCGGATCGGCGCCCGCATCGATCAGAAGCTTTGCCATTTCATACGCGCATTCGCGAGCGTAGTCGCTCAGCGGCGTGTCTCCGATGACCCGCTCGTCGTGAGCGTTCACATTCGCGCCGGCTTGGATAAGCCGCCTCGCGACTTCAAGCCGATTCCCCTGCACCGCATAGTGCAGCGGCGTCTTACCGAGACCGTCGAAGCGATTCACCGGATACTTCCGCTCGATGAGGTCGTTCACCCGCGCAAGGTCGCCGTCCTGCGCCGCTCGGTGCAGTTGCTTGCGCTGAAACTCTGCACTGAGTCCGCGTCCGGTCATATCCTCGATAATACCGGCCAGTTGTGGCCGCAGCCATCCGAATAGGAAGCGGGAACATGCCCACGCGATTCGACCGTCTCGGCTTGCCCACTGTCAGAAGCCGCGCCAGAAAAGCGTGGCAACGAAAGGGTAATTCCGTGGTCGTCGCGATCAAGGAGCATTTTCATGCCCCGATTCATCGTTCCAAAACAGGCTGGCCAGTGCTTCGTCCGTACCGGCCCTACCGGCAAGCCGACCGTCTACAATAATCAGTCCGGGAACAACCGGATCTGTATTCCGTGCAATACGCGTGCGGAAGCGGAGAAGATCCGCGACCGGCTGAATTCCGGCGATCATCAGGGGGAGATTAACATTCCTAATTGATCGGAAGTCCACGCCGGCAGTCGACCGGGGGGCCATCCCTTAATGAGATGCCGGAAAGTCCTTCCCGATCCCGTCGCGCGCAGCGACTTCCCCCTCTACGGACGTGCAGGGGGCGGCCGCCGCGGCCGAGCCTCACCCCGACTCAAGGGGCCGTCGGCCGGAATTCACTTGTCGCGTAGGTGGGCACTCGGGGCAATCGGATCGGCGGCATCAATCTGGTAGCTGACGTAGATCATAAATCCGACGATCAACGCGACGACCGCCCCAACGACCGACAGGATCAAGACGATCTCCTGATTCTCTTGATCCGGATTCAAAAACTTGCGCAATCCCATATCTACTTCCCTGTCGGTTTGGACGTGCCCGCCGGCGGCTTTCGCTTCAATTCGTTACGCCGTGTGCCGCATCCTACCACGCCGGACGAAGTCAAAGACTTCCGCAACGGATCTCTCCGTGTCCTCCGTGTCCTCCGTGGCGGAGCCTCTTCTTCCTTCAATCCCCAAACCGCAACCGCCAATCCGCAATCGCCTTCTTCTTCTTCTTTTTCTTCTTCGTGCCCTTCGTGATCTTCGTGGTTCAACCCGAATTGAATTGAATCGCAGCCGAGACGCCTACGCCACAGAATGATCGGCAACCGCCGCCGCCCCCCGCGACCCCCGTCCTTTGCCTTTCTCCGCTTCCCTGCTTCTTTGCTTCTTTGCTTCTTTGCGACTCCCCGCCAGCGACCCCCAATCGCCAAACCCCGCCCCCCTACACCCCGCCCCACCAACCCATAAACCGATCCGGTAAACCCGTCTTCGCCGCTTGCGGCTTCGCGCGCCGGCCGCGCCGAGAACTATTCGAACAGACTCGAACCTCGCCGACGTCACCCCCCCCATCCGCAATCCCCTTCTTCCTGCGCTTCGTGGTTCAATTCGAATCCGTCGCAGAGTTTACCGAACACGCCCCGCTCCCGCCCGCCCATTTCCCCGCTAGAATCACCGCCAATGTCCGACCCCACTCCCGCACGCGGTCGTCACCCCGAGGCCACCCCCACGGCCGCCGCCGACACCGCCCCGCCACACACCGCCCGCAAGCCCCATCGACTCGCCAGGGCATTTAGTGTTATCTGCTGGATTTACCTGATAACCGTCCTCCTCGCCTGGCTCACCCTCCGCCTCACCGGCGACCGCTGGTGGGCCGCCACCCTCCTCCTCTTCGGCCCCCGCTGGCTCTGCGCCCTCCCGCTCCTGTTGCTGATCCCAGCCGCGCTCGTCTTCAGACGCCGCTCCCTCGCCCCGCTCCTCTGCGCCGCCGCCGTCGTCGCCTTCGGCATGATGGACCTCTGCCTCCCCTGGCGGCCGCTGTTCCACCGCGCCGCCGCCCCCAACGACGTCCGCCTCCGCCTCCTCACCTGCAACGTCCACCGCGGCCAGCTCCGTCCCGGCCTCCTCGGCGAACTCATCGCCAAAGAGCACCCCGACGTCGTCGCACTCCAGGAATGGTCGTCCGCCCACGAGTGGCAGGTCTTCGCCGGCGACCCCCAATGGCACGTCCTCCGCGATGACGAGCTCTACATCGCCAGCCGCTACCCCATCCTCCGCGTCCAGAACATCGCCAAGGACAAGTGGACCGGCCCCGGCTCCGCCGTCTGTTACGAGATTGACACCCCCGCCGGACCCGTCCCCTTCGTCAACCTCCACCTCGCCTCCCCCCACATGGCCTTCGAGGACGCCATCGACCGCGAAAACGGCGCCGGCGACCGCGTCCAGGCCAACAGCGACACCCGCCTCCAGCAACTCCGCGACCTCAACCAGGCCGCCCAGGCGTTCGGCCCGTCAGTCCTCCTCGCCGGTGACTTCAACACCCCCACCGACAGCGCCGTCTACCGCCAAACCATCACAAGCCTGGACGACGCCTTCGCCCAGGCCGGCGCCGGCTTCGGCTGGACCTATTACGCGCATTTTACGGCAGCCCGAATCGACCACCTTCTCAGCGGCCAAAACTGGCGCTGCCAGCGCGCCTGGGTCGGCCCAAACTGCGGCTCCCCACATCGCCCCCTTATGGCCGACTACGTTTCAATCCACCACGGCGGCTAGCTACATATAGTTGAGCCTTGCCAGCGATGACTAAAACTTGCTCACACCATTGTGGGGAATCAACTTACATTCAGGTTTAGACTACATCTTGCAAATTCAATGTAGGACTTATATAGTATTTTTCAGGGAATCATATTGATTTGCACGTTCATCCGGGAAAGAAGCACAACCTGCCACTGGGAGTCACCTCTATGGATCAAGAGCGAAATCTCGCTGAAATGATCCGCCGCCTAGAAGCCGACCGCCGCCGACATTCGGCGGCTATTGCGGCAATAGATGAAGTATTGTCGCAAGTCAGCAAGGTTGTTGGAACTGCCTGCCACAATGAGGTGGAAACCGCATCAGATGTGTCGGTGGCAACCATCGCGTCGATGATCGATCTTCCCCGGCGGCGGAAGTTCGAGCAGACGGGGGAGCGGTCGGTGCTGGATTTCATCAAGGCTCGGGGGAACCCGACGACGTCGGAAATCAATGCGCACTGGAAGTCTTCCGGCCGGCGCGGGGTGGCTAACGTGATCTTGCTGCGACTGTTGAAGCAGGGGGCCATTCGGCGGGAGCTGCATTCGGACGTTCGGGGGAGCCGGTACGTGCTCGCGGACGATGAGAGGGTGGACCGGGTGAACCGGATCGCTTCGTTTGAGGCGAATTCGTGAAATTACTGGTGAGGGTTGAGACCTGAGCCTGCGGAGGAGCGGCTCAACTCGGTGGCGGCGCCGAGGTAGGTCAATTGTCGGGTTTTTTCGTCGTAGCGGTAGACGGCGCGGGCGGGGGCGCGGGCGGCGTAGTAGGCGATCAGCGGGCGGTTGTCGGCGTCGCCCAGGTCGTGGGCGCGGATGACCTTGGCATCGTCGGGCCAGGCGGCATCGGTGTTGAAGACGGGTTCCTCGTGGACCAGGCGATCGGGATCGTAGGTGAAAAGGACGATGGCAGGCCTGTCGATCGCGGCGAGGTCTCGGTCGATCCGGCGGAGCAGGGGGGCGCTGAACCACTGATCTCGGCGGACGGGGTCGCGTTCGGACAAAGCGGCCACGGAGAGCGCGACGACCGCCGTGATGAAGATGACGCCAAGCGGACGCGCGATTGTCGGCCAGGTTCGCTGGAGAACCCCTTTGGCGGCGAGCAGGTTGAGGATGACGACGGGGACGATCGCGACGGCGTAGTGGGGGAAGAAAAACGTGTAATTCGCGTACATCGCCACGAAGAGCGGCAGTGGCAGCCAGAAGATCCACAGGCGGCGGTGGCACAGCGCGAGCAAACCGACCGGGAGCAGCGCGATCAGCAGGGGCGTCGGCAGCGCGCCGTAGATGAGGCGCTTGGGCTCCTGGTCTTCGAGGGGCGGGCCGGCCAGCGTGAGGGTGGCACGATTGACCAGCGAATCGAAGCGTGAGCGGGCGAGTTTCTCGCGGTAATAGGGGACGGTGAAGTCGTCGTACAGCGCGAGAAGTTGCGGTATGCGCGTCTGCGGGCGCAAGGCCGGGTCGAACGGGGCGCGGCTCATGGAGTCGTACGGATCGTACCGCTGGGCGTAGTAGTTCCAAGGCAGTTCGCGGGCGCTGCCGGTGACGCCCTTGTTGTAGACCAGTTGCAGCAGGACGAAGGGGAGGACGGCGCACAGGCCGATGCCGATTTGCTTGACGCGGGCTCGCGCGTCGAGCGGTTTAAGGTCAATCAATACGCCCAGCGCGAGCGGCACGGCCAGGCAGATCGCGTCCACCGGTCGCGTGAGCGCGCCCCAGCCGATGCAGACACTGAGCAACAGCATCCAACCGCCGCGATGATTGCGACGCCAGTGGATGTAAGCCAGCATCGCCAGCAGGACGAGGGTGAGCATCGGCGCCTGCGACATCATCATGACGGACGTTCGCCGGACGATGCCGAGTGAAAGCAGCAGGATCGCGGCGGCGAATCCGGATGCGCCGTCGAACAACTCCGTCGCGACGAGGTACATCAGGCCCGCGGCGACGCTGCTGAGGAGCAGGGGCGTCAGCCAAATCGGTAAATGCAGCAACATCGCCGGCGCGAAGAAGGCGGCAGTGCCTGGCCCGTATTTCGACGCATAAACACGATCCGTGATGAGGTGGAACGAGTCGAAGAATTCGCCCAGCGGGTGCTTGGGCAGCCACAAGTGGCCGGCGGCGAGCATCTTGGTCTGAATGAGATAGCAGTATTCGTCGTGGAGGATGGGCGACAAATCACGGTGCTGGAAGCGGGCGGTGAAGTACAGGTAGATCGTGGCGAGAAGGGTAAGAGCGACCGCCGTCAGAAGTCGGCCGCGCGGCGAGGGGTTAGTCAATCGACCGAAGGTTGGTTTCGGGCAGACAAGAATGTCTGCCCCACCGGGGCCGCGACGTCTCAGGCAGCAAACAACTAACGCGACCACCGACGCGATTACCGCCGCGATCAATTGCCGGCGTTCGCCGAGTTGCGCCCGCCCGAGGACGATCCAGCACTGGACGCCGAGGAATAACAGCAGCAGGACGACGAACTGTCGCGCGCTGGAAGTTCTGCGGACCGGGGAATCGTTCATCGCCGTTTGAGCCCCAGGACGCTCATGAAAAAGCTCGACAGGATCGTCTGGAACCCGATGGCCGTCAGTGTCGCGCCCGGGACGACGACGCGCATGGTCTTGGCGTAGTCGAGGTTGCCGAACTTGGCGTCCCACCAGATCACGACGGCGGTGACGAGCAGCGCCAGGCCGGCGACGAGCATCGCCGCGCCCGCGATCAGGCCGCGCTCGAGCGTGAAGACCTTGAACAGCCGCGAGAGGTTGGGCGTCTCCGGCATGAGCTTTTCGCCGACGGCGAAGATCTTCGTGAAGACCGCGAAGATCACCGACTGGTAGCCGCAAAGGATGGCGACGCTGGCGAAGAGCATCGTGTGCGCATCGAACCTGACGCCCGCGAGTCGCAGGCCCGGCAGGGCGACGCCGTAGCCGATCAAGCCGAGCAGGATCATCAACAACCCCGGCACCAGGAACAGCCAGCGGGGCGTGTAGAGCAGGAAAAACCGCAGCGTCCGCCAGCCGTCGCGAAACGTCTTCAGGTGCGGCTTGTGCGCCTTGCGGCCGTCGGGGTGAAGCGTGATCGGCACCTCGGCGATCCGCTCGCCGTACAAGCTCGCCTTGATGATCATCTCCGTGGCAAATTCCATCCCCGTGCACCGCTGGTCCAGGCGCTCGTACAGCTCCTTCGTAAAGCCGCGCAGGCCGCAGTAAATGTCGTGGATCGGCGTCTTGAACCACCACCGCGCCAATCGCGAGAACATCGGATTGCCAAGCCACCGGTGGAGAAAGGGCATCGCGCCCGGCATCACCGTGCCGCCGCCGGTTTCGAGGCGGCAGCCTTGGACCAACGAATACCCCTCGCGAAGCTTAGCCACGATCCGCGGCACTTCGCCAAAGTCGTAAGAATCATCCGCGTCCCCCATGACCACGAACCGCCCCCGCGCCGCCGCGATCCCGCCCATCAGCGCGTTGCCGTACCCCCGAAACCGCACCGGCACCACGCGGGCGCCGTTGTCGGTCGCGATCTGCTGCGAGCCGTCGGTGCTGCCGTTGTCGGCCACGACGACCTCCCCATCGATTCCCGCCGAGTCGAACGCCCGCCGAGCCTTCTGAATGCACGTCGCCAGCGTGTCCGCCTCGTTCAGGCACGGCATGACGACACTGACCTCGGGCGCGCCGCCGCTCACGGGCGCAACGGACGGCGGGGCGATGGCAGCAGGGGGTGTCGGGTCGAGCTGGGTCACGTCGTTTACTAGGCTATCGGACGTTCTCAATGCTATCCAGCGTTCCCCGGCGGACACCGGGGCGGGTAAGGTGTTGCACCGACAGGCGCAACCGTATGTACCTCGCCTTTTCCATCATCGGCATCACCGTGACCGTGGTGCTCTTTTTGCTCGTGCTCTTCGAGCCGGGCCTGGACTACCACGTCGAGGCCCCACCGCACTCCTTGGATTCCGAAGAATTCCTGCGACTGCTCGGCGCGTTATCGGATGCCCAGGTGCACCGCGACAGCCGCGTCCGCGTCCTCACCAACGGTAACGTGTTTTACGAAGCGCAGCTCGACGCCATCCGCGCGGCGCGCAAGAGCATCAATCTCGAAGCGTACATCTTCAGCAAGGGCCGGATCGGCCAGCGTTACATTGAGGCCCTCGCCGAGCGCGCCCGCGCCGGCGTCAAGGTCAACCTCGTCATCGACGCCATCGGCAGCTTCGCCACCTGGCAGCGGATGTTCAAACCGCTGACCGACGCCGGCGGGCGCGTCCGCTGGTACCAGCCCGTCCGCTGGTACACCCTCAAGCGCTTCAACAACCGCACCCACCGCGAGCTGCTGATCGTGGACGGCGAAATCGGCTTCATCGGCGGCGCCGGCATCGGCGACAACTGGCTGACCGGCGAATCGGGCGAGCCGGCGTGGCGCGACACCGTGGTGCGCGTCACCGGCGACCTCGTCGTCGGCCTCCAGACCACGTTCGCCGAGAACTGGCTGGAGGCGGCGGACGAGATCCTGACCGGCGACGAATACATCCCCTCCCACTGCCCCAACTGCGCGGACGGCGACGAAGGCGAGGGAAACAAAGACGAAGCACGCGGCATCGTCGTGATCAGCTCCCCCTCCGCCGGCCGCTCGTCCCGCGCCCGCGTGCTCTTCCAGACACTGCTGGCGTCCGCGACACAAACGATCCACATTACGTCGCCCTATTTCCTCCCCGACCGCAGCGTCCGGCGCGAGCTGATCAAGGCCGTCAAACGCGGCGTACAAGTCACCATCCTCGCGCCGGGCGATCACGCCGATCACCTGATGACCCGGCGCGCCAGCCGCCGCCGCTACGGCCAGCTCCTCGAAGGCGGCGCGGAGATCTACGAATACCAACCGGCGATGATCCACGTGAAATCGCTCATCATCGACGGCGTCTGGAGCGTCGTCGGCTCGACCAACTTCGATAACCGCTCCTTCGGCATCAACGACGAAGTCAACCTCGCGGCGCAGTGCCCGGCGCTCGCCCGCCGCATGAACGAAGACTTCCTCCGCGACCTGCAGGCAAGCCGCCAGATCACCTTAGACGAATGGCGCCGCCGCCCCCTGAGCGAGCGCGTGATGGAAACGCTGGGCCGAATAATCGAGCGTCAGCAGTAGGCTTTACAAGGCGTCGACGTTGCCGCGCAAGCTCACCGCGGCACGACGTAAAACAGGACGCCGAAGAAATGGCACGCGCTGCCGGCGAGCACGAACACGTGCCAGATCGCGTGGTTGAAGGGCAGATGATCCCACAGGTAAAAGATCACACCGACCGTGTACGCCAGTCCGCCAGCGACCATGAGCGCGACCGCCCCGCCCGGCAACGCCTGCAAAAACGGCCGCGCCGCGATCACGCCGATCCACCCCATCGCCAGGTAGATCATGGTCGAGGCGAAATCGAACCGGTGGATGAAGAAGAGCTTGAGGATCGCCCCGGCCAGCGTCAGACCCCATAGGAGGCAAAACAAACTCCACCCCCACGCGCCGCGCACGCTCACCAGCAGGAACGGCGTATACGTCCCCGCGATCAGGCAGTAAATCGCAATATGATCGGCCACCTTGAGCCAGTGCTTGGCGCGCGGATGGCGGCAGGCGTGATAGCACGTCGAGGCGAGGTAGAGCAGGAGCATCGACGCGCCGTAGATCGTCACCGTAATGACGCGGCGGGCGTCGCCGTGCACGCTCGCCAGCGTAATCAGGATGGCGAGCGCGGCGATGCTCAACAGCGCCCCCACGCCGTGGGTGATGCTGCTGAGTCGTTCTTCGCTTTCCGTTTCGGCGTGCGGCTGGGTGGCCCGCATAACACGACATGCTACGCCCGAACGTTGGGGCATCAAGCGTTCACACGAATTTTCGAAGCGAGCTCGACTTTCTTGCCATTGCTTCCGTTAGTCGAGCCGGTTGTAGCGCCGGCAAACTGCGGATTCGACGCCGCCCGAAACTGCCCCGGCGTCTGACCCGTCTCGCGCTTGAACACCACGCTCATGTATTCCGGGTGCGCATACCCCGCCAGCGCCGCGATCTCGTTCAGCGGCAGGTCGGACTCGGCGAGCAATTGCCGCACCCGCTTAAGCTGCACCGACCGAATCTCCGCCTGCGGCGAATGCCCCAGGTACTGCCTGAACTTTCGCTCCAGCAAACTTCGCGACATCGCGGCGTGACTCAGCACGTCTTTCATCGAGCACCCGTGCGACGCGCGCTCGCGGATGAAGCGCAGGACGGACGTGACGGCGGGGTCGTCGATCGCCAGCACGTCGGTCGATTGCCGCGTCTGCACACCGACGGGCGGGATCAATTGCGGTTCCGTGGGCGCGGCGTCGCCGCTCATCAGCCGATCGAGCAGCGCCGCCGCCTCGTACCCGACGCGCTCCGGATTCGGCATCACGCTTGAAAGCGGCGGATGACAAAGATTGCAGAGCACCGCGTCGTCATCCACGCCCACGACCGCGATCTCTTCCGGCACCGCGCGGTTCAGCCGCTGGCACGCGTCCAGCACGTGCTGCCCCCGCATGTCGCTGCACGCCATCAGCCCCAGCGGCACCGGCAGCGATTCCAGCCACTTCGCCAGGCGCTCCTGCTCGCGCTCCCAGCCCGGGCCGTGCGGATTGTTCCACGGCGATTCCCAGACGGAGCACGATTGCCCGCGCTCGGCCGCGCGGCTGACGAATCCCTCGCGCCGCCCCTTGGAAAACGCCTCGTCGTCGCCGAACCCGCAGAAGGCGAGGTGGGCGAAGCCGCGCTCCAGTAAATGATCCGCCGCGAGTTGTCCGATCGCGCGATGATCCGATTCGATCCGCGGCGCGCCCATCGGCGGCCGGCAATCGTTCAGGTCCACCAGCGGCACCCCCGCCTTCGACAGCATCTCCGCAAACTCCGGCGTCGTCTTCCGGCAAATCACCCCGTCCCCCCGCCACTTGCGAAGCCACGCCGGCGGGGCGGTCCAAAGTTCACGCTGTTCAAGAAACACGGACCAGCTTTGGTGCGAGCGCAGATACCGCGTCACGCCCCGGAGAATCTGCCGGCCATAATGAATCGACGTCTCGACAATGAGGGCGACGTGCGGACGCTTGGTCATCGCTCGGTGCTCCACCTACAATTCATTGATCAGCCCGGATCCGAGAAGGAAACTCAATCCATCGTGGTCCGACACACGCACGCCTCGCCCCAATGCGGGGGGTAAGCGTCGTGTATTTCATCGCTAACAGAATAGAACGCCCCCTCCGCCGCGTCCAACAAAATAACTCAATGACGAAACAAAGCTTCTCATTGCAGCGCCGCCGTGTGAGGCGGATATATAGTCGCGGCGGGACATTCGGCCCAACCGGCCAGCGGGTTGGGGCGTATCATGCTTCCCGGCCTTTCCTTTGAGGTGCTGATGCCCGTGAGCGGTTGCAAACTCTTTCGATCCCTGGTGTTGACCACGCTCGCGCTGGCCACGCTGGCCGTCGTCGCAGTGGAAACCGACCCCGCCAAGCCTTCGCCGGAACAAATCCAGTTTTTCGAATCCCAGGTCCGCCCCATCCTCGAAACCGCCTGCTTCAAATGCCACGGCGGCGAGGCCAAGATCAAGGGCGGCCTGCGCCTCACGACCCGCGCCGCCATTCTCTCCGGCGGCGACACCGGCCCGGCGATCTCCATCGACCAGCCCGCCAAAAGCCTGCTCCTCAAAGCCATCAGCTACAAAGACGAAGACTTGCAGATGCCCCCCAAGGAGCAACTGCCCAAGGAAAAGATCGCCACCCTGACCAAGTGGGTCGAAATGGGCGCGCCCTGGCCCGCGGGCGAGGCGACCGTCGCCACGGGCACGGGCAGCGCGCCCGCGCCCAATCCGCATTCGCCCCCCAAAGTCACGCCGGAAACGATGAAGTTCTGGTCGTACCAACCGGTCAAACGCCCGCCGGTGCCGCAGGTGAAGGAACAAACGTGGGTCAAAGACCCCATCGACAACTTCATCCTCCAAAAGCTCGAAGCCGCCGGCCTCGCCCACGCCGCCCCCGCGTCGAAAACCGCCCTCATCCGCCGCGCTTACTACGACCTGACCGGCCTCCCCCCCAAGCCGCAGGAAGTCGAAGCCTTCCTCAACGATCAATCCCCCGACGCCTACGAAAACGTCATCGACCGCCTCCTCGCCTCCCCCCAGTACGGCGAAAAATGGGGCCGCCACTGGCTCGACGTCGTCCGATTCGCCGAAACCAATTCCTTCGAACGCGACGGCGTCAAACCCAACGCCTGGAAGTATCGCGATTACGTCATCAACGCCTTCAACAACGACAAACCCTACGATCAGTTCGTCCGCGAACAAATCGCCGGCGACGAGCTGCCCAACGCCACGCCCGAATCGATCATCGCCACCGGCTTCTACCGCCTGGGCGCGTGGGACGACGAACCCTCCGACAAGCTGCAGGCCAGATACGACGAGCTCGACGACATCGTCACCACCGTCGGCCAGGGTTTCCTCGGCATGACGATGAACTGCTGCCGCTGCCACGATCACAAGATCGACCCGATCCCGCAGAAGGACTATTACAGCCTCGTCGCCTTCTTCATCAACATCACCCCCTACGCCAACGGCCGAAACATCCAGACCGATCTCGTCCCCGACGCGCAGCGCAAAGCCCACGAGCAGGAGGTCGAATCCCTCGCCCGCCGCAAGCAGGATCTTCGCCAGCGCATCGCCGCCTTCGAGGAACCGGTCCTCAAGACGCTGAGCGAATCGGAAAAGGCCGACCTCGACAAGCCGCGCCAGCGCGCCACGCTGCTCGAACCGAAGATCCTCGCCGCCACCAACGCCGACGAGCTCCGCCATTACAAGGAACTTCGCACCCAGCTAAAGGAGTTGGAGGATCGCAAGGAATCCGATTACCCCCAGGCCCTGAGCGTGAAGGAAACCGGTCCGACGCCGGCGAAGTCCTTCGTCATGAAACGCGGCAACGCCAACACGCCCGGCGAAGCCGTCCAACCCGCCTTTCCCGAAGTCCTGAACCCGCCCAAGGTCGTCCTGCCACCCGCCAAGAAAGGCCAGCGCACCACCGGCCTCCGCACGCAGCTCGCCAACTGGCTGACCAGCGAGAAAAACCCGCTGACGGCGCGCGTGATCGTCAACCGCCTCTGGGAGCACCATTTCGGCCGCGGCATCGTCCGCTCCCCCAACGATTTCGGCTTCGGCGGCGACAAGCCCACGCACCCCGAACTGCTCGACTACCTCGCCTCCGAGCTCGTTGCCAGCGGCTGGCATCTCAAGGCCATCCACAAGCTCATCATGCTCTCGAATGCCTACCAGATGTCGTCCGCCGGTAACGAGACCGCGCTGGCGAAAGATCCGCAGAACGATCTCTTCTGGCGGTTCGACATGCGCCGCCTGACCGCCGAAGAATTCCGCGACGCCATCCTCGCCGTCACCGGCAAGCTCAATCCCAAGATGGGCGGCCCCGGCATCTACCCCACCATCCCCGCCACCATCCTCGCCGGCCAGTCCCGCCCCGGCGAAGGGTGGGACAAATCCTCCCCCGAAGAGGCCGCCCGCCGCAGCGTCTACATCCACGTGAAGCGCTCGCTGGTCGTCCCGATCATCGCCGCCTTCGATGCCGCCGACACCGACTTCAGTTGCCCCGCCCGCTTCACCACCACGCAGGCCACCCAGTCGCTCATGCTCCTCAACAGCGACATGATGAACGACGAAGCCACCGCCTTCGCCAAGCGCATCCACAAGGAAGCCGGCGAGCTCCCCGAAGCCCAGGTCCGCTTCGCCCTGAAAGTCGCCCTCTCCCGCGAACCCGCCCCCGACGAAGTCTCCCGCGGCGTCGCATTCATCGACCTCCTGAAAACCAAACACCACGCCACCAGCGACTTGGCCTTAAAACAATTTGCCCTGTTAGTCCTGAACCTGAACGAGTTCGTATATTTGGATTGATTGATTGAATTATCCCCTCTCCCGGACGCGCCGCTGGCACCATTACGCCAAGCCGCGCGTAGCGTCTGGGAGAGGGCTAGGGTGAGGGCCGGCGTCACCGCAATCAAACGCCGCCCCTCACCCCAACCCTCTCCCACGTGCGTCACACCTCCCCGCGAATCAAGCGGCGAGTCGCACGCGGGAGAGGGAGTAAATCCTCTCTCACGTGTGGCGCGTGACGCACGCACGCCAGAGAGGGAGCATGAGCGAATTACGGAGATCACAATGTCTGCAAACTTCTGCCGCCGAACCCGTCGCGAACTCCTCTGGCAGGCCGGCGCCGGCTTCACCTCGCTCGGCCTGCTTGACCTCCTCAGCCGCGACGGCTTCCTCGCCTCCCAGGCCGTCGCCGCCGACGGCGTTACCAAATTCGCAAACCCACTCGCCGCCAAGGCCCCCATGCTCGCCCCCAAGGCCAAGAGCGTCATCTTCCTTTTCATGTACGGCGGCCCCTCCCACGTCGACACCTTCGACTACAAACCCGCCCTCTACGACCTCGACGGAAAGACCATCCAGGTCAAGACCAAGGGCCGCGGCGGCTCGAAAAACGAAGGCCGCGTCGTCGGACCCAAGTGGAAGTTCAAACCCTACGGCCAGTGCGGCAAGAGGGTCTCCGACCTCTTCCCCAACATCGGCCAGTGCGTGGACGACATCGCCTTCATCCACTCGATGACCGCCGATTCCCCCATCCACGGCAGCGCCATGCTGCAGATGAACAGCGGCAAGATTCTCTCCGGCTCGCCTTGCATCGGCTCGTGGGTCAACTACGGCCTGGGCAGCGTCAACCAGAACCTCCCCGGCTTCGTCGTCATGCTCGACCCGACCGGTGGCCCCATCTCCGGCGCCAAGAACTGGTCCAGTGGCTACATGCCCGCCGTCTACCAGGGCACGATCCTGCGATCGACGGGCGCGCCCATCCTCGACCTCGAACCGCAGAAAGGCGTCAGCCGCGAAATGCAGCGCGACTTCCTCGACGCCCTGGGCGGCTACAACCAGCAGCACCACCTCGCCCGCATCGACAACACCAACCTCGCCGCCCGCATCAGCAGCTACGAGCTCGCCTTCCGCATGCAGGCCAGCGCCCCCGAGGCCGTCGACGTCGACGCCGAGCCGCAGGAGGTCAAAGAACTCTACGGCATGAACGACAAGCGCACCGAGAACTTCGCCCGCCGCTGCATCCTCGCCCGCCGACTCGTCGAGCGCGGCGTCCGCTTCGTCCAGGTCTACTCCGGCGGCAACCACAACGACGCCAACTGGGACGCCCACGGCGACCTCGTCAAGAACCACACCTACCACGCCGGCGCCACCGACAAACCCGTCGCCGCGCTGTTAAAGGACCTCAAGCGCTCCGGCCTCCTCGACAGCACCCTGGTCATCTGGGGCGGCGAGTTCGGACGCCAACCCACCGCCGAATACAAGGAAGGCACCGGCCGCGACCACAACGCCTACGGCTTCACCATGTGGATGGCCGGCGGCGGCATCAAGGGCGGCGTCAGCGTCGGCGAAACCGACGAACTCGGCGCCACCGCGGTAAAAGACCGCTTCGCCGTCAAACACCTCCACGCCACGGTATTGCAACAACTAGGCCTCGACCCCGAACGCCTCACCTACTTCCACAGCGGCCTCCAACAAAAACTAGTAGGCGTAGAAGGCGCCGACCCCATCCACCAGATCATCGCGTGACCGAGGTGACACGGGCGTCCCGCCCGTGAGCGGGCACTTCCGCGATTGAACGGTACGCTCCGTAGGGTCCGCTTCACAACAATGCGCAGTTGCGCTTCGGCTTTCGAACGTAAGTGACCGTCATGTTGAGCGCAGCGAAACATCCGGCTTGGGAGTTCGAAGCCAGATCCTTCGCAAGCTCAGGATGACGATTCTCGTCGCCTGGCAACGATTTACGAGGCGAGGGACGTTCCTTGATGCGCAAGGTTGTGAAGCGAGCCCTACGATAGGCGGTTGCGCCGCGGTAACCCGCGGCTCGGACGGAGCCTCGGCGTCCCGGAATCAGCCGGCCCTGCGCACAGTCGTCTCTTTGATTTCCCCTGGCACGCCGAATTCGGGGAAACCGTCCACGCCCCACCTGAACGGCTGCATCCGTACGACGCGCGACCAACCCTCGCGGGGGCTGGTCTTGGCGTGGTAGACGATCCAGTCCTGGCCGTCGGCCGTGGACGTGAA
>Ga0207674_10005438_pt1 | contig 15125 bp, 14 predicted proteins | sample KBSCornC72_FD_184303 | JGI IMG/M metagenome (GOLD analysis project Ga0207674, IMG submission 184303) | Corn rhizosphere microbial communities from Kellogg Biological Station, Michigan, USA - KBS Corn C7-2 (SPAdes) (version 2) | ecosystem: Host-associated > Plants > Roots > Rhizosphere > Soil ... | reverse complement strand
ACGATGCGATGGTTCGCCTCGCGCAGGACTTCGCCCTTCGCTACCCGCTGGTCGACGGTCAGGGGAACTTCGGCAACATCGACGGCGATAATGCCGCCGCCTACCGCTACACCGAGGCGCGGCTGACGCCGATCGCGATGCAACTGATGGCCGGCCTTGACGAGGGCACGGTCGATTTCCGGCCGACCTACAATGGCGAGGAAGAAGAGCCGGAGGTCTTCCCCGGGCTGTTCCCGAACCTGCTTGCCAATGGTGCGAGCGGCATTGCGGTGGGCATGGCGACCTCAATCCCGCCGCACAACGTCAGCGACCTTATCGCGGCGGCCATCCAATTGATTGAGGAGCCCAAGACCGACGACCGCGAGATCGTCCGCATCGTGCAGGGCCCGGATTTTCCGACGGGTGGGGTCCTGGTCGATGATCCGCAGTCGATCGAGCGTGCCTATGTCAGCGGCCGCGGCGCGTTCCGGCTGCGCGCGAAGATCGAGAAAGTCACCGAAAAAGGCGGCGGTTGGCACCTGCTGATCAGCGAGATCCCGTACGGCGTTCAGAAGGGCAAGCTGATCGAGCAAATCGCCGCGCTCATCGCCGATAAGAAGCTCCCGATCCTCGCGGACGTCCGTGACGAAAGCGCCGAAGACCTCCGCATTGTCCTTGAGCCGCGCGCGCGGACCGTGGATTCGAACCTTCTCGAGGAAAGTCTCTACCGTTTGACCGACCTCGAAGTGCGTTTCCCGCTCAATCTCAACGTCCTAGACGAAAACCGCACGCCGGTGGTGATGAGCCTCAAAGAGGCGCTCGCGGCCTGGCTCAAGTTCCAGATCGCGGTGCTGATTCGACGGAGCGAGGTTCGCATCGGCAAGATCGATGAGCGGCTGGAGCTGCTCGATGGCTTCCTGGTCGCGTTCCTGAACCTCGATCGCGTGATCGAAATCATCCGCACGGAGGACGAGCCCAAAGCTGTAATGATGGCCGAGTTCTCGCTGTCGGATCGCCAGGCCGAGGCGATTCTCAACATGCGCCTGCGTTCCTTGCGGAAGCTCGAGGAGATGGAGATCGCCAAAGAGCGCGAGGCGCTCGCAAAGGAGCGCGAGGAACTCGCGAAGCTGATCGAAAGCCCGGCCCGCCAGCGCACCCGGCTCAAGCGCGATCTCGGAACGGTCCGCGACAAGTTCGGAGACCAGCGCAAAACCCATCTAAATCCGGCAGAGGCGTCGCCGCGCGAAATCGACTGGACGGCGATGATCGAGAAGGAGCCGATCACGGTCATCCTGTCGCAGCGCGGGTGGATCCGGGCGATGAAGGGACACCTCGCGCTCGAACAGGTGGGCGAGCTCAAATGGCGCGAGGGCGATGGACCGTTCATCCACTTCCACGCCCAGACGACCGACCGGCTGGCGCTGTTCGCCTCCAACGGGCGCGTTTACACGCTGGCCGGCGACAAGCTACCGAGCGCACGCGGCTTCGGCGAGCCGGTCCGCCTGTTCATCGATCTCGATGCGGAGGTCGAGATCGTCCAGCTCCTCGTGGCGAAGCCAGACATGAAGCTGCTGATCGCCTCGTCGGACGGGAAGGGGTTCGTCACCAGCGGCGATGCGACACTCGCCGAAACGCGCAAGGGCAAGCAGCTGGTCAACGTGCGGGCGGGTGCGCGGGTCGCGGTCGTGCGGCCGATCCCCGACGGCGCGGATGCGGTCGCCGCGATCGGCGAGAACCGAAAGATGGTCGTGTTCCCGCTTTCAGAGTTGCCCGAGCTTGGACGGGGCCAGGGAGTGACTCTTCAGCGCTATCGCGACGGCGGCCTTTCTGACGCGGTCGCCTTCAGGTTCTCGGATGGCCTCAGTTGGGCACTCGGCGGGGAAAGTGGCCGGACACGGACCGAGACGGACCTTGCTCCATGGCGGACCGCTCGCGGCGCGGCGGGGCGCATGCCGCCGATCGGCTTTCCGCGAACCAACCGCTTCGCCTGAGTCACCATTAACTCGCGTTAACAAGCTGGAGCAGAGCGAAATAGATACTCGGAATTAACCCCTCGACGCCATAGAGGGGCGATGCAGGCTGCAGCTTCCCGGCCGGCGAGCGTTCAAAGGCTTCGTCGAACGGACAGATTGAATGCGACTCCGCACGTCGTTGCGGCAGACGATACCGGCTTGCTCAACGCGCTCCCGATCGCCGCCGCGGTGATCGAACGCACTGATGACGGCAGCCTCAAGGTCGCAGCCCACAACAACCGCTTCCTCGAAGCGGTCGAGCAGTCGAACTGCTCGGCCCTGGACTGGAACGACGCCGAGTGTCTCAAGGCGGGGCCGATCGCGGATCTGCTCCGCGGGTTCTTTGATGGCTCGGACGTTACTGGCGAGCTCGACTTCAAGGACGGCGAGGGCGTTTCCGCCCATTATTTCCGGCTGAAGCTGGCGCCGCTGCCGAGAAAGGACGCGCCGCAGCCGCGCTGCCTGCTGAGCGTCGTCGACCGAACCGTTGAGGTGCAGGCGGAGCGCACATTGCGTGCGGAAATGCTGCGGGACAGCCTGACCGGCCTTCCGAACCGCCTCGCCTTCAGCGAAGCCGTCGAGGAGGCCGGCGCCACGGTCGCCCGCGACCTCGAGCATGCCGTGCTCGTCGTCGACATGTTGCGTTTCTCGCGCATCAACGAGTCGATGGGCAGCCTGGCCGGCGATGAGCTGCTGATTACCTTTGCCCGGCGGCTGATCCTCGCGCTTCGCGCGGGCGATGTGCTTGCCCGCACGGGCGGAAACGAGTTCGGGGTGTTGGTTTCACTACGTCGCGGGGTCGAGGACGCGCTCAAGGCCGCGGAGCGGATTCAACAGGTCATGGCGGCGCCGTTCAAGATTTCGGACCTCGAGATCCGCGTCGAATGCGCCATCGGCGTCTCGCTGATGAACGCGGGACAGGATCCGGAAGAGCTGTTCCGCAACGCCCAATTCGCCGTCAAGCAGGCCAAGGCGGCGGGACGCCCGCAGGTTTACGAGCCAAAGCAGGCGACCGAGGCACGGCGCCGCTTCTCGATCGAGACGGAGCTTCGCCGGGCGCTCGACAAGGACCAGCTGAAACTATTCTACCAGCCGCTGATCAATCTCAAATCGGGCGAAGTGGCCGGGTTCGAGGCGCTCGCGCGCTGGACCCACGAGGACCGGGGCGAGATCAGCCCGACCGAGTTCATTCCTGTCGCCGAGGAATCGGGGCTGATCCTCCAGCTCGGCCGGTGGGCGATGGAGACCGCAGCGCAGACGCTCGCCGCTTGGGACCGCGCTGCCGGCGAGACGCTTCCGCTCTACGTCGCAGTGAATTTGTCGGCGATCCAGGTGGCGCGCGACGACGTCCCTGGCCTCGTCGCAAGCACGCTCAAGTCGAGCGGACTTAGCGGCCAACGCCTTGCGCTCGAGCTCACCGAAAGCTCGATCGTCCAGGATCCGGCGCGCGCAACCCGGGTGTTCGATGCGCTGAAGGCGCTCGACACGACGGTTGCAATGGACGATTTCGGCACCGGCTATTCGAGCCTCGCCTATCTGCAGCGGCTGCCGATCGACGTCCTCAAGATCGACAAGAGCTTCGTCTGCGGGATGATGGTCGACCCCGATGCGGTCGCGATCGTTCGCGCGGTGCTGAGCCTCGCCGAAGCGCTCGGCATGTCGACGACCGCCGAAGGCATCGAAACGGTCGAGCTGGCGACCACGCTCGCGACCCTCGGCTGCGCCTCGGGACAGGGCTTCTATTTCGCCAAGCCGCTCGAGCAGGAAGCGGCGATTGAATATTGGAAGTCGCGCCGTCGCAGCTAATCGCGATTGACCGTCCGCGGCGCTAGTCCGCCGTTTGGAGCAACTCCGAGTAATGTGCGGGCCGCCTGGTGCGCCGAGCTGCACCCATCGTCTTCTCGATGCTCCGGACCACCGCCGGGTGCCGCACGTCGGGCGGATGGACGCCGACCCGCAGCACCTCGATCGGCGCACGACGGAGGGCCGCTGCAGCGGCGAGCGACGACACCAGCCGCAAGCGCGTGCGGCTCGCCCACGTGACCACGGGACCGCGCGCGAGCTGCTGCCCCGTCGCCGGCGACCACACGCGGAAATGGTCCTCCGCGATCGGCACCGATGAGTGGCGGAGCGCCTCGAGCGCTCCCTCGCCGTAAAGCCAGGCCGGTGCGACGAACCCGTCGATCGTCCTGCCGATCACGTCCTCGAGGAGGCTGCGGCCATGAGCAATTCTGTCGGCCGCGTCGGCTCGCGACAGGCCGAGGAACTCGCCTTCGCCCGCAGTCATGAACCGCGCGCGGAGGCGATTGCCCGCTGTAGCATGCTCGGCCATGTCGCGGTGATAGAAGCCGTGCAGGAACATCTCGACCCCCGCCTCGGCCCACTCGCGCAACCGGGTCGCAAACCGGGAGCCTGGGACGATGGGCGCATCGCCCCAATGGTTCGGCACGACCAGCATTGCCATGCTGCTGCCGACATGCGAACCCAGCAGGTGCATCAGCCGGTCGACCTCGCTTTCGAAGCGCGGCGAAACGTCGTGAATGGACGCTAGCAGCAGGCGGCGTGGGGTGGGGGACATCGGGCCAATGTGCGACAGCGACGGCTCGCCCGCCAGCCCATTAACAAAGCTTCACTTGAAGTTCACTGCTGCCGACCGCCAGTTACGACCGATGCGGATCGCCGACGTTTGCGCCTTTTACACGCCCGCCGGCGGCGGAGTGCGCACCTATGTCGAGGCGAAGCTCCGCGCGGCGCCGCGCTTCGGCCACGAGATGGTGGTGATCGCTCCGGGCGAGCGTCACGAGGTGATCAAACGAGGGCCGGGCGCGGTGCTCGTGACAATTCCGTCGCCCCGACTGCCGGTGGATGGCCGCTATCGCTATTTCGACGACGAACGGGCGCTTCACGCGGCGCTCGACGTCTGGCAGCCGGACCATGTCGAGGCGTCCTCACCGTGGTCAAGCGCGACCATGGTCGGTCGCTGGCAGGGACCGGCAAGCCGCTCGCTTGTGATGCACGCCGATCCGCTGGCGGCCTATGCCTATCGCTGGCTCGGCGGGTTCGTCTCGACCGGGCGCATCGATCGCTTGTTCGGCTGGTTCTGGCGGCATTTGCGTGGCCTCGGCAACATGTTCGACGCGGTCGTGTGCGCCAACGCCGAGCTCGCAGAGCGGCTTCGCCAAGGCGGCGTGACCAACACCGAGACCGTGCGCATGGGCGTCGAAGGGGGCCTGTTCTCGCCGGCGCTGCGGTCGCCGGCACTGCGCGAACAGGCGCTGTCGGCGCTCGGGCTCGGACCGGACGCGACATTGCTTCTCGGCATCGGCCGATTTTCGGCCGAAAAGCGCTGGAACATGGTGATGCGCGCCGTCGGCGAGGTCGGCCGCCGGCTCCCCGTGGGCATGTTGCTGGTCGGGGACGGTTCAAAGCGCTTCGGACTCGAGCTTCTCGCCAGCCGCACTCCCCAGGTTGCGGTGCTGCCGCGGATCACCGATCGCGAGGAGCTCGCCAGGCTGCTCGCCAGCTCCGATGCATTGGTCCACGGCTGCGAGGCGGAGACCTTCTGCATGGTCGCAGCGGAGGCTCGCGCCAGCGGCATCCCGCTCATCGTCCCCGATCGCGGCGCGACGGTCGATCAGCTCGTTCCGGGCGCCGGCACCTTGTTCCGCGCGGGCAGCCAGATCTCGCTCGAGCGCGCGATTGCACGGTTCATCGACCGCGGGCCCGAGCTGCAGCGCGCAGCCGCCGCCCGGGCGAGCCGGGTGCGGACGATGGACGAGCATTTCGCCGACTTGTTCGCTCGCTACGAAAGGCTTGTTCCGCAGCATGCGCCGCATCCCGCGCGCGGAGAGCTCCCGCTCGGCGAAGTGACCGCCGAGCTGGCGCACGCCAAACTGGCGTAAAGCTCGATTTAGCGGTTGGCTTCGGCGAGCGCGTCGCCGACGATCCGCTCAAGTTCATCGCCTGTAGGAAAGCCCGCTTCGACCCAGCGTTCGTCGATGGCGCGCAGCGTCCGCGCGACGATCGGCCCTTCGGGAAGGCCGCGCTTGATCAATTGCCCGCCGGTGATCGGCAGCCGCGGCCGGTGCCAGCCCGAAAGCTGCTGTGCCTCCTGCGGCCGTCCAGCAAGCAGCAGCCGGTCGATCGCGCATTCGCTGCCCACGCGATAAGCGAGGGCCGCCGGCGAGCTGCCGAGTTGTTGCTCCGCCGCGCAGGCGAGACGCTTGCGCGCCTTGTTGGAAAGCCTGAGCCGCGCGCCGATGTCGTCGGCAAGTGCGGGATCTCTCGGCAGCAGCGCGGCGAGACGCCTGAGCGCGTCGGGCGCGGCGCCGCTTTCGCGCTCGGCAGCGATCAGCGCTTCAAGGTCGGCCAACCGCCGGAGTTCAATCTCGGGCAGGATCGGCTCCAGGATCTTACGCTCGAGCACGATCCCGACGGTCCGCGACGGATTGGGCAGCTCGAGGAGCTTCAGCAGCTCATCCGCGATCCGCTCCCGCGACAGCGCCATGAGGTCGTTGGCGCGCTCGGCGCACGCGTCGAGCGCGGCGGCGTCGGGCTCGCCGGCGTCGAACCGCGCGTGGAAGCGGAAGAAGCGAAGGATGCGTAGATGGTCCTCGGCGATCCGCTGGAGTGGATCGCCAATGAAGCGGATGTGGCGCCGCTCGAGGTCGGCAAGGCCGCCGAAATAGTCGAACAGCTCGCCGGAAAGCGGGTCAGCCGACAGCGCGTTGATGGTGAAGTCGCGCCGGGCGGCATCTTCCTTCCAGTCGTCGGTGAACGCGACCGTCGCGCGGCGTCCGTCGGTCGAGACGTCGCGCCGCAAGGTGGTGATCTCCACCGGTTGGCCATCGCTGACGGCAGTGATCGTCCCGTGGTCGATGCCGGTCGGCACGGCCTTGATCTTCGCCTTCTCGAGCCGCTCGATCACTTCGTCGGGCGGAATGCGCGTTGCCAGATCGATATCGTTGACCGGAAGGCCGAGCAGGTCGTCGCGCACGGCGCCGCCGACGTAGCGCGTGAGCCCCTGGTCGGCGCCGAGCGCGCCAAGCAGCCGTTTCATGCCGCGTTTCCTGCGCCATTTGGCGGCGTCGAGGCTCAGCGCCACGGCAGCCTGCGCGACAAATTGACGATGATTGCTGCCGTCACCCCCCAGATCCTGCGGTCTTCCCAGATAATCTCGTAATAGTGGCGAGTGCGTCCTTGGAACAGGGCGGTCCGCTCGTGCTGGTTCACCGGGTCGAGCAGGAAGTCGAGTGGCGCCTCGAACCAGGCGGCGACTTCGTGCTCGTGCGGCTCGAGCGGGAGGTCGGGCGGGACGACACCCAGCACCGGAGTGACGACGAAGCCGGTCACTGTTCGATAATCTTCGATGGTCCCGACGAGCTCCACCGCACGGGGGTCGAGGAGGATTTCCTCATTCGCTTCGCGGAGTGCGGCGGCGACGGCGTCCTCGCCCGGATCGAGGCGCCCACCGGGGAAGGCGATCTGGCCTGCATGCGTGCGCAGATGCTCGCGGCGGACTGTCAGGATCACGCCTGGTTCGGCGCGGTCAGTCACGGCGATCAGCACGGCTGCGGGGACATGGGCGTTGGAGCGTTCATCCAGCAAGTCGCCTTCGATGGGCGGCTCTGTGGCAGGGGAAGCAAGGGCTTGGCGCAGCCGTTCAGCAAGCGTCATTGGACAGGTTCAGCGAGAAAAATACGCCGTCGCTCCACACTCCGGGCGGATCCTCGCCCGAAGCCAGCGCGAGCTCGGCCAGCTCGTAATAGACCGGACGCGTCAGCTCCGCCTCAAGGCCATGGCGGACGAGGACACGCGGCGACGGGCCGCTTTCGGTCGCAACGATCCGCAGCGGGTGATTGGGGTCAAGGATCAGCGCATCGCCGCTGTCGAGAGCAAAAGCGATGCGCTGCGCCGGTCCTTCGCCTTCGCGCGTCATCCCGACGGCGCGGAACGGCGTCGATTCGACGTCGATGTCGAGCTTCTCGGCAGGGGTGACGAGCACATGCCGGCCATCCGGCTCGCGCCGAAGGACCGTCGAGAAAAGCCGGACCATTTCCGGCCGGCGGATCGGCTGCCCGTCGTGGTACCAGGTGCCGCTGCGCGTGATGCGCATTCCCGAGTGGCCGCAGCGCTCGGGTTCCCACCGGTCGACGGGCGGCAGGCGGCGCTGGTCGAGCAGCTTTTGCAGCTCGGCAAGGCTGATCCCCTGGAGGTCGATGGGCGGGCGGCTTTCCGGCATTCCCGGTTCATTGGATTGCTTCGCCGCGCCGCTCAAGGCAGGAGTTGCCGGCAATGAGACCGGAACGGACAGCCATCGTCACCGGAGCAGGCAAGCGGGTCGGCGCAGTGATCGCCCGATCGCTGCTTGCCGACGGATGGGACGTGGTCGCACACGTCCACCATCATGCCGACGCGGTGCCGGAGGGCGCTCGGAAAGTGGTCGCCGACCTCGCCGACCCTGCGTGCGCCGGGGCAATATTCGGCGCCGGCGCTGGCCTGCCGCCGGTCAGGTTGCTGGTGAACAATGCGGCTCGGTTCGCGCATGACGCTTTCGGTGAATTCAGTCCCGACGAATTCGACAGCCACATGCATGTCAACGTCCGCGCGCCGGCGCTGCTGATCGAGGCGCTTGCCCGGCGGCACGAAAAAGGCGACGCGCTGGTGGTCAACCTCCTGGATTCGAAGCTCTCCGCGCCGAATCCCGACTTCCTCAGCTATACCTTGTCCAAATACGCGCTTGCGGCGCTGACCGAGCTTGCCGCGCGGGCGCTTGCGCCGCGCTCGATCCGGGTCAATGGGATCGCTCCGGCCCTGATGCTGCGATCGGCCGGGCAAAGCGAGGAGAATTTCGAGGCCATGCATGTCAACAACCCGCTGTGCCGGGCGGTCGAGCCGAGCGACGTCGTTGCGGCGCTTCGCTACCTGATCGACGCGCCGGCAGTGACGGGGCAAGTGATCACGATCGACGCCGGCCACCGCTTCATGGGGCTCGGGCGCGACGTGCAGTTCCTCGGTGGCGAATGAGCGCAAGCGAGCCCCGCCTGTCCGGCATCGTTCCCGACCACCTGAAAGTGCGCTCGGCGCGAATCCTGCTCGAAGGCCTGGACGTGCAGGCGGACATTGGCTTCCATAAGTTCGAGATCGGCTCGCCCCAGCGGCTCCTGGTCACCGTGGAGATCTGGCTCGACGATCTGGCCGCGCCGGCGGAGGACGATCCGGAACAAGCCTGGGACTATGACTTCCTGCGAAGTGAGGTGGCCGAAATCGCGCAGGCCCGGCGCTACAACCTCCAGGAAACGCTGGCCCACGCGATCTTCGAGCGCCTGGCGGCGTTCCGCGGCACGCGCGCGCTGCGCATCCGCCTGTCCAAACCCGACGTGTACCCCGACGCCCACGGCGTCGGCGTCGAAATCGCTTCTTTTTCGGGCTCTTGGCCGCAAGGATGAGCAGCGCGGAGCAACAGGCGTAGTTTCCGGCCTTCCGGCTCTGGAACAAAATCCGTTGCGCGCACTTTGAGGCGGATATAAGGAGGCCCGCCTGCCGCCAATGTCACATTAGCACATGGGCGGATTTAGCGATGTTGCGGGCGAGCGTCCGAACGCCCGGTTGACCGTGGAGCCGCTCCACGGCGTGTCGAGGAGAATTGCGGGTTAATGTCGTACGCCCAACGCAAAGACATCAGCGGGAACCGGACCCTCTCGATCATCATGACCCTCGTGGTCATGAGCTTGCTGATGTACGCGATCGTCACTGGCCTCGCGTACAATGTGATCAAGCACACGGCGCAGGACCTGAAGGTCATCGACGTCGAGGAGCAGCCGCCGCCACCCGAGCAGCCGCCGCCGCCGCCCAAGGACATGCCGAAGGTGCCGCCGCCGCCGATCACGCCGCCGCCGCTGGTCCGCATGGAGGCCCCGCCGCCGCCCATCCAGACGGTCACCGCTCCGCCGCCGGTGATTCCACCGGTCGTGCAGGCGCCGCCGGCTCCGCCGCCGCCTCCGCCGCCGCATAAGACCGTGTCGGCGCAACCCGCGCGCGGCGACGTCCGCACCGTGTTCAGCAACGACGATTATCCTTCGGAAGCAATTGCCGCCGAAGCGCAGGGTACTGCGCAGGCGCAGCTGACGATCGGGCCTGACGGCCGCGTCGTCGGGTGCAACCTGATCCGCTCTACCGGCAACAACGCGCTGGATTCGACCACCTGCAACATCCTTCGCCGTCGTGTGAAATTTACTCCGGCGCGGGACAGCAACGGCAATCCGACGACGGACACGTATACGACCCCGCCGATCAGCTGGGTTCTTCCCAAAGACTAACGTTTAGGCACTCAAGACAGGTTTTCAGAAGGAAAGTACTCTCATGCTGATTCAAGCATCCGCCGCAGCAGCTTCAAATCCCTACGGCCTGGTCCCCGCGCTGAAGCAGGGCGGCATCATCGCCATGTCCGTCTTCGCCATTCTCGTCATCATGTCGCTTGGTACGTTCTACATCCTGTTCACCAAGCTCATGCAGCAGCAGAAGATCATCAGCCAGGGCCGCAAGGTCCGCGCGAGCTTCTGGAACTCGCCCAATCTTCGCGAGGCTTCGACCAAGCTCGAGGCGAAGAGCGCCTATCGTGCGATCGTCGACGACGCGCTCCTGGCGCAGGATCAGCACGGCAAGCTGACCGACCCGATCGACCAGCACGACTGGATGGCCAACAGCCTCTCGCGCAGCCAGGGTTCGATCGGCGCGCGTCTCGGCGAAGGTCTCGCCTTCCTCGCGACGGTCGGCTCGACGGCTCCGTTCATCGGTCTGTTCGGCACCGTCGTCGGCATCTATCGCGCGTTGATCAAGATCGGTGCGTCGGGCCAGGCGTCGATCGACGCGGTCGCCGGTCCGGTCGGTGAGGCGCTGATCATGACGGCGCTCGGTCTGGTCGTCGCCGTGCCGGCGGTGCTTGCCTACAACTGGCTGATCCGCCGCAACAAGTCGATCATGGAGGACCTCGCGGCCTTCACCAACGACCTCCACGGCTATCTGATGTCGGGCGGCGCTGTGAAGCCGGCCGGCACGACGGGCGCGACTGCCCGGCCGGCCGCGCAGACGCGGACCACCGCTCCGAACGAGCCGGTGCGCACTCCGACGGCCGCGAAGTAATTGAAGGGAGGTCCGGCCCGAGCGTTCGGGCCGGGCCTCCGTCGACCGTAGGTAAAGAAAGATACCCGCCTTATGGCAGGACAAGTAATCCAAGAAGGCGCAGAAGACGCTGCCATGTCGGACATCAACGTCGTCCCGCTGACCGACGTGATGCTGGTGCTCTTGATCGTGTTCCTGATCACCACGCAGGTGATCAAGCAGGCGATCCCGATCAAGTTGCCGAATGTCCGCTACGAACCGACCGTCACGAAGCCGGAAAACGTTTCCCTCACCGTCCGCAACGGGCCGGGCGGCACCTGCGAGGTGTACTGGCTCACCACCAGGGTGACCCAGAAGGAACTGCTCGACCGTGCCGTCCAGAAGCTCGAGAAGCTGATCAAGGACGTCGGCGGCGTTCAGAACGTCAACGAAGAGAATATGCCCGAGGCGCACATCCGCGGCGACGTCAACACGCAGTACAAGTGCATCGGCGCGACGATCATCACCATGCAGGAGGCCGGGTTCCAGCGCGTCGGGTTCATTTCCGAGCCGCCGCCGCTCGTCGGCGTCCGAGAGTAGGAGTTTTCAGCAATGTCGATGCAGACCACCAGCGACAACGCTGAAGGCGAACCTATGCTGGACGTGAACGTGACGCCGCTGATCGACGTCATGCTCGTCCTTCTGATCATGTTCATCATCACGATTCCGATCCAGACGCATGCGGTGAAGCTCGACCTGCCGGTCAACCAGCCGCAGAACGTGCCGCCGCCGATCAACCCGATCAAGAACGTCGTCTCGGTCAATGCCCAGAACCAGGTGCTGTGGAACGGCTCGCCGGTCACGATGCAGCAGCTGCGCACCTATCTCGATGCGACGCAGCAGATGAACCCGATCCCGGAGCTTCACCTGCAGCCGGACGCGACGGCGCGTTACGAGATCGTCGACCAGGTTCTTGCAGTCACCAAGAAAGCCCACGTCCAGAAGATGGGCTTCGTCGGCAACGAATATTACACCAACGTTTTCTAGGCCGCAGAGCCTGTCATGATCCCAGGGCGGTCCCTTCGGGGGCCGCCCTTTTCTTTTGGATCCGTGGCTTGAGCAGAGATGACCGGCGCGTCGCCACTGGCGCTTGGCCGAGGCGCATCCTATTCACGCCCGCATGAACGATCAGCGCCGTTTTGCCGTCGTCATCCTCGCCGCGGGGCAGGGGACGCGCATGCGTTCCGACACCCACAAGGTGCTGCACCCGATCGCCAGCCGGCCGCTGCTGCTGCACCTGCTCGACCGCGTGGATGCGCTCGGCGCGGAGCGGAAGGTCGTCGTCGTCGGCAAGGGCCGCGATCAGGTCGAGGCTGCGATCGCCGGTCGTGGCGTGATGATCGCCGTCCAGTCCGAGCAGAAGGGCACGGGTCACGCCGTCCAGCAGGCAGCGGACGCGCTCGCCGGCTACAGCGGGCCGGTGCTCATCCTCTATGCCGATACGCCGTTCGTGGAGACGAGCACACTCAGGCGCATGCTCGACCGCCTGGACGGCGATGGCGGGCCCGGGATCGTCGTTCTCGCTTCCTCGCCCGACGACCCGCTCAGATATGGCCGCATCATCCTCGATCGCGGCGACCGCATTGCCAGGATGATCGAGTATAAGGATGCGACCGAGGAAGAGCGCGCGGTGCGGCTGTGCAACTCCGGCATGATGGCGGTGCGCGCGGGCGACCTGTTCCGGTGGCTCGGCGAAGTCGGAAACGACAATGCCGCCGGCGAATATTACCTGCCCGACATCGTCAACATCGCCGCGGCGGAGGGACGCGAGGCGGTGGTGATCGAGGGAGATCCCTATGAGGCCGCGGGCGTCAACAGCCGCGCTGAACTTGCCCATTTAGAGCTCGAATGGCAGCGGCGCCGGCGCGAGCAGGCGCTCGACGAGGGCGCGACCTTGATCGATCCCGAAAGCGTCTGGTTCGCCTACGATACGAAGCTGGGGCGGGACGTCACGGTTGAGCCGCATGTTGTGTTCGGCCCCGGCGTGGAGATTGCCGACGGCGCGGTCATCCATGCCTTCAGCCATATCGAGGGCGCGACGATTGGTGCCAAGGCGAGCATCGGCCCATTTGCGCGCATCCGGCCCGGCACGCGCCTCGCCGAAAGAACCAAGGTCGGCAATTTCGTCGAGCTCAAGAAGGCCGAGCTCGGCCAAGGCGCGAAGGTCAACCATTTGTCCTACGTTGGCGACGCATCGGTCGGGGCAAACGCCAACATCGGCGCGGGCACGATCACCTGCAATTATGACGGATTCCGCAAGTACCGGACAGAGATCGGCACGGGCGCATTCATCGGCTCGAACACCGCGCTGGTCGCGCCGGTGACGGTGGGAGACGGCGCGTACGTCGGCGCAGGCTCCGTGATCACCCGCGACGTCGAACCGGACAGCCTCGCCATCGAACGCAGCGAGCAGAAGGGCATCGCCGGCTGGGCGCGGCGGTTCCGCGAGCGGATGACCCGGAAAGCGGCGGAATAGCGGCTACTTCTCCTTTCGCAGGAACGCGATGAGTTTGGCGAAATAGGTCGGCTGGTCGTCGTACATGTCCATGTGCCCGCCGTTGGTCGCCGCGAGCTCGCCGTGTGGCAGCTGCTTGGCCATCGCCGCCATGTAAGCGGGGTCCATCGTGTCGTACTTGCCCGAGATCACTAGCGTCGGGATTTCGATGGTCTTCAAGTCATTGAAGCGGTCCCAGTTCACCAGCCGGCCGCTCGCGCCCATTTCGCTGGGGCCCTGCATCGTCACGTAGAACTTGCGGTTCATATTCTCTTCGGAGCGCAGCACCGGCTCCGGCCACTGCGCCGCTGGGCGACGCAGGATGTGCTGCTCGTACCAGTTGGGGATCAGCAGCTCCATATATTTGGGCTGCTCCGTCTGGCCTGTTGCCTCCATGCTGAGGATTTGCTTCAGCACGGCCTGGTCCATCTTCGGCTCGAGCACCTTCTTCGCATAAGCGTTGTAGGCGGGGATCGAGGCCATCATGTTGGAGATGACCAGGCACTTCATCTGGTCCTGGTGGGCGAGCGCATATTCCATCGCCAGCAGGCCGCCCCAGCTGTGCCCCAGCAGGCAGAAATTGCTCTTGTTGCCGCCGATCGCCTTGCGCACCTGGTCGACCTCGTCGACGTACCGGGCAAGCGTCCACAGGTCCGGGTCGTTGGGCCGGTCGCTCTCGCCCGTCTCGAGCTGGTCGTAGTGATAATATTCGACACCTTCGGCGGGGAGATAGCTGTCCATCACCTCGAGATAGGCGTGGGACAGGCCGGGGCCGCCGGTCAGCAGAAGCAGCTTCAGCTTCGGGTTGTTGCCGAACCGCTTGATCCAGACCTGGTGCGGTCCCTTGGGCGTCGAGATCGTGATCTTGCGCGCCCCGCCGGTCCACGCGTCGGGATGGCCGGTGTTGTCGTAATAGGAAGCGGGCGCCGCGGCGACGGTCGTGTTGTCACCATCCGAGCGCCGACAGCCGCAAACGAGCAGCAAGGCCGCGCTTGCGGCCAGTTTCAATGTGCGCGACATGCGATCCCCCATATTGCCTGGCCAAGGCATAGCCTTGCCGGTCTACCGTTCAAAGGAGTTGCGGAGGCGCATGTGCGGGATCGTTGGAATTGTGGGCACGAGCGACGTCGCGCAGCGGCTGTTCGACGGGCTGAAGCGGCTGGAATATCGCGGCTATGATTCGGCCGGGATCTGCACGATCCACGACGGGAAGCTCGAGCGTCGCCGCGCCGAGGGGAAGCTCGACAATCTGGCGCGCGAGCTTGGCGAGCATCCGCTCCACGGAACGACGGGAATCGCACACACCCGCTGGGCGACGCACGGCGCGCCGACGGTCGGCAATGCGCATCCGCACATCATCGGGCCCGTGGCGCTGGTCCACAACGGCATCATCGAGAATTTCAAGCCGCTGCGCGATGAGCTGATCGCGCAGGGGCGGACGTTCGAGAGCGAGACCGACACTGAAGTTGTCGGCCATCTTG
>Ga0207674_10005433_pt1 | contig 15131 bp, 16 predicted proteins | sample KBSCornC72_FD_184303 | JGI IMG/M metagenome (GOLD analysis project Ga0207674, IMG submission 184303) | Corn rhizosphere microbial communities from Kellogg Biological Station, Michigan, USA - KBS Corn C7-2 (SPAdes) (version 2) | ecosystem: Host-associated > Plants > Roots > Rhizosphere > Soil ... | reverse complement strand
GACCTAATCAGCCCGTTCAAGGCGGCGCTGTCCTTCGACTACAGGGCCTTCGAGGCCAAGCTTCTCGCTGCCATCCACCTTCGCTTCGGCCTCCCGGCGGAGCTTCCGGATGAGGTGACTAAGCTGATCAAGAGAGCGGATAGGATCGCGGCCTATTATGAGGCAACTTGTCTCGCCGGCTTTGCCCGCGACGAGGCACGCCGCTTTTTCGGCCAGCCCCGGGGGCTTAGCCCGGCACTGGTCAAGGGCCTGTCGCATTTGAGCCCGCTTACTGCGGCAGATGTGGAGGCGCGGTTCATAAAACGTTTCAAAGAGCTTGCCAGATGATTGGGAACCGCGCAGAAAGTGCAAGGCAACGCGAGATGGACATCCTAACCTTACCGAGACAACCGACGAAGATTAAGCCCGCCATGTCGCCGGAGACAATCTATGTGGCGCCGCTCAGCCTGGTCCAGATGACGATCGCCGACGCCCGCGTCAGCCATCTCGTAACCCTTATCAACGACGAGACAGTTATCCAAACCCCGGAAGGCATCGGAGCCGGCCGGCACCTTCGCCTCGCCATGAACGACATTTGCGAGCCCCAGTCCGGCCTCGTGCCGCCCTGCGAGGGCCATGTGTCAGACCTCATCAAATTTGCTCTCGCCTGGGACCGCAAGGCGCCGCTCCTGATCCACTGTTGGGCGGGCATCAGCCGCTCGACTGCGGCGGCGTTCATTACGCTCTGCGCGCTGAATCCCGAAGCCTCCGAACGTGAAGCCGCGCGCGCGCTTCGCCGCGCTTCGCCGACTGCCTATCCCAATCGCCTTCTCGTCGCGCTTGCCGACGAGGCGCTTTCGCGTGATGGCCGAATGATGACCGCCATCGAGGAGATCGGTCGCGGAAAGGTAGCAGAGGAGGCTGAGGTATTCGCCCTGCCGGCGCGCCTCGCCGCCTAGAGCACCATGGCTGAGCCGAGACGCAAGGCCGCTGCCGCCGAAGAAACCTCTCACAACGCCCCGCAGATCGAGCTTGGGCTGAACGCCGCCATCGTCACGGTGCGCGAGCAGCAGCCCCACATCCTCGTGGTGCGGCCCGGCACGGCGGGAACCGACGCTTGGGATGCTCTTCCTTTCGGCCCGTTCGCGCCTCGCGCCCACCGCACGCTTGAGATCGGGCTTCGCGAATGGGTTAAGCGCCAGACCGGGCTGGAGCTCGGCTATGTCGAGCAGCTCTACACCTTCGGAGACCGGGGCCGCCACGCCGAGCCGGGAGGCCAGCATACGCTCTCTGTGGGCTACCTCGCGCTCACTCGCGGCACGGAAGAGCTGATGGGCTCGCATTGGTCGCCCTGGTACGCCTATCTCCCGTGGGAGGACTGGCGCAAAGGCAAGCCGGCAATCCTAACAGATGACATCGAGCCGAGGCTGAAGAGATGGACCGAGTTGCCGCCACTCCCAGACGAGCCGGTCCGCGCCTTGCGTCGGGCTGAGCGGCTGAAGATCGGCTTCGGCGTCGGCGGCGAATGGGACGAAGAGAAGGTGCTCGAGCGCTACGAGCTTCTCTACGAGGCAGGCCTGGTGGCCGAGGCCAAAAGGGACGGGCGGCCTGCTGCGGCGCAATGGTCCGATTTGCCCGAGCTCGGGCGCGCCATGGCCTTCGATCACCGCCGTATCCTCGCCACCGCCATGGGAAGGCTGCGCGGCAAGCTGAAATACCGGCCCGTGGTGTTCGAGCTGCTTCCGCCCGAGTTCACGCTCTACGACCTGCAGAAGACGGTCGAGGCCATCTCCGGAACGCTCCTGCACAAGCAGAATTTCAGGAGGCTGGTTGAGAAAGGCGGCCTGGTCGAGGCCACCGGTAATGTGTCGACCGAGACCGGCGGGCGGCCGGCGCGGCTTTACCGCTTCCGCCGCGAAGTGGTGCTCGAGCGCCCTGCTCCGGGTTTACGGGTCAAGGCCGGCCGCGCTCAGGTCTAACTCGCCACATGGACGGCAGAGACATCAGTGAAGAACCTCTAGCCATGCCCAGCGTTCTTAGGACGCTTGCGGCGATGCGGAGGTCGTTGTTGCCGAACCAAGGGAACCAATTCGAATGAGGCCGGCGTTCGTTGGCTTGCTTCGCGCCACGTTCTTGTTGGCAGGCGCCGCCTTGATGCTGATGTCGCAACTCTCGCATGCCGATGAACACGTGATCGATACGAAGCAAGGCTCGATCAAGGTCGAGACGGTGGCGGACGGGCTCGATTACCCCTGGGGCATCGCTTTTCTGCCGGACGGTCGCATGCTCGTGACCGAACGGCCCGGGCGGCTCCGCATCGTCGCCAAGGACGGCTCGAAGTCTGAACCGCTTAAAGGCGTGCCTGCGGTTTTTGCTCAAGGACAAGGTGGTCTTCTTGATGTGGCGCTCGATCCCCGTTTCGCCGACAACGGTCTCGTCTATCTCTCCTTTTCTGAGCCTGGCGAAGATGGCGCGGGAACCGCGGTTGCGCGCGGCAAGCTCGGCGACAGCAGCATCGACAATGTCGAGGTGATCTTCCGTCAGCACCCAAAGGTCTCTGGCGGGAATCATTTCGGGTCACGGCTCGTCTTTGCGCCCGACGGAAAGCTATTCGTCACGCTTGGTGAGCGGTTCACCTTCGAGACGGCGCAGGACCTCAGCAACCACTTGGGTAAGATCGTGCGCGTCAATCCCGACGGCTCTGTTCCGGGCGACAATCCGTTCGTGGAGAAAAAGGGCGCGATGCCCGAGATCTGGTCCTATGGCCATCGCAACCCCCAAGGCGCCGCCATCAATCCCAAGACCGGTAAGCTCTGGGAGGCCGAGTTTGGCCCGATGGGGGGCGACGAGCTGAATATCCCCGAGGCCGGTCGCAATTACGGGTGGCCGGTGGTGAGCTGGGGCAAACACTATGACGGCAGGCCGATCCCGCCGCCACCGACGCATCCGGAGTTTGCCGACGCGATCTATCACTGGAACCCGGTCATTTCGCCTTCGGGCATCATGTTCTATACCGCTGACGCAATCCCCGGCTGGAAAGGCAATCTCCTGCTCGCAGGATTATCGTCTGAGGCGATCGTGCGGCTGACCCTAGACGGCGACAAAGTAACGGGTGAGGAACGCATCCCGATGGGCGTCCGCATGCGCGATGTCGTGCAAGGACCCGACGGTGCTGTCTATGGTCTCACCGATGAGTCGAGCGGCAAAATTCTCAAGTTCACGCAGGTCGAGAAGCGCGGCTGACATGAGTCAGCGCGGACTTTCGCTTGGGCTATTCGGCCGTTTCGGCCGATCGGCCGAGCTGCGTGAGCTCGACAAGGCGCTGCGCTCGGTCGATTTGCACCCCAATCTTGTACCTGAGTCGGTCAAGCTCACGACCGTCGGGCTGCTGCGGGAGCATGCACACGACGCCGAATCTGCGCCCGACTCCTACCGCGCCGCAGCAGAGATCATCGCCTATTGCATGCTCGGCGCCGATGCGTTCGTGCACGCTAACGATGCAAGGCTTGCGTTGGGCGTCGAAAGACGAATCGAGGCGGCGCTTGACATCGGCACGAGCCTCGATGCCAAGCTCGTGCTACTTACACTCCACGCGAAATTGATCCAGCCGAGCGTGGTGGACTATTTTCGGCTCGAAGCTGTTTCCGATTGAAATCGCGCAGCGCGCCGCATAGTTGCCACACTAACCGCTTGGATAGGGCGACGATTTCGCCATCCCTTGCCATTTTCTCCATTGGTCGATGAAGCCAATCCTCTCCATCAAGGATGTGTCGAAGACCTATGCCTCGGGCTTTCAGGCGCTCAAGGGCATCAATCTCGACATTCGCAAAGGCGAGATCTTCGCCCTGCTCGGTCCTAACGGCGCGGGCAAGACTACTCTAATCAATATCATTTGCGGCATCGTGAACCCGACCAGTGGCAAGGTCACGGTCGGCGGCCACGACATCATTACCGACGCCCGCGCCGCGCGGGCGATGATCGGCCTCGTTCCGCAGGAGCTGACTGCAGATATGTTCGAGACGGTATGGACAACCGTCTCCTTAAGTCGCGGACTTTGGGGCAAATGGGAGAACCCCGACTATATCGAGAAGGTGCTGAAGGACCTTTACCTGTGGGACAAAAAGGACTCGAAGCTCATGACGCTGTCGGGCGGCATGAAGCGCCGGGTCTTGATCGCCAAGGCGCTCTCGCACGAGCCGATCGTCCTTTTCCTCGACGAGCCGACTGCCGGCGTCGATGTCGAGCTGCGCAAGGGCATGTGGGAGAATGTGCGCTCGCTCAGGGATTCTGGCGTCACTATCATTCTCACCACGCATTACATCCATGAAGCCGAAGACATGGCCGACCGCATCGGCGTCATCAACAAGGGCGAACTCATCCTTGTCGAGGACAAGGTCGAGCTGATGCACAAGCTCAGCAAGAAACAGCTCACCCTTCAGCTTCATGACAGCCTGGGCGCCATCCCGGTTGAACTCGAAGGCCATCATTTGACGCTCGCCAATGGCGGCAGCGAGCTTATTTACACCTATGACACGCAGGGTCCGCGCACCGGCATTACGGGACTTCTCACCGATCTCTCGCGCGCCGGCATCAGGTTCAAGGACCTGGACACGACGCAGAGTTCGCTCGAGGACATCTTCGTCGATCTCGTGAGAGCACAGAGATGAACCTCCCGGCGATGGTGGCTATCTACCGCTTCGAGATGGCGCGCTGGCGCCGCACCATGCTGCAAAGTGTGGTCTCGCCGGTGATCGCGACGTCGCTCTATTTCGTAGTCTTTGGCGCGGCTATCGGCTCTCGCATCACTCAGATCGAAGGCGTGCCCTACGGCGCGTTCATTGTGCCTGGGCTGATCATGCTGACTCTGCTCACCCAGAGTGTGGCCAACGCCTCGTTCGGCATCTATTTTCCGCGCTTCACCGGGACGATCTATGAGCTTCTTTCGGCGCCGATTTCCTATCTCGAGATTTTGGTCGGCTACGTCGGAGCCGCCGCCACCAAATCCATCATACTCGGGCTTATCATTCTCGCCACGGCTTGGCTGTTTGTGCCGCTGCACATTGTCCATCCATTTTGGATGACCCTTTTTCTCCTGTTGACCGCCGTGACCTTCAGCCTGCTCGGCTTCATCATTGGCATCTGGGCCGACGGGTTCGAGAAGCTCCAGCTCGTGCCGCTCCTCATCATCACGCCGCTCACCTTTCTCGGCGGCACGTTCTATTCGATCTCGGTGCTGCCCCCGATCTGGCAGGTCGTCACGCTGTTCAATCCTGTGGTTTATCTCGTCAGCGGTTTCCGCTGGAGCTTCTACGAGATTGCCGACGTGACGCCGGCGGTGAGCCTTGTCATGATCGCGCTGTTTCTCGGCATCTGCCTTGCGGTCGTGGCCTGGATCTTCAAGACCGGCTACCGGCTCAAGAGTTAGTCTTGAGCCTGCCAAAGAGCCGCTTGTCGCGATGAGGAGACCACCCGAGACCGAAGCAGCGGCCGCCGGCGGCCAACCAACGCTCCGCCGCTCAATTGGCCCCGCGCAAATGGCGCTTTACGGGCTCGGCAGCATGCTCGGCGCCGGCATCTACGGGTTGATCGGCAAGGCCGCGGGCCAGGCCGGCAACGCCGTGTGGCTCGCGTTCGTCATTGCTTTGCTCGCCGCGCTTCTTACCGCGCTATCCTATGCCTCGCTCGGCTCGCGCTATCCGCGTACGGCTGGGGCAGCCTATGTCACCGAGCGCGCCTACGGGTTTCCGTTCTTGAGCTTCGTCGTCGGCCTCGCGCTGGTGTGTTCGGGGCTGACATCGATCGCCACGCAATCGCGCGTGTTCGCTGCCAGTCTCGCCGATTTGCTCGGAACTGACAGCCTGCAGATCGCCTGGCTCGCACTTGGTTTCCTCCTGGTTCTAACCGGCATTGTGTTCCGCGGCATTCGCGAATCGATGTGGATCAACGTGCTTTGTACGCTCGTCGAGGCGGGCGGCCTCGTGCTTGTCATCGTTGTTGGCCTCTCCTTTTGGGGCACGGTCGACTATCTCGAGACGCCGGTGACAACCGGAGAGGACTACGCACCGCTGCTCATCATGCAGGCCGCCGTGCTCGCCTTCTTCGCCTTTATCGGCTTCGAGGACATGTACAATGTCGCCGACGAAATCCGGCACCCCGAACGGACGTTGCCGCTCGGCCTCGTCCTGGCCATGGCGGCCGCCGCGCTCCTCTATATCGCGGTCGCGGTGACAGCCGTCTCGGTAGTGCCGTGGCACGAGCTTGCCGAAGCACCCGGACCGATTACCGCAATCATCACCCGCGCTGCGCCGGCGATTCTGCCCATCGTGTTCACCGCCATCACGCTGTTCGCGGTCAGCAACACGGACTACGTCACGGCCTCGCGCCTGATTTACGGCATGGCCCGGCAAGGGCTTCTGCCGGCCTCACTCGGCAACGTTCATGCATCGAGGCTCACGCCGCACATCGCCATCGCTGCCCTGTTTCTTATCCTCGCGCCGCTTGCGCTCTTGGGCACGATTGCCGAGCTCGCGGCTGCGACCGTCCTTCTCCTGCTTCTCGTCTTCACGGTTGTGAATGCGGCCCTCTTTGTGCTGAAGCGCCGAAAGGGCGAGCTGCCGGGGCAATTCGAGGTGCCGCTCTTCGTGACGGCGGCGGGCGATCGTGTGCCTTGTGCTGATCGTGGTCAGGGTCGCGACCGGTGATTGGCGGGCGCCGGCTCTTGCCGGTGTTCTCCTGTTGGGCCCCCTCGGGCTCTACGCCCTGATGCGGCGAAGCGTACGCCGCTAGGTGAGATTTTCGGCGAGCTTATGCGGCGGATGGCGCTGATCGCCGCGCCGGTTGAGACGGCGCACATAGGTGATCAGGGCGTCAGGCCGCTCCACCTTGACCTTCAACGCGGCAATCAGGGCGTCCTCGGCTTTCACCACGATCCGGTCGCCCTTGCCTTCAACATTGATACCGACGGTGAATTGCGATTGCACGGAAGCACGCTTCCCTTCGGTATCGAGCCAGGCCTTGAGCCTAGCAAAAGAAGCCCTTCGCGCACATGGATAATGCACAAGAAGCAAGAATATGTTGCGATCCTGCTACTTGCCTAGGCGCGTCAGTTGGAGGTGGCAATGCCTGGAACCAAGCCGCTAGGCGATGCACTGCTCGGCTTTTGCGGCTTCGGCTTGGGATCGGCATTGTCGGCGAACGCTTCGGGCTTGGGCACCTTGCCCGTGATCGCCGCAGCTACGGCAGGGTCGAGCTTGTAGATATCGGCGAAGGTCTCGACCTTGCCTTGATCGTCGATCATGGCGGTGAAGTAGGACGTATGCACCGGCACGTGGTGGGTGATGTTGATTGAGCTGTTGTAGCCGGTGGAGAGCAGCTTATCGACATCGGCCTGAGGCATATTCTGGTCGGCGGCGAGGACCACCGCAGCGATCTTGCCGGGATTGCCCACGCGCGGGCAATTATGCCCCTCCGAGCGCTCTTCTTTGTCGAACAGCCCCACCTTGATCGTGTCGTGCATATAGACCGAATACGGGTTCGGATAGACGAACTTGACTTTGCCGAGGACGTTGTTGGGACCCGGCGCCTGAACGAAGCTGATTGCGCCCATGTTGACGTTGTTCCAATCGATACTGCCGGCGTCGACAAGGCGGCCGTTATATTTGACCTTGAGCTCGTGCTGGTCGAGGATCGCAGTGTTGCGGCTGAACAAGCCACCGCCGCCTCGCAAATTCGGCAGGAGATTTTCCCGGACGATGGTGGGAGGCACAGTCCATTCCGGATTGAACACAATGGACTTGAGATCTGCCGAAAAGACCGGCGTGGCATATTTCAGCTCGCCGACCACGATCTTGTCCGTGTAGATCGTCTTCCCATCCTTGACCACGTCCACGATGTAGGACGGGATGTTGAGCCAGACATAGAGCGAGCTGAGGTTTTCCGGCATCCAGCGCCAGCGCTCCATGTTGACGATGATCTTCTGCGTGTTGGCAGACTTTGCGCCGGCCTCGCTCTCGGCCCGAGCCTTGACCAGCGCCTGGTGCAATAGATGGAACTGCTCGTGCTTCGGATGGAGCAAGCGAAGATAGGCATCAGGTGCATCCGCTGCAGCGATCTCGGTCATCACCGCCTTCGGATCGCGCAATGTCGGCGTCATCCCGTAGAGCTTGCTCAGCTTGGCAGGGTCGGTCCGGCCGCCCCGAGCAAAGCGGGCATATTTTAGGATGGCGAGGTCGAGCTTGATCTCGTTCGCTGCTGCATCCTCGGGTGAAGCGGGGAGATCGCCTGAGGGCGGAAGGTCGAATGCTGAACTGGAAAGGCCCCAGTCGTCGGCTCGCAGGATTTCGTCGATCACGGCGAGCCCCTCGCCCGAGAAGCCCATATCAGTCATCCACAGCGGCTCGCCCCTCTCATTGTAGAACGTGACAAGCGCAGAGACATCGTCTGAGGACGAAGCCTTGTCGAGGTCGGCGAGCTTGCTGCGAATGCTCTCGACCACCGGTGTGGCGGCGACCGGCTGCGGCGTGGTCTGCACCACGGTTGGCGTCGGGGCCGCGTTTGGTGAAGTTGCCTCAGGACTCGCGGCTGGCGTGGTGTCGGACGGCGGTTGACTGGTATCGCCGCTCGGCGCGCCGGCGGACTGTGTTGGCGCAGGATTATCCTGGGCGAAAGCCGGCATGGACGCCACAGCACTGAGCGCAAGGACTTCGATCGCCACCGAGGCGGCGACCAGGCATCGTACTCGCATCGCCTGCAACCCCTCTACCCTCGCATAAATTAGTCTGAGACTGGCGGAAGGGCTACCACGAATTGCCCAGTTCTTAGGCTTGCAGTCCCTGCGTTCTCAAGGGAAAGCGCCTATCTGCTCAATCTGAGCATCAGCTTAGCCGCGAATTATTTAGAGCCGCGGGGAATAAACCGACGGCCTGACGTGTTTCCTCCTCACGACAGATGAGCGCCACTTGAGGAGGTTGCGATGCGCGAAAACAAGACACTGAAGACTGAAGCCACTGCCGAAATCGAAGAAGCGGGAGTTACCCGCAGAGGCGCGCTCGAGGCGCTCGATATGTAGAAGCGCTTCGGCTCAGTGACCGTGCTCAACGGCCATATCCATCAGATCGTGCAAAAGGTCGAAGGTAACATGACGTTCCATACCGCGCGCTCGACATGCTTCCCACAGCCGGTCGCGGGCACGGCGCCTTCACCAGGGCCAATGACAGTGCCGGCAGATCAACTTCGCTCCATGCTCCGCATCACCAGCGTCGCGGTGCGTGTTGGCGACAAGCCCCTTGCGATCACCGACACACCGCTCGCAAGCTAATCTGAGACAATCCATGACAAATTTGCTGACAAAAATAGTGGCACTTGGCGCCCTCGTGCTTCTGCTCGGAGCCTCGCACTCACTTGCCGCCGATGCCCAAGTAAAGATCGCCAATTTCACCTTCGATCCGCCCACGCTTACGGTCAAAGCCGGCACCACGGTGACCTGGGTCAACGCTGACGATATTCCTCATGTCGTTTCGGAGAAGAACGGCGCGTTCCGCTCGAGCGCTCTCGATACGAACGATACCTTCACCCAAACCTTCCCGACGGCAGGCACCATCGAATATTTTTGCGCCATCCATCCGCATATGACCGGAAAGATCATCGTGACGCCCTGAAATGGCGCTACACTGGAGGGGAGCGCAGCTTCGACCGGTTGAATGTGGGCGACGCGACAGATCAGGATCGCTTTGCCGAGGTGTTCCTCCCTCACCTTGTCGATGCTTTTCGGCTCGCCCGATGGCTGTCCGGGAGCCGCATCGACGCCGAAGACATCGTGCAGGAGGCTTCGCTTCGGGCCTTCAAGGGCATTCGCGGATTTAGCGGCGGCGATCCGCGCGCCTGGACGCTGACCATTGTGCGCAACACGAGCTATAGCTGGCTTGCCAAGAACCGGCCTTCGGCTCTGGTGCTCACCGAGGATCTCGACCAGGTCTCGCGCGATCGCATGGATCAATCTTCCGAGGCTTTGGAGCGCACGCCTGAAGCAGCTTTGATTGCCAAGGTCGAAGCCGAGCAGATAAGAAAAGCGATGGCCACCTTGCCGGTGCCGTTTCGCGAGGTACTTGTGCTTCGCGAGATCCATGGGCTCGATTATCGCGCCATCGCCGAGATTGCCGAGCTGCCAATCGGCACGGTGATGTCGCGGCTTGCCCGTGCCCGTCGTAAGCTGCTTGAGGCAGTCTGCGGAGACGCGTCATGACTCTCTCCCACGACGACGAGCTTCTTCTCAATGCCTATCTTGACGGCGAGGCTTGACCCTCTCGAGGCTCGCAGCTTCGAAGCGCGGCTTGCGTCAGAGCCCGCGCTTGCCGGCGAGATCGAGGCGTACCGTCTGCTGCGGTCGGCGCTCCGTTCAGATCTTGCCGAGGATCATCCCCTGGCCTTAAGCGCCGCATTATGTCCAGTCCTGCTTTGCGTCCGCCACGCCACATTCCCGCGTGGGGCTCCTTAGCCGCATCCTTCCTCGCAGGCGCAGTCCTCGCCGGATCGATAACCCTGGGCGCCGCTACATCGGCAAGCGGGCGATGAGATCGCAAGCTAGGTCGTATCGGCGCATATCCGTGGCCTCATGGCGCCGATGCCCACCGACGTGCCGTCGTCCGACCACCACACGATCAAGCCGTGGTTCAATGGCAAGCTTGCGTTTGCGCCGGTGGTACCGGACCTCGGCACCGAGGCTTTCCCTTGGTCGGGCCAAGGGTCGATGTAGTGGGGCTCGAGCCTGCTGCGACCCTCGTCTATTCCCGCGGCAAGCATCTTATCAGCCTCACAGAGATACCCGCCGGGAAAGAGGCCGCTGCGCCGCCGCGAAGCTATGAAGAACGGGGCTTCCTCGCCCGAACGTGGACTCAGGGCGGCGTAACCTATTTTGCCGTCTCAGACATCGCGGTTGAGGAGCTTGAGGCTTTCGTCAAGCTGTTCCGGGCCGAAGTCGCAAGAAACGGCTGATCCTGTCCAGTGGCGGTCGCGGCGGATTGATGCGGTCCCCTAGGATTTGGTCCTGTGGTCCCCTATACTCAAAATGAGAATAGTTGGGGCCCGGCCTTGCGCCGGATGTTTTACGACCCATATATGCTCAGTCTGAGCATTATACTTATGGGAGGAGAGGATGTCGTCAGTTCATAGCGTAACGGCGCCCAAAGGGCTGACAGCGCAAGCCGCGCTGTCCCCTGCCCTTCTGCCCGATCTCGCCTACACGCCAGAGGTCGCGCGTGACACCGCGCATCTCTATGAGCGTGTGTCTCGCGTCATTCCGCCGATCGAGTGGCCGGGCTTCGCGCCCTACATCCATGCCATCAACGAACTCAAGCGGTCGCGGAACGCGGTCGTTCTCGCGCATAACTACATGACTCCCGAGATCTTCCACTGCGTCGCCGACGTGGTGGGCGACTCGCTCCAGCTCGCGCGCGAGGCGTCCAAGACCGACGCCGAGATCATCGTCCAGGGCGGCGTGCACTTCATGGCCGAGACCTCGAAGTTGCTCAATCCCGACAAGATGGTGCTGATCCCCGATTTGAGAGCGGGCTGCTCGCTTGCCGCCTCGATCACGGGTGCTGATGTTCGCGCGCTTCGCGAGGCCTATCCCGGCGTGCCAGTGGTCACTTACGTCAACACCTCGGCTGAAGTGAAGGCCGAGTCCGACATCTGTTGCACCTCATCCAACGCCGTGAAGGTGGTGGAGTCGCTTGGCGCCAAACGCGTGATCATGATTCCCGATGAATATCTGGCGAAATGGGTGCAGACGCAGACCGACGTCGAGATCATCACCTGGAAGGGCCATTGCGAGGTGCATGAGCGCTTCACCGGCGACGAGCTTCGGGCCTATCGCGAGGCAGATCCCGGCGTGAAGATCATCGCGCACCCAGAGTGCGCGCCCGACGTCCTCGAGGAGGCCGACTTCACTGGCTCGACCTCGGGCATGATCAAGTGGGTCAAGGATCATCAGCCCTCGAAGGTGCTGCTCGTGACCGAATGCTCAATGAGCGACAATGTCGCCGTCGAGACGCCGAATGTCGAGTTTGTGCGGCCCTGCAATCTTTGCCCGCACATGAAACGCATCACGCTGCCGAAGATCCTTGAGTCGCTGGTGTTCCTCAAAGAGGAAGTCACGGTCGATCCCGGGGTCGCCGAGCGCGCCCGCATGTCGGTCGAGCGCATGATCAATCTCAACCATTGACGAGGCGCCTTGTAGCTGGCGAACGAGAGTGACAAAGTCAGTGAGGCATCTTCCGGCGCGGAGCGCAGGCGGTAGCATCGTCATCGTTGGGGCAGGTCTTGCTGGTCTCTTTACCGCACTGAAGCTCGCGCCCCTCTCCGTCACCGTCGTCTCGGCGGCACGCTTCGGCGAAGGCGCGTCGAGTCTTTGGGCGCAAGCGGGCATCGCCGCGGCGGTCGCAGAGGGCGACAGCCCAGACGCTCACGCAGCAGATACCATCCGCGCCGGCGCCGGCATCGTCGACGAGAAGATCGCGCATCTCTTGGCGAACGAAGCCCGCGACCGCATTGAGGACTTGCTTCGCTACGGCGTGCCTTTCGACAAGGACCTAGAAGGCCATTTCAGCCTTGGCCGCGAGGCGGCGCACGGCAAAAACCGGATCCTTCACGTCAAGGGCGATACCGCGGGCCGCGCCATCATGCATGCGCTGCTCGCCGCGGTGAAGCAGACGCCCTCGATTACCGTACTTGAGGGCTATGCGGCGCGCGATCTGGTACTTCGCGATGGGCGCGTCGAGGCCATCGAGCTTACCTACGTGAACGGAACTTCGCGGCAGCTCATCCTGCCCGCAACCGCTGTTGTGCTTGCAACCGGAGGCGCCGGCCAGATCTACGCCATCACCACCAACCCGCGCGAGGCGCGCGGCGAAGGCATCGCCATTGCCGCTCGGGCCGGAGCTGTGATCGCCGATGCCGAATTCGTGCAGTTCCATCCCACCGCCATCAATATCGGACGCGACCCCGCGCCGCTCGCGACTGAAGCGCTGCGCGGCGAAGGCGCACTGCTCATCAATGCCCGGGGCGAGCGTTTCATGCGCGCGGTCCACGAGGACGCCGAGCTTGCGCCGCGCGACGTGGTGGCGCGTGCGGTCTATCGCGAGGTCATGAGTGGACGTGGCGCCTTCCTCGATTGCCGGCCTTTCGGGGTGAAGCTGGCGGAGCATTTTCCGACCGTGTTCGCCGCCTGCCGGTCCGCTGGCATCGATCCGAGACGCGAGCCGATCCCCGTCTCCCCGGCGGCGCATTACCACATGGGCGGCATCCTCACCGACGCGCAGGGCCGCAGCACGGTCAACGGGTTATGGGCTTGCGGAGAGGTTGCTTCGACCGGGGCGCATGGCGCCAACCGCCTTGCCTCCAACTCTCTGCTGGAAGCTGTGGTGTTCGGCGCTCGTGTCGCCAACGACATCGCCTTCTTCCACCAAGGCGCCAATCCAGATGCGATGAAACCGCGAGCGATCGTGGTTGCGGGCACTCCCTCCGACGGCGCAAACGAGCAGGCAGAGATGACGCTTCGCCGTACCATGACCGCGGAGATCGGCGTCATTCGTGACGAGCAATACTTGACGCATGCTCTGTCCACCATCACCACTCTTGAAAAAGAGAACAAGAGCGATCGGCGCCTTGCCAACATGCTCACCACCGCCAAACTCATCGCGGTCGCGGCGCTTCGGCGCAAAGAGAGTCGCGGTGCTCATTTCCGCAGCGACTACCCGACGCCTGATGAGCGCCTTGCCAAGCGGAGCTTCCTCACGCTCGCGAAAGCTGAGGAAATCGCCAGCGATGCGGCAGAGATCGCGGGCGCTCACGCCGCAGCGGTTCGCCGTGCTTAATGCATGAGCGAGGTCTCTCCGCCTGCACTCAGTCTCCCGCGCTACCTCGTCGAGCAGGCTGTCGCCACCGCGCTCGAAGAAGATCTGGGCGGCGTGGGCGATATCACCACCAACGCCATCATCCCACCCGATGCACAAGGCGATGCCTCGATCATCGTGCGCAAACCTGGCGTGATTGCCGGGCTGGATCTCGCCGCGGCGAGCTTCAAATCGCTCGATCCCGACGTGCGCTTCACCAGAATTGTTGAGGACGGCAGCAAGGTCGAAGCAGGCGCGACTATCGCCAGAATCGCGGGCAAAACGCGCGCGGTCGGCGGCATTGTCGGGCGCGCCGCGGCCGGCGCTGACCAACGCATAAGATTGCGTGCTCATGTCGTCGCCTTGACCGTCGATGACGAGGATGCCGTCCGGCACCACGCGCATGACGCGAAAGCCGGCGAGGTCGCCGAGCTTGAACGGCAGCATGCCGAGCAGCTCCTCGGTCGGCACCGTGCGGAAGGCGACGCTCGCCAGCATCTTGCGCACCGCCTCCTCGCTGTAGACCGCGAGCGCGGCTTGCGGCACCTCGACGCGAATCATCATGGCAAGATCGCCCGCCATGCCCGGCGCGGCGCTGGCGATCAGAAACCAGCGGCGCACGGCGGCGCCGCCGGTTTGCGCCGTGCCGCTGACCAGAACGCCGATGCCACCGGCAAACTGGAAGCTTTCGCGCTTAAAGTCGGCCAGCTCCTGCGTCTGCGGAGCAAAGGCCGAGCGCGAGAGTTGGTCGTAGGCCGCCGCCGGCAGGTCCAAGATCGTGACCGCGACCTGGCGGGCGGCGTCCTCGAAGCCGGGAAAGCGCCGGCTGACCGAAAGTTCGCCGGCCGGCTCCAGCCCGATGCGCAAACCCGGCGGATAAACCACCGCCGCCGACGCGGCGGTAAGCGGCGCGATGCCGATCAGGATGGCGAACAAAGGCAACCAAAGCCGGCGCATGCGGGAACTGCTTTCTTGGCGGATGCTGGCGGATGCCTAGCCCGGGCGGGGACGTGGCGGCAACCCGCACTTAACCACCGCGCCCGGCGTTGCCCGGCCGCTCGCGAATTCGTGACCGGCTGTCTTGCAGCCCAAAACGCCCCTCCTATATGAGCCGGGAAGCCGCGCCAATGCGGCGGAAGTCGTGTCCAGGGGGCTGGATCGAGGGGGTCGCGGGTGAGCCGCCGACATTCCTTAACGGGCGCCACAAGGCCCGTCCGGCCTGCCGTCAAATGAGAGGAATAAACATGGCCAAGGTCATCGGCATCG
>Ga0207674_10005432_pt1 | contig 15141 bp, 17 predicted proteins | sample KBSCornC72_FD_184303 | JGI IMG/M metagenome (GOLD analysis project Ga0207674, IMG submission 184303) | Corn rhizosphere microbial communities from Kellogg Biological Station, Michigan, USA - KBS Corn C7-2 (SPAdes) (version 2) | ecosystem: Host-associated > Plants > Roots > Rhizosphere > Soil ... | reverse complement strand
TTGCCGTGCTGGAGCAGCGGTACCACCTGAACGAGTCGTTCCTGGCCCAGTACTGGTACTGGCTCGACAACGTCCTGCACGGGAACCTGGGCATCTCGATCACGCTGCGGGAGAACGTGTCCACCTTGCTCGCCTCGCGGGTCTGGACCACCGCCGGGCTGGTGCTGTACGCGTCGCTGATCATCGGGGTGCTGGGGATCGGCATCGGCATCGTGGCCGGGCTCCGGCCCGGGGTCCTCGACACCGGCACGCTGGTGACGACAGCGGTGTCGGCGGCCATTCCCGCGTTCGTCGCCGCGATCGTGCTGATCCTGCTGTTCGCCGTCAAACTCAGCTGGTTTCCGGCCCTGGGCAACGGCACGGACCTCGCCAGCAACATCCGGCACTTCACGCTGCCCGCGATCGCCCTGGCCATCTCGTCGCTCGCGATCGTCGCCCGGGTCACCCGCGCCTCGATCCGGGAGGAAGGCGAGCGCGAGCACGTGCAGACGGCGGTCAGCCGGGGCATCCCGGGCCGCAAGGTGATCCAGCGACACATCCTGCGCAACGCGGCCATCCCGATCACCACGGTCACCGGCATCACCATCGCGTCGCTGATCGCGGTGGCCGCCGTGGTCGAGGTGGCGTTCGGCCTCAACGGGCTTGGTGCCTACCTGGTCCAGGCGGCGCAGTCCAAAGATCTCGCCGTGGTGCAGGGCATCTCGCTGGTGCTCGTCACCGCGTTTGTCGTGGTCAATCTCCTGGTGGACGTGCTCTACGCGGTGCTCGACCCGCGGGTGACGCTAGGGAGCCGGGCCCAATGAGGCGGGCCCAGTGAGGTCGGCACAGTGAGGAGGGCCCAGTGAGCGTGGCCGCCCCGCTGGCCGGCCCGGCTGTTCCCCGCGGCCCGGCCGGCCCCGATGCGGCCCGGCGCGGCCGGGTCCTGGGGGCCCTGGCCCTGCTGCGCGCCACCGGACCGGTGGGCATCGCCTCCGCGGTCATCATCGCGATCGCGATCCTCATGGCCGTCTTCGGCACCTTCATCGCCCCCTACGATCCGAACCTGCCGAACCTGTCACTGGCCTGGGGCGCTCCCTCCGGTGGCCACCTGCTCGGCTACGACTTCCAGGGACGCGACGTCCTGTCCCGGCTGCTGGTCGGCGCGCGGACCGCGCTGCTCGGGCCGCTGGCCGTAGTCGCCGGCAGCATGGTCGCCGGTGTCCTGCTCGCGGTCACCGCGGCCTGGCGCCGGGGAGCCAGCGACGCCGTGATCTCCTCCGGCCTCGACATCCTGTTCGCGTTCCCCGGCATCCTGCTCGCGGTCCTCGCCGCGGCGGTGTTCGGCGCCGGGCTGACGGCGGCGGCGATCGCGCTGGCCGTGGCCTACATGCCGTACGTGGCCCGGGTGCTCCGCGGCGCCGCGCTGAAGGAACGCAGCCAGCCTTACGTCGCTGCGCTGGAGGTCCAGGGCGCCTCGGCCGTCTCGATCTGCTTCCGGCACCTGATCCCCAACATGATGCCGCTCATCGTCGCCCAGGCCACCATCTTGTTCGGCTACGCCATGGTCGACCTGGCCGCCATCTCCTTCCTCGGCCTCGGAGTGCAGCCGCCCGAGCCGAACTGGGGCGTCATGATCTCGGAGAACCAGGTCGGTATCGCGCAGGGCTATCCGCTGCCCGCCCTGGTCGCCTGTGCGTGCATCGTGGTGGTCGTGATCGCCGTCAACGTGCTGGGGGAACGGCTCTTCGAGCAGGCCCAGCGGACGCACCGATGAACGGTCCGCTGCTCGAGGTGGACGGGCTGACCGTGCTGCTGGACGTGGAGGGCGCCAGGCGCGCTGTACTGAGCGACATCTCGTTCGCGATACGGCCCGGTGAGGCGGTAGGCCTGGTCGGCGAGTCGGGGTCCGGCAAGTCCATGACCGCGCGGGCGATCGGCCGGCTGCTACCGCGCGGGGCCGGAGTCGATGGCTCGATCCGGTTCGGCGGCGGCGATATCGGCAGCCTGTCCGGAGCCGCCCTGCGCCGGTACCGCGGCCAGGTGGCGATGATCTTCCAGGATCCGCGGGCGCACATCAATCCGGTGCGACGGATCGGCGACTTCATGACCGAGGCCCTGCGCACCAACCTGGGGGTGCCCGCGGAGCAGGCGCGCCGCCGCGCGGCCGACGCGCTCGCCCAGGTCGGCATCGAGGACGGGGCCCAGCGGCTCCGGCAGTACCCGCACCAGATGTCCGGCGGGATCCTGCAGCGGATCATGATCGCGGCGGCCCTGCTGACCGAGCCGCGCCTGTTGCTGGCCGACGAGCCGACCACCGCCCTGGACGTCACGACCCAGGCCGAGGTGATGGCGATACTCGACGGCCTGCGCCGCGACTTCGGCCTGGCCATGCTGTTCATCACCCACGACCTGGAGCTGGCCGCCGCCATCTGCGACCGCACGGTGGTGATGTACGCCGGGCAGATCGTGGAGGTCCGGGCGTCCGGGCTGCTGCACGGCGATCCGCTGCATCCCTACACCGCCGCACTGGCCGCCGCCCGCCCGGACATCGCCCAGACGGCGCACCGGCTGCGCGCCATCCCCGGCCGTCCGCTGTCCGCCTTCGAGGCGCCGCCGTCCGAGTGTGCGTTCGCCCCCCGCTGCCCGCACGCCCGCGATATCTGCCGGGCGGGCGTCCCCGCCCTGGCCGGCCTGGACGGCGGGCAGTCCCGCTGCGCTCGCGCGTACGAGCTGCGCGGCCAGCTCCAGGAGGTCCCTCGTGCCTGAGACCGGCGGCGCCCCGGTCCTCGAGGTGGCCGGCCTGCGCAAGGAGTTCGGCGCTCTCGTGGCCGTCGACGACGTCTCGTTCGTGCTTCCGCCGGGCCGCTCCATCGCCATAGTGGGGGAGTCCGGTTCGGGGAAGACGACCATCGCACGGATGATCGTCGGCCTGGAACGGCCCACCCGCGGCACCATCACCGCTTGCGGGCACGACCGGTCCCGGCCGGTCAGATCGGCCAGGGATCGCCGCCGCCGCGGCCGTGAAGTCCAGATCGTGTTCCAGGACCCGTACACCAGCCTCGACCCGCGGCAGACCGCCGAGGCCACCATCGACGAGGTGCTCCGGCTGCACCACGGCTGGCCCGCGGGCCGGCGCCGGGCCCGCGTCGCCGAGCTCACCGAACTCGTCGGCCTGGACACAAGGCAGGCCCGGGCCCTTCCCCGCTCGCTGTCGGGCGGTCAGCGGCAGCGGGTCGCGATCGCCCGGGCGCTGGCGGCCGAGCCCGCCATCTTGATCCTCGATGAGTCGGTCGCCGCGCTGGACGTCTCGATCCAGGCGCAGGTGCTCAACCTCCTGGCCGACATCCGCGACGAGACCGCCGTCTCCTACATCTTGATCAGTCACGATCTAGCCGTCGTGCGTCAGCTCACCGACGAGGCCATCGTGCTCTACCGCGGCGAGATCGTCGAGCGCGGCCGAACGGCCCAGATTCTCGATGACCCGCAGCATTCCTACACACAGCGGCTCCGCGCCAGCGTGCCCCGCCCCGGATGGAAACCGGCCCGCCGGGCCTGACGATGCCGCCGGTTACCAGCGCCCCGTTACCAGAGCAGGGCGTCCAGCGATCCGCCGTTCTCCGTGATCAGCTGGCGGGCGGCGGCCTCGGCCGTGGGCTTGCGCGCGACCCGCTCGGTGACCAGGGCGCGGGCCAGGCTGTCGTCGCCGGCCCGGGCCGCCGCGGCGATGAGGGTCAGGTCGATGACGTCGCGCTGGGCGTGGCTCCCGCCGACCGCGTTGGCCCGGGGCCTGATGTCGATGAGCAGGTCGATGGCCCGGTCCGGGTGGCCGGCCGCGAACGCGGCGAACGCCTCGAGCAGGGCCAGGCCGGCCCGCCCGGCGGCGGCCGCGTTGGTCGGCGCGGACAGGCGCCGGTTGGACGCGACCACCCGCTCGGTCCGCTCGGTGTTCCCGGCCAGGCCGAACGCCATCACCGCATGCCAGTCGTTGAAGATGTAGACGGGGCTGCTGACCAGGTCGTCGATGTCGGCCGCGAGCTGCTCGGCGCGCTCGGTCACGTCCACGCCGAACAGCGACAGCCGCCACAGCAGCGCGGCCGCGTCCACGACGTCGAGCCACTCGGTGGAGCGGCCCGCCCGGATGGGGTCGTCGTACAGGGCGAGCGCCCCGCCGATCTCGCCCAGCTCCAGGTGGTACAGGCCGCGGTGCCACCAGTTGTGGATGGCGAAGAAGCTCGCAGACCAGCAGGGAACCGAGGCGGTGAGGAAGTCAACGCCGTCCCGCTGGCTGCCCTCCATCTCGAAGACGTGCGCCAGCGCGTGCACCGACCAGACGTCCCTCGGATTGTGGTCCAGGGCGGCCCGGGCGCGCGACTCGGCCTGCCGGTAGTCCGCGTTCTCCTCCAGCCCGAACGCGTAGATGCCCTGCACGTATCCCCAGCCGGGCCGGTCGCGCGTCCAGGCCGGCAGCACCCGGGCGGCGGTGTCGCGGAGTTCAAGCCGGTTGCCGAGGAAGAAGTAGAGGTCCTGGGCCACCTTGAGGGCGAGCAAGTCGCGCGGGTGGCACAGCAGCGCTCGTTCCAGCGAGCGAGTGGTGGCTTCCCAGTCGCCCTCGGCCCAGTGCCGGGCGGCCCGCAGGTGATGGAGTTCCCGCTCGCCCATGACCGGCTCGTCCAGCCGCTTCAGGATCTCGCCCGCGGCGGCGCGCCCCTCCGGGGTCGTCCCGTACAGCTGCAGGTAGGCGCGGTAGATATGGCCGAGCACCAGGCTGTCGTCGGCTGCGACTGCGGCGTCGGCGTCCGCCACCGGGTCGCCGGCCAGCGCAGCCAGGTCCTCGATGGCCGAGTCGAGCAGGGCCACCGCGTCGGCGTTGCCCGCCCGGACGGGGACCCCCCAGCGATCCGCGAACGCCTTGCCCATCTCGGACCCTCCCTGCCGTTAACCCCGCTATGCGCACATCAAGCGTACTCAACGGCCTGGCGCACAAGCGCACAAGCGGCGATCAGCCCGGTGCGCGCAGCCCGTCGGCCAGCACGGCGAATACCCGCTCGTGCACGGCCGGGTCGGTACTCCCGGCCAGGCCGGCGAACATGCCCTTCAGTAGCACGATGAGATCGGACGTCACGATCCCGGCCCGGACCGCGCCTGCTTGCTGGGCGCGGCGCAGCAGCAGATCGAGCGCGGCGAACAGGTCCTCGCGCAGCGAGCCGCTCACCGAGATGGCATCGGGCAGGTCGCGCTTGGCGGCGGCCTCCCCGGCGATCCTGGCGAGGAAGCCGAAGAACGCCTCACCGGGGTCGTCGGCATCGGCCCGTGCCCGCGCGTCGCTGACCAGATCGGTGATCCGCGCCGTGACCACGGCCTCGAACAGCGCCTCCTTGGACGGGAAGTGCCGGTAGACGGTGCCGGGTCCGACCCCGGCCCGGGACGCGATCTCGTCCAGCGGCACTCCGTAGCCCGATTCGGCGAACGCCTGACGAGCGGCCTGCAGCACCTTCTCCCGGTTCCGCGCCGCGTCGGCCCGCAGCGGCCGGCCGCCCGGCGCATCCGCTGTCCGCTCCGCCGCATGCTCCGCCGCATCCGTCGTCCGCTCCGGCGGCAGCCGGACCAGCCCTCCGCCCTCAGCCATGGTTGCTAACCGGGGCGATCGTTCCGTATAGTCTAAGCGGGGTCACCGTTCCGATTATAGGAGGCAGCTGTCATGTCCCGTAGCCCGCGCGAGGTCGCCGAGCAGGTCCGCCGCATGGTCGCCGGGGAAGGCGTGGACTTCGCCGACCTGTTCGCCGAGGACGGCGTGCTCACCTATCCGTTCGGCCTGCCCGGGCAGCCCGCCGAACTGAACGGCCGCGAGGCCATCCGGGCCTACTTCAAGGACCGGAGCCGAAGCCGCGACCTGCTGGTCATGGAGGGCGTCGAGGCCGTGGTCCGCGAGACCGACGACCCCGAGGTCGTGGTCACCGAGATCACCCACCACGGCTGGTCCAAGGCGGCGGAGGCGCCCTACCGGCACACCGCCCTGGGCGTGATCCGGGTGCGCGACGGCCAGATCGTCCGCTACGACGATTACATGAACCCGATCGCCCTGGCCAGGCTGCTCGGCCGCACCAGCGACCTGACCGCCGCGCTGGCCGAGCCCTGAGTCGCGCTTCCCCGGCAGCCCCGAGCCGGTCCAGCCAGCACGGACCTTCCCGGCCGCGCACCGGCCCTCGAGATTCGGAACGGATTTCGATAATCGCGAAGGATCTGGTACTCGTAGCGGTACCAGATCCTTCGGGATCATGAAAATTAGCGGTCACAGCTCCCGCTGCTTAAAGACGATAAAGCGACAATAGCCGCATAGGCGGCAAAGGCCGCCATCGCGCCGAGGACGCTCCCGGCGACAACCTGCGGCACGGTGTGGTCGCGGACGGCCACCCGAGCCCAGCCGAGCAGCCCGACCAGCAGGTACCCGCCGAGCACCAGCGGCCCGTAGACCAGCGCCAGGATGGTCACCGAGCCCGCCGCCACCGCGCAGTGGATGGAGATCTTCCACACCAGCGTGATCGCGGCCAGCGCCGCGACGCTGGCCAGCATGAAGGCGAGGTAGCCGGTCAGCAGGGCCGGGGCGCCCAGCACGGCCAGCAGGATCAGCCCGGTCGCGACCGATGCCGTGATGAACCCGAGCACGACGAGCCGGGCCCGCCGCGTCCCCACGTTCCTGTCCTCCCACCGGCCCCGCCGGATGCCGTAGGAGATGAACACGGTCGGCAGCACCGCGGCGAAGAACGCCGCCAGCAACCCCCAGGCGGCTCCGGCCAGGCCGTCGGCGTGCGCGCCGACGCCGACGACGGTGACGATCAGCCAGTTCTTCGGCTCGAGCAGGTACGTGACCCGCGCGGCGAGCGAGCCAGGCATACCTTGACGGACGGCCATGCCCTGACGGTACCGTCCCGGTATGGCGGCGCGTAACGGCAGCGAGTTCCTCGGGCGGCTGGCCGCCGCCCGTGTGCACGTGGAGATCCAGGGCGAGACGCTGACCGGCGGCGTGGCCGCCCACCCGGCCTTCCGCAACGTCGTGCGCAGCTTCGCCGAGCTCTACGACATGCAGTACGACCCCGCGTACCGGGACATCCTCACCTATCCCTCGCCCGCCACCGGTGAGCCGGTCGCGACCGCCTTCCTCACGCCCACGACACCCGCGCACCTCGCCAAGCGCAGGGACGCCTTCAAGCTCTGGGCCGACCGCTCGTTCGGCATGCTGGGCCGCACCGGCGACTACCTGAACAGCGCGCTGATGGCGCTCGCCTCGGCGCACGACTGGTTCGGCCAGGCGGGCGCGCAATACGGCGAGAACATCCGGCGCTACTACGAGAAGGTCCGCGAGGAGGACCTGCTCTGCACGCACACGCTGATCCCGCCGCAGGCCAACCGCGCGGTCTCCGGCAGCCAGCAGGCCGGCGGCGCGCTGATGGCGCACATCGTCCGCGAGGACGACAACGGCATCGTCATCCGCGGTGCCCGGATGCTCGCCACCATCGGCCCGTTCGCCGACGAGCTGCTGGTGTTTCCGTCCACGGTGCTTCGGAACACGCCGGAGGACAAGCAGTACTCCTTCGCCTGCGCTATCCCGAACGACGCGACCGGACTGCGCTACCTGGCCCGCGAGCCGCTCGACTACGGCCGGCCGCGGCACGACCACCCGCTCGGCTCCCGGTTCGAGGAATCCGACGCGGTGGTGATCTTCGACGACGTGCACGTGCCGTACGAGCGCTGCTTCGTGCTCGGCGACCCCGAGCTGTGCAACGGCTTCTACACCCGCACCTCGGCCGTGGTGCACATGACGCATCAGGTGGTCACCCGCACCACGGCCAAGACCGAGTACATTCTCGGCCTGCTCTCGCTGCTGACCCAGGCCATCGGCATCGAGCAGTTCCCGCACGTCCAGGCCGACGTGGCCGAGGTCATCACCACGCTGGAGACGCTGCGCGCGCTGCTGCGCGCGGCCGAGGCCGACGCGGCACCGAACGAGTTCGGCGTGCTCACCCCGGCCTGGGCGCCGCTGAACACCGCCCGCAACCTCTACCCCCGGCTCTACCAGCGGTTCCCCGAGATCCTGCGCAAGCTCGGCGCGTCCGGCCTGATGGCCACGCCGACCGAGGCCGACGTGACCGGTCCCGCCGCGGCCGACATCGAGACCTACCTGCAGTCCGCCACGCTGGGCGGGGCCGAGCGGGTCAGGCTGTTCCGGCTGGTCTGGGACACCTGCATCTCGGCGTTCGCTGGCCGGCAGGCGCTGTACGAGTACTACTTCTTCGGCGATCCGGTGCGGATGGCCGGTCCCTACGTCGCCAGCTACGACCGCGAGCCCTACAAGGCCGCCGTCCGCGCCTTCCTGGATCGCGGCTAACCGGCGCGGCTAACTCCCATATCCGGATACGGCCGCTACTATCGCACCTAGCCCAGGGTTGCGGTCGGCGGAGGAAACGTGAGCGTAAAAAGAGGGACGGTGATCCTGTTCATATGGTTGATCATCGGAGCCGTCGCGGCCGGGCAGCGCGGTTACTTCAGCCTCAACAACGTCAACTGCTCGCAGGGCGCGACGATGGCTATCACGATCCTCGCGGGCCCGCTCAACTACCTCGGCTTTAACCCCCAGATCTCCTGCAGCGCCCCCAAGCCGAGCACCTAACGAGCCGGGTATCCCGCCCTTCCGTCCGCCTCGGGCAGGGATCCGGCCAGCCCGAACCGCGGGTAGAGCTCGTCGATGTGGAACCGGGTGATCGCGTGGATCCTGGCGCCGGTCACGGCGAGCACGAACAGCCCGGACGGGAAAGCCGCGCCGCGGGTCCGGTCGCCCACGTAGCCCGCCAGGGCGGGCTGGGTATTGGCCCGGGCGGGCACGAGGTACATCCGGTCGCCGCCGCGGTATTCGAAGCTCGCGCGCAGCATGGACCGGATCGCGGTGATGCCGTGATACTGGTGCGGCGCCGGGGGCATGGACAGCCAGGCGTCGTCGGTGAGCAGCGCCACCACGCCGTCGATGTCGGCCGCGGTGTACGCGTCGGCGAAACGCCGGGCGAGGGCGCACTCCCGGTCCGACCCCGGCCGCGGTGCCCGGCCGCGCCCGGCTTGATCGCGGTGCTCGTCCAGCGCGGCGCGGGCACGTTGCAGCGTGCCCTTGACCGCGGTCGGGCTGGTGCCGAGCATGTCGGCCACCTCGTTCGCGGAGAAGCCGAGCACGTCGCGCAGCACGAGCGTGGCGGCCTGGCGGGGCGGCATGCGCTGCAGGCCGGCGATGAAGGCCAGCTCGATCGACTCGGTGGCCTGGTAGCGGGCATCGGGGCCAGGAGCGGTGTCGGCGATGCCTTCGAGCAGGGTATCGGGATAGGGCTGCAGCCACGTGATCTCACCGCGCCGACTGGGCTCGGGCGGCCGGAACGGCGGGATCGGCTCGGCCGGGATCCGGCGGCTGGCGCTGCGCAGCGCGTTGAGGCACTGGTTGGTCGCGATGCGGTACAGCCAGGAACGCAGCGATGATCGCTCCTGGAATCCGGCCAGCCCGCGCCAGGCCGCCAGCAACGTCTCCTGCAGCATGTCCTCGGCGTCGGTCAGCGAGCCCGTCAACCGGTAGCAGTGCACCTGCAGCTCGCGCCGGTACGGGTCGGTGAGCTCAGCGAACGCCCGCTCATCGCCAGCCCGGGCGCGCTGCAACGTGGCCTGCTCCACAACTTCAGCTTGCCACGCCGGCCCGGCAGCGTTCCGTTCGGCGCGGCCGCGGTGTCTGCATAAGCATGACGAATAACTCCGCCAGCCCCGCCCTGCGCACCGCGCTCGCCTACTACCACGCCTGGACCAGCCACGACCTGGACACGGCCATGAGTTATATCGCCGACGATATCGTCTGCGACGCACCAGCAGGCCGGCTGGAGGGCGCCGCCGCCTACCGGGGCTTCATGGGCCCATTCGTGCGGATCCTAACCGGGTCGACGCTGATCGCCGCGTTCGGCGATGCCACGACCGCGCTGATCATGTACGACACCGAAACCGTGCCCGTCACGAGCGCGCCCGGCGCCGAGTGCCTCACCGTCTCCGACGGCAAGATCACCTACAGCCGGTTCATCTTCGACCGGACCCCGTTCGACGCCGCCCGGCAAGCCGCGACCTGAACCGCGCCGGTACCAACCTCACCGGGCGGGCCGGCGGCCCCGGTCGCGAGCGACGACCCTGGTGGCCTGGCGCGAACGGGCCCGCCGGGCCCGGTTTGCGGCCCGGCGCCGGTTCTCCTCGGCCAGCACGTCGTCGGCGTCGTTCTCCAGGTACAACTTCACGAACATCGGGTGCATCGCATCCTCCTCATCCCCGTACCCTCAACGATCGCCGTAAGGCCAGCTCCCTCGCGTCGGGCAATCGCCTCAAATCCGCATCTCGAGGGGTCCTTAGACGCGTCCGCCGGGGTCCTTAGGACCGCGCTGCGCACCTGTGGGTAACCGGATGTGGCCGGTCCGTTCGGCCCGTGATATTTACCCCGAACGGGCCTGCAGTTTCGCTCCTGCCATCTGCCGGAGCCGGTATCGCTGGGTCTTGCCGCTGATGGTCTTGGGCAGCTCAGAGACGAACTCGATCACCCTGGGGTACTTGTACGGCGCGATCGAGGCCTTGGTGAAGTCCTGCAGTTCGGCCGCCTTCGCCGGGTCCGCCGCGGCACCCTCGCGCAGCACCACGTAGGCCTGCACGACCATGCCGCGGCCCGGGTCGGGCGCGCCGATGACGGCTACCTCGAGCACATCGGGGTGGCCGAGGAGCGCCTCCTCGACCTCGGGCCCGGCGATGTTGTAACCGGCCGAGATGATCATGTCGTCGCTGCGCGCCTGGTACCAGAAGTATCCGTCGGCGTCGCGGATGTAGGTGTCGCCGGTGATGTTCCAGCCGTGCTGCACGTAGGACCGCTGGCGCTCGTCGGACAGGTAGCGGCAGCCGGTCGGGCCCTGCACCGCGAGCCGCCCGGGCACGCCGTCGGGCACCTCCTCGCCGCTTTCGTCCAGGATCGTCGCGCGGTAACCGGGGACGGCCGTGCCGGTCGAGCCGGGCCTGATGTCACCGTCGGCGGCGGCGATGAAGATGTGCAGCATCTCGGTCGAGCCGATGCCGTCGATGATGGCCAGCCCGGTGGCCTGGCGGAAGTCTTCCCAGACCGACTGCGGCAGGTGCTCGCCGGCCGAGACGCAGCGACGCAGGTTCTTGAGTGCCGGGGCCTTGCCCGCGGCCAGCATGGCCCGGTAGGCGGTGGGCGCGGTGGACAGCACGGTCACGCCGTGGGCCGCGATCGCGTCGGCCAGCTCGGCTGGGGTCGCGCGCTCGATGAGCAGCGTCGACGCGCCCGCGCGGAGCGGGAACAGCAGCAGGCCGCCGAGCCCGTAGGTGAAGCCGAGCGGGGGAGTGCCGGTGAACACGTCGCTGCGGTGCGGCTTGATCAGATACTTGGAGAAGGTGTCGGCGGTGGCCAGCACGTCCCGGTGGAAGTGCATGGCCACCTTCGGCTGCCCGGTGGTACCCGAGGTCGACGCGAGCATGGCCACGTCGTCGGCGGCGGTATCAACCGGGGTGAATGTGCCGTCCTTAGCCGCGCAGCGGGCGGCGAGGTCGTCGGGGCCGTCCCCGCCGTAGGTGACCGCGGTCAGCCCCGGTGCCCCGGCCGCCAGGTCGGCGGCGAAGCGGTGGTCGCACAGGACCAGGCTCGGCTCGGTCAGCCCGACGATCGTGGCGATCTCCCGGGGGCGGAGCAGGGCCATGGTGGTGACCGCGACTCCGCCGGCCTTGATCACGGCGAGCCAGGCGGCGGCGAGCCACGGGGTGTTCGGGCCGCGGAGCATCACCCTGTTCCCCGGGCGCAGGCCGAAGTCCTCGGTCAGCACCCGGGCCAGCTGGTTGGTCCGGCGGACCGTCTCGCCGTAGGTCCAGGTCTCGGTGGCGGACAGGAGGCAGGGCCGGTCGGCGCCGTCGCGGGCTGCGGTCGCGTCGAGGAGCTCGGCGGCGCAGTTGAGCCGCTCCGGGTAGTTCAGTTCGGGCAGGTCGAAGCGGAATTCCGGCCACTGGTCCTGCGGCGGGAGGCGGTCACGGCAGAAGGTGTCGAGGTGCGCCGAAGGGGATAGCCGCATCTGGCCCCACTTCCTTCTTTCCCGTAGGGTAGATCACCAGTATTCAACTTCTGTGACGACAGTCAAGAGTCCGCAATAGGAGTGCCCGCGATGAGCCCGTTCCGAGCCTCGGCGCCGCTGACCGACACATGGGAGCACTTCCGGTTCTCGGTGTCCGACGGCATCGGCACGGTGACCCTGGACCGGCCGGGCAAGCTCAACGCGCTCACCTTCGAAGCGTACGCCGACCTGCGCGATCTGCTCGCGGAGCTGCCGCACCGCGGTGACACGCGGGTGCTTGTCATCCGGGGGAACGGCCGGGCGTTCTGCTCGGGCGGGGACGTCAACGAGATCATCGGCGCGACGCTGGCCATGTCGCCGGACGAGCTGCTCGCCTTCACCCGGATGAGCGGCGAGGTGATCAGGGAGATGCGCGACTGCCCGGTGCCCATCATCGCGGCGGTGCACGGCATGGCGGCCGGGGCCGGCGCGGTGATCGCGCTCGCCGCCGACTTCCGGGTGTGCACCCCGGCGGCCAGGTTCGCCTTCCTGTTCACCAAGGTGGGCCTGTCCGGCGGCGACATGGGCGCCGCCTACCTGCTGCCGCGGCTGGTCGGGCTCGGGCACGCCACCCGGCTCCTGATGCTCGGTGACACGGTCAACGCCGAGGAGGCCGAACGGATCGGGCTGGTCTCCCTCCTGGCCGGGAAGGACACCTTCGACGACGAGGTCGGCGCGCTAGCCGGGCGCCTCGCCTCCGGCCCGGTCCAGGCCTACGCGCAGACCAAGGCCCTGCTGACCAGGGAGCAGGATATGAGCCTTTCGGCGGCGATCGAGCTCGAGGCGATGACCCAGGCCCTGCTGATGAAGGGCGAGGATTACGCCGAGTTCCACGCGGCGTTCAACGCGGGCCGTCCGCCGCAGTGGACCGGCCGCTGAGGATCTGCTCCCGCAGGATGTCCGCGTGGCCGCAGTGCTGCGCGAACTCGCGCAGGGCGTGCAGGTAGACCCAGCGCAACGGAAGCGGGCCCATCCAGTGGCCGCGGAGTACGTCGTCCAGGTCCAGGCTCGCGGCGGCCCGGCGAGAGTCCTCGCACGCTTCCTCGTGCCCGCGGCGGACCGAGTCGACGGTGTCCGCGCCGGTCAGGGCGAAGGCGTCGGCGGCGTTCGGCGGCAGGCCCATCTCCTGTCGCGGGCGTCCGGTGACGGCCTCGCCGAACCACACCCGCTCCGCGTAGGTCGCGTGCTTGACCAGGCCGAGCAGCGTCGTCTCCGACGGGACCAGGCGCCGCCGGGCCTCCTCCTCGGTCATCCCGTCCAGGCACCGGCGCAGCGCGGCCCGGTGCTCGTCGAGGAAGGTTTCCAGTTGCACCTTGAGCGGTTCGCCGGTCACGTCGTACGACGTCCGCCCGCCTGGCATCGTCATCACGCGAGTATCGCCCGCCCCGGCCGGCACCTTCAACGCAATATGTCACCTGCGGATTCGGCGCGGTGTACGGCCCGCATGGCGCCGGAAAACAGCCGCTGCTGACTGAACATCACCCGCGCGGCCAGGAGCCCGGCGTTCGCCGCCGCCTCGCTCAGCGGCCCGCTCGGCCTGCCGTACATCTGCCGCGCCCACCGCGGCAGGGTGGAGAACGCGAGGGCGCTGACCGGTGGCATCCCCAGCTTCAGCATGCGATTGCCGTCAGGCACCGGCGGAAGCATGATCACGCGGAGCGCGTGTTTCGCCTCCTCGCTCGCGTACAGCCGGGGCCTGATCTGTTCGTAGTAGGCGTCGAGTTCGGCCATCGAAGCGGGCGCGGCGGCCCGGTCGATGCCGATGAGCTTCGCGCTGACGCGCTGCTCGGCCACGAACGCGTCCAGGTCGGCGGCGGAGAACGGCAGCCGGCTGCGCCGGGCTATATCGGCGCAAGAGGCGACCTCACCGCAATGCACCCACAGCAGCAGGTCGGGTTCGTCGAGCCGGTACCGCGTGCCGTCGGGGTCGGTTCCGGTGAGCGCCTGGTGGATGGCGCGGACGCGGCGTCCGGCCCGTTCGGCCTCGGCCATGGTGCCGAACGTGCGGGTCTCGATGTATTTCCTGGTCCGTTTCAGCCTGACCCAGCCCTCGACCGCCTGCGTGATGCCGGGGGCGTTCTGCAGCGTGCCGCGTATCACCCGCGGGTGCAGCGCCTGCAGGTACAGCGCGCGCAGGGCCGCCACCCACATGATCCGGCTGTTCATGATCCGCCAGGTCACCGACCCGGGGCCGAACAAGCCCTGGTCTTCCCGGCCGGGATCATCTGGACGTGTGCAGGTGTAGGGCGTGATGGCCATAGTCAGTTCAGGCTGGCACCCAGGACTGGAACCGGGCTGAAACGGCGCTCGAACGCGGGCACCAGGCAGAATGACGGCTATGACGACGGACGATCCCTACGACCTCCAGCGGTTCGTGGCGGCCCAGGACACCGGCGGCACCTACCAGCAGGCCCTGGCGGAGCTGAAGGCCGGGCGCAAGACCAGCCACTGGATGTGGTTCGTCTTCCCGCAGATCGCGGGCCTGGGATACAGCCCGATGGCACGCACCTACGCGATCACCTCGCTGGCCGAGGCGCGGGCATATCTGGCGCACCCGGTCCTGGGCGCGCGCCTGACCGAATGCGCCGGCGTCCTGGCCGGGCTGCGCGGCCGCACCGCGGAGCAGGTTTTCGGTGAGATCGACGCGCTGAAGCTGTGTTCGTCCATGACGCTGTTCCTGCGCGCCGCTCCCGCCGAACCGGTGTTCCGCCAGGTCCTGGACCGGTACTTCGGCGGGATGACCGACGCCGCGACCGAGCAGCGTATCTGAGCCCACGGGCCCGGGCCGCTGAGCCCGGGCCCGTGAGCTCAGCCGAGGAACCGGGCGAGTTCGGCCTGCGCCGGGTCGCCGGCCGCCCGGTTCTGCACCGAGTGGCCCGCCGCCGGGACCACGAACAGGCGGCCGTCCGGGGCCAGCGCGGCCTGGGCCCGCGCGCCGGCCAGCGGGGTCGAGAGGTCGTGCCCGCCGGCCAGCAGCAGGACGGGAATCCGC
>Ga0207674_10005431_pt1 | contig 15142 bp, 5 predicted proteins | sample KBSCornC72_FD_184303 | JGI IMG/M metagenome (GOLD analysis project Ga0207674, IMG submission 184303) | Corn rhizosphere microbial communities from Kellogg Biological Station, Michigan, USA - KBS Corn C7-2 (SPAdes) (version 2) | ecosystem: Host-associated > Plants > Roots > Rhizosphere > Soil ... | reverse complement strand
AGAATCTTATGGCCACACCAGCTGCTAAACTCGAATCTAATTTCGTTCCGGCAAGAGAACACAGAACTATTCCGCCTCCTGCGATCCCCGGAGCAACGACGGTGCCTGTTGTCACACACGCTTCACCTGGAAGTGAGGAGCGGATCCTTGCGGCACTGTCGGGTGACTCACTCACGAGCGTAATCATGGCCGGATTCATCCGCGACAACGGCTTCGTCAACCCTCTAAACCGCGGGCAGTTTTATACCTGCCGTGATGAAAAGAATGAAGTGGAAGGTATCGCACTCATCGGCCACACTATCCTGTTTGAGACCTTCAGCGAGCGTGCTATTCGAGCGTTTGCAGGGTTCGCACGTCGTGAGAGTTCACCTCACTTACTGATGGGTGAGCACAATGCGGTCGAACGCTTCTGGAGCTATTACTCGTCTAGCGACGAGTCGCCGCGGCTTGTTTGTCCCATAACTTTCTTGCAGAGGCGGGAGCCCTTTCAGGAACAAACTGAAATTGCCGGTCTTCGTCCAGCGACACGAGAAGATCTCGAGCAGGTGGTCCAGGCACAAGCCGCGATGGCCTTCGAAATCAGCGGCGTCGATCCGTTAAAGAAGGACCAGGGAGGGTTCCGCGAACGCTATCTCCGCCGCATCGAAAAAAACCGGGTTTGGGTTGTGATCGAAAATGGGCGGCTGATTTTCAAAACTGACATTATTTCAGATACACCTCAAGCTACGTACATTGAAGGCGTCTATGTAAGTCCCGACGAGCGAGGCAAAGGAGTCGGGCATCGTTGTGTGACTGCGCTTGGGCGTATCCTTCTCAAAACCAGGAAAGCTATTTATCTGTTTGTCGAGAATCAAAACACCCGCACAAAATCGTTTTATTTAAAACTCGGCTTCAATGCTGCAGGACAATACGATCTCCTCTATTTCTAACGCGACTGCACGCGCGCCCGTACCATGCCAGAGAACGCGGCAAGACAAAGACTCATTAGCCGGTATATGTGGCTGCTTATCGCCGTCGGCGGTACGATCTTCCTCTATTGCGCCCACAAGCTCCCATATCAGCAACTCGACTTTCGTTTCCTCTCACTGCTTTTGCTGACGATAGCAGTCAACTCGCGTATTGCTATCAAAGTCCCGCGTGTCAATACAACCATTACAGTAGCGGATACATTCGTCTTCCTTACGTTTCTCATTTATGGACCAGAGGCAGCGGTCATAGTGGCTACTGCCGATGGATTGAGTTCCGGCCTGTATCTCAGCAGAAAATGGATCACGATCCTCTTCAATGCAGGGGCAAGCGCGAGCGCAGTTTTCACTACAGGCGCTATTGCGCGATTGCTTTTCGGAACTGAGCTCAACATTGTCTCGCAACCCTATTCCGTCAGCCTGGTTATTCTCTGTGTGGTTGCTGTGACGCAGTATCTAATGCATACGTGGCTGGTAGCGATTTGCATGGGCCTCAAAACTGAGCGGCCCCTGTGGCAAACCTGGAGCAGGCATTATCTTTGGTCGTCGCTGACTTACTTTATCGGAGCATTTTTAGCTGGGGGCATCGTGAAATTGGAGAACACGATCAGCTTTTATGCAGTCCTGGCCCCGCTTCCGATTATCTCGATCATTTACTTCACCTACGAGAAATACCTTGAGGACATCAGATCAACAGCAGCGCAGGCAGAAGAAGCTGAGCGCGATCGCGCTGAGGCTGAATACGCCCGTGCTGAAGCCGAGCGACTTCGAGCCGAACAAGCTGAACGTCACGTTGAAGAATTGAATCGCTATGTTGAAAGACTTGAAGGCACCAGCAAAGAGCTTCAGGAAAGTCGCGAGCATTTTCGGCACGCCGCTTTTCACGATTCATTGACAGGGTTGCCTAATCGTTCATTGTTCACGGAGCATTTGCGACTGGCTCTTGGACGTGCTCATCAGAACGAAGAGTATCGATTCTGTGTATTGTTCCTCGATCTCGACCGCTTCAAAAATATCAACGACAGTTTGGGCCATCCTTGTGGCAATGAACTGCTGATTTTGGTCGCACGGCGTCTCGAAACGTGCATTCGGCAGACAGATGTGGTCGCGCGTTTCGGAGGTGATGAGTTTGCAATACTGCTCGACTCGCTCGAGGATCCTTCTGACGCCATACACGTGGCGGAAAAGGTTCTGCAAACCCTATCGGCGCCTTTTAGACTTACAAGCCACGAAGCAATTACTACCGCCACCATCGGCATCGCGCTAAGCTCACCAAACTATAAAGAAGCCGAAGACCTCATTCGGGATGCGGATACCGCAATGTATCGCGCGAAGGAGGCTGGCAAGGCTCGGTACCAGATCTTCAACTCGGCAATGCACACACGCGCGGTCACATTATTGCGACTCGAAACCGATTTACGCCGTGCGATCGAGAACGACGAACTCTGTCTCTACTATCAGCCAATTGTCTCGGTGAGTAACGGACAACTCTACGGGTTCGAAGCGCTCGTGAGATGGCACCACCCGGAACGTGGCGTCGTATTACCTACTGATTTCATCGCGCTCGCTGAAGAGACTGGGTTGATTCTGCCGTTAGGGTTGAATGTCTTGCGGGAAGCTTGCCGACAGCTACGCGTTTGGCAGCAACATTCCTTGTCGGCGAGAGATCTCATAATGAGCGTGAATCTCTCCGGAAAACAGATCATGCAAGCTGACCTCGTCGAACGAATTGCAGAAGTGCTGCGCGAATCTGAGCTCAAGCCGTGGCATTTGAAATTGGAGGTCACTGAGAGCGTGGTAATGGATAATCCGGAAGCAGCGGCAATCACCCTCGCTAAACTGCGTGCGCTTGGAGTGCGCTTGAGCATCGACGACTTCGGCACCGGTTATTCTTCGTTGAGTTATCTAAACCGGTTTCCTTTAGACATCTTGAAGATCGATCGGTCGTTCATCTCGACGATGAATCAAAGTGATGAAAACTTGCAGATCGTGAAAACGATCGTGACATTGGCCGGAAATCTCGGGTTGGAAGTGATCGCTGAAGGCGTTGAAACTGAGGAACAACTAAAGCAGCTCCGTTTGCTGAAATGCCAGTATGCTCAGGGCTTCCTGTTTTCTAAGCCGATGGATGCGGAGCAGGCCGACTTATTTATTTTGAATGATGCCAACTCTCCGAGCGCTCTGGAAATACCTCAGAGCGTTAGCTTCATGATGTGACGCCTCAATAGGTTCCCGGGCTTTCACCGCCCGGCCAATTACGAGCTCTTTATTTTCAGATCAAGCAGCGCGACAAAATCATCGCCGGAACTCACACAGAAATCATTAAGGATGTGGGGACGGGCAAGGTCGTAGGAATAGGCCAGTCTCTCGCTGATTATAGGAGTTCATACGAACTGCCCCGGACGGGTGGAATATTAATGCAGGAGTTGTAAAGCGAGATCTGGGATAGTGGAGAGCGGATCTTCTTTTTTCATCTGTGTGTACATTACTAACAGTTGTGGTCGCGCCTTTGTTTGCGCGAGTTGCGTCAGGTCTTCAAGATTTCGTCGATCAAGATTCGCACTCATTCGCCACAAGCGCATTGCATCGTCAGTTGCGTTCTGCTGTGCTGCAACGATGGCTACTTCAGCCAGCGCCTTAGGCAGGATACGCCAGAAAGATTCCGGCTGGCCCATTACAAGTTTTTCCGCAGCCTGCCATTGTCTTGTCTGACAGTAGGCGGTGAACAGGTCACTGATCGCTTCTGATTTATAACCTTCCCAATTCCTCGGTGAAGCATTGTCGATATATCCAAGCCAAAGAGGAATTGCTCGCGACCATTCACCACTATCCTTCATTGCTTCTGCAAGGTGAAATGCCCGGGTGGAACCGGGTTCGGGCACCAAAGCCTCGAGGCTGGACCAGATCGTTTCTTTCAGATCAGACTGAATTTCGTCCCGGTGCACAATACCTTCGATCAAATGTTTTTCAGCATTGGTCCACTCACGACGCCCGTTAAGCAATCGCGCCAAAAACGAAGGTCGTTTGGCGAGCAGAGAATTCCGCAACGCGTCGACTCCGAGCTCACTTTGAAGAATCAGCGTGGCTATCTGAAATGCATAATCTATTTCCGGCGGCGCGCTATTTAATTCGCGCGTTAGAAGTTGTTCAAGCTCCGCTTTATCTTCCTTATCGTTGTGGCGCTCAGCAAGGAAAAACGCAAACGACCTGACAACGTCATAGCGTTGAATCAATCCCTTGCTGTCGCCCGTTGGCGACTCAAGGGCGACTAGAGCTTGCCGATAGGAATTCCGCTCAAGTCCATATTCCCCGCGACCTTCGTAGTATCTGGCACGCTCGAGCCAGTATTCGGAACTCAAACGTCGTGAGGCTTCATCGCGGAGAATGCTTGTTTCAACGACACGTTGTCCCGAAGCACTTTGAACTGCGCCGGCTAATTGATGAACGTCTTGCAGCAGAATGTCGTCATCTTTCAACGACACGAGTTCTTCTACCAAAGGTTGCGCAGCAAGAGGTTGATTCATTTTCTGATATGTTTCAGCCAGACTGCGCTTAGTCCAATATCGCAGCTGCTTTTCCAGGTTAACTTTAATTGATGGTCCGGCCGATCTATATCGGTTAATTAGATCGTCGACTAGTTTGGCATCAGCGTCGGTGAAAGGAAGGGAAAGTGATTTTTGCAGAAGACTCGCTGCAGCACGAGGCGAATTATTTCGCAAGCGTTCGCCAAGTTGAAAATATTCACCCGCTGTGCGTACTTCAAAGCTATCAGCGAGCCAGCTCACGTCCTGTAAATTGTGAGCAGAATTGTTGGCTTTCAAATAGCGATCAAGGCGGGCCCAGTCTGACGGATTTGCTCTTATCTCCGCGGCTAAGCCATCCAGCACTTCGCCTGCGGTGCCTGACTTTGCGCGCAGATACATACGTTGCATCAACCACCCATCATTTCGATTCGACCGTTCAGCCAGCCAAGCGTCAAGCTCTTTTGCGTCGCCGTTATTGCTCCAAAGTTTGATGAACTCTTCAGCTCCTTCGATGTCATCGGGACAAAGTCGTTCATAGTAGAAACGTCGCGAGATGAAATTGTCTTCAGCATTCCGTATCAGCCGTGTCAACTGATAATCGGCTGGACATCGCCAATCTGAGGCGTCCGCCAACTGCTTCAGAGTATTGCGTACACGTGAGGTGTGGCCCGCGCGACTATAAATGACTAGTCTGCGAAGCAAGGGAGCCACCGTCGAAGGTTTCTCACTTTCAAGCTGTTTGATTACGTCGTTGATGTCTTTGTTGAGCAAGAGAGAAGTGATCTCTTTCTCAATCTCATCAGCCGACTGAGGGGTTGCTTCCAGTTGACCACTGGCGTTTAAGACGAATACCAAACAGGCCAACGAAATCAAGAGCGACTTGAACATGTGATGAGCACCCTTAACACTTGAGGTCTAGATTATGTGGGACTACTAAACTGCCGACTTTTTTGGATTTATCTCATTTGAAAAACGTTGCCCTTCCTGAATGAGAACGTAGCCAACTGAAGCGATATGATCGGCGGAGGCCAAGTTATGAGCGAACAGTTATATTATTTGCAACGGAAGATTATACAGAGCTTGCGGAATGAACATTAGCGCTGCTTTGAACCGAGGCTCCAGGCGTCTGATGAACGTCGGATCTATGACTTTTATTATGAATGAAGAGAGTCAAATTCTGAACCTTGACCGCGAATGGAACGAGGCATATCCGCGGCTTGACAGCGAAGTTCTTGGCCGCGAAACCAATTGGACGGAAATCGGATCAAGATATCTGGTCGATAACTCCCAGCTTAATGGCAACTTCATACACGGCAATACGCATTCCAAGGCGATCTTTAATCGTGTCCAATACTCGGTGGGCCTCGTCGAAGCGAACGCTGATTTGCTTGACGTTGCGCCCCAATCAGGCATAGAGTTTTTCGCGAATAGAGATCCGCTCCCTCCATTCTCAGCTCGTCCGGAATCCACTGGATCACCTGAACCCAGGAGCTAACGTCGGATAGCCGCCTACGATCCAACAAACTCCTCAGGCTGACTTTCTCAAACAAAAGTTGCGTGAATCGTTGCAGCGCGACGCCCTGCATTTTCGTCCAATCAAGGTTGCAAAACATGAGAATGTTTACAACGCAGGCGATGAAGACCAGATGGTCTATTTCATTGAGAGCGGTCAGATCAAACTTGGGATGTTGTCTCCGGAGGGTAAAGAATGTCTGCTTGCTATCTACACCTCAGGAGATGTTTTTGGTGAGTTATGTTTGGCGGGTTTACGCACGCGTATGGAAACGGCCACGGCCATGGAAGAAACCATTTGTAGACGAGTTCCCTGCGCAAAACTCTTTGCCCTCCTGGACAACGACTCCCTGCTTCAGGAATTCATCCAATACCTTGTTATGCGCATTGCAGACCAACAGCAGATCATCGCGAATCTGGTTACTGTTGATAGCGAGAAACGGCTCGGGGAGACATTGCTCCGGTTGGCGCGAAAACTCGGCAAAAAAGACGTTCGTAGCATCCTCATCGAGCACAGGATTTCACAGCAGGAACTCTCTCAAATCGTTGGAACGACACGGCCCAGGATCAGCGAATTCATGCAGCGCTTTCAAAGGCTGGGACTGATTGAGCGCACGACGGAACACTATCTAATAGTTAAAGAAAGTAAGCTCACTCAATACTTAGAACACCTTACCTAGCAACCCTCATAAATTTTCGAATCGAAGCCACATCCTGTCTAATATTGGACAGACGTTCTCTGGCTCTCTACGTATGCTGTGTGGCCCAAGCCGTTGATGAGTTTTGGCAGTCTGCTCGGTAACCTGTTCCGCTTAGTCTCACGGTTCTCGGAGGCCTACTAGCTCTCGGCCTACACCTATTCCCGCTATTGGCAATGTTGAACGATCCCGGAACCTCTAACGACCCCTCCTCCAAAGCCCCAGGCCCAAAAGGGCACGAGGCTGAGACTGTTTCGAAATCCGGCAATCAGAAAGAGGCTGTCCTTCCGTCGATTTCACTGCCGAAAGGCGGTGGCGCGATCAAAGGAATCGGGGAAAAGTTTGGCTCGAACCCGGTTACCGGAACGGGCACGATGAGTGTGCCTCTACCGACTAGTCCCGGCCGTTCCAATTTTGGTCCACAGTTGACCTTGTCGTACGACTCAGGCTCCGGCAATAGTGTCTTCGGCATAGGCTGGCACCTCTCTTTACCTGCCATCACTCGCAAGACCGATAAAGGCCTGCCGCAATATCTGGATGCAGACGAATCTGACGTCTTCATACTCTCCGGCGCCGAAGACCTTGTACCTGTTCTGGTCGAAACGCCCGGAGGTTGGCAGAAAGAAGACCTACCGCCGCGCAATGTCGCCGGAGAAAGCTTTCAGGTTAGCCGTTACCGCCCGCGCATCGAGGGTATTTTTTCGCGGATTGAGCGTTGGACCAGTTTACAAACCGGAGAAACTCACTGGCGCTCGATTACACGAGACAACGTCACTACTCTCTACGGCAAAGATGACAACTCACGAGTCTTCGCGCCTGCAACTAACGGTCAACCCAAACGGATCTTCAGTTGGCTGATCTGCGAGAGTTACGACGACAAAGGCAATGCAATCGCGTACCAGTATGTTGCCGAAAACAATCAGAACGTCGATCTCAGTGCTGTTAACGAACGCAATCGATCGCGCGACGCAAATCGTCATATCAAGAGCATCAAGTACGGCAACCGCGTCTCCCGTTTGTTGCAGCCGGATCTGGATCTTGCAGAGTGGATGTTCACCGTAGTGTTTGACTATGACGAAGGGCACTACCAGGAGCTGCCGCTGAATCCTGCTCTCTCAGAAGCCGAGCAACACCGTTTTGTGCGCGCGGCGGAGCAATCGTCAGACAGGTGGTCAGTACGACCCGATCCGTTTTCTGTTTACCGCTCCCGTTTTGAAGTTCGCACCTACCGTCGCTGTCATCGCGTGCTGATGTTTCATCACTTTGCGGAACTCGGCACCGAGGCGTGTTTGGTTGGGGCAACTGAATTTGACTATGCGGATCTCGACTACTCATTGTCACCTACGGTCGACGAGGAGCTAACGCATCAAGGCAGCACCCGGTTCGCCTCAATAATTCACAGCATTACTCACTCCGGATTTGTAAGGGACACGAACCAACCTGTAGTCACAATCAACGGCGTTGATTTTGTAACCTATCTGAAGAAGTCGATTCCTCCGGTTGAGTTTATCTATAGCAAAGCGCGCGTTCAGGAAGAGATCCGCACGGTGGATGCGCAAAACATTCCCGCCGGCCTCGACAACTCAAACTACCAGTGGGTCGATCTCGACGGTGAGGGTATCTCAGGCATCCTTACTAACCAGGCGGGAGCGTTGTTTTACAAATCCAATCTCGGCAATGGTGAATTTGGACCAATCGCCGCCGTGCCAACTCAGCCTTCGCTGGTAAATCTGCGCGCCGGTCGTCAACAACTGATTGATCTTGCCGGCGATGGTCAACTCGATCTGGTGGCTTTTGGTGGTCCAAGCCCAGGGTTCTACGAGCGTACGGAAGATGAAGGTTGGGAAACATTCAGGACCTTCAATCGTCTGCCCAGTATTCAGTGGGACGAACCGAACCTGCGCTTCGTCGACCTCAACGGTGATGGCCACGCCGACGTGCTGATAACAGAAGACGATGTATTTACGTGGTATCCATCGCTGGCCGAGGACGGATTCGATTCGCCCGTCCGGGTAACGAAGCCATTTGACGAAGAGCGTGGTCCTCGCCTGGTGCTGGCAGATGGCACCCAATCAATCTATCTCGCGGACATGTGCGGAGACGGTTTGCCTGCCCTGGTTCGAATTCGTAACGGAGAGATCTGCTATTGGCCTAATACCGGTTACGGCCGCTTCGGCTCCAAAGTGACGATGGAAAACTCTCCCTGGTTCGATCTTGAAGATCAATTCAGCCAACAGCGAGTTCGAATCGCTGATATCGATGGGAGTGGCGCCAACGACGTTATCTATCTTGCCCGAAACGGCGTGCGCTTGTATTTCAATCGCTCAGGGAATGGTTGGAGCGCAGCGCGAACGCTGGGTCAATCTCCACCCATCGACAATGTCGCCGCAGTCACTACGGTCGATCTGCTGGGCAACGGTACTGCGTGTCTCGTTTGGTCTTCGCCTTTGCCGGCCAACGCGCGTTCACCCCTGCGTTACATCGACCTCATGGGCCAGAAACCTCATCTGCTGGTGGGATCAGCTAACAACCTGGGCGCAGAGACCAGCATCGAGTATGCACCATCCACAAAGTTCTATCTCGCAGACAAACAGGCAGGAAAGCCGTGGATAACAAAGCTTCCCTTTCCGGTACACGTTGTTGAGCGGGTTGAAACTTTCGACCGCATTAGCGGCAATCGTTTTGTCACGCGGTATGACTATCACCATGGATATTTCGACGGTATCGAGCGTGAGTTTCGCGGCTTTGGTCTGGTCGAACAACGTGACACAGAAGAGTTCGCCGCACTTAATGTCAATCAACAATTTCCTACCGGCACGAACATCGACGCGTCATCGCACGTGCCCCCCGTTCTGACGCGCACCTGGTTTCACACCGGCGCATTTCTTTCCGCTCAGCATATCTCCGACTACTTTGCCGGTTTCCAGGACGATTTGGACCAGGGCGAGTACTACCGCGAACCCGGACTTACCGACGTGCAAGCCCGGGAGTTATTGCTGGACGATACGGTGTTGCCGGACGGGTTGAGTGCTGACGAAGAACGCGAAGCCTGCCGCGCATTGAAGGGATTGATGCTCCGTCAGGAGATATTCGCCGAGGACGACTCGGAGAAAGCGCGCCATCCTTATACCGTCAGTGAACAGAACTTTACGATCAAGTTGGTCCAACCTCGGTCTAACAACAAACATGCAGTGTTTTTTACTCATCCTCGTGAGGCGCTCAATTATCACTATGAGCGTGAGCCAACAGATCCTCGCTTAACTCACGCTCTAACATTCGAAGTCGATGAGTTTGGAAATGTGCGTAAGGAAGCGACCCTTGCATATGGTCGCCGAGCAATCGTCACCGTCATCGACGCGTTGGGAAATGTGTCGACAGTAAGCAATCCGGGATTGGCCGTGCTAAGTCTCAAGGATCAATTAGAACAGACGGCAACACTCATTACTTACCGTGAGTCTGACTTCACGAACCCCATTTCTGAGGATGACAACTATCGAGGACGAGCTTTGAGCGACCGGCGCACCTTTGAATTGACCGGTTTGATTCTTCCTGGTGGACAGAATCGCTTCACCTTTAGTCAGCTACTGGCTGCCGCTACAAATGCAGCACCGCTCGCCTATGAGGCGTCTCCGACTCCTGGTCTGCAGGAAAAGCGCCTGATTGAACAACAACGCAAATTATACCGGCGCAACGATCTCAGCGGACCGCTTTTGCTGCACCAACTCGAATCTCTGGCGCTTCCTTTTGAGAGCTTACAACTGGCATTTACACCTGGACTCATTGCAAACGTCTTTGCCGGACTTGTTACCGATGCGACGCTCGAAAATGAAGCGCACTATGTTCACAGTGAAGGTGACAGCAACTGGTGGATTCCGTCAGGCCGGGAGTTCTATATCTCCAATTCACTGGCTACGCCCGCACAAGAACTGGCCGAGGCGCGTTCACATTTTTTTCTTACCCGTCGTCAACGCGAACCATTTCACACTAATGCCGTTCCCACCGAAACAGTCATTGACTATGACGCACACGACCTACTGGTGTTGGAAACAAGAGACGCCATGGGTAACCGCATTACGGCAGGTGAGCGCGACATTGCCGGCAATATCACGATACGGGCCAACGATTATCGCGTGCTGAAGCCTCGCCAGATGATGGATCCCAACCGTAATCGCTCCGAAGTAGCTTACGACGCGTTAGGTCTGGTGGTAGGGACGGCAGTAAGAGGAAAGCCGGAGGATGCACCACAACTGGGCGACACGCTGAGTGCAACCTTTCGACCCGATCTGACTCTGGCTGAGATTGCGCTCTTCACCGCCGATCCAACCGGACCATTCGCGGCTACATTGCTCGATACCGCCGGCAGTCGCATTGTCTACGATCTGACGGCGTACATGCGTGGATCTAATTTGCAAGATAAACCAGCACCCTTTGCCGCAACCTTGACTCGCGAAACCCACGCCAGCGATCCCATTCCCGCCGGTGGATTAAAAATCAGGATCGGATTTGCTTACTCCGATGGTTTTGGCCGGCAAATCCAGAAGAAGGTGCAAGCCGAACCCGGACCAGTACCAAGGCGCGATCCTCTCAGCGGTAAGATCTTACTGGTTGGCGGTCAACCCTCAATGACATCAAACGACGTGAGTCCCAGGTGGGTGGGAACAGGCTGGACCGTTTTCAATAACAAAGGAAAAGCAGTTCGCAAGTATGAGTCGTTCTTCACCGACAGGCATGAGTTTGAATTTGACGTGCGCATCGGCGTCAGCATGGTGCTCTTTTTCGATCCGATCGATCGTGTCGTTGGCACACTGCACCCGCAGCATGCCTGGTCAAAAGACGTCTTCAGTGCGTGGCAGCAGGAAACGTGGGACCTGAACGATACTGTCCTACTCGCCGATCCCAGGACCGATTCCGATGTCGGTGACTTTTTTCAACGCTTATCAGTTTCGGAATACCTGCCTACCTGGCATACGCAAAGGCAGGGTGGCGCACTTGGTACGGACGAGCAAAACACAGCGCTCAAAGCCGCAATTCACGCCAATACGCCGGCGATTGCGCATAGTGATCCATTAGGAAGGACTTTCCTTACTGAAGTCCACAACAAGTTCAAATTCAGCGATTCACCGCCGGCCGCGCCACCGATTGAAGAGTTCTATGCGACGCGGATCCGGCTGGACATTGAAGGAAATCAACGAGAGATCACGGACGCTGTCGATCGCCTCGTCGTACTTCAGACCTACGACATCCTCGGCAACCGGATACATCAGCAAAGCATGGAGGCAGGAGCGATCCGCATGCTGAAAGATGTTGCCGGCAAACTTATTTACACGTGGGATAGTCGTGACCAACGAATACATACCACTTACGACCAACTGCGACGGCCTGTGCAACGGTTTCTTCAGGAAGGCGCCGCAGCCGAGATCATGGTGGAGCGCATCGTTTATGGCGAGACACAGGTAAACCCTGAAGCCAGTAACCAGCGCGGAAAGGTCACGCAGTGGTTCGATCAAGCCGGCGTAGTCACAAACAGCCAGTACGATTTCAAAGACAACCGGTTGAGCACAGAGCGCCAACTCGCACAGGAGTACCGGACAAATCTGAATTGGCTGGTGGCCGTGCCTCTCGAACCGCAGGTCTATACCAGCGCCACGCAGTTTGACGCGCTCAACCGGCCCACGGCACTAGTGTCACCGGATAACAGCATCATCCGTCCCTTCTACAACGAAGCGAGTCTGCTGGAGCGAGTGGAGGTGAATCTTCAAGGTGCGGCCAACGCAACCACGTTTGTGACTGATATTGACTACGACGCAAAAGGCCAGCGCATTCTGATTACGCTTGCAAACGGGGTGAGCACCAGCTTTGAGTATGACCCGGTGACTTTTCGCCTGGCGAGACTAGTTACCGAGCGCAACGCCGCAGACTTTCCCGATGATTGTCCGCAGCCGCCGCCAGTAGGCTCACCGGGTTGTCAGGTCCAGGATCTTAAATACACTTATGACGCCGCCGGCAACCTCACTCATATACGGGATGATGCGCAGCAGTTGATCTACTTCCGCAATAAGCGGGTCGAAGCGAGCGCTGATTACACCTACGACGCTACCTACCGTTTGCTCGAGGCCGCCGGGCGCGAGCACCTGGGCCAGGTCGGTGTTCAACCTAATCCACCTACGGCGCCAGGCGCGTTTAATGACTTTCACACCCAACTGGACCACCCCGGCGACGGCAATGCGATGGGGACCTACCTGGAGCGCTACATCTATGACGCTGTTGGGAACATCCTGTCGATGCAACATCGTGGCGCCGATCCTGCGAATCCGGGCTGGAACCGCGCCTATGCTTATAACGAAGTTAGCCAGCTCGAAGCGGCAAAACGAAGTAATCGGTTGACCAGCACTACTATTGGCGGGACAACCGAGGTTTGCGGTTATGCCGGGTCAGGCGGTATCCACGGAAACATGACCAGCATGTCCCATCTCTCTTTCATGGAGTGGGACTATCGCGATCAACTGCGCGCCACGTCACGTCAGGTAGTGAATGCCGGCACGCCCGAAACAACCTGGTACGTTTATGACAATGCCGGACAACGCGTCAGGAAGATCACTGATCGACAAGCAAGTGCGGGCCAGGTCCCGACGCGGATGAAAGAGCGAATCTACCTGGCAGGATTTGAGATTTATCGTGACTACCAAAACGACGGTGTCACGGTCACATTCGAACGAGAGACCCTGCACGTCATTGATAAAGCGCAACGCGTCGCGATCGTGGAAACTCGAATTCAAGGGACAGAGCCTGGAGTTCCGCCGCAGCTCATTCGCTATCAGTTCACAGATCACCTCAGTTCCACCAGTCTGGAGCTTGATGAGCAGGCGCAAATTATTTGTTACGAAGAGTATTACCCGTTCGGCAGCACTTCCTACCAGGCGGTGCGCAATCAACTGGAAGCGCACAGGCGATACCGTCACACAGGTAAAGAGCGAGACGATGAAAACGGCCTTTACTATTACGGCGCGCGTTACTACGCGAGTTGGTTAGGTAAGTGGACCAGCTGCGACAAGCAGGGCACGGCGGTCGACGTCAACTTCTACACGTACTGCCACAACCGTCCGACGACCATGTCTGATCCTGATGGCAACACGCCTGGGCTTGGTTTGCCGCCGCCTGTCGGTCCTCCTCCACCTCCGCCGTTCCTCATGACTCCACCGCCGCCACCTCCAGTGGTGGCGCCTCCACCTCCAGTGGTCGCACCAACTCCACCGCCGGTGGTTCCCAATCCTGGCGCGGGTACTGGTGTTGCGACGCGGGCCGCTACCGGACTTGGAGGGGCGACGATTGCCGCCGTTGGAGCATTCCTGTTGGTGATGCTCACGCCGAGTAATGCGTTCACCAAATATGAGTGGTCGACAGTTGATCCTGTAACCCATCAAAAGCGGACCTTCGGATCAGAGTCCCAACTGATGGATTACCTGAACAAACAAAACCGCGAGAAGCGAATCGCGCCAGGAGCCGCCGATCCAAATACAACAGTTAAGGCACCGGGGCAACCGCAGGCGGGTGGTCCTTCCAAAGATCCGCCACCTGCTGATCCAAGTCCAAGAATCGCGCCTGGGGCAACTGGAAAATCTGACCCGGTGAAAGCGCCAGGCAAGAGTGACACGACAGAGATCACAATGTTCGTGTCTCAGAAGTCGCATTCAGCCGATAAGGTTCCCTACACCATCCGAGGCACGCACACGGATTTCGCAGCGATAGTGGGCACTAGCGTGTACTTACTAAAGGACAAGCAGGGACACTTGTTGTATGTGGGCGAGGGCGTTGTTTGGGATCGTCTCAGGAGTCATTTGAGTGACCCGGAGAAAACGCCGTGGTTCGGAGAGATAGCGCAAGTTGAAATCAAAGCAACCGGGCTGACTAAGAAAGAAGCACATGCACTGGAGCAAGATCTGATTCAGCAACTAGATCCGAAATACAACAAGGATCGAACGCCATACGAAACGAATTACCCCGGCGGGTTGTACGGACAGGACTTGCCCAGAGCTCAGAAACCAATGAAGTTCGAAGTTGAACTCGGTAAGAAGTGAGTTGAGTTGAGTTGAGGGCCGCAAGACGCACAACGGAGAACCCCTATGGCAAAGAAAAATGACCGCAAGATCACGGGCCGCATTATCGATCGCAACACGCAACAACCAGTTGCCGGCTTGCGAGTTGAAGCCTGGGATAAAGACCTGATCTATGACGATCTGATTGGCAGCACAGTCACCGATGCCGAGGGGACATTCAACATCGATTTTGACGACAGCTACTTCAAAGAGTTGTTTTTCGAGCGCGAGCCCGATCTGTTTTTTCGTGTCTTCCAAAACAACTGTCTGCTGGCGAGCACCGAGGATTCGGTCCGTTGGAACACTTCTGGCGATTCTCAAGAGATCGTAATTTACGTCCGTCCGGGCAT
>Ga0207674_10005430_pt1 | contig 15151 bp, 13 predicted proteins | sample KBSCornC72_FD_184303 | JGI IMG/M metagenome (GOLD analysis project Ga0207674, IMG submission 184303) | Corn rhizosphere microbial communities from Kellogg Biological Station, Michigan, USA - KBS Corn C7-2 (SPAdes) (version 2) | ecosystem: Host-associated > Plants > Roots > Rhizosphere > Soil ... | reverse complement strand
ACCCGGATTCCCGACGGACCGAATCGCACCACAGCGATCTGGTCGACCGCTTCGGACGCAACCAGCGCGAGATAGTCTTGGGTCGGCGCCGCCGCGGTGGGCAGAGTGGCGGCTCCGCCTGTCGGCACGGGCGCCTGGGTCGTCGAGGTCTGTGAACTTCCCGCGCACGCGACACAGACGAGCGAGCACAACCAGGCGGCGAGACGGTGATTCATCGGTGGGGCGCGACGGGAGAGAAGAAGACGAAATCTCCTCCAACTTCACTCTCTACGCGGAGCGGCCGCAAGCGTGTTTCACCCACCATCACCCGGCGACTTGCGTTGGTGAACACCGCTGGTGAAGTTGGGTATAACGTTCGTTCGCCCGAAAGTCGAACCCGAAAACTGAGGAGGTGATCCATTGTCTAGTTCTTCCCGGACCAGCAAGGTCACCGTAGCTCGCTAGTTCCAAGGAGCAACGCGGACCACGATTGATCTGGTCCGACCCTTCATGAGCGACGGGCATGCACGGGCAGCCCGGCACCATGAAACGCGAAGCCCCCCAGGATAACCTCCTGGGGGGCTTCTTCATTGCGCGATGTGCATCTGCTCCCCGTCGGGAGCGCCCTAGTGCTTGCCGGTGCTGCCGAATCCGCCCGCGCGCTCGCTCGTGCGATCCACGAGCGACAGCTGGAACTCGGGCGCGACGAATCGAGAGAACACGACTTGAGCGATCCGCTCGCCGTGCGCGATCCGCCGCGTCACGGGAGCATCGTTCCGGACGATCACCATCCATTCTTCGGCGTAGTCCGAGTCGATCGTGCCCGGCGAGTTCGGGACGGTGAGCGCGTGCTTGAATGCCTGGCCGCTGCGCGGCCTGATCTGCGCCTCGACGTCGTGCGGCAGACGCGTCCGAAAACCGAGTGGGATCAAAGCCATCTCGCGCGGTGCGAGTTCGATCCCCCATTCGTCTCCGGCACGGTTCGCGCTCCTCTCGTACACTGCTTCCCCGTCGGAGAAGCGGACGAGTCGATCTCTGAGATGCGCTCGAAGATCGAACCCCGCCGAGCCGGTCGTCGCTCGTACGGGAAGGCTCACGTCGTCGTGCAGCCGCTCGAGAATGATCGTCGGCGATTCCTGCACCTCGCCGCGCGCGCCGTTCTCTACACTCATCTGCTTTCTCGCACGAGGCCGCTGGTCGACGGCCACGCACTCGTCCGGTATCTCATGAGGGGTAACCTTTGGCGGGGAGGGGCGTATACGGGACTATGGATGGATCGTAAAACTACAGCCAGGATGCCGCACCCATGAATCGACGCGTCGCTTTCCTTTTCGCCGTCATGCTACTCGGCACTCTTCCGCTCGGCGCGCAGGAGGTCGAGTACGCCGCCGGCACGACGCGCTACCGCGTGTCCACCACGAGGAAGGGAACGCAATCCACGCCGATGGGGAACACGAGCTTCGAGCTGGGAATGCGGCAGCAGCTCACGCTCAATCTGGCGCGGCAATCCAAGGACACCATGCTCGCGACCGTCACGCTCGACTCCATCGCGCTCGACGGTGCGGACGACGCAGCGGAGATCGACGCCCTCAGGGGTGCCAAGTTCGTGTCGCTGGTCTCTCCGACGGGCCGCGTCTACTCCACGCAGAGCCCCGAGAATCAGAACCCGCTCGCCTCCCAGATCGTCGAGGGGATGACGCGATTTCTCCCCGCATATCGCGCCCACTTGAAGACGGGGGAAACCTGGGCCGATACGACCGCGGGAAAGGTGAATCAGCAGGGCGTCGAGCTCGACCGAACGATCGTCTCCAGCTTCCGGGTGGAGCACGACACGACCATCGGTGGCGTGAAGGCGTACAAGGTGGCCCGCACGACCTCGGTCAGAGCCGCTGGCACCGGCTCGGCCCAGGGGACCCCGATCTCCATGGAGTCCTCAGGCACCAGCAATGGCGCCTTCTTCGTCAGCACGACGGGTGTCTTCCTCGGCGGCTCGTCGAGCGACGACGTCGACCTGAAGCTCAAGATCCTCGCGCAAGGCGCGGAGATCAGTATGAAGCAGAACGCTCAGACGAAGATCGAGCCGATCCAGTAGCGACCAGCGCTCGGCTCAGCGCGCGGTCCCGGCGGGCACGGGCGGGGGCGTCGTGTCGCGCAGCGCGGCCCACAGCGGAAGCGCGACGCATTCGTGGAAGTCGAGCCCGGAGCAGATCGTGCGCGCGTTCTCGTTCACGCGGCGACGCACCTTTTCCGGATAGGCCCGGCAGTCGCGAGTGTTCGTCCCGTTGACGCAGCCATTGTACCGCAGCAGCGCGACCTTGGTGACGTTGGCTGCGTCCAGCGTGTCGGCCGTGCGCTTGGCGAAGTGCTTCAGGATGTAGACGCCGTAGCGCAGGTTGGTCTCGTCATCCTTCAGGTTGCGCCCGAGGATCGGTCCGAGGTTGGGCATCCAGACGCGAGGCATGATCTGCATCAGCCCCATCGCGCCGACCTTCGACCGCGCGTTCCGCTTGAACTGGTCGTTCTCGGTCAGCATCACGCCGAGCACGAGCGCCGGCGGAATTCGTCGATGATAAGCTTCGCGAACCGCGACCCGGGCGATCGAGTCCGCTCGACCCTGCTCCAGGTTGCCCGTTCGACGCAGGTCGGTCGCGAACGCGTTCACATCGCGGAAGAACTGCGGGTGCCGCAGTGCCATCGGCTCGGGGAGGCTGAGCCATGGCGCACGCATCGTCGATGAATCGACGTACGTCGCCGCGAGAACACGACGGGCTACCGGCGCGCGGCCGAGATAGACGGGCCGCATGCGATCGGCCGTGACGAGCACGGTCGAAGCGGCGACAGCAGCGATCGCGATCTGTCGCGCGAGCGAGGGGATACGAATTGCAGCCTCCGGTCGGGATGACAACTGGCCGAGGCCGACACCGGACGAGTCTGCGGGTCCGGCACCGATTTGGACTTAGGATGGTAATATGGATCACCAACCCGAGACAAGCTCGGCAGCAACGTTTGTTGCATATATACACCCGAGCGGCGGCACTGTTCTTCCCGTGCAGTCGATGACTTCACCAACGATCCTCCGTGTCTGACGCTCCGCGTCCCACTCCCGCAGAAGGTGCATGGAGTGGCGACCTCGCCGATCTCCCGAACTGGGACGCCATGCCGCGCCGTAACAGGCGCAAGCGCCGGCGTGCGCCCTACCCGGTGTGGATCAAGTACGTTCTCACCTGCGTCGCCCTGGCTGTCGTCGTCACGCTCGCGCAGATCGGCATCCATACCTATCGCGCCGACCCTCGCGACTCGCGCGTGTTCGCCGAGCGCGAGCTACGACTCACCGCCCTCCGACCGCGCGAGCGCGTCATCGCGGAGGTCAGCGTGTGGCAGCGTCCACTCATCGACTACTTCCGCGCAACGCGCGGGATCCTCGTCGTGACCGACGCCCCACCGGACAAGACCCATCCCGTCGGCGGCCGGCTTCTCTATCTCGGCCTGCAGCCGCGCGATCCCCTCAGCCCTCCCGACGCGCCCCCCACGTTCGATCAACGCGAGTGGCCGATCGACACACTGGTCAGCGTCACGCCCACACGAACGTTCTTCTTCGTCGCCAACGCGCTCGCCATCGCCGCGCCGCGCGAGCCGAGGCTCGTCGTCGGATTCCCGGCTGGGGCGTCCTCGGACGCCGACGCACTGCGCAGCGCGATCGCGAAGAAGTACGCTACCCTGCGCGCCGTGGGGTGGCAGCGTCGTGAGGAGCGTCGGGCGCGCGATCGAGCGCGACTGGTTCAGGAGTACGAGGGGCGTCGCGCGTGGTACCACACCGTCAAGCGCGGCGATGCGCTGTCGTCCGTCGCGACGCTGTACGGTGCGACACCCGACCAGGTGCGGCAGTGGAACGGAATCGTGGGCGACCGCATCAGGATCGGCCAGAAGCTGCTGGTGAAGCCGTGGACGAAGAAGTCCGCGCCATTCCCTCCCGGCGTGATCCCGGAGCGCGCGACCGATTCCTCTACCGCGGCGCCGCCGAGATGACGCCGCGGCAGTCGCCGAAGCCGATCTGACGGAAGCCGGCGCGCACGCACCGGCCGCGCATCGATACCTCGTCGCCGTCCTCGAGGAAACGGCGCGTCTCACCGGTCGGAAGGACCAGCGGCTCGGTGCCACGCCAGGTGCGCTCGAGCAGGCAGCCGCGCGATTCCGGCGTCGCCCCGCTCACCGTACCAGTCGCCAGGAGATCCCCGGGTCGCAGGTTGCAGCCGTTGCTGGTGTGGTGCGCCACGAGCTGGGCGGGCGTCCAGTAGACGGACGACTCGAAGTGGCCGGTGCTGACGAGAAAGGGGCTCGATCCCTCCTCCCGCATTCGGGCAGTCGTGAGCCACACGGTCAACTCGATCGCGAATCCGCCATGCGAGCGATCATTCGCGTCCGCGAGGTGTTCGAGCGGCGCTGGATCTCCCGGAGCACGTTCCGCGAGCGGTACACGGAATGGCGCGAGCGCGTCGAGCGTGACCAACCACGGTGACATGGTGGTCGCGAAGCTCTTCGCGAGGAATGGCCCCAGGGGCTGGTACTCCCAGGTCTGGATGTCGCGCGCCGACCAGTCGTTCACGAGGCACAACCCGGCGATGTGCGCGTCGGCGGACGCGATCGGGATGGGAGCGCCAAGTGCATTGCCGCGTCCGACGACCGCCCCGACTTCCAGCTCGTAATCGAGGCGCCGGCTCGGGCCGAACACGGGCGCATCCTGCGCGTCGTCGCGTGTCTGACCGGACGGGCGGTGCACGGTCTGTCCGCTCGGGATGACCGACGACGCGCGTCCGTGATATCCGATGGGCACCCACTTGTAGTTCGGCAGCAGCGGGTTGTCCGGCCGGAACATGCGCCCGACGTTCGACGCGTGGTGGATCGAGGAGTAGAAGTCGGAGTAGTCGCCGATCCGCACGGGAAGGAGCGACTCGACTCCGGACGCGCGCACGAGCAGCGCGGTGGCACGCGCGCGTGCCGCGCGTCCCTCTGTCGTGTCGTCACGCAGCAGCCGGCTCACTGCCAGGCGCAGGGCCCGCATCTGCTCCGGCCCCGCCTCGAGCAGCGGATTGAGTGCGCCCTCCTCGGCACACGCCCCGACGATCTGCGCGTCGCGTCCGCCGAGGTCCTTCGACTCCACCGCGGCGCGCAGATCCAGGATCCGATCGCCGATGGCCACGCCCGGTCGCGCCCGACCGTCACCCGCGCGGAAGACACCGAGCGCGAGATTCTGCACGGGGAAGTCGGTCGTCGGTTCGTTCGCGGATTCGACCCACGAGCGCAGCGCGGCGTCGTGCGTCGCGTCGATCGCGCGCGTCACAGCAGCCCGAGCTCGCGCAGACCGGCGACCGGCTCCTCGAACGAGCAGGAACCGAATGCCAGCCCCAGCGACGCGCGCGCCCGTGCGATCTGCGTGGTCGACGCGGTGTGATCACGCCACGTCAGCGAGTCGTCGGAGAAGCGAATCGCGTCGGCGCGCTCCTCGTCCACGAGCTCGGCGAGCAGACGCTCGTTCACGTGCGCCTGCGCGAAGACGGCGGCGGCGAACACGTTGAGGAAGCCGAACATGCGCCCGCGCGGAGCCGACTCGGCGTACGTGAGGGGGTACGTCCCGCACAGCGGATGGTGCAGGCCGGCCGTCGCCTTGAACGGCACGATCAATTCCGCCGCGCGGGCGAGGAAGCGGCCGATCTCGCGCGCCGAAGGAAACGCCTCCGGCGTCACGCCCCCCGTACGAATCTTCGCCCACGCGCCCGCCGCGCGAATCTCCTGCAGGCCACTCCTCGGATCATCGATGAGCGGAAGCTCGACGAAGATCCGCATCTCGCCGGGGAGCGACCCGATCGTCGACGCAACCGCTCCGCGCGCGATGGGCCGACACTCGACGACATCCACCATGAGCCGGCCGCGCTGCGCGGTGTTGAACGTACGGATACGCACGCCCGCCTTCGCGTCCGCGCCGACGAGCGCACTGATGCGCCATGCATCCGCACCGTCACGCAGGAGCGGCTCGGCGCACGACGCCAGCTCGTCGAGCCGCTCCACCGGAACGACGAACCTGCCGAGCATCCACGCGTCGCTCGACCGCAGATACGACGCATAGCGAGCCGTCGCGTCCGGCATCGACAGCTCGGCAGGCGGAAAGAGCCCCGCATAATCCACCAGCCTGCGCATCATGGCTCGGAGGGTGGCGGCGGGGGCGGACACGTTACCCCTTGGTGACGACTGGTGCGAGGATCGTCCCGCGGCACTTCGGCGAGCCGCAGCGGCAACGGTAGAACTTCTCGTCGTCCGCCGTGTGGTCGTCGGTTCGCTCGTACTGATAGTCGTACACGAGCTCCGTGCCAGCAGGAATCGTCTTGATCGCCTCGATGAAGATCCGCTTGCGATCGTTGATCGCTTCGCAGTTCGGATCGCACGAGTGATTGATGAATCGTGCGTCGTTCCCGTTCACCGCCGCGTCGATCACCGTCTTGTCGTCCACCGTGAAGAGAAACGTGTGGTGGCGCGACATGTTCTCGTCATCGTAGCGCTTGTCGGCCGTCCGCCAGGAGATGCGCTGCCCGAGATACTCGATGATCCGCGTTCCCTTCCGGATCGTGCGAATGGCGAAGGCGCCCGTGCCCTGGATCTCCGACGTGCGCAGCTCGAAGTAGGGATTCGGCTCTTCCTTCCACGGGTAGCGCGCATCGATCCCCCGCTTCACGCGCGTGGACCGCTTGCCGTTCGCTCTCGTTCCGCCGGCGCGCTTGCCCGGCTTCTTGCTCTTTCGCGTCGTCGCCATCTCCTCAGGTCAGTTCTGGGCGAGTCTTTCGGTACGCCTCCGCCGCGTGGCGAAGAGCGAGCAGTGATGAGGCCTCGAGCTCGTACTCCATCTGCATCGCGGCGAGCTGGTCGGGCGAATGCTTGTTCGCGAGCCGCTTCGAGAGCGCATCACATCCCGCATGTCGGCGTTGGTACTCGCGACTGGCGTGCCACAGGGCATTCGCCTTGTGCCACCACCCTTCCGTGTCGGACGGATGCACGCGCGCCGTGGCCGTCTCGTACGCGGCCGACAGCTCGGCGAGCGAGCCGTCGCACATCGCGCACAGGGCATCGGCGTGCTTGTGCTCGAGCTCCGGATCGGAGGCATTGAACAGTTTCGCCGAACGATCGTGCTGGCGACAGCACTCGACGGCAGCACGGTAGAGTGCATCGGCGCGCGCGCGCACGATGGCGACGGGATCGGCGGCGACCGCGTCGGGGGCGGTGGAGCGACGGGAAGTGGGCATCGGGACGGCAGGTGGGCGGGGGCGGCCGGCCGGAAGGCACAGGTGCCGCGCCCTAAAGATGCCCGGCCACCCTCACTTCTCCAAGTCCTCTCCCGCGACTACGCCGGGGAACGTCCCCTGCCCCGCGCTTCGATCGGCCACCCTCGCTCCAGATGGCCGCCGCGCACCCCGTAGACGTAGTCGTGCAGGTGCACGGCGACGCACACGTGATTCGGCACCACCTGCACCACGTCGCCGACATTCGGTCGCCATGCGCTTTGGCCGAAATCGAGCACGCCGTGCTCTTCCGACATGCGCTCGACGATCACATCGGGATGTTCGAGCAGCTGGCCGAATCCTTCGCCAGGCCCGCGCAGCGGCTCGCGCCCCAGCGCCTTCGTGCCGGCATCGATCACTGCCTGTCCCGACACCGACGTCGAGACGACGGTCGCGAGCACGGTCAGCGCGCAATCGCCCGGCGTGCACGCGCCGGTCGTGACGGTCGTGCGGTCGTTGTACACATAGGTGCCCGGCCGCATCTCGGTCACGCTCGGCATCTCGTGCGTTCTCCACATCGTGGGCGTCGATCCACCGCTCACCACGCGTGGCGGCAGCCCGGCGTCATGGAACCGCTCCATCGCACGCGCCAGCGTGTGCTCCAGCGCCTCGAGCTTCGCGTCCTGATCGCGCATCGCCTCGCGGATGTGGCCCGGGTAGAACGCGAGCCCGTCGAACCGCAGTCCGTCGATCTCCGAGACGTACCGCGCGAGGGCCACGGCCGCGTCGACGCTCGTCACTCCCACGCGATGCATCCCGAGGTCGAGCTCCACGTACACGCCGACCTCGCGGCGCGCGTCACGCGCCGCGCGTGCGAGCTCCGTCGCGGCGTGCTCCGAGTCCAGCGCGACGGTCAATCGCACCGCCGCCGGCAGCGCGGTCAACCGTCGCGCTCGCGGACTCGCGATCGGAGGATACGCCACGAGCACGTCGTCGCACTCCTCCGCCATGACCTCGGCCTCGCGCGGCGTCGCGCAAGTCAGCCCTCGTGCACCGCGACGCAGTTGCGCGGCCGCGACGAAGCTCGACTTGTGCGTCTTCACATGAGGCCGCAACGCGAGCCCGTGGCGAGCCGCGTAATCGGCCGCGCGATCCAGGTTCGCTTCGAGGCGATCGAGGTCCACGAGGAGCGCGGGAGTCTCGACCGCCTCGAGTCGGCTGGGTATCTCGTCGGACATCGGCTGGGGCGAACGTCTCTCGCTGGAGCGGCTGTCCGCGCGCTACCAGGCGCCCGAAACGCGCGGCGAGATCGGGAGATCGAGCACGAAGGAGAAACGCGTGCCCTTGCCGAGCTCCGTCTCCACCTTCAGCTCTCCACCCATCGCCTGGACCAGTTGCTGGCAGATCGAGAGTCCGAGGCCGGCGCTGGAGAATGCATACTCACTGCGATTCGCCCGCTGCCGGAACGGATCGAACAGCGTCGGAAGCGCGTCGGCCGGAATGCCGCGACCTGTGTCCGTGACGGAGAACTCGAGCTTCGTCCGCGAACGGGGCTCGCACGCGATCGTGACCGAGCCCTGCTCCGTGAACTTGACCGCGTTGGTCGTGAGGTTGAGCAGCACGCGACCGACCGCCACGCGGTGTCCGACGCGCACATCCGCCTCGGGGCCGCTGGCATTGAGAGCGATGCGCTTCTCGGTGGCGAGCGGCTGCACGAGATCGCCCACGACCTTGAGCACGCTCGAAAGCGAGAACGGCATCGGCCGCTCGTCGACCAGACGATTGCCGCCGTGCGCGAGCTCGATCACGTCGTCCGCGAGCGTGGTCAGACCGAACGCGGCACTGTGCACCAGATCCATCTGCCGCGCCTGGATGTCCACCAGCGGACCACTCCGACCGCTGCGCAGCTGTTCGGCGAGGAGCAGGATCGCGTTCAGCGGTGATCGCATGTCGTGCACGACCTCGATCAGGAGCTGCAGCGCGTCCGGTCCGGTGAGTCGGCTCGCGAACTGCTGCGCGCCATTCTGCTCGAGCTCCGTCTGCAGTCGTTCGATCGCCTTGAGGATGCGCGCGACCTCGCCCATGTCCGCGCTGCCGGCATCGGCGGCCAGCTCCTCGACGAACAGGCGGCGCACCAGCGCGAGCAGTTGGTGCGCGGCAGGGCCGATGGACGTCGCTGCGTCGGCGATGCCCTCCCCGTCCACGGCGCGCTCGATCGCGGCGGCGAGCGAATCGGCGGCGATCGCGTAGTTCACGGCCTCGCCGCCGCGCGGCACGAGGACACTGTGTTCGCCTTCTGAACGAAGTCGTCCAAGCGCTCGGGCCATGATCTCCCACACCGGGCGGGTCGTCACCCGATATGGCATCCTCAGCATCGGACTGCCCGAGGAACGTGCCGTCATTCCATCGTGCCCGAGGAGTCGTCGCGCCGGAAACCGTGCTTCTCCATGAGCCGATACAAGGTCGTGCGATCGATGCCCGCGAGGCGCGCAGCCTTCGACATGTTGCCGCCGGCGCGCACTACCAGCCGTGAAAGGTACTCCTTCTCGAAGTCGGCAACGAGCTTGTCCTTGGCGAGATGATATGGCTCGCGCATCACGGCGAGTGGCACCCCGCTCGTCGTCGCGGACTTGGAGTCGTCCTCGTACACGGGAAGATGTTCGGGGTCGACGGGCCGATCGGCGTCGGCAATCACCGCCACGTGCTCGATCACGTTCTGGAGCTCGCGCACGTTTCCGCGCCACGGGCGGGTCCGCAGCGCTTCGATCGTCGCTTCCGTGAGCGGCGGTGGCGGAGTGCGATTCCCGCGGTGCCGCTCCCAGTACAGCGAGAGGAAGTGGTTGGCCAGCAAGGCCACGTCCCCCAGCCGCTGGCGCAGCGGCGGCAGCTTGATCGGCACGACGCGAAGCCGGTAGAACAGGTCTTCGCGAAGGAGGCCCTGGCTCACCGCCTCCGCCGGTTCTCGGTTCGTCGCCGAGATGAAGCGCACGTTGACGATCGCGTCGTGCTCCTGCTCGCTGCCCACGCGCCGCACGATGCCGTCCTGCAGCACGCGGAGCAGCTTGGCCTGCAGTGGCAGGGACATCTCCGTGACTTCGTCGAGGAAGAAGGTGCCCCCGTTCGCCGTCTCGAGCAGCCCCGGCTTGGTGCGATCCGCGCCGGTGAAGGCGCCCTTCACATGGCCGAAGAGCTCGCTCTCCAGCAAGTTCGCCGGCAGCGCGGCACAGTTGATCGAGACGAGCGATCTGCTGGCGCGCCGGCTGTGGCGGTGGATGAATTGGGCGACGACTTCCTTGCCGGTTCCGCTCTCGCCGGTGATCATCACCGAGGCGTCGGTCTCGGCGACACGACGAGCCAGCTCCACCGCGCTGCGGAACGCCGGCGCCGTGCCGAGCAGCGTCACCTTGTCGCTGTTGCTGGAGTCGCCGACGCCCTGTCTCCGCAGGTCGCGCGTCTCGCGCGCCACCAGGATGACGTGCGCCGCGCGCCCGATCAGGATGTGGAGGTGCGTCGCCGAGAACGGCTTCGGGAGGTAGTCCCACGCGCCCGCCCGAAGCGCCTCGATGCTCGTCGCCACACTCGGATTGCCGGTGATGACGATGACGATCGCTTCCTTGTTGGCTTCCAGTGCGCCGGCCACGACCTCCATGCCGCTCACGGGCGTCATGTGTAGGTCGACGAGCACAATGTCGAAGCGGCTCCGCCGCATCATGTCGATCGCTTCGTCGCCGCGGCCGGCCGAGCTGACGTTGTAACCGTCGGCCTGAAGCATGCTGGTGCAACCATCCCTCAGCGTCCGCTCGTCGTCGACGACGAGGATTCGGATGGTTGGCTTTGCTTCGGGCGGAATGGAGAGCGCATCGAACGCTCCCCGAGATGCGAGGGTGTCGGACATACCGGAAGAACGAGGGACTCGACCGTGCGTAACCGGATCGGCCTCCAGCTCGCCGCATCCAGCGCTGTTTCTTGGTGACCAGGTGCGGCAGCGGGAGGTGCAGCCTCTTCGCCACACGCTGTGGCGCTTTCGCTTCCCCGCCCGGTCAATGTGCCGACCGCCAAAGATGCGCGCAAGCGTTTGGAAACGGATGATTTCGTGCTGGTGACGGACTCCACAGCTGGGAGTCGTATCTCAGCTGGGCCTCGTATTATGTTGCTGCTGCAGAGCATCGGTGGGTTCACTCGTGCCCGCGGAAACGGATTGGGTGCCACCGCGGCATGCGGGGGTTGGCGCCCCAGTCGAGGCAGGCTCCCTCCTTGCGTTGAGGGGGCAATGTGATGCGGCACATTCCGGGGGATCGCCGTAACGTGGTCAGTTGCCGCGGTTTCGCCCGTCCTATTCGATAGAGACCAGAGCCTGATGTCTGCCGAGTATCCAATCGTAGCGTCGTCCGCTGGGCCCCTGGCCAGCGCGAACGCGAATCGCCCCGCAACCTGGGCCCCCGAGCCTCCCGAGGACTCCACGGAAGGCACGGCGCCGGTCGCGCGCATCCTGGGTGCAATCGTTCGGTACAAGTGGCTCACGGTCGGCCTGATGGCGCTCGGCGCCATCCTGGGTGTGGTCGCGACCCGCTTCGTCGAGCCGACGTACGAGGCCCGTGCGAAGATCTGGATCATGTCGGCCAACCCGACCAAGGACCCGACCGGACCCATTCGCGCCGAAGAGCTGCTCCCGACGACCTCTTGGGTGGAGCTGTTCCAGAGCTTTGCCATCATGGACTCGGTGGTCGCCAAGCGCGGTCTGGCGGCGACGCCCGAAGATCCGAAGGATCGGCCGGCGTTCCTCCGCTTCGCCGTGGCCGAGCGGCCCGTCGTAGGGGACTATCGGCTGGCCATCGACGCCAAGGGCAGACACTTCACCCTCAGTCGGAAGACGGACGGCGCCGTGGTGGACACCGGAACCGTCGGCGACTCGATCGGGCGCCCCGTGGGGTTCCGCTGGGCGCCGGCGCCGCAGGTGCTCACCCCTGGCCGCACGATGACCTTCAACGTCGTCACGCCACGTGACGCGTCGACGAACCTGCTGGCGATGCTGTCTCCGCCGCCCGTGCTGCCCCCGAACAGCAACTTCATGAACGTCACGCTCATCGCCTCGGATCCTGTCGAGGCGGCGGCGACGCTCAACACCTGGCTCGCCGAGTTCGAGTCGACGGCGACATGGCTCAAGCGGCGGAACGTCGCCGAGTATTCTCGTCTGCTCGCTACCCAGCGTCAGTACGCCAATGATCGGCTGAAGGACGCCGAGCTTCGGCTCGAGCAGTTCCGCACCAAGACGATCACCCTGCCCAGCGACGCGACGGTCGTGACCGCAGGCCTTGCCGAGACGCGGGATCCGGTCTTCCAGGAATTTTACAAGAAGCGGATCGAGGCGGGCGACATGCGTCAGTTCGCCGACGCATTGTCGAATGCGTTGCGCGCTGGTCAGGCGACGCCGGAGGCGGTCAGCGCGATCCCTGGGCTGCTCACCCAACCGGGCGCGCGGGATCTCACGGTCCTCATCGACGAGCTGGTTCAGAAGGAGAAGGATCTCCGTGCCCAGCAGCAGGTCTACACCGACGAGTTCTCGAAGGTGAAGGAGCTGCAGAAGAGCATCGCGGAGCTGCGCACGCAGAAGATTCCGCAGGCTGGCCGGGCGCTGCTCGCCCAGCTGCAGACTCGTGAAGGAGAGCTGAACAGCCAGATCGCCGCGACGTCGAGCGAGATCCAGCGCATCCCGACCCGATCGATCGAGGAGCAGCGGCTGCGGCGCGACCAGGCGATGTACGAGCAGATGTACACCAACCTGTCGGGTCGCTACGCCGACGCACAGTTGGCCGAGGCGAGCGCGATGCCGGATGTGACGATCCTCGACAAGGCCGCGCCGTCCAATGGCGCCGTGACCTTCCGGGACGCCAAGATCATCGGCACGGCGATCCTGCTCGCCCTCGCGCTGGGGCTCGGCATCTCGGTCATGCTCGATCGGTTCGACTTCAAGTTCCGTCACCTCTCGCAGGTCTCGAGCGAGCTGGGGCTCGGCGTTCTGGGGACGGTGCCGAAGATCGCCCAGCCGCCGCGGCGCGCGAAGCCGGAAGACGCCGCCGAGGTCATCGAGTCCTTCCGCGGTATTCGTCTCCGCCTGCAGTACGCCTACGCGACCAATCAGCCTCTCGTCTGCGGTGTGACGAGCCCCGAGCAGGGGGACGGCAAGTCGCTCGTCGCGTCGAACCTTGCGCTTGCATTCGCCGAAGCGGGCTATCGCACGCTCCTGATCGACGCCGACACCCGGCGGGGCGCACTGCACGAGGTGTTCGCTGCCCAGCGCCGGCCGGGGCTGATCGAAGTGCTGTCGGGCGAAGTGCCGCGGGACGAAGTGTTGCACGCCACGTCGCAGGAGCGGCTGATGCTGCTGCCGTGCGGCGGCCGGCGCACGACGAACCCCGAGCTGATCGCGAGCGCCGCCCTGCCACGGCTGTTGAGCGAGCTCGTACGGGAGTTCTCCGTGATCATCGTGGACGGTCCCCCGCTCTCCGCGGGTATCGACGCTTTCGCGATCGGCGCCGCGTGTGAGAACACCGTGATGATCCTGCGCCACGGGAAGACCGACATGCGCATGGCGCGCACGAAGCTCGGCCTGTTGCGGCGACTGCCGCTGCGCACCGTGGGCGTCGTCCTGAACGACGTGAAGTCGATGGGCGACTACAAGTACTACGGCTACGACGCGACGTATCGCGCGCTGCCGGAGGAGCGCGCGGTGGCCACGGTCGGTTCCTGATCGGGATCTGATCCCGAAACGGCGAAGGGGCGACGGATCGATCCGTCGCCCCTTTGGTGTTTTGGTTCATCGCCACTCTCGCGAACCGGTACGCGGGCATCGCGATTGGCCGCCAGTCGGATCTCCTCAGAGTGGCGGGGCCGGCGCGTATTCCGGCGCCGGGTAGTCGGCGAGCCCGCGGTGGGCGTGCAGGGAGGAGGAGGCACGCTCGAGCATCTCGAGCACGTGGATCGACGCCTCGGAATAATCGGGGACCGCGAAGAAGCTTCCGCGCACCCGGAAGGCGCGGGTCCCATGTCCCACCGGCACGGGGATGCTCTCGAGGGCTCGCTGAAGACGCTCCATCAGTCGTTCGGCGCCCTCGGGCGTCGTCGCGGGAGCGATGACGGCGAACTCGCCGCGGCCCAGGTGGCCGATGACGTCGGACGCACGCGCGGTGCGCGCCAGTGCGACCCCGAGATGCTCGCCCACGCCCCTGGCCAGCGTCTCGGCAGACTCACCCGCCTGGAGCGCATCATCGATGACCGGGGCCAGCGCCACACAGGCCATCGCTCCACGGACGCGGAGGGCTTCAGCCCCCGTCTCCCGCGCCCGTCGCGCCATTCCTCGGAAGTTGTACAGGCCCGTCGCTTCGTCGAGCAGGCTTTCCTCCTGCGCGCGATCGGCCTCCCGCTTCGACGCTCGGAGCAGGTCCGGCGTGCAGGAGTAGGGCGAGTGTGCACCGAGGAAGTAGCGGGTCATGCCCGTCGCGTCCTGCGGGAGCTCGGCCAGTGCGCGCTCGGTCTCCTCCACGATGACCGGCCAGTTCCCGGCCCCCGGCCGGAGCTCCTCCGAGTTCGCCATCGCGCCGCTCAGGCAGCGCTGCCCGACCTCACGGGCCACCCGCTGTCGGAGCGGCGGGAACTGCTCGAGCGGCTCGACCTCGACGGGCGCCACTGGCAGGTGCCGCCCACCTACGAGGACGGGGAGGAGCTGTTCGGAGCCACCCTCGAGCAGGGACTCGAGGGGGTCGTCAGCAAGCGGCTCGAATCGCCGTAGAACCGGGCGCATGCGCCGGGCACTTCTCGTCATCTGCGGGCTGCTGGCAGCCTGCGCGTCCACGTCCCAGGGTCAGGTCCTGCCGTCGGGCGCGATCGCGCCGCCGCTGCCCCCTGGAGGC
>Ga0207674_10005429_pt1 | contig 15153 bp, 10 predicted proteins | sample KBSCornC72_FD_184303 | JGI IMG/M metagenome (GOLD analysis project Ga0207674, IMG submission 184303) | Corn rhizosphere microbial communities from Kellogg Biological Station, Michigan, USA - KBS Corn C7-2 (SPAdes) (version 2) | ecosystem: Host-associated > Plants > Roots > Rhizosphere > Soil ... | reverse complement strand
CACGCCTGTCCTTCTTCTTGTGGAGCAGCATCCCGGATGAAAAACTGCTGGACCTGGCGGCCGCGGGGCGGCTGCGGGAGCCGGGAGTTTTTGCCGCCCAGGCGCAGCGTATGATCGGGGACGAACGCGCCGACGCCCTGGTCGAAAATTTCACGGGACAGTGGCTGCAGCTTCGGAATCTGGAGGCCAAGGTCTCTCCCGACCTGCTGCTGTTCCCCGATTTCGACGACAACACGCGTAAAGGATTCCGCAAGGAGACCGAACTCTTCTTTGGGTACATTTTGCGCGAAGACCGCAGCACTCTTGAACTTTTGAACGCGGACTATACGTTCCTCGACGAGCGGCTGGCAAGAAACTACGGCATCAAGGGCGTTTACGGCCCGCAATTCCGGCGCGTGAAGCTCACCGATCCCAATCGCCGCGGTCTGCTGGGGCAGGGGAGCGTTCTGTCGATGACTTCCGTCGCCACAAGAACCTCGCCGGTGTTCCGCGGCAAGTACGTGCTGACTACCTTCCTCAATACGCCGCCTCCTCCGGCGCCGCCGAATGTTCCGACGCTCGAAGAAAGCAATAAGGCTGCGGCGGCTCCGAAGACGGTCCGCGCGCAACTGGAATTGCACCGGAAGAACCAGCCCTGCGCGGGCTGCCATCGCGTGATCGATCCTCCGGGGTTTGCGCTCGAGAACTTTAATTCGGTGGGGCAGTGGCGCGATAAAGATGCCGATGGCGCGCCGCTCGACGTCGCGGGAACGCTCGCGGACGGCACGCAGGTCAGCGGTCCGGTGGCGCTGCGGGAGGCGATTCTGAGCCGGCCTGACGCCTTCGTGACCGTCGTCACCGAAAAGATGCTGACGTACGCGTTAGGCCGGGGCCTGGAGCCAAGCGATATGCCGGTGGTTCGCCGGATCGTCAAGAAGGCCGCGCAGAATGATTACCGGCTCTCTTCCATCGTTATGGGAATTGTCGAGAGCACGCCTTTCCAGATGCGCACGAAATTGGAAACGGCGCCGGAATCGGCGGAAACCGTCAAACGGCCGGCCGAGACCGTAAAAGTGGCAAAATCAACTAAGGAGTAGCTATGTTCATTACGAAGAAGCACCTTTCTCGCCGCGCGTTCGTGCGGGGTACCATGGGCGCCACGGTCGCACTGCCGTTCCTGGACGCGATGATCCCAGCGCTCTCCGCGGCGCCGACTTCACCGTTCCGCTTCGGCGCGGTCTACTTCCCCTGCGGCGTGTGGCCCGATACCTGGCACCCTGAGAAGGAGGGGAGCGACTTCGCGTTCAAGCCGGTGATGCAGCCGCTGGAGCAGTTCCGCAATCAACTGGTGACGGTCAGCAAGATGAAAGCGCCGTGGGGCGAATCGGTCCACCTGGGGGCAAGCTCAGCGTTCCTGAACGGCGTCGGCCCGGCCGTCCGCCGCGACGGGAGAGGCGATTCTTTCGGAAAGATCGAATCGAAGAAAACCGTGGACCAGTTCATCGCGGATCAAGTGGCCGGCGATACGCCGCTGCGGTCGATCGAAGTCGGCACCGAAGACATGGGAACCGCCGTCGGGGCATGCGACGGCTTCGCCTGCACATTCTTCAATACCCTATCGTGGCGCGACGACGAGAGCCCGCTGCCGGTCGGGATCAATCCGCGGGTGACTTTTGAACGAATGTTCGGCGAGACGGATTCGACCGAGCGGCGCTTTGCCCGCCTGAAGGAAAAGCAGAGCCTGCTCGACTCGGTGACCGAGGAAACTGCGAAGCTGGAACGCTCGCTGGGTGCGTCCGATCGCGCCATCCTCGACGAATACATGGGCAACATTCGCGACGTCGAGAAGCAGCTCGAACGTATGGAGAGCCGTCTTGGCACCATCACCGGGAATCCGGAAGCTCCCATCGGCCTGCCGGAAGCGTTTGACGATCACATGAACATTACCTACAACCTGATGCACCTGGCGTATCAGGGCGACATCAGCCGCGTCTTCACGTTCATGACAGGTCATGAGGCTAGCGACCGCGCGTACGGGCACATCGGCATTCCTGAGCAGCACCACACCATCTCGCATCATGGCAACGATCCGGAGAAGCTCGCGAAGTACGCCAAGATCGCCACCTACCAAATCCAAAAGTTCGCGGATTTCATCGAGAAGCTGAAGGCCACGAAAGAGGGTGACGGTAACATTCTGGATCACTCGGTTCTGTATTGGGGCAGCGGGATGAGCAACGGCAACGCCCACGACCGCAACAATCCGCCGGCAGTCATCGTCGGCGGCGCCCAAGGCCGGCTCAAAGGCAACCGCCACATCGTCGCCAAGGATACGCCCACCGCGAACCTGCTGCTGTCCATCGCGCACCTGAGCGGCGCGGAGATCGATAAGCTCGGAGCGAGTACGGGCAGAGTAGATCTCTAAGAAGAGTTGATACGAAACGAGGGCACGCTTCGACGGAGGCGTGCCCTTTTTCGTTAATAAGGACACGAATCTGGCCTACGCTTGCTCCTTCCGCAATTCCCAGGCAAAGTCGTAGAATACCCGTAGCTGATTGCCGTCCAGATCGGCGACTCTGAATTCGCGCAGGTGCCAAGGTTTGTCCTCCGGCCCGGCAAGGATCTTTGCCCCAGCCTCCCGCCAGCGATGGTACAGTTCGTCGACTTCCTGCTTGCTATTCAGGTTCAACCAGACCACGACAATCCCGCCATTACCGTAAGACTGGCAGAACGGTGCATTCGTCAGGAACATGCGGCACTCCCCCTGCGAGATGCCCCCGATCCCGCCCTCGTCGTCACCCCAATCGAAATGGAACCCAAGCACATTCACGTAATACTCGGCGGCCTTCTCGACATTGCTAACTGGAATCTCAGGAACCGCTTGGGGAAAGTGCGTGAGCATGTTTTCCAGATTAGTAGACCGATTGCACGTGAGTAACGGTCTCAAGCCGTCAGGGGCACTTCGGGCCTACGCGGGTCACCGTCGTCACGTTGATGCCGTCCACGCCGCCTTCGCCGATCAGAAGTCCGCTCACCGCGACGCGTGAACCTGCGAGCGCGTCCAGCTTCGTCACAACAAACTTGAGCGCCATCGTACGGCTGCCCAGCGGCCTGGTAGCGTCGTCACCGGCTGAAACCGCACGCTCCGCCCGCTCCGGCGCTGTCGCTTTCGTGACCACCCAATCCGGACCGCTCTTTCCCAGGCAACCGACCACGCGAGCGAGAGCGTTGGCCGGGAGCTGTGTACTTCCGTCTTTCGGGACAATCTGCACGCCCGCAATGGTATCGGACCCAAGCTCAGCGGCTCCCGCGGGAAAGCCGTTCGATTTCAGCATCAATGCGACGATGTCCCGATAGGTGGCCTCGGTGAGGGAGCCAGGCTTCCCGTTAGGCATGTAAGTCCTGACGAACTCGATCAGATCGCCGACGGTTTTTTGCGCGAAACTCTTCCAGAATGCGTCGCCAACCAGCGGCGCCTTGCCTTGTGCCGCCAGCGCGTGACAACCCGCGCAGCTTTGGCCGAAGGCCATGATGCCACGTGTGGCCTGAGCCTCCGTGTACACACCGTCCCAGACGGTCCGAGGCGGGGTGGTGGTCTGAGCCGTGCCGAAACTGGCCGTGGCCAATAGGACGAACAGGACGCCAGCCAGGCTCTGCATTTCGTGATCCTCCCAGGTAACCGCAAGCATGTCAAGCCGCATATAATGACTCAGGATCAGAAGATTAGCGATGCTGGTGTGCCGAAGGACAAAGAATAACTCCACTCGTCGATCACATTTGTAGATGGATCACTTTTGCGTTGGACCTTTGGAAGTTTCGCGCGTCGAAGAGACGCGAACGCAGTTTGATGCCGGAATGTTTTATCCCGAATTGGCGCGCGACACGCCTGCGCGCTATGCGTCGTGGCTAGCCCCCTACTTCGATTTCGATGCGCATAGTTTTCCGTGTGTGTTTCAATCTTTCGTAGTCCGTCACGGCAAGACCACGATCCTGATTGACACCTGCTTCGGAAACAATAAGGAGCGGCCCGATTTTCAACTCGGTCACCGCTTGAACAATCCCTATCTGGATCGTCTCCGTGCTGCGAACTGCAGGCCCGAGGATGTGGATATCGTGCTCTGCACGCACTTTCATGTGGATCACGTCGGTTGGAATACCAGGCTCGACAACGGACGGTGGGTCCCAACGTTCCCCAACGCCCGCTACATTTTTTCACGCGAGGAGTACGCGCGCTTTGCCCCGGAGAATCGCACAGGCGAACCCCCTCCGTTTCTTGATATTTTCGAAGACAGCGTACTCCCGGTTATTCAGAGCGGCCAGGCGGAGTTCGTCTCCGGCGAACAAGCCGTTCATGAATTGCTCACAGTCTTTCCCGCACCGGGCCATACACCGGGTCACATCGCGATCCGCGCCGCGCGCGGCAAGGATACGGGCATCTTCCTCGGCGACGTCATTCATAACCCTATCCAAATGGCCGAGCCGGACCTGAACAGCGCCTTTTGTGAGGATGGTCCACAAGCACGCGCCTCGCGTCGCAAAATGCTAGACGAGGCGGCAGAACACAATCAGTTGCTGATTCCTGGACACTTCTGCGCTCCCCACGTGGGAAGAGTCAAGGCGACAGGGAACGCATTCGTGTTTCGCGGCGGGTTAGAGTGAGTTACTTTACGCGTTATTTAGCAACCGGAAGTTCGGGCTTGCCTTCGCCAGAATGCTCGTCGACGGCGATGGCAAAAAAGCCGCTCACCGCGTAGGTGTTCATCACGGCCACCATGTCCATGGCGCCGCGCTTGCCCCACAATTGGACGGCCTTCGCGAAGGTGGCGGAATCGACCTTCTTATCAGAGAGCATCTGGCGGCCGAAACGAATGACGGTGGCGTCCTTTTCACTCAAACCGGAGAGCGGGCCGCGCTTCCGAACCACGTCGATTAACTTGGCGTCGATTCCAGCCTTTAGACCGCTGGCCTCGTGCCCGTTCCACTCAAGGTTGTAGTTGGTTTCGCGGCAGGCGACCAGAATTGCGAGTTCACGCGTGTACGGATCGAGCGTTCCGCCGGTCACGGCCGCGTCATGCAAGTCCAACAAGGCTTGTCCCACACCCGGGTTATAGGTGGCGAAGGCGAGCGGACCGCTGATCGTTCCGCCCTTGCCAAAGATGTCGACGACTTTCTTTCCCTTGGCATCCACCTCGGAACTCTTCAGATACGGCAGGCGGGCTCGCGATTGGGGATCCAGGTCGGTGGGAAGCTTCGATTGAGCGTACGCGATGAAGGCCGCCGAGGCTGCGAGCAGCATTACGGCGCACTGGCGCGAGAATGGGGAAAGGGTCATGCGTGTTTTCTCCTCCGTTCATTCTACTTCCTGGGCCGGACAAACGGTCCACAGCAGGCTGCTCCGCACAGGGGCGCGCACGCTCGAATGCCCAAGTGTTAAGATACCGGCGATACTCACCTGGGAGGCTTATCCATGACCACCCGTTTGGTCCTGTTAGTTACCATCACCGTGCCACTCTGGGCTCAAGGAGGACGCGGCGGTCCTCAGAACCGCGAAGCGCCGGTGACGCCCGTCCCTTTCGAGCGGATCCTTCGCGCGAATCAGGAGCCGCAGAACTGGCTGACCTATTCGGGCAACCTCAACAGTCAGCGTCATAGCCCGCTCACGCAAATCAGCCCGACGAATGCCCGGGATCTCACTCTTAAATGGGTCTTCCAATCCCGCTCGCTCGATAAACATGAAGTCACGCCGCTAGTGGTCGACGGAGTCATGTACACCGTTCAGAGCCCCAACGATGTGATCGCGCTGGATGCTGCGACTGGCAAAACGATTTGGACCTACTCTCACAAACCGGCGGAAGGCACTCGAAATCCCTGCTGCGGGAATTTGACGCGCGGTCTGGCGATCCTCGGCGACAAACTGTTTCTGGCTGCGCTGGATGCCAAGATGATCGCCCTCAACGCCAAGACCGGCAAGGAATTGTGGAATACGCAAGTTGCGGATCACACCCAGCAATACGCCATGACCGTCGCGCCCATCGTGGTCAAGGATAAAGTGATTTCGGGAGTAGCGGGCGGCGAGCATGGCGTCCGTGGTTTTCTGGCCGCCTTCGACATCAACACGGGCAAAGAAGTCTGGCGCTTCAATACGGTGCCCGGCCCGGGTGAAGCAGGCTATGAGACTTGGCTCGGCAAAGACGGCAAGCCCAACGATGCCTACTTGCACGGCGGAGCGCCCATTTGGGTTACCGGATCCTATGATCCGGAAACGAATCTCACTATGTGGGGTACCGGGAATCCGGGTCCGGATTATAACGGCGATAACCGCCCTGGAGACAATCTGTACAGTTCGTCGGTAATTGCCGTTGACGCCGATACGGGGAAACTGAAGTGGCACTACCAGTTCTCTCCGCACGACGAATTCGATTGGGACGCGACCCAGGTGCCGGTGCTTGCCGATATCAATTTCCAAGACCGCCCCCGAAAAGTGATGATGTGGGCGAATCGGAACGGCGTATTTTACGTGCTCGACCGCACTAACGGTCAATTCCTGTCCGGGAAGTCCTTTGTCAAGACAAATTGGTACAACGGTTTCGACGAAAAAGGCCGGCCGATGCGAGCCCCCGGAATCCTGCCGACAAAAGAAGGCACTTTGGTTTATCCCGGCAACCAGGGTGGAACGAACTGGTACAACCCGTCTTTTAGTCCGGTTACCGGCTTGTTCTATATCCCGACGTGGGAGAACAGTTCGAGCACTTACAAGAAGGGTGAAGATCCACCCGAATACCACGATGGCCAGAGCTTCGTTGGACAAGGTCCCGGCCGGGGAGGCACTGACGATGACGTGTTCGGCTCGATCATCGCGATGGATCCAAACACTGGCGATCGCAAGTGGACCTTCAAGCTGGGAGCTCCATCACCAGAGGGCGGAGTTCTCACAACAGGGTCAAACCTATTGTTTGCGGGCGGACGTGACGGACAGTTCCTTGCATTAGATGCGCGGGACGGCAAGTTACTGTGGGAGACGAACCTTGGACCGTCTGTTTCGGCCGGTCCGATGACCTACATGGTGAACGGAAAACAGTACGTCAGCATTCAGTGCGGGAGCGCCTTGTACACGTTCACGCTGAGAGAGCCCTAACCGCGAGCGTTCTCGCTCCAAACATTCCCGGCTTCCTTCCTCCGAGGGAGCACGCGTGCCACAAACGTGAGTTGGAGTACCACCGGGCCTCGGCTCCGTGCTGGTGGAGCAACAAAAACGACCCATAAGTCACTGGAAACATTGACACTGCGGCGATCTTACGATTGGCAGAGATCGTGCTTTTAACCGCTGCAAATGTGCGGGATAGCAGGAGCCGTCCGTCTTGCAACGGGCCGTTGTGAGCACGAGATCCTCCGGCGCATGATTCAGATGATCGAACATCGCGGCCCAGATGACACGGGTACATACGTTGACGGCCCCGTCGGTCTGGGCCATACCCGCCTGAGCATCATCGACCTGGCCGACGGCCGTCAGCCAATGGAGGCTGAAGACGGATCGCTGTGTATCGTATTCAACGGTGAGATCTTCAACTACATCGAGCTGCGGGAAGAACTGGTGAAGAAGGGTCACCGCTTCAGAACGCGTTCGGATACCGAAGTGATTCTGCACTTGTTTGAGGAAATGGGGGAAGAGTGTGTCACGCGTCTCAATGGCCAGTGGGCGTTCGCGATTTGGAACCGCAGGACACAGCGCCTTTTCTTATCGCGCGATCGCATGGGCGTCCGGCCGTTGTTTTACACCTACGCCGGCGGAGCGCTGGTGTTTGCCTCCGAGATCAAAGCCCTGTTCGCCTATCCCGGTGTTCGCCGGGCACTCGACCTTCCTGCGCTGGACCAGATATTCACGTTCTGGCACACGATTCCGCCTCGGACGGCTTTTGAGGGCGTGTTCGAGCTGCCTCCGGGATACAACGCCACGGTGGCCGGGGGGACGCTCAGCGCCCGGCCGTACTGGGAGCTTCGCTACAAGGAGACGGACGGTGCAGCGGCCCCGGACGACGATCAGGCGCAGCGGGAACAGCTGCTGCATCTCTTGAAAGACGCCACCAGAATCCGGCTGCGGGCGGACGTGCCCGTCGGAGCCTACCTCAGCGGAGGGTTGGATTCTACCGTGATCACTGCCCTCGCTAAGCAGTTGGCGCCGCACCGTCTGAAAACATTCTCGGTTAGATTTGAGGATGCCGAATTCGATGAAGGTGATTTTCAAAAGGCCGCCGTGGGTTACTTGGGAACGGAGCACCAGGACTTGCACTGCTCAGCCCGGCAGATTGGGGAGGTCTTCCCCGACGTCATTTGGCACACCGAAAAGCCTGTGCTCAGGACGGCGCCCGCGCCGCTATACCTGCTCTCAAAACTGGTTCGGAACCATGGCTACAAGGTGGTGCTCACCGGAGAAGGCGCCGACGAACTGTTGGGCGGCTACGACATCTTCAAAGAACTCAAGATTCGGCGCTTCTGCGCGGCACATCCGGAGTCTCCCAGCAGGCCGTTGTTACTGAGGAGGTTGTATCCCTATCTCAAAGAGCTTGGGTCGCAGCCGGCAGGGTTCCTGAACGCGTTTTTTCAGGCCGGTCCCAACGAGGTGGGCGAGCCTTTCTTCTCTCACCTGCCGCGCTGGCGGGTCACGGGGATGTTGAAGAACTTCTTCACCAAGGATGTGCAAGCGGAAATCGCCGGCGGTCAGGCGTGTGCCGAGCTGGAACAGCAGATGCCAGCGGGATATTCCGGCTGGGAGGGCTTCCGTCGCGCCGAATATCTGGAAGCCCGCTACCTGATGCCGGGTTATATTCTTTCGTCGCAGGGCGACCGGGTTGCGATGGCACACTCAGTGGAAGCTCGCTTTCCGTTTCTGGACCATCGCGTGGTGGAATTTGCGGCGGCACTTCCGCCTGCTGCAAAGATGAAGGGGCTCCAGGAAAAGTATCTGTTGAAGCAATCCGTCCAAGGCCTGGTGCCTCCAGCCGTGAGCGAACGCCACAAACAACCCTACCGTGCGCCGGAGGCCCGGAGCTTTTTCCCCAAGGGCCAGCCGCTCGACTACGTGGCTGATCTGCTCACTTCGGAGCAACTCCGGCAAGATGGCATATTCGAGCCCGCTGCCGTGCAGTCGCTGATGAAAAAGGCGTGCGAGGGAAGGATTATCGGTATTCGCGACAACATGGCGGTTGTAGGGATCATCTCCACGGCTCTCCTAATGCGGAGATTCCTTACGAACTTTTCTCTCGACCAGCAGGGAGGCAGAGATCTCAAAGATGGATATCACGGCAAATTTGCGGCAATTCGTCACTGACACTTTCTTATTTGGGCAGGCAAATGGGGATCTGCCAGACGATGCCTCGTTTTTCGAGTGGGGAATTATCGACTCTACCGGGATTCTTGAACTCATCGGTTTTCTGGAGAGCAATTACGAAATCAAGCTGTCGCCCGACGAGCTGGTTCCGGAGAACCTGGATTCCATCCGCAATCTGACGGACCTGATTGAACGCAAACTTGCGGAAAAGGTAGCGTAGGGCGTCCATGCTAGTGCAGCATTTTCTCGAGTCGAGCGCCTGCAACTCCCCGGATAAGATTGCGCTGGTTTGCGGCAACCGGCGGCTGACTTACGTAGAGATCGATCTGCTCGCCAACCGCCTGGCCCACAGCCTTCGGGCCGAGGGCATCGAGCGGGGTGATCGCGTGGCGGTCTATCTGGAGAATTCCATCGAGGCCGTCGTTTCAATTTTCGCGATTTTGAAGGCTGCCGGCGTCTTCGTCGTGGTCCATCCGACCGTCAAGATGAAAAAGCTGGAAATCATTCTCAACGACTGCGGGGCCAAGGGAATGATCACCGATGTTCCAAAAGCTCGAGTCCTGAACGCAGCGGCGTCTCCTCTGCCGTACTTGCGCAGCGTGTGGATTACCGGCACATACGAAAACGATTCGCAGCTCTATCGCTGTGTGTCTATGGATCGGGTGTTCGCGGAGAGTCGCGCGAACGACGCGCCTCGCGATTCCTGTATCGATATGGATCTGGCGGCGCTGATTTACACTTCGGGTTCGACCGGGCGGCCCAAGGGCGTGATGTTGACTCATCTAAACCTGGTGTCCGCCGCGAGTTCCATCAGCACCTATCTTGAAAACACGCCGGCCGACACGATTCTGAGTGTTCTGCCGCTGTCCTATGGATATGGGCTCTCTCAGATATTGACGGGGTTCAAGGCAGGCGCGTCCGTGATCCTGGAACGCTCCTTCACGTACCCGCATGAGTTACTGCAAACCATCATCCGGGAGAAGGTGACAGGGTTGCCGATGGTTCCGACCATGGCGGCCATTCTCCTTTGCACCGACCTCGGAAGATACCAGCTTCCCAGCCTCCGCTACATCACCAACGCTGGTGCCGCGCTGCCGACAGCGCGCGTCAGGGAACTTAGAGCGTGCTGGCCCCACGTGAAACTCTACTGCATGTATGGACAGACCGAATGCATACGAGTTACCTTCCTTCCGCCCGAGCAAGCCGATATTCGCCCAGGATCCGTCGGGAGAGGTATGCCGAACGAGGAAGTATATCTGGTGGACGAGCTTGGCCAGCGCGCGGCCGGGGCCGGGTTTGGCGAACTGGTGGTCCGCGGCTCCAACGTGATGAAGGGCTACTGGGGGCTGCCGGAGGAAACCAGCAAGGCGCTCCGGCCAGGATTGTATCCAGGAGAGTCGGTCCTTCACACCGGCGACCTGTTCCGCACCGACTCGGAGGGCTACTTGTACTTCGTCGCGCGTCAGGATGACATCATTAAGACCCGCGGGGAAAAGGTCAGCCCTAAGGAAGTAGAGGAAGTGCTGTCGGGAATCGAGGGCGTCGCCGAGGCCGTCGTAGTGGGGGTGCCGGATCCGATTCTTGGCGAAGCGATCAAAGCTGCGCTGATCTTGCGGCCCGGTTACGTCTTATCGGTTCAGAAAGTACGGCGATATTGCGCTTCTCACCTGGAGGACTTCATGGTTCCCAAGTATGTTGAGTTCCGAGACTCTCTGCCCCATACGAGCAACGGGAAAATCGCCAGGCAAGCACTCGCCAACGGCCTCATGGAGCACGCATGACTACGGATACAGTTGTATCGCCCGAGATGCTGAAGATCGATCCGAAAGCGACCGCTCACGAAATTGAAGAGGCGATCCGCGAGATCGTATTCGGAAAACTCAAGCGGCGCGGCGTGGTGATCGGGCTTTCGGGTGGAGTGGACAGTAGCACCTGCGCAGCCCTCTGCGCCAGAGCCCTGGGACGCGACCGGGTGATGGGCTTGTTCCTGCCCGAAGAGGAGGGCTCCAGCGATTGTCTGCGGTTAGGGCAACTCCTGGCCGACGCCCTGGGCATCCAGACGCGCGAAGAGAACATCACTCCGATCCTTACGGCGGCGGGCTGTTACCGGAGACGAGACGAGGCGATACGCGAAGTGATTCCGGAATACGATGCGGGGTACAAATGTAAAATCGTACTGTCCAATATGGTGTCGGGCGCCGCGTATGCTCTCTTCACCGTGGTCGTACAATCTCCCCAGGGCACGATCACCTGCCGCCGCCTCACGGCCGAGGCGTATCTGGGAACCGTCGCGGCCACGAACTTTAAGCAGCGCACGCGAAAGATGATCGAGTACTACTATGCCGACCGCTTGCATTCCGCCGTAGTGGGAACACCGAATCGTTTGGAGTACGATCAGGGCTTCTTCGTGAAGAACGGCGATGGAGCAGCGGACTTGAAACCGATCGCGCATCTCTTCAAGAGTCAGGTTTACCAACTTGCCGAGTATCTAGGCATACCAGAAGAAATCCGCCGCAGACCCCCAAGCACGGACACCTACTCGCTGGAACAGACCCAAGAAGAATTTTACTTTTCACTGCCCTACGAAATCATGGATCTCTGCGTTTGGGCGAGAGACCGGGGGTTGGCGCCGGCGGCTCTGGCGTCAACCGGCCTCACCGAGGAGCAGGCCGGCCGCGCCTTCCGAATGATCGATTCCAAACGCAAGGCCGCTGACTATTTGCACATGCCTGCTCTTGGTCTCAAGGACGTCGCGCCGCACAAACCGTAACAGCGCAGTCGTAAAGGTCCTTGGGCCTATTTACCTGGCAGGCCCGGCATATGATAACATCACCCACTTATGCCAAAGAACCAGCGTGGATTTATCTGTCTTTCTCTGATATTGCTCATCGTGACGTCAGTTGTCCATGCCCAGGAAGCACGAACCAGCTTTGTGAGCGGGGAACAACCTCTCACGGCCCCCAGCAGCCGCGCTGCCAAGGAGATTGCTCGGGATTACCTCGTGTCGGCCGGCAATCAGATGAGTATTTCCGCACTGGATCTGGACGGCCTCACTTTAGCTAAAGAATACAAGACTGAGCACAACGGTGTAACCCACCTGGTTTATCGGCAGCAGTTTCAAGGTATTGAAGTGTTTAATGCAGAATGGGTAACAAATGTTGATCGCGATGGGAGCATCGTGAGCGCCGGTGGAACGCTCTTCGGAGCGCCCCCGCCGATAGTTCTTCCCGATTCGAACTCCTCGATGCGAGCAGTGCGGGCGGCGGTTGCCGAGGTGAATCCTCGCCTCGCCTCGGTCTATGCGCCGTTCATAAGCAGCCGGCCGGCGCGCCATGCCAACGCCGTGGCCTATGCCGCTGGAGATTTCGGCGGGGATATTGAAGGGCGGCTGGTCTGGTACGCGGTGCGGGGCACGCTTCAGTTGGCCTGGGTGATGACCGTGATCGATGACGACGGTGTAAGCAGCTATGACGTTGCAGTCGAGGAAGCCTCTGGCGCCGTCATTGGCAAACAAGCCTTGACCGCCTTCTTCCAATTCGTGCCTCCATCTCCAAATGGACTTATTTATGACAAGGGTTCGCCGCAGCCGACCCAACCAGGTGTGGCAGCCACCGCGCCTCCGTCTATCGTCGAACGCAATTTGGTGCACTTGGCCGGGGATCCGGTGGCTTCGCCGCTGGGCTGGGTAGCCAATAATGAGACCGCGGGAAATAACGCTATCGTCGGAGAGAATCGCTTAGGCTTGAGCCTAATCCGACCGGTTACAACCGCTGCTCCAAATGGCGATTTTCGGTTTCCGCTGTTGCTGGGTCCGGGGGCGCCCGCTCCATTGCTGTTCACGGATGCGGTCAATGTCAATCTCTTTTATTGGGTCAACCGGGCACATGATCTGCATTACCAGTTCGGCTTCGACGAAGCTGCGGGGAACTATCAGGCCGAAAACTTCGGCCGTGGGGGTGTAGGAGGGGACGCAGTATATGCCTACACGCACTACGGCGCCGGGGCGACGGTTGGCCCCGCCCTCCAAAACGCATTCTTCGGACCGATAACCGATGACGGCGGGCAAGCGCAATTGGCGATGTACGTAGGTTACAGCTCCGCGGGCGGCTTCTTCACGGATAGTGCCCTGGATGCCAGCGTCATAGTCCACGAGTATACGCACGGCGTCAGCGGACGCCTGGTGCGCTTGGGCTACACTACCTTCCAAGGCCGGTCGATGGGGGAGGCCTGGAGCGATTTCTTCGCTTTGGAATATCTCGTGCCGGACGGCGCTCCTACGGACGGTGTTTATCCCGAGGGCGAATACTACTTCAATTTGTTCGGTGCCGGTCTCCGATCCCATCCTTTTTCGACACGCACGGATGTGAACCCCCTGACGTACGCCAATCTGGGCGCCGTGACAACCTCTGGTCCCGAAGTCCACGCCGATGGTGAGATCTGGGTGGAAGCCCTGGTAGAGGCTCGCGCCAACCTGATTCAGCAGTTCGGCGAGTATGAAGGCCGCCGTCGCATTCGTTTTCTGGTGCTGGACGGAATGAAGCTGTCTGTACCGGCTCCTTCCATGGTGGACATGCGTGACGCTATTCTATTGGCCGATCGCGTTGACTACGGCGGCGCCAGTCAGAGCGAGCTGTGGGCGGCCTTTGCGAAGCGCGGGTTGGGCACGCTGGCCTATTCCATCAGCGGTGACAGTGTGCACGTCATTCCTTCGTTCGAGCTGCCCTCTCCGACTGGGCGAATGAAATTCTTCGACGACCCGCTGGTGGCTGGCGAAAGCGTTCGCGTGGTATTGGCCGACTCCAACTACAGCCAGCCCACCGCGAGGATCCAATTGACCGGCAGTTCGGGCGACATCGAGGACCTGGTTGTCAGGCGCGTTGGCTCGGTTTATTTCGGTACGCTTCCCAGCTCCCGCAACGTGGTGATTAAGCAGAACGGAACTCTGAATCTGGTGCCGGGCGATTCCATCAGCGCATCCTACGTTGATTCCGACCCAGGACCGGATGCGGCCAGTCTGATCAAGACTACCGTTGGTTCGCAACCGCCATACAGCCTGAGTTCCTTCGCCCCGATTTTCTCGTTTGCCAACGAGTTGCGCATCACGTCAACACGCGCGCCCGTGATCTTCAATTTGCCCTTTGATTTCCCGTTTTTCTCCAAGACGTACCGCGGCGTGACCATCTATCCAACAGGCGCCGTGGGTTTCGGCTTCTCGGCATTCACCAATCTTTTCACCGGCGGCTGCAACGACAATACCGAGCTGGCCCGTCTGCCGGCCGTGGCGCCCTTATTTGCGAATCTCAGATTTGGAACAGCGCAGCCCAACGAAGGCATCTACGTCAGCTTTCCCGGACCTCACGCGATGACAATTCGCTGGTCCGCCGAGACGTTCACGCCGTTCGCGACAGGCGATCCTGTGAACTTCGCTGTGACGCTCAACGACGATGGCGCGATTCAATACTTCTACGGCGCGGGGAACGCCAGCTTCACCACGACAACGAATGGCTCTGCCTGCGGACAGAGTCCGGTGATCGGCATATCCAATGGTCATGATGTTTTCACGCAGACCGTAGTCTTGTCTGCCCTGACCAACGGACTGTCCTTGCGCTTTGATCCGCCGTTCAACTTCACTAGTTCCCCTGTAGGCAAGGTGGAACGGCCAGCGCAGGCCGAAACCGTTCGGGGAGTCTTAACGGTCAGCGGCATCGCCTACGATAATGACGCCTCCATCAGCCGGGTGGATGTGTTCATCGACGGCGTGGAGCAAGACGAGCTCGATACACGAAGTGGTAGAGTGCTCGATCTCAGCCAGATCGACCTCTGGTCGTATGAGGAGGCCGCCATTGAGCGTG
>Ga0207674_10005428_pt1 | contig 15154 bp, 17 predicted proteins | sample KBSCornC72_FD_184303 | JGI IMG/M metagenome (GOLD analysis project Ga0207674, IMG submission 184303) | Corn rhizosphere microbial communities from Kellogg Biological Station, Michigan, USA - KBS Corn C7-2 (SPAdes) (version 2) | ecosystem: Host-associated > Plants > Roots > Rhizosphere > Soil ... | reverse complement strand
CGCGACGTGGGTCTCACTGCTGACGCTCGCAGGGCTGGAGATCGTCCTGGGCGTCGACAACCTCGTTTTCATCGCGATCCTCACGGATCGCCTGCCGCCGGAGAAGCGATCGTTCGCGCGCAAGCTCGGCCTCGCGATGGCGCTCGTCACGCGCCTCATGCTGCTCGCCACCATCGCATGGATCGTGACGCTCACGCGGCCCATCTTCGAGGTCGCGGGCTTCGGCCTTTCGTGGCGCGACATCATCCTGCTGCTGGGCGGCCTCTTCCTCCTCTACAAGGCGACGCAGGAAATCCACGCCGAGATGGAAGGCGAAGGGCCGGAAAGCGATTCGCCCCAGGCGCGCGCGGCCGCCACCGTCGGCAGGATCGTGGCGCAGATCGCCGTGGTGGACATCATCTTCTCGCTGGATTCGGTCATCACCGCGGTGGGGATGGCCGACCAGCTCTGGGTGATGGTGACCGCGGTCCTCATCGCCATGGCGCTCATGATCACGGCGGCGAACCCGCTGGCGGAATTCGTCTCGCGCCACCCGAGCGTGAAGATGCTGGCGCTGTCTTTCCTGCTCCTCATCGGCATGGTGCTCATCGCCGACGGCTTGCATTTCCACATCCCGAAGGGCTACGTCTATAGCGCGCTCGCCTTCTCCGTGATCGTGGAGAGCCTCAACTTCCGCGCGCGCCGCAGGCAATTGCGGCGCCGGCTCATCGACTAGTCAGGGCCGCGGCTCGTCGTCGGGGTCGAGCGCTTCCTGCTTCGGGCGCAGGTTCTCGGGCACGTGCTCGAGGTTCACGCGGATGCGCCACCACGTCTTGTACTTGCCGCGCATGGCGTCGAGGAGAACGTCCTCGGCATGGAGAAGCTTCGCGGCCTTCGCATGGCGCTTCTTCCAGCGCTCCAGCCCCGCCTTCACGTCGTCCTCCCGCTGCCCTCGCCCGATCTCGATGAGGGGCTTGGCGACGCGACGGCGCGACGGCTGCACGCGCGGCGGCTCGTCTTTCCCTTTCTTGTATTGCGGCGGCCACGGCGCGTCGCCGAGGCCTTCCTTTTCCTGCTTCGCCGAGAGCTCCAGCAGCTTCGTGAGCGCGCAGGCCTTCCGGTCGATGGCGGCGTGCACGTCCCCCAGCTTGCGATAGCGCTTCACCATCGTTTCCAGCGTGAGGTCGGCGGGCTCGCAGGCATCGACTTCCTCCCACGCGAGCGGCGCGGACACCTGCGCGTTGGGCGTGGGGCGCACCGAGTAGGCGCCGGCCACCGTGCGGTCCCTGGCATTCTGGTTGTAGTCGATGAAGACGCCGTGGCGCTCTTCCTTCCACCAGGCACTGGTCGCGAGCTTCGGCGCCCGCCGCTCCACTTCGCGCGCCAGCGCAAGCGCGGCGCGGCGCACTTCGTCGAAGGTCCACTTCGGCTTGATGCGCACGTTCACGTGCAGCCCGCGTTTGCCCGAGGTCTTCGGCCATCCGGTCATGCCGAGCTCGTCGAGCGTCTCGTGCACGACGCGAGCCACCTGCTGCACCTGCTTCCACGTGACGCCGGGCACGGGATCCAGGTCCACGCGCAGCTCGTCGGGATGGTCGAGGTCATCGGCGCGCACGGGGTGCGGATGCAGCTCGAGGCAGCCCAGGTTCGCCATCCATGCGAGATCGGCCGCCGCGCGCGGCACCACCTCCTCGGCGCCGCGGCCGGACGGAAAGCGGATCTCCACCACGTCCACCCACGCCGGCCTCGATTCCGGCGCGCGCTTCTGGTAGAAGAACTCGCCCTTCACCCCGTCGGGATAACGCACCAGCATGTTGGGGCGCCCGCCGGACCCCCGCAGCGCGCCTTCCGCCACGGCGACGTAGTAGAGCGCGAGGTCGCGCTTGGTGTAGCCGGGATCGGGGAAATAGACCTTGTCCGGGTTGGAAATGGAGACCTTCGTGCCGCCGACGTCGAGGATCTCCGGTGTGCTTTTCGGCATGCAATCGCTATAGTGTCGTTGCCCAACCCCTTTGAAAGGCTTCGAGATGAACGGTTTCAGGATTTCCGCGACGCTCGTCGCCGCCCTTGCCTGCTTCGCTTTGAACGCGATGGCCCAAGGCACGGCCACGGCGGACCCGAAGAAAGCGGAGCCGGCGAAGGACCAGCCGAAGGCGGACGCGAAGAAGGCGGATCCCAAGAAGGCCGCGCCGAAGAAAGCCGAGCCGAAGAAGGCGCAACCCAAGAAGGCCGACGCGAAGAAAGCGCCGCCCAGGAAGGTCGACGACAAGGCGCAGACCACGTCCCAGGGCGGAACCGTGCAGAAATACGAGGCCGGCAAGGCGCCCACGCTCAAGGACGCCAAGGGCAACACGGTGCAAACGTCGCCCGACGCCTACGACATCAGCTCGGCGACGACGCCACCCCCGAAGAAAAAGTAGCCGGCGGTCCTCAGTAGCCCAGCGCGAGGCCCGTGCCGCCGCGCGAATCGTTGGCGCCGTAGTACCTGCCGTTGGCGATGGCGATGGCGCACATGTGGCCCCATGCGCGCCCATCCCGGATGCGTTGGCCCTGTGCTTCGAGGGCGCGGCGCGCTTCCGGCGGGATCGAAAGGCGCTCCGCGACCGTTTCCTCCGGCAGCCACTGCTGGTGAAAGCGGGGCGCGTCCACCGCTTCCTGGATGTCCAGGCCGTAGTCGATCACGTTCACCAGCGCATGCACGATCGCGGTGATGATGCGCGAGCCGCCCTGTGTGCCGGCGACGATGACGGGCTTGCCGTCGCGCAGCACGATGGTGGGGCTCATGGAGCTGAGCGGCGTCTTTCCGGGCTCGATCATGTTCGGCTCGCCCTGGACCAGGCCGAAGAGGTTGGCCTCGCCCAGCTTCACGGTGAAGTCGTCCATCTCGTTGTTCAGCAGGACGCCGGTTCCTTCCGCCACCACGTGCGCGCCGAAGGATCCGTTCAGCGTATAGGTGACCGCGACGGCATTGCCCGCGGCGTCCACGATCGAATAGTGCGTCGTGTTCGTGCCCTCGTGCGGCGGGGTGCCCACCGCGAGCGACCGCGACGACGCGGCCTTGGCCGGATCGATCGCCGCGCGGATGCGAGCGGCATATTGCTTGTCCAGCAGCCGCGCGATCGGGTTCTTCACGAAGTCCGGGTCCCCGAGGTATCCGTTGCGATCGACGAAGGCGTGGCGCATGGCCTCGATCTGGTAGTGGATGGACTGCGCCGATCGCAAACCCAGCTCGCGCATCGGATAGCCTTCGAGGATGTGCAGGATCTCGCACACGATCACGCCACCCGAGCTGGGCGGCGGCGCGGAGACGATGCGATAGCCGCGGTAGTCGCATTCGAGCGGCGCCATCTCGCGTGGCCTGTAGCGCGCGAAATCCTCCATCGAAAGGATGCCGCCGCCGGCGCGGTTCGAGGTCACGATGGCCTGCGCGACGGGCCCCTTGTAGAAGCCGTCCACGCCGCGCTCCGACACCGCGCGCAGCGTCCGCGCCAGGTCCTTCTGCACCAGCCTGGACCCCGGGGAGCGCGTATTGCCGTCCTCGAGGAAGATCGCCGCGCCCGGCTTGTCATTGCGCAGCTCCTTCGTCGCGCCGGCCAGCGCCCGCACGTCGCCGGCTTCCAGCGTGAAGCCCTCGTCGGCCAGCGCGATCGCCGGCGCCACGAGCGGCGCGCGCTTCAACGTCCCGTACTTCTCGCGGGCGTACTCGAGGCCCGCCACGCTGCCGGGCACCGCGACCGCGAGGTGCCCGAGGAGGCTCGCCTTGGGCACCACGTTGCCGGCGCGATCGAGGTACATGTCGCGCTTCGCGGCGAGCGGCGCCTTCTCGCGGAAGTCGATGAACGTCTTGCGCCCGTCGGCGAGGCGGATCGTCATGAAGCCGCCGCCGCCGAGATTGCCCGCGGCGGGATAGACCACGGCGAGCGCATAACCCACGGCGACCGCGGCGTCGATCGCGTTGCCGCCGGCTTTCAGGACATCGACACCGACTTTCGTCGCCAGGTGTTGCGCGGTGACCACCATGCCGTGGGTGCCGACGACGGGCGGCGCCGCGAGCGCGCCGCTCGCGGCGAAAGCGATGCAGGCAACGGTGCTCCGGAACGCCACTAGTTCAGCGTGATGTTGGCCGTCTTCACGACGCGGCCCCACTTCTCGGCCTCGGCGCGGATATGCCGCGAGAAGGCTTCGGGCGGTCCGCCCACGGGCTCGACGCCCAGCGCAACGAAACGCTGGCGCACTTCGGGATCGCGCAGGATCTTCTCGATCGCCGCGTTGAGCCTGTCGACGATGCGCCGCGGCGTTCCCGCGGGTGCCACGATGCCGCTCCAGGAGAGCGACTCGTAGCCCTTCACCCCGGCTTCATCGATGGTGGGCACCTCGGGCAGGTTCGGCAGGCGCTTCGTGCTGGTGACCGCCACCGCGCGCAGCCGGCCCTGCTCGATGAACGGAATGGACGAAGGCGCGTTGTCGAAGAGCATCGTCACCTGGTTGGCCATCACATCGGTGAGCGCCTGGGAGCTTCCCTTGTAGGGAACGTGGAGGATGTCCACGCCGGCCATCGACTTGAAGAGCTCCGCCGAGAGATGCGTCGAGCTGCCCGCGCCCGAGGATGCGTACGTGAGCTTGCCGGGATCCGCCTTCGCCAATGCGACGAGCTCCGCCACGGTGCGTGCCGGCACCTGCGGATTCACCACCAGGATGTTGGTGATGAGCGAGGTGTAGCTCACCGGCGCCAGGTCGCGGTCCGGGTCGAACGGCATGCTCTTGTACAGGTACTTGTTGATCGCGAGCACGCCGGTCGTGCCCATGAGGAGCGTGTATCCGTCGGGACTCGCCTTCGCGACCGCGTCCGCGCCGATGTTGCCCCCCGCGCCCGGCTTGTTCTCGACGATGAAGCTCTGCTTCAACTCGGTGCCGAGGCGATCGGCGAGGATGCGCGCGACGACGTCCGTGGATCCGCCGGGAGCGAACGGCACGATGATCTTCACGGTGCGGCTCGGGTAATCGTCCTGCGCCCACGCCGCGGCGCAAATCGACACCAGCACGGCGAATCGCAGCAAGGCTCGCATCATCTCGATCTCCTCAAAGGCCCGTGAGCGCCGTGTGGTACGCGGCAGGCGCCTCGGCGGCGCTCGATGCGCTGGTATTCAGGTCGCGGATGAGGCCGTCCTTCAGCCCGTACACCCAGCCGTGCACGGTGAGCTCCTGCCCGCGGTCCCAGGCGTCGCGCACGATGGTGGTCTGGCAGGTGTTCGCGACCTGCTCGATCACGTTCAGCTCGCACAGCCGGTCGACGCGATGCGGCTCGTCGGGCTCCTTGCCCACCGTCTTCTGGTGCTTCACGTGCACGTCCTGCACGTGGCGCAGCCAGTTGTCGGCGAGGCCGACGCGCTCGTCCTTCAGCGCCACGGATACGCCGCTGCAGCCATAGTGGCCGCAGACGATGATGTGCTCGACCTTCAGCACCTGGACCGCGAACTGCATGACCGAGAGGCAGTTCAGGTCGCTGTGGACCACCACGTTGGCGACATTCCGGTGCACGAAGAGCTCGCCCGGGGCGAGGTCCACGATCTCGTTGGCCGGCACACGGCTGTCGGAACAGCCGATCCACAGGTAGCGCGGGCGCTGCTGGCGCGACAGCCTGGCGAAGAACTCGGGATCGGTGCGTCGGATGCGCTCGGACCAGGCCCGGTTGTTCTCGAAGAGGTGAGAGAGGGCTCGCATGTTTCGTGCCGATTCTACAGAAGTGCGGAACCATGCCCGCCCCCAAGGTTTCAAAGGCCTACAAGCCCCAATACCCAACCGGAGGGAAAGATGAAACTTGTATTCGCAACCCTGGTCGCCGCCGCCGCGTTCCCCGCGGCCGCCGAGATCACCCTGTACCAGCGCGAGGCCTTCGACGGCCGCTACATCAGCTTTACCGGCGGCGAGCGCAACCTCGGCGCCCAAGGCTTCAACGACCGTGCCTCCTCGGCCATCGTGGCCGGCGGCCGCTACGAAGTCTGCGAGGACGCGGATTTCCGCGGCCGTTGCATGGTGCTGCGCCCCGGCCAGTATCCGTCGCTTGCCGCGATGGGCCTGGGCAACTCCATCAGCTCCGTGCGCGCGGTCAGCCGCGAGACGCGTTACGAGGACAACCGCTATGCGCCCCCGCGTTACGCCTACGACTACCGCAAGCGTGATGGCGAGCGCACGTACGAAGCCAATGTCACCTCGGTTCGCGCCGTGTACGCGGATGGCGGGCAGCGCTGCTGGGTCGAGCGCCAGGACGTTCCCGCGTCCGAGCGCAACGTGCCGGGCGCCATCGCCGGCGCGGTGATCGGCGGCATCCTCGGCCACCAGGTCGGGAGCGGCCGCGGCAACGACGCGGCCACGGTCGGCGGCGCCCTGATCGGCGGGCTGGCGGGATCGCAGTACGGCAACACCTACCAGTCGCGTGACGTGCAGCGCTGCCGCGAGGCGCGTGGCGCGGTCCAGTACTACGACGTGACGTACGACTTCCGCGGCCAGCAGCGTTATGCGCAGGTCACGGCGCCGCCGGGATCGACCATCGTGGTGAACGAGGCCGGCGAGCCGCGCGGCTAATCGACCTCGATCCAGACGGGTGCGTGGTCGCTGGGCCTTTCGCGTCCGCGAAACTCGGCGTCCACCCCCGTCTTCTTCAGCCGCGGCACCAACGGCGCGGTGAGCAGCAGGAAGTCCATCCTGAACCCGGCGTTGCGCTGGAACGCGCCGGCGTTCACCCAGAACGTGTAGATGCGCTCCGCCGGATGCAGGTGGCGGGTCGCGTCCGTCCATCCCGTCTCCAGCAGCCGCCGGTACGCCTCCTGCGTCTGCGGTTGCAGCACCGCGTCGAAGCGCCATAACCACGCGTTGTAGATGTCGGCCTTCGTCGGCACGACGTTGAAGTCACCCGCGAGCACCACGGGCTCGCCCGAGCGTGCCAGCTCGCCGGCGTGCGCGATCATGCGTTCGAACCAGGCCAGCTTGTAGTCGAAGTTGGGGCTCGGCACCGGATTGCCGTTCGGCAGGTACACCGACGCCACGACAATGCCGCCGACCTCCACTTCGAGGTAGCGCGCCTGCGCGTCCTCGTCATTGCCGGGTAGCGCGCGGCGGCGCTCCCGCATGGGCAGGCCGCGCGAGAGGATCGCGACACCGTGGTGCGAGCGCTGTCCGCGCCAGATCGACCGATATCCCGCGGCCTCGATCGCCGCGGCGGGGCACTTTTCGTCGCTGGTCTTGATCTCCTGCAGGCACGCGACGTCGGGCCTGGTCTCCTCGAGCCATTCGAGAAGGCGCGGCAGGCGGGCGTTCACGCCGTTCACGTTGAACGTCGCGATCCTCATCGTTGCGGGAGGCGGGCGGCCTAGCCGCCGTCGGGAACCTGGGGAACGGCCGGCGGCTCGGAATCGCTGCCGCGGTTCAGGTATTCCGCCACGTCCGCCGCGTCGTCGCCCACCTGCGCCATCGCTTCCAGCAGCTTCGCGTGCGTCGTGTCGAGGACCTTCAGCCAGTGCGCGAGGTCGCCATCAACCGTGAAGTCGATCCGGCCGTGGGGTCCGAACTTGCGCGGTCCGCCGCCGCTGGGCGGGCCGATTTCGGCAATGGGAGTCATGCGCGTTCGATGCACGGCCGCAGGCTCGGTTCCTCAGGCGGCGCGCACTGTGTAGCGAGAAGCGTACCAGCCATGCGGGAAATTTCCGACGCTTCGAACGCCGACTGGACTACGGCCACACGCGCTTCTTTGGTGTCCAACCGTTACAACAACTCTGGAGGTTTCCCATATGAATCCAAATCAACCCGACAAAGGCAGCGCCAACCGTGACCCGATCACCGGAGCGCCTGGCGCGCACCCGGTAGGCACGGGCCTGGGCGCGGCGGCGGGCGGCATGGCGGCGGGCGCGGCGGCCGGTACGGTCGCGGGCCCGGTCGGCACGGTAGTCGGCGCGGCAGTGGGCGCAGTAGTTGGCGGTCTCGCCGGCAAGGGCATCGCCGAGAAGATCGACCCGACCATCGAGGAAGCCTACTGGCGCGAGAACTACGTGAGCCGTCCGTACATCTCGAAGTCGTACACGTACGACGACTACGGTCCCGCGTACATGTACGGCGTGGACAACTACTCCCGTTACCAGGGCCGCAAGTTCGAGGATGTCGAAGCCGAGCTGGGGCGCGATTGGCAACGCGCGAAGGGCAAGTCCCGCCTCGCGTGGGAAGACGCCAAGCATGCGACGAAGGATTCGTGGCATCGCCTCTCGGATACCGTCGAGCGCGCGACGCCCGGCGACTCCGACCGCGACGGCAAGTAATCGCCGAAGCTTGACGAAACGCCCGGTCACGCAAGTGGCCGGGCGTTTTCATTTGCGCAGCAGCTCGGCGAGCCGCAGCGCGTTGGCCGTGCCCGCGCCAAGCGTGGTGTTGTCGAAGACGACCCAGCACGGCCTGGGAGCATCGCGCACGCGGCGCGCGAGATCGGCAAGGAAATCCTCCTCGTACGACGAGTAGTAGACGCGCGGCGAGCCATGCAGCCGGAAGTACGCGAGCCCGTCCCAGCCGCCCGGTTCGCCGCCGCCCATCGCGCGCGCAGGATCCGCTGCCACGCGCGCGACTTTCGATCGTGACAGCACCTCATCGGCCGCCGGCGTGAACCACGTCGCGTGCCGCGGCTCCGCGGCGATGCCCGCGGCGAATCGCGCACGCAGCGCCCGGAAAAACGCCGCCGCGGCCCGGGCCTGGAACTCGAGGGACGGCGGCAGCTGGACCAGCAGGCAACCGACCTGCGCGCGGATCGGCGCCAGCTCGTCCAGGAACGTGTCGACGGCCGCACCCGCCTTGACGAGTCGCAGCTCGTGCGTGATGGCGCGCGGCAGCTTCACCGAGAAGCGGAAGCCTCGCGGCACGCTCCCGGCCCAGCGCTCGAAGGTCGAGCGCCGATGCGGGCGATAGAAGGTCGAATTGATCTCCGCGGCCGGCAAGACGCGCGCGTAGCGCTCCAGGTGCGAGCCTTCGCCGGGGAAGCGGGCCTGCTGCGCCCGCGGCAGGCTCCATCCCGCCGTGCCGATCAAGACCATGCCCGATGCCATGTTTCAACCGTAGCCCGTGAATGTGACGCCCTTCATAGGTCGCCAGGCGGCGCGCCGCTACCTTAAACCCATGTCGGAAAGGGCCATCCTCGAGAGGGAAGTCGCCAGCCATCGCGCTCGCGTGGACGAGCTCGTCGCGGCCATCGCAGCGCTCGAGGAGAACGATCGCCAGGCCGCGCTCCTGCGCATGGAGCTGAAGGGCCGCACGGCCGCGGTCGAGCTCGGCTCCGCCCGGCTGCGCAACCTGCGCGACGACTAGCCGCCCGGCTTTCCCGCCAGCTTCCCGAGGCAGTCGTACGCCGCGTACTTGTACGCTTCGGCGAGGCTCGGGTAGTTGAACACCATCTCGATCAGCGCATCGACCGTCCCGCCGAAGTGCATGATCGCCTGGCCGATGTGCACGAGCTCGGTCGCTCGCTCGCCGATCACGTGCACGCCGACGAGCTTTCGCGTGTCGCGCTCGACCACGAGCTTGAGGCTGCCTTCCGTATCCCCCGCGATCTTCCCGCGTGCGTTCTGCGCGTAGTGCGCGCGGCCCACCACGTACGCCATGCCGATCTGCTGGCAGCTCTCCTCGGTCTCGCCCAGCGCGCTGATCTCCGGGATCGTGTAGACGCCGTAGGGCAGGAGGTCGCTCACCGCCTGCTTGTATTCGAAGCCGAACGCATGGCACACCGCGACGCGGCCCTGCTCCATCGAGGTCGCCGCCAGCGCCGGGAATCCGATCGCATCCCCGGCCGCGAAGATGTGCGGCACCGTGGTCTGGTACTTCTCGTTCACGTAGAGATAGCCGCGCTTGTCCGGCAGCACGCCGACCGCGGCGAGGTTCAGCTCGTCGGTGCGCCCTTCGCGCCCGGCGGCGTACAGGAGATGCTCCGCGGAGACCTCGCTCCCGTCCTGGAAGCGCGTGGTCACGCGGTCGCCAACCCGGTTGACGGCGGCCCAGCGCGCGCCAAGCCGCAAGGTGATGCGCATGCGCTGCATGGAGCCGATGAGCTTCTCGACCATTTCGCCGTCGAGGAACGGCAGCAGCTCGTCGCGCGCGTCCACCAGCGTCACCTTCACGCCGAGCGCGGCGAACATGCACGCGTATTCGCAACCGATCACGCCCGCGCCGAGGATCGTGAGCGATTCGGGCAGCGCATCGATGGCGAGGATCTCGTCGCTGTCGTGGACGTTCGGATCGTCGAAGTCGATGCCGGTCGGCCGCGCCGGGCGCGATCCCGTGGCGAGGAGGATGCGTTCGCCGCTGATGCGCCGCCTGTCGCTGCCGTGCGAGACCTCGACCGTGTGCGGGTCCATGAAACGCGCCATGCCGTTCACGTAGGCGACGCCGTGGCGCTCGAGGTTGTCGCGGATGCGCCGCGACTCGGAGGCGACGATCGCCGCCTTGCGCGACATGAGGCGTGGAACGGTCGCGGTGCGCTCGAGCTCGACCGCCACCCCGTACATCTCGCGCGCGTGATAGCCGGAAAGGTACATGGCGGTTTCGCGCAGCGTCTTGCTGGGCACGGTGCCCGTGTGCGTCCCGGCGCCGCCCGGCTCGGGCGCGCGCTCGATGGCGCACACGCGCTTGCCGAAGTAGGCCGCCTGGGCCGCGGCCTTCTCGCCCGCGGGTCCCACGCCGATCACGAGCAGGTCGTAGTCGTACGCCATCCCCTCCCCCTCATCCCGAGGCGGAGAGTATCAAACGCGGGGGAAAGCCGCCCTCAGCGCCCCATTCGGGCGTCGTAGGCGCGCGACAAGCCGTCGGCGAGGCCCTGGTCGCTGGTGTTGGTCTCGACGCGCACGCGTCCGTCCGCCTGGGTGATGACGCGGGTCGTGACGCGCATGTTGCCGCGATTGCCTTCGATCATGCCGGCGCCGCGGTCCTCGCGGACGACTTGCACGCCCATGTCACGCATGGCGCCCACGGCCGCGTTCCATGAGCGGTCGTAGGTCGCAGGCGTGTTATAGGTGGTGACCGGCGTGTGGTAGTACGGGTCGTAGACGACGCAACCGGCCAGTGTCGCGACGGTTGCGGCGAGGATGAGGCTGCGAAGCACGGGCGCGCGCTGGATGTTCACGGTGTCCCCTCGGAAGCGTGAGCCATCTTGGCGAGCCGCCCCTCCCAGCGGCAATCGCACCAAAGGCCCATGTCGGGGCGCCGACCCCGGGGGCACCATCGCCTTGAGCGCTATCCCCGCCCGAGGAGGCCCCATGAGAACGACAACCCTTGCCCGTGTCGCCGCGGCCTGCGCGGCCCTCTTCGTCGCCGGAGCGGTGCACTCGGCGACCAAGGAGCAGCTCGAAGCGGCCCTGAGCCACGACGGCCTGCAAAAAGTGAAGGTGAAGGACGTCGACGCCGCCTATACGCGTCCCGGCGCCTCGCTCAAGGGCTACACCAAGGTGATGCTGGATCCCGTCGAGGTGCAGTTCTCCAAGAGCTGGGATCCCAACAAGACCGGCAGCATGTTCAAGGTGAGCGCCTCCGAGCGCGAGGAGATCCGCAAGGGCGTGGGCGAAATCGTGCGCGAGGAGTTCGCCAAGCAGCTGCAGGCGAAGGACGGCTACCAGGTCGTGAAGGCCGCGGGCCCCGACGTGCTGCGCGCCAGGGCTTCCATCGTGAACCTGTACGTGAATGCGCCGGACACGGGCGGCGGCGCGGGGCGCTCCCGCACCTATACCGCGTCCGCGGGCGAGATGACGCTCTACCTCGAGCTCTACGACTCGGAGAGCGGCCAGATCCTCGCGCGCATCGTCGATCGCCGCGAATCGCGCAGCGTCGCTCCCATGATGATCGCCAACCGCGTGACGAATACCGGCGAGGCGCACGACATCGCGGCCACGTGGGCGCGCATCCTGCGCAAGCACATGGACAGCGCGAAAGCCGGGGCGAAGTAGCGCCGCGCTACTTCGACTTGCGGTGCTTCTCCAGGAGCTGACGCTTCTTCTCCAACGCCTGCTCGCGCCGGTTCATCGCGGTGCCGGGCCCGCCCCTGCCGCCGGCCGACTCGCCGGCGATCTTCTTGGCGAGATGCTTCTCGAGGTCCGTTTTTTTCATGCTCATGGCATGAAGGTTACCAAACGTTGGGGCGTTACGGCATTTGCCGCCTTCTTCGTGCTCGCCGCGAACGCCCGGGCAGCCGATTTCGCCACGCCGGGGGGCCCCGCGCCTGCCAACGTGGACGAGATCGCGAAGGCGTTGCATGAGCAGCCCTACGACCTGGAGCTGCTGATCAGCTTCGGCACCTCGAAGGGCGGCTCGGCGGGCCATCTGGCGCTCGCGATCCGCGGCGAGGCAGGAGCCGACGACATGGTCTATTCCGCCAATTTCTACGCCGACCGGTCGAGGAAGCACGAGATAGGCTTCTACACCGCCGATCTCATGGCGCGCATCCCGAAGACGGAGTATCTCTTCGCGACTTCGTCGACGCTCGCGGACACGGCATCGTTCGGCCTGGACTTCGGCGAGATCTACAAGCGTTCCGTGGTCGGCGTGCGCGTGCGGGGCGTGCCCGCCTCGGAAAAGCAGGCGCTCGAATCCTTCTTCCGCCGCATCAACGACGATTACCACCGGCGCGCGCGCAACACCGAGTACCACGACCGCGAGGTGAAATACGACTACCTGCGGTTGAATTGCGCCAAGACCATCGGCTCGGCTTTCCACTACGGTGCGGGCTACAAGGACCTGGAGGTCGAAAGCGCCGCGTTTTTTTCGGGCCGCCGCATCGTCGCCGCCGCCAACGCCAACATCCCGACGGAGATGGCGGTGAAGCTGATGAAGCAATGGGACGCGCGCGGATACGACATGCACGTGGTGTTCTATCGCAAGTACACGGGCTCGCCGTATGTCGATCCGCACGACGGCGCGAAAGTCGCGTTCAAGGACCTGCCCAACCGCTTTCCCTCGGTCCTGTCGCGCGACTTCCGCCGCGAGGATCGCGACTACCAGGACTACGACAACCTCTTCGCCGTATACCTCCTTTACAACATGGGCGCGTACAGCGTGCGCGTGAACCCGCAGACGAAGCTGCTGGAAATCGGCCGCGGCAAGCAGGCGTTGCCCTACGCGAACGCGGTCGAGCTTGCCGAACGCGCGGCGAAGTCGGACAGCCGCGCCTTTCGCGATGGCGTGCCGTTCGTTCCCGCCGGGACGACGATCAGCCAGGCCGAATAAGCCTTAAAGTTCCCCGCAGGGGGGAAACACGCATGTCGAAGAAACGATGGGCCTTGCAGCTCACCGCGGCGCTTTTGTGCGTCATCGCCTGGCCGGTCCTCGCCCAAGCGCTCGATCCGGCCGCGCGTCCCAAGGTCGCGCTCGTGCTTTCGGGCGGCGGCGCGCGCGGGCTCGCGCACATCGGCGTCCTCAAGGTCTTGCGGGAGCAGCGCGTGCCGGTGGATTTCATCGTCGCGACCAGCATGGGCGCGATCGTGGGCGGCGCGTACGCGGCGGGCCGCACGCCCGAAGAGCTGGAGAGCCTCGTGACCTCCGCGGACTGGGAGCTCATGTTCGCCGACCGCCCGCCGCGCGAATACCTGTCGTTCCGGCGCAAGGAGGACGACCAGAGGCTCATCGGAAAGACCGAGCTGGGCGTCTCGCGCGACGGGATCATGCTGCCGCGCGCCGCCTTCGGATCGCAGAACCTCGAGGAGTTCATGCGCCTGGTGACGCGCTCGGCGGGCGACGCGCGTCCCGTGAACGAGCTGCCGGTTCCCCTGCACGCGGTGGCGACCGATCTTTCGACCGGTGAGCAGGTGGTGCTGAGCCACGCGCCGCTGCCGCTCGCGATGCGCGCCTCCATGTCGATCCCCGGTGCCTTCTCGCCCACCGAGCTCGCGGGGCGGCTGCTCGGCGACGGCGGCCTCACGCGCAACCTGCCGGTGGAGGTCGCGCGCGCGCTCGGCGCAGATGTGGTGATCGCGGTCAACGTGGGAACGCCGCTCCTGCCGCGCAGCGCGCTCAACTCCGCGCTGGGAGTCGCGCAGCAGATGGTGAACATCCTCACTGAGCAGAACGTGGCGATATCCATTGCCGCGCTGGGCCCGCAGGACATCCTCATCTCGCCGGACCTGCGCGATGTCTCGTTCCTCGACTTCGAACGCGGCAAGGAGCTCATCGCGCGCGGCGAGACGGCGGGACGCGCGGCGCAGGCGCGGCTGGCAAAGCTCGTCGCCCCACCCGAGGTCTATGCGCAGTGGGAGTCGCGGCGCACGCGCCAGCCCGTCGCGAGCGAGCGGCCGGTCGACGCGATCCGGGTGTTCGGGGCGTTGCGCACGAACCCCGAAGCGCTGAAGCGCGAGATCCGCGATCGCGCCGGCATCGAGCCCGGGAAGGTGATCGACGACGACCAGCTGCTGCTGGGCGCGCGCGTGCTCTACGGCATGAGCGATTTCGAAAGCGTGGAAGTGCGCGCGCAGCTGGAAGACGGAAAACGCGTGGTCGTGGTCGACGTGAGCGAGAAGCCGTGGGGCCCCAACTACCTGCGATTCGGCGGCCAGGCCGTGACCGATTTCCACGGCGAGGGGCGCTTCTCGTTCATCGTCCAGCACACGCTCACGTGGCTCAACTCGTGGGGCGCGGAATGGCGCAACGAATTGCAGATCGGGAACGTCCAGCGGATCACCACGAACCTCTACCAGCCGCTGGGTCCCGGCAGTCCATGGTTCGTCGAGGGACTCCTGGAATACGCACGGTCCGACGCCGACATCTTCGGCGCCGCCTTCCGCCGCACCGATCGCGTCACCACGTCGACGACTGCAGGCGCCGCCTTCGTCGGGCGACGGCTCGGCAACGTCGCGGTCGTGAAGGCGGGGCTCGGCCACCAGCGGTTTTCCGCGCGGCCCGCGATCAGCAGCCGGCTCGTCGAGACGACGCACGACAACGCGGACTACGCGTTCGCCGGCACCAGCATCGACACCCTGGACGACACCAACTTTCCACGCCACGGTTTCCTGTTGGGCGCCGCTGCGACGCGTTACTGGTACGACGAGCTTTCCACTCCCGTCCAGGCGTATGCGGCGGAGACGCTGCTGCCCTTCACATGGGGCCGTCTCACATTGCTGGGCATCGGGACGGCGGGCCGGTCGAGGTGTGGCTGGCGCGTTTTGTAAAC
>Ga0207674_10005425_pt1 | contig 15156 bp, 16 predicted proteins | sample KBSCornC72_FD_184303 | JGI IMG/M metagenome (GOLD analysis project Ga0207674, IMG submission 184303) | Corn rhizosphere microbial communities from Kellogg Biological Station, Michigan, USA - KBS Corn C7-2 (SPAdes) (version 2) | ecosystem: Host-associated > Plants > Roots > Rhizosphere > Soil ... | reverse complement strand
ATCCAGATGAACATTCAGGAACTGGGCACGGCGAGCCAGTATCGCCTGCCGGTCAAGATCTTCATCCTCAACAATGAATATATGGGCATGGTCCGCCAATGGCAGGAACTCACCTATGAAAGCCGCTACTCCAACAGCTATTCGGACAGCCTTCCCGACTTCGTGAAGCTGGCCGAGGCCTATGGCTGGACCGGCATCCGCATCGAGGGGCCGCAGGAACTGGAGGCGGGCATCGACCAGATGATCCGCACGCCGGGTCCGGTGCTGGTCGATTGCCGCGTGGCGCGCCTCTCCAACTGCTTCCCGATGATCCCGTCGGGCGCGGCGCATACCGAAATGCTGCTCGACCCCAGCCAGGTGAAGGGCATCATGTCGGACGAGGCGAAGGCGCTGGTGTGATGACCGACGGTCTGCGCCTTCGCATCCATGTCAGCGAACCGTTCGATTTCGAGCGGGAGAATGAGTCGAGCGAACTGTTCGGCTGGACGATGGATGATGACGGCGTGAGCGATGAATGGGAAGTGACGCTCGACGCCATCTTCACCTTCAACGAAAAGGACTATGATCGCGTCCTCATCGGCCCGCGCTATGTGGGCGAACATCTGGACAAGGTCCACCACGCCCTGCTCGGCATGCCGGTGCGGATCGCGCACCGCACCGGGGAAGGGTGGCACTTCGCGATGACCGGGATGCTCTCCCTCGCACCGCCACCGAACGACGACGATCCAAGAGAAAGCTGAACTTATGCATATTCGCGAGGAACAGAGCGAGCGGCACGTCCTCTCGCTGACCGTCACCAATGAGGCGGGCATATTGGCGCGGATCGCGGGCCTTTTCACCGCGCGCGGCTATAATATCGACAGCCTGACCGTGGCCGACATCGGCACCGATCACCAGATCAGCCGCATCACCATCGTCACCAAAGGCCCGCCCAAGGTGATCGACCAGATCATCGCGCAGCTCGACCGGCTGGTGTCGGTGCATCGGGTCATCGACCTGACCGAAGTCGGGCCGTTCGTGGAGCGCGAACTGGCGCTGGTGAAGGTCGCCGGCACGGGCGAAAACCGCATGGAGGCCCTGCGCATCGCCGACCTGTTCCGCGCGAAGTCGGTCGACACCACCATCGGCAGCTTCATCTTCGAGATTACCGGCCCGACCGACAAGATCGACAGCTTCATCGACCTGATGCGGCAGATCGGGCTGGTCGAGGTCGGGCGCACCGGGGTCGTGGGACTCGTCCGGGGCGCCGGGGCGGCGTAAATCACCATCGTCATCCCAGCGAAGGCTGGGATCTCGTGCGGCAGATTGCGCCCGATCGAGAGATATCCCGGCCTACGCTGGGATGACGAAACAAGCAGAAATATTGACAGCACAAGCCGGCCGTCCCAAGGGCGGCCGCAAGACAGAAGGGAAGACCAGATCATGCGCGTTTATTACGATCGCGACGCCGACCTCGGCCTCGTCAAAGCCAAGAAGATCGCCATCCTCGGTTATGGTTCGCAGGGCCATGCCCATGCGCAGAATCTCCGGGACTCCGGCGTGGCGGAAGTCGCGATCGCGCTGCGTCCCGGCTCGGCCACCGCGAAGAAGGCCGAAGGCGCCGGCTTCAAGGTGATGACCAATGCCGAGGCCGCGAAGTGGGCCGACATCCTCATGATCCTGGCCCCCGACGAGCATCAGGCCGCGATCTGGGCCGACGACGTCAAGGACAATATCCGTCCCGGCACCGCCCTCGCCTTCGCCCATGGCCTCAACGTCCACTTCGGCCTGATCGAAGTCCCCACCGACATCGACGTCATCATGATCGCGCCCAAGGGGCCGGGCCACACCGTCCGCAGCGAATATGTGAAGGGCGGCGGCGTCCCCTGCCTGATCGCCATCCACCAGGATGCGAGCGGCAACGCGCACGACATCGCGCTCGCCTATGCCAGCGGCGTCGGTGGCGGCCGGTCGGGCATCATCGAGACCAACTTCAAGGAAGAGTGCGAGACCGACCTGTTCGGCGAGCAGGCCGTGCTGTGCGGCGGCATCACCCACCTCATCCAGGCCGGTTTCGAGACGCTGGTCGAGGCCGGCTATGCGCCCGAAATGGCCTATTTCGAGTGCCTGCACGAGACCAAGCTGATCGTCGACCTCCTCTATGAGGGCGGCATCGCGAACATGCGCTATTCCATCTCCAACACCGCCGAATATGGCGACATCACCACGGGTCCGCGCATCATCACGCCGGAAACCAAGGCGGAGATGAAGAAGGTGCTCGCCGACATCCAGTCCGGCCGCTTCGTGAAGAATTTCGTGCTCGACAACCGCGCCGGCCAGCCCGAACTGAAGGCCGCGCGCAAGGCCGCCGCCGCTCACCCGATCGAGGAAACGGGTGCTCAGTTGCGCGCGATGATGCCCTGGATCGGCGCGAACAAGCTGGTCGACAAAGAGAAGAACTGACGGTTCGGGGGCAGTAACATAAGGCTGCCCTCTTCCCTATCCCCGGCGCGCGGCCTAGAGAAAACGCGCCGGGGGGCTGGGAGAGAAAGATGCTTAACACCAAGACCATCATCGCCTTCGCACTGGTCGCCGCCGCCGCCGCGCCGATCATCGCCCAAATGCCCACCGAGGCTCCCGGCAAGCCCGATCCCAAGCGCGTCGTCGCCGGCACCTACGCCACCGACCCCGCCCACACGCTCGTCGGATGGCGGGTCAACCATATGGGATTCAACGATTATTTCGGCCAGTTCGGCAATGTGAAGGGGACGCTGGTCCTCGATCCCGCCGCGCCCGGCAAAGCGAAGCTGGACGTCACCATCCCCACCGCTTCGCTGACCGCGGTCAACGCCGACCTTACCAAACATCTGAGCGGCGCCGACTTTTTCGACGTCGCCAAATTCCCCGAAGCGCGATTCGTCTCCACGTCGGTCACGGTGACCGGCACCAAGGCAGTCGTGCAGGGCAACCTGACCATCAAGGGCATCACCAAGCCGATCACGCTGAACGCCAACTTCGTCGGCGCGGGCAAGGCGCTCGGTCCCAACGGTCCCGGCAAGGATGCGGTCGGCTTCCACGCGACCGGCAAGGTCAATCGCGGCGATTATGGCATGAGCTACGGCCTGCCGCTGGTCCCCGACCCGATCCAGCTCGACCTCAGCGCGGCTTTCGAAAAGCAGGACTGATCCATCCCGAATGAGGCCCGCGACGCCCGTCCCTTCGCCGACATGGTCGGTCATCGTTCCCTATTATAATGAAGCGGGCTTCATTCAGGGTACGATCGAGTCCGCCATCGCGCAGGCCGGCACCAGCTTTCGCCTCATCCTGGTTGATAACGCATCGGACGACGGCACGGAGGATCTGTGCCGTCGCATCCTCGCCGGTGCCCCGCATGTCGAGGTCGCCTATCTGCGCGAGGAGCGGCCGGGGCATCTGTTCGCGCTCGACCGGGGCTTTGCGGCGGTGACCACGCCCTATGTCTGCTTCTGGGATGCCGACACCGTCTATCCGCCGCATTATCTGGCCGAGGCGGAGCGCCTGCTGAAGGATGGCCGCCACGTCGCCGCGCAGGCCATCGACGTCTATTGCGACCCCGAATCCCGTGAAGGCCGGATGCGGCGCTGGCGCATGCGCGCGACGCAGAAGCTGCTGGCGAAACAGGGGCATGTCGGCTCCTACGGCCAGTGCTTCCGCACCGACGCGCTGCGCAAGGCGGGCGGGCCAATGAGCGACGGCTGGCGCTTCGTCCTCTACGATCATGAATTGATGCAGCGCATCTATCATCAGGGGCGCGCGACCGGATCGACCGACCTGTGGTGCCTCCCCTCCCCCCGGCGCGGCGCCAATGCCCATGTCCGCTGGACCTTGTGGGAGCGCATCCTCTATCATGTAACGCCCTTCGCGGCGAAGGACTGGTTCTTCTACCGCTTCCTGGCCGGACGCTTCGCCCGCCGGCGCATGATGCAGGAAAACCTGCGCGTCCGGGACTGGGAAAGCTGATCGGTTCATCCCAATAAACTGGTTATTCAGCGGCTTAATCCCCCTTTGTCTTGAATAAAGACAGGGTTCGGCCCAGCTTGGGACATCTTCATAAATCTCCTGTTTACGTCGCTGCCCTATATCGGTGGCGGGGACGAACTGGTGGCCGCTGCGCGGGCGCCAGCGAAAACAAAGGTTCGTGACGACCATGCAATCCCGCTCTCCCATGCCGAGCAAAACGGCCGACCTCATTCAGAGCCTTGTGGCGCGTGAGGGAACCGCAGGGCATGGCTATTGCGCCGCCGCCATCGCCCGCACACCGGACGCCTTCGTGCGCACGTCGGTGGATTTCGCGGATGCGGTCCATCATCTCAGCCTGTTGCACGGCCATGTACCCGGCGTGATCGACCATGCCGCGAACCGCATCGCCGACAATGCCGCGCGTGACTGGCTGCTGCGCGCCGTCGATGGCTTCGGCCGCGAACGCCTCTATCTCAACGCTATCGTCGTTGCCGCCGGGCCGCTGCCCAGCACTGCCGGCCAGGACCAGGTCACGACCATCGTCGCACAGCAATGCCGCGCGCTCGACATGCTCGCCCAGTCCGACCGGCGCGGCTGCGCGATCGGCGCGGCAATGGCGCTGGTGCTCGACTGGGAGGCGGTGCGCGCCATCCTCGATCTGGGTGCGGCCCGGCTCGGTATCGAGCCGCGCGCCTCCACCTTGCCCGTATCGCGCGAGACGCTCAATCTGCTGACCATCTTGGAGCAGGAACATCCGATCGGGCGCGCGGTTCAGTTCGGTGCGACCCAGTTGCTCGGGCAGCATCGCGGCGTATGGGATTTGCTCCAGGCGCGCGCGCAGGTACGGCGCGTCGCAGACGGGGTATAGCGCGCCCTTGCATAGGCTTGCCGCTTCATTCTAAGCCGGTTGGACCAGACCGGCGAAAGATGGAGCGGACATGCGTTTTCAGGGCACCGAAAATTATGTCGCGACCGACGACCTGAAGGTCGCGGTCAATGCGGCCGTGTTGCTGCGCCGCCCGCTGCTGGTCAAGGGCGAGCCGGGCACGGGCAAGACGGTGCTCGCGCAGGAAATCGCCAAGGCGCTCAACGCGCCGCTGATCGAGTGGAACATCAAGTCCACCACCAAGGCGCAGCAGGGCCTTTACGAATATGACGCGGTGGCGCGCCTGCGCGACGGCCAGCTGGGCGACGCGCGCGTCCACGACATCGGCAACTATATCCGCAAGGGCAAGCTGTGGGAGGCCTTTACCTCCGAACGGCTCCCGGTTCTGCTGATCGACGAGATCGACAAGGCCGACATCGAGTTCCCCAACGACCTGCTCCAGGAACTCGACCGGATGAGCTTCCACGTCTACGAAACCGGCGAGCCGGTCGCGGCGGTCGAACGGCCCATCGTGGTCATCACGTCGAACAACGAGAAGGAACTGCCCGACGCCTTCCTGCGCCGCTGCTTCTTCCACTATATCAAGTTTCCCGACGCCGACACGATGCGCGCGATCATCGAGGTGCACTTCCCCGGTATCCAGAAAATCCTGGTCAGCCGCGCGATGGAGATGTTCTACGAAGTGCGCGAGGTGCCCGGCCTCAAGAAAAAACCATCCACCTCCGAACTGCTCGACTGGCTGAAACTGCTCCTCGCCGAGGACATGCCGCTGGAAGTGCTCCAGTCGCGTGATCCCAAAAAGGCGATCCCTCCGCTGCACGGCGCGCTGCTCAAGAATGAGCAGGACATCATGCTGTTCGAGCGGCTGGCGTTCATGGCGCGGCGGGGCGGCTGAGGCGACGCTCGCATGACCATCACCGGACAATGCATCTGCGGCTCCGTCACGCTGGCGATTGCTGCGGAGCCGATCGCGACGAGGCTATGCTGGTGCCGGCTGTGCCAACGCCTCGCGGCGGGCAACGCGACGGTCAACATGGTCTTCCCCGCCGAAGCTGTGAAAACCATAGGCGAGGTCCGCTGGTTTGAGAGCGTCGCGGACAGCGGAAATGCCATGCGGCGGGCTTTCTGCCCGACGTGCGGCACTCCGGTTTTCAGCTTTGCCGAAGCGCGGCCCCACCTGATGATCGTGCGCGCCGGCATGCTGGACGATCCGGCGCTGGTACGGCCGTCGACGATCATCTGGGCAGGGTCAGCGCCGGGTTGGGCGACGCTCGACCCTGCGATGGAGCATGTCGCGGGACAGCCCTGAGCCGGTCCGAAACCGCGTTTCGTCAGGCTTGCGGAGCGGCGGCCGCGAGTTCGCCGGGGCGTCGCAGCATCTTGTCCACGTCGCTGGCGTGCAGTTCTTCGGCATAGATCATCTGCCGCGCATATTCCTCCAGCATCACCGACTCGCCCTCGACCGTGCCGAGCAGTTCGCGGTAAAGCGCCAGCGCCTCGGCCTCCGTGGCGACAGACTCGCGTAGAATGGCGGCAATGTCGTGCTGATGGCTGTCGAGCAGAGGCCCGACCTGTAGCGACGGATAGGCGCCCAGCAGCGTGATCATCTCTCCCGCTTGCTGCGCGTGCAGCAGGGATTCGGCGGCCTGCTCGCGCAACCAGGAGACGATCGGGATGCGACCGAAACCGAAAACGAGAAAGGAGTAATGCGTGTAGCGCACCACCCCCGCCAGTTCCTGTTCGAGTATCTTGTTCAGGATAGCAACCGCCGCGCCCTTTGTTGTCGGGTCCATGTCTGCACTCCTCTGCCTGCGGCCCTTGTTGGACGTCACCCGGCGAGGATACTCCCGATAGAGCCGATCAGATAGCCGTTTCCTCATCCGCTGGCCTCGCGGACAGCCGGTTGGGGCTAGCCTTGTTTGTGGTCCTGACGATCATCCTCATCGCCCAGCGCCCGACTACCCTCTGGCGCTTTGCCGCCCCCTTGGCTAGCATCCCGCCATGCTACTCAACCTCCTCGACGAACTGCGCTCCGCCGGCATATCGGCCTCGGTGAAGGAGCATCTCCTCCTTCTCGAAGCGCTCGACCAGGAGGTGATCGCGCCCAGCCCCGAGGAATTCTATTATCTCTCCCGCGCCGTCTATGTGAAGGACGAGACGCTGTACGACCGGTTCGACCAGGTCTTCGGCAAGGTCTTCAAGGGGCTGGAGACCAGCTATGGCCAGGACGGCGCCGAAATCCCGGAGGACTGGCTTAAGGCGATCGGGGAGAAGTTCCTGTCGGCGGAGGAGATGGAGAAGATCAAGGCGCTCGGCTCATGGGACGAGATCATGGAGACGCTCAAGAAGCGGCTGGAGGAACAGCAGGGGCGTCATCAGGGCGGCAACAAATGGATCGGCACCGGCGGCACCTCCCCCTTCGGCAACGCGGGCTATAATCCCGAAGGCGTGCGGATCGGCGGCGAGTCGAAGAACAGGCGCGCGATCAAGGTGTGGGAGAAGCGCGACTTCGCCAACCTCGACAGCGATCGCGAACTGGGCACGCGCAACATCAAGGTGGCGCTGAAACGGCTGCGCCGCTTCGCGCGGGAAGGCGCGGCGGACGAGCTGGACCTCGATGCCACGGTGGCCGGCACGGCGCGGCAGGGCTGGCTCGACATCCATATGCGCGCGCAGCGGCACAATGCGGTCAAGCTGCTGATCCTGTTCGACATTGGCGGGTCGATGGACCCGCATGTGCGGATTTGCGAGGAATTGTTTTCGGCGGCGAAGACCGAATTCAAGAATATGGAATTCTTCTACTTCCACAACTGCCCCTATGAGGGGCTGTGGAAGGACAATCGCCGCCGCTGGACCGAACGCACGCCGACCTGGGACGTGCTCCACAAATATGGCCACGACTATAAGCTGATCCTGGTCGGCGACGCGGCGATGAGTCCCTATGAAATCGTACAGCCCGGCGGATCGGTGGAGCATTTCAACGAGGAGGCCGGCCATGTCTGGCTGCGCAGGCTGACCACCACCTATCCGGCGGCGGTGTGGCTGAACCCGGCCCCGGAAAATCGCTGGCACTATGACCAGTCGAACCGGCTGATCCGCGAGTTGATGAACGAGCGCATGTATCCGCTCACCCTTGCCGGGCTGGACGATGCGATGAAGGAACTCAGCCGAAAGATCTGACCGTCACCACAATATGCCATGATCGTCCGGCCTCAGCGGTCCGGGCGCCTCGTCGCCGATGGCCTGCAACAGGTCTATCTCGATCGTGCGGCACATCGCCGACAGCGGCAGGTCATGCACGCTGTTGGCGAAGGGATCGACGAGATCGTCGCCGATCGCCAGCACCGCGAGGAACATGAGGCCGGCGATGGTCGATCCCAGCGGCGTCGCGAAACCCAGCGTTTCGACCAGACCGATCGGCAGCAACAGGCAGAACAAATGGGTGAACAGCGTCGGGAAGAACCGATACTGGTTGGGCAGCGGCGTGTTCTTCAACCGCTCCATTCCGCCCTGGGCGTTGGCGATGTCGATCAACAGGCCTTCCAGCGTGCTCTGCTGGATCGTGTCGATCCATCCGTTCCACCGCGCAATGTCGATGCGTCGGCCGGTGCCGTCGATGATCCCGTTGGCCACATTGGTGCGCGCCAGCGCAAAGTCCGCTTCCCCTTTTGACAGGAAGCGCAGCACCTCGACATCGACCGGCTGCCGCCGCAGCTGACAGCGCAGCGCGTTGACATAGGCTATCTGCCGCAGGATGATGGACCGTTTCATGTCCCGCGCATCCGGGTCGGGCAGGAAATTACGCGTCGCGCGAGCGAGGCTGCGGCTGGCGTTGATCATCAGCCCCCACAGGCCCCGCCCTTCCCACCAGCGTTGGTAGGCCGAATTGCTGCGAAAGCCCAGGAACAGCGCCAGCGCGGAGCCGAACAGCGTCAACGGCAATTCCGGCGCGTCGAACGGCAGCAGATAATAGACGACGGTGACGCACACATCCCACACGAACAGGAGCAGCAGCGGCTTCCATACCTCGCGGATGATCTGGTTCATACCGGGCGTTGCGGTCAGGATCATGATGTCTCCGCTTATGTCTCGGGACAGGGCGATTGTCCCGCTCATTGTTCCGTATCCGGAACACGGCCGGCGGTCCGACGTTCCGTCGCATTTATTTTGCAGGGGCGAAGGTCAAAGCGGCCGGTTCGCCGCAGCACTCCGGTGATCGCCGCCGCCCCCGGATTCACTCGATGCCGCGTGGGACAAGGCCACCGCCGTTCCCGAAGCGGGCCGGATATGGAACCAGTGGGGTCGGTCGATGGCGATCAAAAACGCCAGAATTGCTAGCCCGAAAGCCAGCATCATGAGCGTGGCGGCGAGCGACCGGAGCCGTTCGCGCGACTGCTGCTCCTTGTCTTGGTGCATTGGCGCCTCCTGTGTGGAGGGCCAATCTGGGTCGTCCTTGCGTCCTGCAAATGAGCGGATGATTAAAAAACATTGCTGCGGTGCAGCAGGCAGGAGGAGCCGCCCCGTCTCCGGTACGGCCCCTCCCCGCCCCGATCAGAAATTCTTGCTGAGCGACACGCCGAAGGTCCGCGGTTCGTTGACCATCGTCGTGATATTATTGAAATCGACCGCGCTGGTCACGCGGATCTGGTCGAGCAGGTTGCGCACGAACACCGCTGCCTCCACGCCGCTTGTCGTGGTGAAGCCGGCGCGAAGACCGACCTCCGTAAAGGGCCGGGTCGCATATTCCACGGACTTGTAGAGGAATATCTGCGCGGTGCCGGTATAGGCGATGTCCGCCATGCCGAACACCGACACGTTGTCGCTGACCGGCACGGAATAGCGCGCCGACCCGTTGGCGATCCACTTCTGCGCCTGCGGCAGGCGGTTGCCGTCGATGAAGGCGTTGCCATTGGCGGGGTTGATCGGGTTGAGCACGGTGCAGCCACCGCCGCAGACGCCCACGTCGAGGCCGGGCGCGTTGATCTCGGTATGGTTGTAGCTGCCCGAGGCGGTGAGCACGAGGCCCTCGAACGGCCGCGCGTCCATGTCCACCTCGACGCCATAGCCGATCACCTCGGGAATGGAGATGAGGTTGGCGGTGTTGGCCCCGCCGCCCACCGACGTCTGCTGGAAGTCCTTCACCTTGTAATAATAGCCGGTCAGGTCGTAGCGCAGCTTGCGGTCGAACAGGTTGGTCTTGATGCCGACCTCGCCCGAATAGACCTTCTCCGACGGCGCGGTGGAGGTGGAACTGTCGAAGGCGACCCGATCCTCGATCGCCGGACCCTGATAGCCGGTGGCAAAGCGGGCATAGACATTGACCTGCTCGCTAGCCTTGTAGGTGGCGCTGACATCGAAGGAGACGTTGCCGCCCGAAACACGCACGTCGAACGTCCTGGGCGCCAGCGATACGATCACCGGCGGGAAGGTCGTCAGGTTCGGGTTGCGGATGCGGTTGGTAAAGTCATGCTTCTTGTCGTGCGAATAGCGAACGCCGGCGCGCAGGGTCAGGCTGTCCGTCGCCTTATACTCCGCCGATCCGAAGACACCGTAATTCTCGTTGGTGTTGGCATGGGTGATGAGGCCGTAGATCGGCCCGAACGGCGCGGTCGCGGCGTTCGCGGACCCCGGAATATTGTCATATTCCTCATAATAGAGATCCTGGTGGAAGAAATAGCCGCCGCCCTGGAGGCGCAGGCCATTCAGATCCTCGGTCTGGAAGCGCAGTTCCTGGCTATATTCCTTGGGCTTCGTCAGATTGCCCGTCTCCACCGGGAACGCCGCGCGACCGAGCGGGAACGTGCGCGGGCTGACGCCGAAGGGCGCATAATTGTCGCCGCCGTCGATGTCGCTGGTGGTGTAGATGTTCAGCGTCTCATAGCCCGTGATCGAATAGAGCGTACCGATCCCGTCGAAAGCATAGCTGAGGTGCAGGTTGGTGCCCCATGCGGTCAGCCTCTGCGCGTTGTCGGCATCCAGCGTCGTGGTGCGCACGTCGAAGCCCGGCACGAAGCGGTTGGTGCCCGGCGTCAGCGACGCTGCGCGGAAGATGCGCGCGGTTCCGTCGAGGTCGCGGGCATGGACGTTCAGCAGCGCGTCGAACCCGCCGCTCTTGTAGGCGAGTTGGGCGCGGCCGGCAAAATCGCGATAGCCTTCCAGATGCTTGGGCGAGCGGTTGTTGAGGCTGGTCGACACATTGGTCACCCACGGCTCACGCCGCTGGAGCATGCCGGACAGGCGAAAGCTCAGGCCGTCCGCGATCGGGCCGCCGAACGCGACTTCGCCGTTGACGGTGTTGAACGTGCCCCAACTAATGTTGGCATGGCCGCTGTAGGTGTCGCTCGGCTTCACGCTGTCGATCTTGACGACGCCGGCGGGGCTGTTGCGCCCGAACAGGGTGCCCTGCGGCCCGCGCAGCACCTGCACCGACTGCACGTCAAAGACGGGGAAGGATTTCAGCATCGGGTTTTCGAGCACCACATCGTCATAATAGATGGCGACCGGCTGGGCGACATTGGGATCGAAGTCGGTGTTGCCGAGGCCCCGAATATAAAAGCGCGGAAAGGTGCGGCCGAAGGAGGATTCGACGAGCAGGCTGGGCGTTCGCGCGGACAGGAAGCGGATGTCGAGGCCGCTCGAATTGATGGCGGAGAGCTTGTCGCCGCCCAGCGCGGTCACCGCGACTGGCACATCCATCGCGCGCTCGGAACGCCGCGATGCGGTGACGAGGATTTCGGTGGCGCTGGCGGCGTCCTCCGCGGCGGCGTCAGCGGGCGCCTGCGCATAGGCGGCAGGAACAGCGAGTACCGTGAAAATAGCGCCAAAAGCGCAAAGTGCTGCATGAGATGGCGAATAACGAAGCGCAGTGCGCAGGCGCATGAGTATAGTCCCCCGTGAGATTTCTGAAATCTCCTCTCCTTTTCCTAAACGTATCAGGAAAAGAAACAGCGGCAAGCAGCGGGGACTGACAGGGTTACAAGTTTGCGATGCCGTTGTTTTTCTGCATCATCACCATAATTTAGGCACCACGATGTTGCATTTAATAGAGCAGGAAGGATTGACGTTCCTCTGCCCAAGCCGCTTCGTCCGGCACCGTTAGCGCGTCGAGGTCCGCGGGCGCGCTCCCCGCATCGTCGATCCACTCGCGCAAAGCGGGGCCGCCGTTGATGACGTCGATGGGCAGCTTCCCGAACGCATATTCATAGGGGAAGTCGCGCCACAGCTCATAGTCGGGGTACAAAGCCCGGATCGTCTTGAACGCCAGCGACTGAAGCCGCCACGGCCGGAAGGCGGCATGATCGTAGAAGCCCCCCTCCGCATGAATGTGCAGCCCCGCGCAGAGCGTGCCGACATGCTTGTGGAAGGTCGGCTCGAACCAGATGTCGCGCAGCGCGCAGCCCTCCAGCCAATGCGGCGCCAGCGCCTGCATCCTGGCGGCGACGGCCCGCGCATCGATGTCGGGCGCACCGAAAATCTCCAGCGGCCGCGTGGTGCCACGCCCCTCCGAAAGCGTCGTCCCCTCCAGCATTACCGTGCCGGGATAGGCGCGCGCCATGGCCAGATTGGGGGCATTGGGGCTGGGGTTTACCCAGATGCGGCTTTCCGACGGCCAGCCGAAGCCCGGCGCGTCCTCGGGCGTCCAGCCCTCCATCGCGATGACGCGATATTCCAGGTCGAGAGCATGTTGGGCGATAAACCAGTGGCCGAGTTCGCCGAGGGTCAGGCCATGGCGCATCGGCATCGGCCCCGCGCCGACGAAACTCTCCCACCCCGCGCGCAAGGTCAGCCCCTCGATCGGGCGGCCGATGGGATTGGGGCGGTCAAGCACCCACACCGCCTTGCCCGCCTTTGCCGCGCCCTCCATCACATAGAGCAGGGTGGTGATGAAGGTGTAGATGCGCGTGCCGACATCCTGCAGATCGACCAGCAGTATGTCGAAACTGTCCAGCATCGCTTCGGTCGGCCGGCGCACCTCGCCGTAAAGCGAGAAGACCGGAATGCCGTGAACCGGATCGTTGAAATCCGGGGATTCGATCATATTGTCCTGTTTGTCCCCGCGAAGCCCATGTTGCGGGCCGAAGGCGGCGCTCAGCTTTACGTCGCCAAGCCCTGCGAGCGCATCGAGCGAATGGACCAGTCCCGCCGTCAGCGAGGCGGGATGGGCGAGGAGCGCGACGCGGCGGCCGGCGAGCGGCGACCGCAATTCGGGTTCGGTAAGGAAGCGGTCGATGCCAAATTTCATGCCGCCCCGGATGCCCGCAAAACCCCGGCGAAACAATCCCCGTGATGGAAATCCGGCTCGCCGGGCGGATGCGCCAGCGCCCAATAGCTTCTGGCCCCGTCACGCGTCTCGATCACGGCGGACAGGCCGATCAGCAAATCGCTCTCCTGCCATGGCATGCGCGTGCCGGACAGGTCGACGACGATGCCCAGGTCGAACCCGCCGGTGTCTATCCGCATGTCGGTACGCGACACCACCACGCTCGCGAGCGGTCGCATCCCCGCCCGATAGTCGTCGAACACATAGACCGCCCAGCGTGTCGAGGGCGAAAAATTGAACTCGCTATATTGATCGCCATCGGGCCGTTTCAGGAACGCCTCGAAACAGGTGGTCTTCCACAGGTCGTCGGCACGCTCCGGCGGCGCCAGCGCGGGGAGGACCAGTGCGGAGATATCGCCGCTCAGGCGGTACTGGAGCGTCAGCCGCGCGCCGGGCAAGCACGTGACGGTGACGTGAATGCCCTCGATCGCCGAGGCGGGCGAAAGAGGATGGCGGACAAGATCGAATTCCATGAGACCTCTCCCAGGGTGCGGACCCGAATGCAAAGGGCTGTCAAACGGAGCGCCGGCGTGCTAGGCGCGCGGCGCCATGACCAGCTTCAAATCCGACCTCCTCACCCTACTCCATTCGCGCGGCTATATCCATCAACTTACCGATGGCGCGGCGCTCGACACCCTGGCGACGGAGCAGGTCGTGCCGGGTTATATCGGCTTCGATCCGACGGCGCCGTCGCTGCACGTCGGCAGTCTGGTGCAGATCATGCTGCTGCGCCGCCTCCAGCAGGCCGGGCACAAACCCATCGTGCTGATGGGCGGCGGCACCGGCAAGATCGGCGATCCCAGCCTGCGCGACGAGGCGCGCCGCCTGCTCACCACGGATGACATCGCGGACAATGTCGCCTCGATCAAACGCGTGTTCGCACGGTTCCTGACGTTCGGCGACGGTCCCTCCGACGCGGTGATGGTGGACAACGCCGATTGGCTGGACAAACTCGAATATATCCCCTTCCTGCGCGACGTCGGCCAGCATTTCTCGGTCAATCGCATGCTGAGCTTCGACTCGGTGAAGACGCGCCTCGACCGCGAGCAGTCGCTCAGCTTTCTCGAATTCAACTACATGATCCTTCAGGCCTATGATTTCATGGAGTTGTCGCGCCGTTTCGGCTGCCGGCTCCAGATGGGCGGGTCGGACCAGTGGGGCAATATCGTCAACGGCATCGAACTGACCCGCCGCATGGACGCGCGCGAGGTGTTCGGGATCACCACGCCGCTCATCACCACCGCTGATGGGGGCAAGATGGGCAAGACGATGGCCGGCGCGGTCTGGCTGAACGAGGACGCGCTGCCCGCCTATGATTATTGGCAGTTCTGGCGCAACACCGACGATCGGGACGTGGGCCGCTTCCTGCGCCTGTTCACCGACCTGCCGCTGGACGAGGTCGCCCGGCTGGAGGCGCTGGAGGGCGCGGAGATCAATGAGGCGAAGAAAATCCTCGCCAATGCCACGACCGCGATGTGCCGGGGGGAGGATGCCGCCGCGCTGGCCGCCGAAACCGCGCGCAGGACCTTCGAGGAAGGGACGAGCGGCGACGCCCTCCCCCGCGTGCGCGTGAGCGGCGGCAGGATCGGCCTGGTCGCGGCGCTGACCACGGCCGGCCTTGCCGCGTCCAGCGGCGAGGCGAAGCGCAAGATCGGCGAGGGCGCGGTCCGCGTGAACGACGCCGCCATCACCGACGCCAGCCATGAGATCCTGTTGGACGCGCCCGAAACGAAACTCAGCCTGGGCAGAAAAAAACACGCGATTCTCATTTCAGCGTGATTTTAGGATCAAAAAACAGCGTGTTAACCTTGTTTGTCCAGCAGCCCTTAACGCGCCCCGCAGCAAGCTGAAATTCGAAGGTCGCAGGTGCCGGTTGTACGGAAAATCCGTCTTCCGGGAGAAATCGGGTAACTGGCGTGTACGATAGTGCGCCCATGCCATCTCCTGCGTCCCAGAGACAGAGTCGCAGGGG
>Ga0207674_10005424_pt1 | contig 15158 bp, 14 predicted proteins | sample KBSCornC72_FD_184303 | JGI IMG/M metagenome (GOLD analysis project Ga0207674, IMG submission 184303) | Corn rhizosphere microbial communities from Kellogg Biological Station, Michigan, USA - KBS Corn C7-2 (SPAdes) (version 2) | ecosystem: Host-associated > Plants > Roots > Rhizosphere > Soil ... | reverse complement strand
CGTCACGGAGCAAATCGACTTGCGCGGTGCGGCCTACAAGTCGTTTCGCGCGCCCGGGCTCAATAATCTCTATCGGACTTTCTCGTCGACGACGTCGATCACGATCGCCAATCCGCTGCTGTTTCCGGAGACGCTGACCGGCGGCGAGGTCGGCGCCGATTACCATGCGCCCGGGCGGGAGGTCAACGCCACCGCATTCGTCTACGACATCCAGAACCTGATCGCGTCGTATCGGATCGCGAGCGCGGCCACCGCCCCGCCGCAGGTGATCGCCATCTGCGGACCCACGCTGTCGAATTGCCCGTCGAGCGTCAACTTCAACACCAACGCGCAGAACGGACGCACCTACGGGCTCGAGCTCGCGGGCCGCGCCGACCTCATGCCGACGCTGGCGGTCAACGCGGCGTATGTCTATACCCGAAGCTACTACACCGCCAGCAGCGTCGGCGACCCGCTCGGCAATCAGCTTGGCGCGGTGCCGGCGAACCTGTTCACCGCCGGCATCACGTGGCAGACGACGCCTGCGTGGCGCAACTTCCTCGAGGTGCGCTACACCGGGGGCATGTATCTCGATGTCGCGCACACGATCCCGCAGGGCGGCTTTGCCGTCGTGAACGCGAGCACCTCGTATCGCTTCGCCAAAGACATCGAGATCTATGGCAGCATCGTGAACCTGTTCGACGAGAAATATTCCGACAGCGCGACCACCAGCGCTTCATCGAGCACGCTCGGCATGCCGCTCACCTTGACGGCGGGGTTGCGATGGCAGTTCTAAAGCGGCGGAGCTTTCCCATGAAACGCGTGGCCACGATCGCATTACTGGCATTGAGCGCCTGCGGCCCCCTGTTCGCGCATGACGACGGGGATCATCACGGCGCGGGTGCGATGGCGCGGCCGCGAGGTCCTATCCTGGGAGCTACCGCTGCGTTCGATGCCAACGGTGTCTTGTGGGCCGCGCATTTCGATGGCCCGCACCTCGTCGTATCCAGGTCGAACGACCTCGGACGCAACTGGGCTGCGCCGACGCGTGTCCTCGCACAACCGGAGCCCATGGACGGCGGCGGTGACGCAAAACCGAACATCGCCATCGGACCAGCCGGCGAAATTTTCGTGACGTTCACCAAGCCGCTGTCCAAGCCGTACACCGGCGAAATCCGCTTTGCGCGTTCGACCGACGGTGGCCACACTTTTTCGCCGCCACGTCGCGTGCACGCCGACCGGCAGGAAATCACCCATCGCTTCGACGCGATGACGGTCACGCGCGACGGTCGCCTCCTCGTCGCGTGGATCGACAAGCGCGACCTCCCGGCGGGCGGCAAGGCTGCCGACTACGCGGGGGCGGCAGTCTACTACGCGGTCTCGGACGACCGCGGTGCGACGTTTCGCGGCGACTATAAAGTCGCCGATCACAGCTGCGAGTGCTGCCGGATCGCGCTTTTGCCACGCGAGGACGGCAGCGTGCTCGGGTTTTGGCGGCATGTGTTCACTCCGAACGTGCGCGACCACGCATTGGCGACCATCGGCACGGATGGCCAGACGACGGGGTTCCGGCGCGCGACCTTCGACGACTGGCGCGTCGATGTGTGCCCGCATCACGGACCATCCATCGCAGTCGACTCGCGAGGAACATTGCACGCGGTCTGGTTCAGCGGAGCGCCGGGAAAGACCGGCGTGTACTACGGCCGGCTCGAACCGGGCCGCGTTGCCGGGCAGCGTCGGATCGGAGGGGAAACCGCCGAGCACGCCGACCTTGCCATCATCGGAGACCGTATCGCCATCGTGTGGAAGGAGTTCGACGGCAAGCGGTCGACGCTACGTGCGTTGCGCTCCGACGATCGCGGCGCGACGTTCGTGGAAAGCGAGGTGGCGGTGACCGACGCGGCGTCCGATCAACCGCGCGTGCTGACCCGCGACGGCCGCTTCTACGTGTTCTGGAATACCCGCAGCCAGCCGCTGCGGGTCATGGCAGTGCAATGACTGCGGCACGTACTCGGCGCTGGCGCGGGTTCGTCGCGGCCGTGGCCCTGCTCGCGCTTGCCAACGTTGGGCACGCTGCGCCGGCGGGCGACGTCAAACCGTTCGACGCATCGAGCCTCGCGGCGATCAAGACAGTCTATGCGAATCGCCCGTTCGTGCTCGCGTTCTGGTCGATCCACTGCGCTCCGTGTCTCGAGGACATGGCGGATTGGCGCGCGTTCCGGCAGCGCTATCCCGGCGTTCCCATCCTCCTCGTAAACACTGACACGTCGGACGATGGCAAGCGCGTCGCGGCGGCCCTCGCGCGGCATCGGCCCGGCAACGTCGATAAGTGGGCGTTCGCCGATGAATTCACCGAGCGAGTACGGTATTCGATCGATCGGAGCTGGCGCGGCGAGCTTCCACGGACCTACTTCTACGACTCGCAACATCATGTGGACGTCGTTTCCGGCCGTCTCGATCGCACGTGGACCGACGCCTGGTTTTCGCGGGTGCGATGAGGTCCGAGGAAGGCAACCGCGTTGCGCTCCGCGGTGGAGGACGCCGCCGTCCCGACCGTCATGATGGTGACGAATGCGCGTCGCGTGACGGCAGGTTCTTCAATCTCAGGGATGGATTGTAACGGCCAGATGCAGCGAAAACAGCGACTCAAGCGCCGGTCGCTACCCCTTCTGCGCCTCGGGCCAAGACTGTCCGCCGAACGAGCGCGATATGCTCGCGCAACGTGTATGCCTCGCTGGCGTACATGGTCGGCGTCTTCAGGCGCTCAACCGCCTGCTCGATACGGTCAAGATCCTGAAGCCACTTCGCGATCGGCAAATCATTCTTGCGCGTCGCGACATCGCGCTCCAGCAACGCGAGCTCGCCGTACCAGCGATAGATGCGCGAGCGGACCCGCCAGCGCATCACGCCCGGCAGGTAGCTCACCAGCGGGACCAGGATAACGGCCAGCGGGAGCAGGATGATGATCGCGCGTTCGATGAGCGTCGCCATCCAGAACGGCAGGTAGCGGTAGAGAAAGCTCGGCCCGAAGCGCTTGTGCTGATCGGCATAGGGCGAAACGTGCAAGTCCACGGGGGCCGTGCCCGGGAACTCGCCCGCGGCCTCGAAGTAACCCTGGTCTCCGTGAATGTCGCGGGCCGCGTCGATCAGCAGGTTGATGAGCGCGGGGTGGAAGGTGTCGCGCGCGACCAGCATGGCCTTGGTGCCAATCATCTCCACGTCGCGATCCGGAACATTGAGGGCGAGGTCGATGGTGCCCGCCGGCAACGTCAGCGTCGTAATGAATGAAAACCTGCGAGCATAGGCTGCGGCTCGCGAGAGGCTCATCAGCTTGATCGCCGGTTCGCGCAGCGCTTGCTGAATCGCAGGCGTCGGTGCCCCGCCGACGAAGAAGGCCGCATCGACCTCGCCTTTTTGCAACGCGGTCAGTGCATCTTGGCCTCCGATCGCGACGATTTCTGTGTTGCCGAGGGTCAAGCCGTTGTCCATCATGACGCCATTGGCTTTGAGCATCTGGTCGGTGAGCGCGCGGGTTCCGCTGCCCGGGACCCCGACGGCCATCCGCTTGCCATCGAGCTGGTTGATCATGGAAAGCGTCGCCGGATCGCGATAGAAGATCCACAACGGCTCGTAATACAGGCTCGCCAGCATGACGAGACCATCGGTCGCAGGCGAGCTCTCCAAGCCGCCTTGTATCAAGGCCACGTCAACGCCGGACTTGGGGTCGAGCAGCAGCCGCAGATTTTCCACGGCGCCGCCGGTCATGCGCTCCTCGACCTTTATCCCCTCCCGCCCGAGGGCTTCGACGTACTGCTGCGCATAGCGATGGTAGACACCCGATTCAGCGCCGGACGCGAGCACGATCCGGCGTGGAGGCCCGGGTTCCAGGAACTGGATGGAAGCCCACACGGAAACGGCGACCAGAACGATCACCAGCACCGCCAGGCGCAGGCGGTCGCGCCGGGAAAGCAATGCGAAATCGTCGAGGGACATGCGGGATCTGGAGATCGAGGCCGTTCACACTGCCGCGAGAAGCATCGGACCGGAGGATATCCGGCGGATCCGGTCCGCTCCTATGAATCGGACGAGTTCATGCGTCGTCCAATACATCAGGATGAGCACGAACAAGACACGTTTTGAGTGAACCAGAAGCGCCTGCCAGAGTCCAGCCACGAACACCACGAACATGCCGGGCGATACGACCAGCACACTCACGGTCGAGCCTGAACTACCAGCGAAATGCGACACCGATCGCCGGACCGTTGAAGTTCACGTCCTCGATTTTCGAGCCCGACTTGAGGTTGTAGTCGAGGTATCGCCAGACCGCGAACAGTTCGCCCCAGCGAAAGGCGTAACCGATGCCCGCGACACCTTGCCACGTCAGGTCCGAATCACCGGTACCCACGTCCACGTAATAGGGCACGTACCACTCGCGATCGGCGCCGAACGCGAACCGTCCCTTGACCCCGATGATCCCGTCCCAGACGTTGTCCTTGAGTTCGCTGTTGCCGGTGCGCGGCGGGGGCGCGATCCCGCCGAGATTGGCGCTGAATTGCCAGCCCAGTTTTTCCTCGACATCGAGCAGCCGCGCGCCCGCGAGCACGTCCATGGTGAAGCCGGGATCGCTGACGACCCGATAGGTGCCCGCGAGCGTCCACACCCAGGCCTTGATGTCGAGTTGCGCATCGGCCGTGACGCCGGCCGGGAGCGTCACATTGCCAACCGTCAGGTCGCGCGTCTGCGATTTCGATCCGCCAACGTCCAGGTAGATGACGTCGGTGAATGCGCCCCAGCGGCCTTTCTGCGCCTCGAAGGTTCCCATGAACGTGAACTTGAGGGTGTCGATGATCTTGTCGGCATTAACGTTGATGCTGGTGCCGGTGCCCGCCGGAAACGTCGTCGACCCGCCGATATCCGGCAGCCAGCCGTAAATCGAAGCGCGGAATTTCCACTGGTCCGAGAGCTCTTGCGCCGCGACGATCGCCGGCGATATTGCCGCGATCGTTAGCACCGCAACGCTTGCCATTCGCTGTATCCGCACCATCGTCAGTCTCCTGTCACTTGCGCACAAAATAGACATCGAACTTCTGCTTCGCTACCGCCTGATAGTAGACTCCCTTGAGCCGGTTGCTCGCAGGATCGAGCGTGAGTTCATAGGTCGAGCCGTTGTAGCCACCCGCGCGTATTTCGAACGACGCATGGACCGTCGCGTTTTCCTGCGATGCCTGCGCTTTGGCAAACGCAAGCGGGGTCGGGTTGTAGTACATCGCGTCAAGCTGACCGTTTGAAGCGACCCCCTTGATCACGATGGCGTAGCCGTCGGGCCGCACCCAGATGCCCTTCAAGCTATCAATGCTGATCCTTTCCGTAACGAAAGAAGTATCTGCTTTGTTGGCTGCAGGGGCCGTGCCTTGCGCGGTCGCGCCGCCAGCAGTCACTGCCTGCATGAGTGCGAGCAGCCACAAGCAGCAATGAGACTTGCCCATTCGACAGCGTACTGCGCCGTTGCTCGCGATGGTCATGTTGTCGTCACTGGACTCGGAGGCTCGGTGCGCCACGCCCAGAACAGCAGCAACGCCATGGCGGCGTGCAGCGCCACCCCCGGCCATAACAGCACGCCCCCGATATGTCCGACGGTGAACAGATAGACGAGGAACGGCGCGATGAGCAGATTGTAGACCAGCATCGCCCGGACGGGCGGCGAATTGGCACGCGCGCTTCCACGGCTCGGCCAGCACGCCAAACCCAGCGCGAGCAACGCGATGCCAAAACAGCGACCGAGCGGGATTCCGACACCGGAGACGTCCGTGCCAAGCAGCAACGTCACCACAATCGCAGGATCGAGCAGCAGCGCGAGACCGGTGCCGATTTCCACGATCGCAGCGAAATAGAGCAGTTTCTTCAGCATGTCGAGGTTGCAGCGATCAGTGATCCGCGACCTCGCCGACAACGCCTCCGTTGCTCGATTTGCGTTCCATGTGCGCTGCGCTTCTGTTTTTGATCTCGAGGTGTGTCGCTCGCCGCGCGATCAAGTGCGGTGAGCGGCACGCAGCGATTCACGTCATGTGGCGGGACTCGGTAGCCGGGACGACGTTCGCTGGATGGGCGCACTGGATAAGGCATTTCCATCTAGTCGCGTGCTCTCGCGAGCGCCTTCTGCATCGCGTCGCGCTCCTCGGCGGTCACCTGCTCTCGCCCGAGCTTGTACGTCAGCTTGTTGATCGTGCCGGTGAAGCGGAACGGAAGCTTGTAGCTGTCGTCCACGCCCGTGCGGGTATCGCTCCCGATGTCGAAAGACTCGTCGATCGCCATCAGAAACGGAATCGTGTGCTCGATCTTCTGGCGGGACAGTTCCTTGCCGTCGACCGAGAGCACGCCGGTGCCGCCCTTGCCAAAACCGGGGCCGTCGTACCTGAAGTCGAATGCGATCGTGTGCTTGCCTGGCGCGAGCGACTTGCCGAGCCAGTCGGCGCCGCCCACGCCACCCTCCCAGCGATACCGCTTCAGGTTGAGAAGGTTGTAGACGAATACCGGCTTGCCTTTGAGGAGGTAGAGACCATAGCCGCCGAAGCGGCCGCCGAGTGTGGCAATCATTCCCTCCGCGCCAGCCTTGGGAATCGTCACTTCGGCTGTGATCGTGTAGTCCTTGTTCAGGATGCTCGGGGCATTGCCGACCGGGATTCCCGGGTTCTCGCCCGAATAGGCAAAGACGGTGCGCCCGGCCGTCGCGCTCGGCCGCGGCGTAATGATTCTCGGGAGGATCGAGTTGTCGAGCGGAAGGACCTGGTATTTCGCCGCCTCCGCCAGGAACAGCGCCTGCAGCTCCTTCAACTTCGCGGGTTCCTTTGCCGCGAGGTCGTTGAATTGCGAGTAATCCTCGGTGAGATTGTAGAGCTCCCATTTGTACTCGTTGACGTCGGGCAGCTTGGTCGTTCCCATGGCCCACGGCGGCGCGGGCGGCGTCGTGGCCGCGTACCACCCGTCGTTGTAGATGCCGCGGTTGGCGAACATCTCGAAATACTGCGTGTCGCGCTTCGACTTCGCGCTGGCATTCGCCTGGTCGAACGTGTAGGCCATGCTCACACCCTCGATGGGCCTTTGCGCGATGCCGTTGACGGTGGACGGCGCCTGGATGCCCGTGGCTTCGAGGATCGTCGGGACGATGTCGATCATGTGATGGAACTGCGTGCGGATGCCGCCGACGTCCTTGATGTGGCCGGGCCACGAAACGACCATGCCCTGCCGGGTGCCACCGAAGTGCGACGCCACCTGCTTGGTCCACTTGAACGGCGTGTCGAACGCCCACGACCAGGCGACCGACATGTGCGGGTACGTCTTGTCGGAGCCCCAGGATTCGTAATATCGCAGCAACTCGACCTCGGGGAGATCCAGGATGGCGTTGTACGCGGTCATCTGGTTCGGGGTGCCCTCGAGCGTGCCTTCGGCGCTGGTGCCGTTGTCGCCGCTGATGTAGATGATGAGCGTGTTGTCGAGCTTGCCCATGTCCTGGACGGCCTGGATCACGCGGCCGATCTCGTGGTCGGTATAGGCGGCATAGGCGGCAAACACTTCCGCCTCGCGCGCATACAGTTTCTTGCGCACGAGCGAGAGCGAATCCCATTTCGGAAGGTCTGCCGGCCACGGAGTGAGCTGCGTATTCGCGGGGATGACACCAAGCCGCTTCTGGTTGGCGAAGATCTGCTCGCGCAGCTTCTCCCAGCCCATGTCGAACTTGCCCTTGAATTTTTCGATCCACTCCTTCTTTGGTTGGTGCGGCGAGTGGGTGCCGCCGGGGACGTAGTAGAGGAAGAACGGCTGTTCGGGCGCAGCCGCGTTGAGGCTGCTCATGTATTTGATCGCCTCGTCCGCGAGATCGGTGGTGAGGTTATAGCCGGTCTTGCCGACCCACGGAAAAATGGGCGTCGTGTTCTGGTAAAGGTACGGCGTCCACTGGTCGGTCTCGCCACCCATGAAGCCGTAGAAGTATTGGAAGCCCATGCCGACCGGCCACTGATCGAAAGGCCCGGCCGCGCTGTACAGGTAGGTGGGCGTGTTGTGGTTCTTGCCGAACCACGACGTGGCAAATCCGTTGTCCCGCAGAATCGTTCCGATGGTGGCGCTCTCGGGCCCGATGACCGAGTCGTAGCCCGGGTAGCCGGTGGACATCTCCCCGATGACGCCGTAGCCGACCGAGTGATGATTGCGGCCGGTGATCAGCGCGGCGCGCGTCGGCGAGCAAAGCGCCGTGGAGTGGAACTGCGTGTAGCGCAATCCCGCCTTGGCGATGCGATCCATCGCAGGGGTCGGAACGACGCCGCCGAAGGTGCCCGATACACCGTAGCCCTGGTCGTCGGTCATGATGAGCAGCACGTTGGGCGCGCTTTTGGGCGGCACCACGGTCGGCGGCCAATATGGCTTCGAATCCTTCGCGTCTTCCTTGATCACGCCGCCGAATTTCGACGGCGGGGGCGGGAGGGTCTTTCCGTCGATGGTCGTGGTGGCGCTAGGGGTACCCGGTACACCAGTGACCTGCTGCGCGGCGGCCGGCGCAACGGCTATCGCGGCAGCAACCAGAAACGCCGCGACTTCCGCGACCAAGCCAGTCTTTCGTGAATCCCGTTTCATGCGGTTTCTCCCATGCAGTTATGAAGAAAGTCTGGTCCGGTGCCGTGACCGAGGTGCGTCATCAAATGACCGTTGTGGATCTCGCGACATTTTCAATCGCGGCCAGCAGCGCGCTGCCGGGAAATGGCTTGGCCAGGAAGGCCGCCACCCCCAGGCGCTCCGCCTCGATGCGGACGCCGGGTTCGTCATGCGCGGTGATCACGATCACCGGCAGGCGCGCCCCACGAGCGCGCAATTCCGTCAGCAACTCGAGACCCGACATCGCAGGCAGCTTGAGGTCGCTGATGACGCAAATGGAGCCTTCTACGGCTCTTCCGGCAAGCAGCGCCTCGGCGGACGCGTATCCGGCGAACTCGAAGCCGGCGACATCGAGCAGGCTTTCGATGGCCTCGCGCATGCCTTCGTCGTCCTCCGCCACGAGCACCCTCCTCTTGCCGTCCACCGCCATCTCGGATCTCCGTGTAGCCGCCTGACCGATCGGGTGCGACAGACCGAGCCTTTTCGCAGCGCATCGTTACACTGGCGCGAGCGCCCGGACAATGGCACAAGGTGCAGCGACGCTGCACTAAAGGTCAGGGTGGAGGCAACCCTGCGTCGTCACTGACGGTTGAACGATCCGGCCCGCCGAGGCGCCGGTGTATGGCGTAGGGCTGTCCGCTTCGACCTTGCGCACGACGAGCCTGTCGCGCGCGGTGACTGTCTTGCAAACGTCCTTAGGGGGACGATCCCCGCTGCTCGCCGGCCAGCTTGCCGAGCCCGGCCGCCGAATCGACGCCCAGCTTCTCCATCAGTTGCGCGCGATGCGCTTTGACCGTGCGCAAGCCGATCCCGAGCTCATCGGCGATCTGCCTGTTGAGCTTGCCGGCGACGATACGGTCGAAGACTTCGCGCTCGCGCGGCGTAAGCACGCCCAGGCGCATGCGCTGCCGGCGCGCCTCGTCGCGGGCCGCTCGCTGGGAGGCGTCGCGCGCGAGCGCACGCCCGAGCGCATCGAGCAGCGTGTCACGTGCGACCGGCTTTTCGAGAAAATCCACCGCGCCGGCTTTCATCGCCCGCACGCTGGTCGCCACGTCCGCGTGACCCGTCATGAAGATGACCGGCAGCGGTACACCCCGGCGCTGAAGCGCTTCTTGCAGATCGAGCCCCGAGGGCCCTGGTAACCGCACGTCGAGCAGCACGCAACCGGGCTCGTCGGGCACGAGGTGCAGCAGGAACTCTCCGGTCGAAGCGTAACCGCGCGCCCTGAAGCCGGCGGCAGCGAGCAAATCGAGGAGCGCCTCGCGCAGCGACTCGTCGTCATCGACGATGTGAATCAATGCTGTTGCACCCATGCCGGACTCGGTTGTGAAATGGTCGAGGTCTCGCGCGCGGGCAATTCGACATGAAACACGGCGCCCTCGGTCGAGCGGTTCTCCGCCGAGATGCGACCGCCATGCGCTTCGACGATGGTGCGCGCAATCGACAGCCCAAGCCCCATGCCTCCTTGCTTGGTGCTGAAGAACGAGTCGAAGACCCTGGCCAGGTGCTCGGCAGGGATGCCGCGACCCCGATCGCGCACCGTGATGGAGGTGTCGCCGGCAACGCTGTCGATCGACATGACAACGGTGCGCCGATCGTCGGGCACATCCGCCACCGCGTCCATTGCGTTGAGCGCCAGGATGATGAGCACCTGCTGGATCTGCGTCTGGTCCCCTGCGACATAGGCTGGCGCCGGCGCGAGGCGGAGTTCGAGTGTCACCTTCCGTTGCCTTGCTTCCGTACGCAACAAGGTCGCCGCGTCGCTCATCGCCACGTTGAGGTCGAACGGTTGCCGCTCGGTCTCGTGCCGGGCAAGCAGCGCCCGCAGCCGACGGATGACATCGCTGGCGCGCAGGTTGTCTCGCCGAATGCGCGTGACGATGCGAAGCAGATCGTCACGGCGGTCTCCGCCGCCCTGCAGAATCAGATCGGCGGCATCGGCGCTGGTTTGCACGGCGCCGAGCGGCTGGTTGATCTCGTGCGCAATCGAGGCGGTGAGCTCGCCCGCCACCGCCAACCGCGACGCATGCGCGAGCTCGGTCCGCTGCTTTTGCACCGCCAGTTCCGCCGTCCGCCGGCGACGACGTTCGATGAGGAGCGCGGCGATCAGTCCGAATTGGAGCAGGATGACCGCGGCGGTGATGATCGCGGCATTCCGATACGCCTCCCAGAACGTGGGCTCCCGGTAATGGAAGACGGTATTGGCCGGGATCAGATTCTTGTCGATGCCCCATCGGTTTATCTGTCGCCAATCGACTTGCAGTTTTGTCGGCGTGATCTCCGGCAAGCGCTGCGAAGCGGGCAAGCCACCGTCGAGCAGCCTGCCGACGATTTGCCCTCCCTGCCGTCCCATGTCTTCGAAGCTCGGCATGCGACCACCGACGACCCCGGTGCCGATGAAGGTGTCGAACGGTCCATACACCGGTGCGGTGGAAGCGGCAGCCATCAGTCCTGCGGCGTCGCGCGGATTGAACAGCAGGCCCTCGCCGTCCTGCCAATAGCCGGGCGTGAACACCACCGAGTCCGCACCCAGCTCACCGAGCCGCTTCAGCACCGACGCCGTCGGAAGTCCGGCGAGATACTCGACCGGTAGGCCGCCCACGACGGAAGGGACCTCGCGACGCAGCCGTGCTTCAAACACGCGGTCGCGATCGGATGCCCCGGTCACCACCAGCAGCCGCTGTATATGCGGATGCCACCGCAAGGCCTGCCCAATGGTGCCGGAGAAATCGTATTCGATGGGGACGCCGACGACATCAGCAGGCAGCGCCGGGATCGAGCGCAAATACGATTTCGCTACAACTGCGTGGACGGCTGGAATCGCCGGAAAGAGCTGAGTGCGATGGCGCAGCAGGAAATCGATCGCGGAATCGCTTACGACCACGATCGCATCCGGCGGTCGCGCCGCGTACTTTTCATGCAGGTAACGCGTCATCGTTTCTTCGTACGCGTCCCCACCAAAGTCGGGGCGATCGAGAAACTCGCTGAAAATCGCTATGGACCGATCCGACGTGCTCGTCATCGTGGCTCGCAGCCCGCGATCGAACGCGACATTGCCCGGCGCCAGCCGATTGTTCGAGTAAAGGACGAGGACATTCCTGATCGCCGTGGCCATCGCCGGCTGCGCAGACAGCATCGATAAGGACGCCACCGCCAGAGCGATGGAGATTGATGCCGCGATCCGGGTGGCCTTCGCACCGTCCGCCACGGCCCCCGTGCATTTCATCAACGACCACAACAGCATTTTTGCGAATTATCGTGTCAGGGATGGGGCCGCATCTGCGGGCCGCGATTGTGCGGTAGCAGCCACTGCATATGCATTCTCTCACGCCTTGCGTTTCCCGATCCACCCGCATATTGCTGCTGTAATAATGTCGTCACATTTGATTTAACCTCGGCCACGCGGGCTCGCGTTCATCGAAGTGGAGGGGTCGCGCTGCGCCGCTAACGCGGCGAAACTGACGGTGGACTACGCTTCGTTGCGCTTGACTCGGACCCCTGGCTCAGGAAAAGCGCCGGATCGACCATCGCGCGATTGAGTCCGACGCCCCAATGCAAGTGGGGACCGGTGGCGCGACCCGTCGAGCCCACCCTGCCGATCACGGTGCCGGTCTGCACGATGTCGTCGAACGTAACGTCGATGGCGCTTAAATGACCATACAGCGTGACCAGCCCCTGCCCGTGATCCAGGATCACGGTGTTACCGCTGAAGAAATAATCGCCCGTCAGGACGACCTTGCCGGGCGCAGGCGCGGCGACGGGCGTCCCCATCGGTGCCGCGATGTCCATGCCCGTGTGCGGGCTGCGCGGCTGGCCGTTGAACACGCGACGCATCCCGTATGAGCTCGAACGCGAACCCGGGAGGGGCTGCTGCAATCGAAGCGTCGCCGGCGGCGTCTCGCTGAACGTGGCCAGCGCCGCCAGCAGGATTGGCCGCTCGCGATTGACACGTGCGAGGTCATCGGGTGCGAGCTCCACCATGCCCGGGGCCACGCGCAGCCGCTGCACGACGTACTGCTTGGGCTTGATGACGAGCTCCATGGTCGCCAACAACGCGTCGCGCTGCTCGACCGTGACTTTGAGTTTGCCGGGCGGAGTGCCGAGCGGAACGCCTATGACCGCAAGCCAGTGATCGTCCTGCCGCAGCACCATCACGGGCGCGCCGTCGAGCCCAACGCGCGGCGGCCTGTCCGCCGCCCCATCGATGCGGACCAGTGCTACGCCGCCCGGCACCAGGCTTTGCTGTGGCAGCAGTGCTTGTTGCACACCGATTTCTTGAGGATCGACGTTAGCCGGTGTCCGCTGCCCGCTGGCCGACAGCGCCAGAAAAACGAGTACTGCCAGGCATGCAAGCGAGCGGATCGTGACGTGCATGGTGTCGCTGCTCATTTGGCGACGCGCCGCAAACAGTCTTGATATCGACTGTCGACTCGCCCCGCAAACCACTCCGTCGTGAGCTGCCGTGTGATCTTGGGGCTGTGCAAAGGAATGCGAGGCAGGATCGCGCGTGGCACGGGCCTGCCGCTAGCGTCGTCGGCCAGCGCGAAAATGCGGATGTAGATCCGCGTTTGCTCGAAGCCCGGCGTCTTTTCGCGCAACAGGTCGCGCCGGATGTCCTGGTTGTCCAGGTCGATGCGCCGCGCCAGCACGCGAGTCGCGAGCTCCGTGCTCCCGGGGTCGCGAGCGGGCTGACCGTTCTCGTAGTGCAGCAGATCGCCGTCGAGTTCGAGCGGGATGCCCGACGCTTGTGTCACTGCATTCTGAAACGCGGCGTTGCGGCTCGCATAGCGCCCCGCGTTGTAGTCGGCGAACCGATAGAGTTGCCGCGGGTAGGAGGCAGGATAGTCGAGGAGGTGCGCAATGCCGAAGTACACGCCGCCCCGCCGTGAGAAGACCTCGTGGCGAATGTTGCCGGCGACAGGATACGGGTAAGGATTCTCTGCCGAGAACGCCTCGGCGAACGCGATGCTGACCTGCATCGGGCCGCCGGTCCGCACCGGATTGCGATCCGCCAAGAGCGACTTTCCGAAGGGCACGCGGCCGATGAAATCCTCGTACAACTCGCTCAGCTGCTGCTCCGTCTTCACCGCGTCGAGCCGTTCGCCGTAGGTCCTGCCGTTCGACGACGATAGCGCAAGCGCGGCATCGAGCGCGAGCTTCGGGATTCCGGCGCCCTCTCGCCGTCGGTCCATCTCCTTGCGCGCGATGCTCGCAAGCCCCGGCACGGCGGGGTCGGCCTGAAAGCTCGACTCCTGCTCGATCACCGCCACGGCCGCGCAGATGTTGTCATGCGACGGGTTGATGCCAAGCGCGGCGAATGCGGCGTAGATATCGGTCGACCACCCCGCGCGATCCCTTACGCTATCCGGTAGCGCGCGCCTGACGAGTGCCCGGCCTTCTTCCGCGCTCAGCGGGCGATGGCCCGGCCCCGATGGCCCCTCGATCCCCGCGCATGCCGCCAAGGTCGCAAGCAGCGCGAGGGCGAGCGACCCGCGTATTCGGCGACCCGGAAGCAATCCGACGTGAAACGGCAAGGCCATCGAGATCCGATGTTACAGCCACGCCGATGAAGGCATCCGCCATAATGGACCAATACACCCATGTCGACCGCCAACCAGCCGAGCGCCATCTACACCGTCGGCCATTCGACGCGTTCCGCCGACGAATTCGTCGCGCTGCTCGCCGCGCACGCTATTCGCCGGCTCGTGGACGTGCGCACGATCCCGCGCTCCCGCCACAATCCGCAATTCAACTCCGACCGCTTGCCGAAGACGCTCGCGGAAGCGGGCATAGAATATGCTCACATGCCGGCGCTCGGCGGCTTGCGTCGACCCAGCCCGAACTCGGTCAACTTCGGCTGGCGCAACGATTCCTTTCGCGGGTATGCGGACTACATGCAGACCGAACCATTTTCCTCGGCGCTCGACCAGCTGATCGACCTCGCCGCGTCCGCTCCGACCGCGATCATGTGCGCCGAGGCAGTCCCATGGCGATGTCATCGTTCGCTCATCGCCGATGCGCTCGTCGTACGCGGCATCGAGGCGCCCGAAATCGTCAGCACGACGCGGACGACACCGCATGCGCTCACGTCCTTTGCCCACGTCGACGGCATCCGCCTCACTTACCCCCCGGAGGGGCTGCCGCTCTGACTTCATTCGCACCGACAACCTGATTCCGATTCAGGTTTCCGGCCGCCAGGGCGAGCGCGACGACGATCAGAACCGCCGCGACCGCGAACGTTACCCGCATGCCGGTGGCAACAGCCTCGGGACGCGCCGCGGTGATGTCGATCGTCGCCGATGCCAGTGCGAACACAGCGCCCATCACGGATGCACCGGTGATGAGCCCGAGATTGCGCGATAGGTTGAGCATGCCCGAAACGACGCCCCGCCGGTCCTGGCGGATATCGGTCATGACGACGGTGTTGTTGGCCGTCTGGAACAGCGCATAGCCAACGGTGATGACTACCATAGGGACGAGGTAACCGGAGATCCCCAGGCTCGCCGGCATCATGGATAGAATGAAGGAACCTGCCG
>Ga0207674_10005420_pt1 | contig 15162 bp, 13 predicted proteins | sample KBSCornC72_FD_184303 | JGI IMG/M metagenome (GOLD analysis project Ga0207674, IMG submission 184303) | Corn rhizosphere microbial communities from Kellogg Biological Station, Michigan, USA - KBS Corn C7-2 (SPAdes) (version 2) | ecosystem: Host-associated > Plants > Roots > Rhizosphere > Soil ... | reverse complement strand
GGCCCGCGAGATCCTCAAGGGCGCCCAATCCAAGCTCCCGACCTTGATTGCGGCGACGGATTTGACGGATGCGGCGAAGAAGGTCGTGGCGGCGGTGGCATGACGAGAGAGGTCCAACGAGAGAGGTCGAGAGAGGTCCGTTGACTTGCCCGTCTATGTGCGAGAACATATGATCTTGTCACGAGGTCGTCGCGAGGGACGGCCGGGTCCGATGCAAGGGTCGGCTGCGAACCGGGTCAGGTCGGAAACGAAGCAGCCATAAGCAGTACCGGCCTTGTGCCGTCGGTCACCCGGTCGTCCTTCGCGGCGCCCGTTTTTTTATGCCGATGCGCCTCTTCATCGCCGCCAACCAGACCCGCCACAACGTCCAGCCCTTCCTGGACGCCAAGCTGGCGTGGATCAAGCGGCACGTCGACCTCGTGGGGCTGGACGGCGAGTGCGTCGCGCCGCTGCACGACGTCGAGGCCGACGCGATCCTGGTCCTCGGCGGGGACGGCACGCTGCTCGCCGCCGCCCGACGCCTTGGCGGTAAGCAGATCCCCCTGATGGGCGTCAACTTCGGCCGACTTGGTTTCCTGGCGAATTTCACACCGGACGAATTCCAAGCCGACTTCCACCGCCTGATCGAGCGCGAACTTCCGATCACACCCCGCCAGATCCTCCAGGTGACCGTCGAGGCCCAGGGGGCCGAGCGGTTCTCGTCGATCGCGTTGAACGACGCCGTCGTCACCGCCGGCCCACCCTACCACCTGATCGACCTCGTGGTCACCGTACACGGCGGCGGGGCCGGCTCGGGGTCGGTCCACTGCTCGGGTGACGGCATCATCATCGCCACACCGTCCGGCTCGACGGCGTACAACCTCGCCGCCGGCGGTCCGATCGTTACGCTCGGCGTCGACGCGATCGCCATCACGCCCATCTGCCCGCACTCCCTCTCGTTCCGCCCCGTCGTCGTCCCGATGACCTCGACGATCGCCATCCAGCCGCAGCGCGTGAACCCGGGCACGACCCTCTTCTGCGACGGCCAATCCTCCACGCCGCTGCGCGCCGGCGACCGGGTGACGATCAGCCGCGCCGACCACGACGTCCTGCTCTACGACAACCCGAATTCCAACCCCTGGCAGGCGCTGGCCGAAAAGCTCCACTGGGCCCTGGGGCCGAACTACAATCACAACGACTGAGACCGACCGACGATGCGTGGCGTTGCCGTACTGTCGCTGCTGCTGTTGTTGCTCGTCGCCGTGCCCGGTGGGCCTGCCGCGGCGCACGACCCGCTGAACGACCTGCCGGCGCCAACCTCGGTGCCCGAGGCGTGGAACGTCATCTCCGCGTCGATCGACAACATCGCCACCTGCCTGCAGACCGGCCAGCTCAAGGAGATCGCGGCGCACGTGTCGAATTGTTCGCCGGCGCTGCGGGTCCTGCAGGCGGACGCGAAGCGGCGAAATGATCAGGCGCTGTGGGATCGGCTCGAGGCGCTTTACTACAGCGGCGACGCGATCATCACGGCGTCGCGGCAGAAGTCCGACGCGGCGCCACAGGCGAGGGGCGCGTACGATGCCCATCGCGCCGCCGTGACCGCACTCGCCAGGGCCTATCCGGCGGACGTCGTCGGGGCGCAGGTCTACGTCTGCCCGATGCACCCCCTGGAACGCAGCCTCGACCCCGCGACGCCGTGCCCCAAGTGCTCGATGAAACTGATCCGCCGGCGCATCCCAGCCAGCACCACGTACGAAAGGCCCGGCGCGCCTTCGATGAAACTGACCGCGACCCTCGACCACCCCCTGAAGGTCGGCGAGAAAGCGACGGTCACGGTGAATCTCGCGAAGCTCAACGGCGCCCCCGTCGCCGGCGGCGACCTGCTGACCATGCACACGCAGAAGATTCACCTGCTGATCATCGACGCCAGCCTCGCCGACTATCACCACGAGCACCCGACGCCGAGCGACAAGCCGGGGGAATACACCTTCGCGTTCGTGCCGAATAGGCCCGGGCCGTACCGGATCTTCGCGGACGTGGTGCCCGGCGAGACGAGCGTGCAGGAATACGTCGTTACCGACCTGCCGGCGGACACGCGGCCCGAGCCGGTGACCGACAAGGTGACGAGCCTGGCGGCGGAGGTGGACGATTACATCTTCTCCCTCCGTTTCGACGCGGACGCGGGCGGCAAACTACACACGAATACGCCGACGATCGGCCGCTTAACTGTCGCGGCGCCGGATGGCCAGCCGTTCAAGGAGCTCGAGCCGGTCATGGGCGCCTTCGCCCACCTCGTCGCGTTCAACGAGGACGGCAAGACGGTTCTGCACATCCACCCCGAAGGGCCGGAACTGCAGAACCCCGCAGTCCGCGGTGGGCCGCTGCTGACGTTTAAGCTTTACGCTCCGGCCGCAGGGTTTTACCGGCTCTACGCCCAGACCCAGATCGCCGGCCGGCCGCGGTTCGCCCGGTTCAGCGTGACCGTCGAACCGTAAGCCGCCGCTTGCTACTTCTTCGGCCGCCCCGATCCGCTTCTCCGTCTCGGCGGCCTCCATCTCCATCTCCATCTCGGCGATGCGATGCTTGATCTGCTTGATCTGCGCCGGGCGTCGCCCGAGGCCGTGCGGCCTACAAGGCGGGTAACCCAAGCAACAAACGCCACCACTTCGTGTAACGTATGCAGGCTTAATCACCGAAAGGAATTCATGCGCCAGACCTGGATCGCCGCGCTCGTCGCCGTCATAACGTGCTCGCTGAGTTTTGTGCCGACGGCCCGTGCCGAGGAGAAGGCCAAGCCCATCCGCGTCCTGCTCGTCTGCGGCGGCTGCTGCCACGACTACGCCAAGCAGAAGGACATCCTCGCCAAAGGCCTCGCCGAACGGGCGAACGTCGAGGTGACGATCTCGTTCTACGAGATCAAGGAGAACAAGGGGAAGGAAAGGCTCAATCCGGTTTACGAGAAGGCCGATTGGTCGAAGGACTTCGACGTCGTCATCCACGACGAGTGCGACGCCTCCGTCAACGACATGGCCGCCATTGACCGCATTCTCAAGCCCCACAAGGACGGCCTACCCGGCATCGTCCTCCACTGCGGCATGCACTGCTATCGCACGACCGACTGGAACAAGAAGGGCGGCGTCACCCCCTGGTTCGAATTCACGGGCCTCCAGACCACCGGCCACGGCGCGCAGCTTCCCATCGCCCTCCACTTCGTCGACGCCCAAAGCCCGATCACCAAGGGAATGGAAGATTGGACCACCATCAACGAGGAACTCTACAACAATTACAACGACGGCAAGCTCTTCCCCACCGCCAAGGCGCTGGTCCGCGGCAAGCAGACGACCAAGGGCAAGAGCGGCCAGGAACGCACCGACGACAACGTCGTCGCCTGGACCAACGAGTACAATGGCAAGGCCCGCGTCTTCGCCACCACGATCGGCCACAATAATAAGACGGTCGAAGACCCGCGCTACCTCGACTTGGTGACGCGTGGCCTGCTCTGGGCCACCAACCACATCACCGACGACGGCAAACCCGCCGCCGGTTACGAGGCTGTCAAGAAGTAATTTGCAACGACAATCCGATGAAACCGCGTGGGTCAGGCATCGCATGTCTGACCCATGCTCGTTTTTCCTTCCCCTTGCGACTTAGCGGCCCAGCACGCCGGATTACCTGGAAAGACTACCCATTCAAATTCAACGCCCGCCCATTCCCCCGCCCGAACGGCCACAACCCCCGCAGCAGCTTGAACACGCGCCCCCGCACCTTCAGCAGGCGCACCCGAAACTCCAGCTTCTGCAACGAAACATCCCCCGGGTCGATCTCCAGCGCACGCCGGATGGCCGACAACGCCTCGTCATATCGCCCAAGCCGCTCCAGCGCCAGCGCCTGGTTAAAGAGCGCCATCACGTGCTTCGGATCGCACCGCAGCGCTTCGTCGCAGGCGAGGATGCCGTCCTCATATCGACCCCTGAGGAACAGCGCGACCGCCAGGTTCTGCCAGGCGTCGGCGTTCTTGGGTTCGAGTTGCGTGAGCCGCTTCAGGCACGCCACCGCGGCCCGCGTCTCCCCGCTGTCCATCAGTAAGTTCGCCAGGTCCAACAGGATGTGCGGGTCGTCCGGCCGGAGCAGCAATTCCTTCCGCAGGTGAAGCCGCGCTTCGTCGCGTTCCCCAAGCCGGTAGTGGATCCGCCCCAACGATAAGTGTGCCCCGGGATAGGTCGGGTCCAGCACGAGGCTGCGACTCAGCGCGGTCACCGCGTCCGCGTAACGCCCCGCCTCTTCGAGCCAGCGCCCGTGGCAGTAATACCCGGCCGGATGATCCGGCGCCAGCTCGATCGCGCGACGGAATTTCTCACCCGCCTCGTCCAGGTGATCCATCTCCAGCAGCAGTTCGCCCAGGTCGAGCAGCGTGTCAGTGTGGCCGGGGTTCTTCCGCAGCTCGCGCAGATAATGCTGCCGCGCCTTTTCCAGTTCCCCCTTGCCCCAATACGCCTCGGCCAGCCGCAGGTGGACGTCGGGGTGCTGGTCGTCCAGGTCGAGCGTCTTCTGCCAGCAGAAGATCGCCTTGTCGTACAGCTCGCGCGCCTGCAGGCTGCACCCCATCGCGTAATAGCAGTCCGGGCACTGATCCTTGTACAGCCGGGCGAGGTAAAACATTTCCTCGGCCTTCTCGTGCTCCCCCATCTCGCCGTACGCCCCGATCCGGTTGCAGTAGGACGGTTCGAACGTGGCGTCGAGCGCTTCGATCCGCTCGAAGTTCTTGATCGCATCCTTGAACCGCCCCACGCGCGTCAGGTCGATGCCCAGGTGATTGAGGGCCTCGAGGTCGTCCGGCTGGAGCGTCAGCGCCTCTTCGTACGCCTCGATCGCCTCCCCGTAGCGCTCCATCTCGTCGAGCGTCAGGCCGATGTTGAACTGCCACGCGCCGTTGTACGGGTTGATCGCGACCGCCGCCCGCAGCAGTTCCAGCGCCTCGGGCCACTTCTGCTGCTCGAACAGCTCCTGCGCCTTCTCGACCTGCTGCTCGGCGTCGTACCAGTCGTTCATGGCCTTGTCCGTCTTTTACACTTCAAGCCATCCGGGGCGGCGGGAAAACGTCACCCTCTAATTTAATCCTCCCGGCGGTTGGACGGCAAGTGTGCAGTGCGCGTAAGATTCCGAACCAAATTGACCTCGCGACAGGGCCGACCGGCTTTTTCGGGGGTAAAGAATCAGTTAAGGTATGACCGCGCCGGGCGCGGGTCGGACGACGCATAGCGCGGGTAGGAGTCGATCGGGAACGGTCGACGGCGGCTGGCTTTGTCGCGCGACACCCCACGCTCAGGCGGTGAGATCGCTAACCGAAAGACGATTCAACGGATCGGGCACCAGACGTGACAGGCAAGCAGTGGCTGAGAGTGACGGTGATATCCGCGGCATGTGCCGCCGCCATGCCGCCGGTCCGCTCGTTCGCCCAGGCGCCCAACCCCGCCGAGGTCGCCCGCCAGGAAGTCGAACAACTGCGCCAAACGCTGTTCGACGGCAAGAAGCCCCCGCGCGAACGGGACGAGGCCGCCCGGCGATTGCTCGAACGCGGGGAAAACCAACTGCTGCTCGACGCCCTGCGCAGCGGGGTGCCGGACCTCGAGGCGCCCGTCGCCCGCGCGATCGCCCAGAGCAAATCCCCACCGGCGGCCTTCCTCGACGACATCCTCCGCTGCTTCCAGCCGCAGATTACCGTCGAGCTCGCCGACGCCGCCTCCCTCGCCGCGGTCAACTACCGCGACAACCCGGCCGCCCGAGCCCGCCTCCGCGATTTCATCCAGAGCATCAACGTGTCGGAGCGCTTCCGCGTCCCGGCCATCCGCGCCTTGGGCACGCTCAACGACCGCGACACCGCCCAGTTCCTGATGGACGTCCTGCGTGGGCCCAACGCCCAACTCAGCGATGCCGCCGCCGACGCACTGTGCGAGCTGACCGGCCTGACCGAATACGGCCGCGACATGGGGCAGTGGGAGCGGTGGTGGCGCGAGCAGGCCGGCAAATCGCCGGACCAGTTTCTCGCCGAGCGCCGCGCCGAGCGCGAGGGGAGCGCGCGGCAGGCGACCGAGCGCCTCCGCCAGCTCGCCACCGCCATCGAAGACTCCGTCACCGATGCCCACAGCCGCATTGCCAATCCCGCGGATCGCGAAGCCGACATCTTGCGAAACCTGAACCACCAGCTACCGGAATTCCGCGGCGCGGGGGCGCGGCTGGTCAATCAGGATCTGATCGGCGGCCTGACGATTTCGCCCGCGGTGAAAGAACGACTTCGCGACCTGATCGGCGACAGTTCCCCGGACGTCCGACGCCGCGTCGCTTACGCGATCGCCGCCGTCAACGACCGCGGCGCCGCCGCCGCACTGCTCGCCCAACTCCGGCGCGAGAAGATCGAGGCCGTCAAGGTGGCGCTCATGCAGGCGCTGGCGCCGACCCGGGACGTCGCCGCCGTGCCCGACCTCGTGCGCCTGCTCGACGACCCCGCCTTTCAGGTCGCGGAGGCCGCCGCGTCGGCGTTGCGCGAACTGGGCCCCGAGATCGTCAAGGACCAGGACCTCACGCATACCGTCTCCAACGCGCTGGCCCGCACCATCGACCGGACGCGCGACGTGCGCGGCGCCGAGCGCCTCCGCGAGCACACGACCGAGGCCATGATCGCGCTGAAAGATCCCGCCCTCATTCAAACGCTCTTCACGCTGCTCCAGAGCGACCGCGCCGAGAACACCCCGAACACGCGAAACTCGGCGATCCGCGCGCTGGCCGCCATGAACGTCCCCCCGCGGATGCAGGAGGACATCGCCAACCAGATCGCCAACGTCGCGCTTCGCGACAATGAGGCCGGCGTCCGACTGGAGGCCGCCAAGGCCCTGGGCATCGTCGGCGGGCCGGCGCAGAAAAAGGCGCTCGTCGACGCCATGGGGCCAAACGAACGCGACGAAACCGTCCGCGACGCGGCGTGGAAATCGCTCAGCAGCCTCTTCGACCAGTTCGACATCACCGAACTGTTCAACGCCGCCGAAACCTTCCGCGGGTCCCCGGAAAAGCAGTTAGCCGTTTACCTCGCCCTGAACAAGAAGCTGATCCCGTCCGGCGGGGCGCGGGCCGAAGAACGCGCCGTCGTCCAGGAGAACATCGGCGCGCTCTACCTCAATCCCGCGATCAACCAGCCCGACAAGGCCGCCACCTACCTCCAGGGCGCCCTCAACTATTGGGACGCCAAGGGCCCGGGGTTCTCGACCGAGAACATTCAGAACAACCTCGTTAACGCCTACCTGCGCGGTAAGAACTACAAGGAGGCGGTCGATTTCGCCGCCCAGCGCATCAACGTAAACCCGCGTAACCAGGAATCGATGGCCCGCGCCATCCTGCAGGAAGTCGCCGGCCTCAACATGCGCAACCAGCTCCAGTCCGCCCTCGACCTCATCACCGAGGCCAAGCGCCTGAACATCGCCGGCCCGTACCAGGACGAGATCGCGCGGTGGGACAAGGACATCCGCGCGCGGATCGTGCCATTTTATTGGATGCAGGATTGGTGGACGGAATACAGCGCTTGAGCCGCGCGAGACTCAGCAGTCCGGCGAGCCCACGCCGATGAAGTCTACGCCGCGTGCCCGGTGCCCCACGAACCGGATCGCGATCGCCTGCCGCCGCTTGGCGCTAATCGGGTAGTACCACGTGGGCGCTTGCCAGTAGGTCACGGGCGGGGCGCCGCAGGACCGAACGCTGATGCCGAACCCGATGCTCGCCGTCGGCGGTTCGCCCAACGCCCGGACGATTTGCCGGCGGTGACGTCCGAGCAAGGCCGCCCGCAACTCGCCGATCGGTTCACCACAGTTCCCGCCGCCCCGTGTCCAGGCGGCCTCGATATCGTGACCGCGCAGTCCGGTGACCAGACCGTTCACTACCCCGGCGGTCCAGCAGATCGCACGGGTCATAGCATCCACGACACGAACACCCATTTGCGGCCTCCCGCAAAGCATTGACGACAATGTTACTTATTGACCAGCCCGCTCCCCGGCTAACACGAACCGGTGGCCGAAGTGCCGATAATAACGCGCGAAATTTATTCCCGCTTGGTCCCGCAGGCGGACAATTTCATTTTTCGAAAACGCCTGCGCCACGCTCGCGCGCGCGTCGTGCCGAACCATCGGATTCGAGAAAACCGTCAACCCCGAGATCCAGGCGTACGCCCGATAATGACGAAGCAGGTCGGCCACGATAACGCCCCGCCGCGCCAGCGAGCCCATCGTCTTAAGTACCGCGGCCGCCTCGCCGTCGCTCAAATGGTGTAGGAACATCGCGCAAAGCGCGTAATCGAACGAACCGGCGACGAACGGCAACGAAAAGACATCGCCCCGCACCAGCCGCAGACGTGGATCCGCAGGACCGGCGTCAGCGGCCTGAACCGTCAGCGCGTGATTGTCCACCCCCACCACATGAACGTCGAACCCCTTCCGTGACGCCCACCGCAGGATGGCGCGCGGGATATCCGCCGACCCCGTCGCCAGGTCGACGATGTCAATCCGTTGCCCCCTGGCCCAATGCCGGCTGAACCGTTCCAGGTGGGAAATCGTCGCGCGGGTGTAGCCGAGCAGGCGGTTGATCCGCCGGATGAACGCCAGGCTCTTGCGGAGCAGCTCCGGGTCCGCGTCGGGCCGGTCCATCCATTCCGGCTCGCGACGTCGCTGGGCGAGGAAACTCATGGCCGTGCGCGCTAGAACTGCTGCACAATTTCGGGCACCACCACCACCTTCTCCAGCAGCACGTAATTCCGCCCCTTGTACTCCGTCACCACCCCGGTCACCTTAAACCGCAGGTCCCGCGCGTTGCCGACGACCGCGTTCTCCATCTGCATCAGCTTCTGGTTGGGCAGGATGATCATCGGCGGATCCTTCATCGCCTTGCCGTCGGCGTCGAACGTCAGCTCGGCCGTCTGGCCGTCCGCGCTCTTCGTCAGCCGCCCCGTGCGGTCGACGATGTACGTCCCCTCGCGCATGAGGTTCAACTGCGGCGCCGCGGGGGCGACCGCGTTATTTCCCGTCGTCTTGTCGGGGACGACCTCCGGAATGGGCGAAAGTGGCTGGCCCGCCGACGACGGTGGCTTCAGCAGGCTGTCGAGCAGTTGGCCGGCCGGCACTTCCTTCACCCCACTGCCCGTCGTCGGGCGGGTGGTCGGTTGGGTTGTCGCGGGCTTCGACTGCGCCAGCACGAACAGCGGCGCAGCCACAACGATTCCGATAAGGCCAACGAGTCGGCGCATAAGGCGTCTCCTGTAACACCTTATCTTATCGGATCAATACCCCCTAATCACCAATCCCCTTTTGCCGACTGGGTCGCTTCGGCGACCCCGAACCGCGGGGGTCGGGCATTATTATTGCCGCGCGTCCGCCACCGGGTCGCGCGACGGCCACAGCGGCTTGTCCAGCAGCCGCTTGGGGATGATCAGGATGGGCTTGGGCTCGGCGGCCGGACGCGCCATCGCGCGGTACGGCTTGATCTCGATCGTCCCGGCGCTCATCGAAGCGGGCATCGCGGTCGTCGACGGCACCACCCACGTCCCGTCCGCCTGCACCCGCGCCACCTTCGCGATATCCGCCTTGCGAAAGTAAGTCGGCGCGTTGGCGTACGCCGCGTTGCGGGCGTCGTCGATCGTGTACCCGTAAAACCTTGCGTTCAGGCCGGGCATCGTGTCGCTGAAGACGCGCGTCGGCTCGGTGACGACCTCCCGGTGCACCATGATGTTGCCGCTGTGGAAAGCGTATTCCTGCGTCCGCCCGAAGTTCAACTCCTGGCTGAGGAGGTTGGCGCAATAATGCACTGCCGGGTCCGACCCGCCGTAGTAATAAGACTGCCCTCCGCTGAAGTATTGATACTGAACGGGCGCGTAGACGACCTGGGCAAACGCCCCCGACGACAGGGCGAGCATGAAGAGAACGATAAGTAAGGCAGCGCGAACGTGAGACATGGCGTGGACTCCAATAAAAGCGAGCCTTCCCGCCGCCAACTCTATCACCCCCGCCGCACGCCCCTCTACGGCAAACTGGATAATTTCTCCGCCAGTTCCGCGGCCGACAGCCCGGATATCCGGAACTGTTTGCGCGGATTCGCGGGTGACGAGACGAGCGCCACATTTGCAATAGATATACCGAGAAACTGGGCAAGGATTTCCGCCACCGCCGCATTCGCCTTCCCCCGCTCCGGCGGCGCCGACGTCTGCACCTTGACCCCGTCGCCATACCGTCCCGCCACGCGATCCCGACTCGCGCCGGGGACGACCTTCACGTTGAGCACGGTCGATTCCATAGGCCACACGCCCGGCGCACGGCCGCTCAGACGATTCGCGTCACGATCATCGTGATGTCGTCCGTCGGCTGCGTAAGTCCCACGAACCGCCGGACGTCCCACAGGATTCCCTGCGCCACCGTCTCCGATCGATCCGCCACCTGAAACGCCTTGTTCAACCGCTGCCGGCCGTATCGCTCGTTCGAGAAATTCGCCGCATCCGTCAGCCCGTCGGTATAGAGCAACAGTGTGTCGCCCGACCGCAGGTCGATGATCGACTGCTGGTACTGCTCGTTCGGGTCCACCCCCAGCACCATGTTGTCGCTGGCCAGTTCGGTCAGTTTCCCGTCGCGCAGCAGCAGTCCCGGCGGGTGCCCCGCGTTGCAGTAGGTCAGCCGGCGGTTCTTCGCGTCGAGTACGCCGTAGAAGAGCGTGACGAATTCCTCGGGCCGGCTGTCGCGCACCAGCATCTGGTTCACGCGCCGCAGCACCTCGTACAGGTAGTAAACGTTGTCCACGTGCGCCCGCAGCGCGGCCCGCACACTGGCCATGATCAGGCTCGCCGGCACACCCTTGCCGCTGACGTCGGCGACGACGATCCCGACGTTGTCGTCGGGCAGGGGGATGAAGTCGTAGAAATCACCGCCCAGCGTGTAGCAGGGGACGTAAACCGCGGCGAAATCGATCCCCGGCACGGCGGGCGGTGTTTGCGGGATCATCCGCTGCTGCACCTCCGCCGCCAGCCGCACCTGCTTTTCCAGCGCCTCGGCCTCGAGCGTTTCCGCGAGCAACCGCGCGTTTTCGATCGCCGCCGCCGCCTGCGCCGCCACCGCCTTCAACAGGTCCGTCTGGAACGGCGAAAAGTGCCGCTCGGCGTCCGTGTATACCCGCAGCACGCCGATCGGCTTCCCCTTGTACCGCATCCCCGCCGACAACATCGACACGTTCCCCTCGCGCGCCGACTCCTGCGGGTACTGCACGCGCGGGTCGGTCGCCATGTTCCGCACGTACTCGAACCCCTTGGCCGACAGCGCGATCCGGTCGATCTCCGCCGTCGAAAGCCGGATGCGACCCTTGTTCAGATACTCGCGCGAAAGATTGTGTACGGCCTTGATCACCAGTTCGTCCCGGTCCGCGTCGACCAGGCGGATCGAACTCGCCTTGCACTCCATGACGTCGCAGACCACCTCGGCCGTCTTCTGCAGCACCCGGTTCAAGTCCCGCGCCTCCGACAGCATCATCGTGACGTTGTAAACCGCCGTCAGCTCGTTGATCCGCTGGCGGAGTTGAAACTCCTGAAAGCAAAGCCGCGCGATCGCATTCGCGAGCAGGAACAAAAACTGGATCGCCGCCGGCCTCGACTGCTTCGCCCGCAGCAGCGATTGCGAAATGCCCTTGAGCTGCTTCACGTCGATCCCCGCCTTGACCGCCAGCGCCGCCAGTTTCGCCTCGTCGATCCCCGCCAGCGCGCCGTTGGCCGTCATGCGGATCGTCCCAAGGCGCTGGTTATTGACGATGATCGGCGCGACGTACTCGGCCCCTTCCTTTTGCGGCCCCTCGACCGCGTCCGGCGCGGGTCCGCCCTGCGCCGTCAGTTTGTCCTCGTCCGCCGCCAGCGCGTTCTGACGCCGCAGGAATTCCTTGGTCGGCGTCGGTTGCGTCAGCAGGTTGCCGTCGGCGTCGGTGATCGTCGCCTTGACGTTGGCGACGGCGGCGAACGAATCCTGGATCTCCTGCAGCGTCGGCAGATCCATGAAATCCGTCAGATGAAGTTTGTCCGAATCGAGGGAAATCATGTCCGCGGCCCGCCGGGTCGCGCGCGATCGAGCCAATCCGCGTCGTCGTTCGATGCGTCATGTTCCCCCGCTCGCGTGCGCGCGCGATCGTTGCGTGCCCGCGGCATTGTAGACGATCGCCACGCTCGATCAAAATCTTCACCCCAATGGCGTGCGTGCGTGCGCGACGCCCCAATGAAGAAACGGAACGCCGCGCCACCGTCGCGCGCGGCGTTCCAAGGTTATCCACATCGCGTTATCGGGAGTTGGCCGACAGTGACATCGCACCCCGCGACGACGCCGGCCGCAGCGCCGATACCGCCGGGCCCTGCGCGTGGGAGGCGGTCATCGACGGCAGGCCGACGGGGAGACCCCGGTCATGGGCGGCGGCCCACTGCGCCCGTGGCGGGCAGACCGCCAGGATCTGCTTGATCGCGTCCTGGTGGATCTTGTCCTTCTTCTCGATCGTGAAGTGGTTCAGGTCGTCCTCCACCAGATCCTTCCGCATCGCGCGGATGTCCACGTTGTCCAGCCTGCCCTTGAAATCGGCGTCGGCCCGAAGTGCGATGCCGCGCATCACCGGCAGCGCGTCGAGCAGGCCGGTCTGGTAGAGGTTGTAGCAATGCCGCACGTTGGCCGGCACCGACGGCGGCGACGTCGCGTCGAGCGTGACCAGCAGGTCCACCGTAATGTTCGCCTTCCCCACTTCGCGCGCGATCGCGATCACGTCGTCGGCGCCATAGGAGTGCCCGACCAGCACCAGCGGCTCGGGGTCGCGAACGCCCTTGTACTTCTCGGTAATGGCGGCGGCGAGGTCCCGCCACTGCGCCTCCTGGTAAACCGCGTCGTGCAGGCCCGTCGCCTTGATCTTCTCACCCAGCGTGTCGATCCCCGTCGAAAACACGCCCAGCCACCCGCGGACGAGGTAAACGTTCCCCGCGCGCGGCGCGCCCGACGCGGGTTGCACCGCCGCCAGGTCCCCCGGGTTGACCACCGGAATCGAGCAGCCGCCGGCGAGCACCAGCAGCGGAATCAACCCTCCGAATAACACAGCGAACTGAGTAAAAGTGTTGTTTCTCATCATTGCACCAGACAACTAGGCTAAGACCCGGCCATCGACGGCCGCAATGTCTAAACCGTCGATCGGGTGCGACGGATAACGCCTTTAACGCCTGTACCGTCAGGCGGTGACGCGCGTGCGGAATATGACATCGCTGCGCGGTCCGCCTGACATTTCGGCGCGAGTCCGCAACGTGCGAAAAGAAGGGTGAATTCAGCGCGTCAATTCGACGTGTCCGGCGACGACCCGATGCACCCGCGATCGATGCCGCAGCAAGAGTCGGCCAGCGTCATCAAGTCCCTCGCACCGCCCCGTAATGGCGGGCTCGTGCGGTGATCGCACCGTGACGACGCGCCCGACCAGGGCATGATGACGATCGTATTCGCGGAGCAGCGCGGGAAAGGGCGTCTCCGAGCGCCGGATCAACGTCGTATGAAGCTGACGCGCGAGCACGACCAGCGTCGTCGTCAGATCGATCGGCCGGCCGCCGGGCGCAATCTGCTGGAGGCAGATCGTCCGATCGCGCAGCCCCTTTGGAATTGCCCGCGCCGGACGATTGACGTTCAACCCGATGCCGATCAGGTCGACGCTATCGAGCCGTTCGCAGAGCAGCCCCGCGAGCTTCAACAGCGGATACGGCGGTTTCCCCGGTGAACCCGAACGGGGCGAAGCCGCGAAGACCAGGTCGTTGGGCCACTTCAGCCGGACGTCCTCATTCCCCGCGATTTCCGCGGCCGCGTTCCGCGCCGCCAGCCCCGCCGCCAGCGGCAAGTGATGCGCCGCCAGCGTCTCGTCCACCGGCAGCACGAACGTCACCGTCAGCGACCCCGCCGCGCTGAACCACGTGTTCGCCCCCCGCCCGCGGCCGGCCGTCTGCCGCCCCGCAAGCACGATCGCCGGCGCAAAAAGGTCCCCGCGCTTCCGCAACGCCGCCGCGTGATCGTTCGTCGACCGAAGCTTCGGGAAAAAGTGCAGCCGAAACGGTTTGAGTCCCTCCCGCAGCCGGCCGAGGTTGAAGACGTTCGGGGAGGACAAGTGTCTCCGTCGGGCACGCGCGAACCGCGCGCCAGCGACTCCTACCCTTCCAGCGTCAACAGCAAATCCTGCGCGGCGATGATCGAACCCGGCTTCACCAGCACGTCCGCCACCTTCGCGTCCCGCGGACAGTACACCGCCGTCTCCATCTTCATCGCCTCGATGCTCAGCAGCCGCTCGCCCGCCTTGACGCTTTGCCCCTTCTTTACCGCCACCGTCGAAACCTTCCCCGGCATCGGCGCCGCGACGTGATCGGGATCCTCCGGATCCGCCTTCGGGTGTTTATGCAGGCTCGCCTCCAGCGATCGATCCGCGATCACGACCTCCCGCGGCTGACCGTTCAACTCGAAAAACACCGTGCGGGTCCCGTCGTCGCGCGGCTCGCTGGTCGTCAGGTATCGGATGATCAGCAGCTTGCCCGCCTCGATCTCGACGGTGATCTCCTGCCCGGGTTCGAGGCCGTAAAAGAACGCCGGCGTCGGCAAGACCGACGTGTTGTCGTACGCCGCAGCATGCTTCGCGAAGTCCAGGTAAACCTGCGGGTAAAGCAGGTACGACAGCACGTCCTCGTCGGAAACTTCTTGTTGCGTCTTGGCCGCCAGTTCCTTCTTCGTCGCCGCGAAGTTCGCCTTCGGCAGCGTCGCCCCCGGCCGCCCCTTGATCGGCTTCACCCCCGCCGAATCCAGGATGATCTTCTGCAGCACCTTCGGGAACCCGCCCTCCGGAAACCCGATCTCCCCCTGCATCATGCCGACGACACTCTTCGGGAAGCTCAGCTTCTTGTCCGGCGCCAGCACGTCCATCGCGCTCAGTCCGTTGGTCACCATGAAGATCGCCATGTCCCCCACCACCTTCGACGACGGCGTCACCTTCACGATGTCCCCGAAAAGTTGGTTCACCGTCGCGTACGTGTCCGCGATCTCGTTCCAGCGGCCCTCCAGGTGCATCGACTTCGCCTGCTGCTTCAGATTCGTGTACTGCCCGCCCGGCATCTCGTGATGATAAACGTCC
>Ga0207674_10005416_pt1 | contig 15173 bp, 10 predicted proteins | sample KBSCornC72_FD_184303 | JGI IMG/M metagenome (GOLD analysis project Ga0207674, IMG submission 184303) | Corn rhizosphere microbial communities from Kellogg Biological Station, Michigan, USA - KBS Corn C7-2 (SPAdes) (version 2) | ecosystem: Host-associated > Plants > Roots > Rhizosphere > Soil ... | reverse complement strand
GATGTAGACGAGAAAGTCTGCAATCAGTTTGGTGTGATGAAGGAGAAGAACATGTATGGAAAGAAAGTCTGGGGCATCGAGCGGACGACTTTCTTAATCGGGCCGGACCAGAAGCTGGTTCATATCTTCCCTAAGGTGACGCCGGAAGGACATGCGGAAGAGGTACTTGCGCTTCTTAAGGAATGGAATCAGAGTCACAAATGAAGGTATCGGCTGTTTGCGTCGCGCCCCGATTCGTATGAAGGCGCAGTCCAAGGCGAGAGTACCTACCGGGCGGTTGGTTCCGCGGGCCTTCTTCGAGGATTCGCCCGAAAAGGTCGCGCCTCGATTGCTTGGGAAGTTGCTGGTTTCGGCTGATGCGAAGTCGGGTGCGATTCTGGCGGGGCGGATCGTGGAGGTGGAAGCTTACCTGGGGCCGCACAACGATCCTCCGGATCCGGCGGCGCATTCGCACCGAGGGCCGACGCCTAGGAACATGGTGCTGTTTGGGCCGGCGGGGCATGCTTATGTGTATTCGATTTACGGGCTCTACTATTGCATGAACATCTCGTGCGAGGGAGAGGGGCTGGCGGGGTGCTTGCTGCTCCGGGCTCTTGAACCGGTGTTGGGAATTGCGGAGATGGCCAGGAATAGGGGGCTCGATGAGGATGCGCCGGTGCGGATGATTGCGTCAGGCCCGAGCCGGTTGTGCCTGGCGCTGGGGCTTACGAGACCGGGGCACAACGGGCTGGACGTGACAAGCGCAACGTCGGTGCTGCAGGTGCGGGAGGATGGGTATCCGGAGGCGGAGGTGGTGATCACGCCACGGATCGGGATCAGACATGCCGTCGATCTGCCGTTGCGGTTCGCATTGCGAGGGCATGGCTGTGTGTCGGGTCCGCGAAGACTCATGGAATGGCAATCCAAATCGTCAACTTACAAGGCCGTTTAGCCGTCGATACAATAGCAGTCACTCCAACTTTGCGAGGACGTCGAACCTTGAAGCTTTCTTCCCCGTTGTTCTCAGCAGTTGCCTTTGCCGCCCTGGCCCTTACAGCCGCCGCTCAGACGCATGAACCGCAGAGGCCGAAGGCGAGCGGCGCTGCGGAGCACCACCATCATGACGAGCCCGCCCCGACCAATCTGAAAGTGCTTCCCAAGAACATGACGGGGGAGCAGGTGCACGAGCTGATGCACAAGTGGGAAGCCGAACTGGGAGCGGAATGCACAACCTGCCATGCCGCGGATCCGAACAAAAAAATGCCGAACGGCCGGCGGGCGCTGAACTTCGCCGATGACTCCAAGCCGGAGAAGAACACGGCGCGGTTGATGTACCGGATGATGGTGGACATCAACAAGAATTACGTCAGCAAGGTCGAACAGACGAGTAAAACCGATAACGCCGAAGCCATGGTGACGTGCGGGACCTGCCACCGCGGCCATGTGGATCCGACGGTCTACGTGCCGCCGAAGCACGACCACGATCACGACCATCGGGCGCCAGGTGGAGAGTCGAAGCCTTAGCTAAAAGCTATTAGCCTTTAGCTGTCAGCCGTGGCTGCTGGGCAGAGGTCGGTAGGGTTGAGTCGGCTCTTCTCTGATGGAGAATTGCGCAAGTGTCCGTTTTCGGACACTTAATACCCCCTCCCCCTTTTTTGGGGTAAAAACCCTACTTTCATTAGGTTACAGAGGGCGCTCATTGCAAGTATTTCTTGTCATTAGACTTAGCCGTAAGTTCATGCTTGCATGCACGCGGCTCCTCTCGAGTGGGATTTGGAACTGTTGACTCCATTGTGACTGGAAATGAGAATCAGACTGCAATGCGGTGAAGTGAATTTGGGGATTGGAATGAATGATTTACCGCAGGTACCTGTTGACAAGGGGTGAGGCGACCCCTGGAATGAGACAGTTTGAGAGATCGTCTTTGGCAATTTTGGCAACTTGCGAAGAGCTGGAGCCCGTTCAATTTCGCAGCAGAAGTCCTTGGAGTTCGCTGAGGAGGCGGTCGCGGAGCTGGTGAAGCTGTGGCAGGCGTTCCAACGCCTCCGCGGTGCGATCGGACGTTTTGTGGGCAATGATCTCAGTACCGCAGCAGTGGAGTTCCATGTGGGTTGCGGCAATTTCGCGAAAGAGCGAATTTGGATTAACGATAGCCAGATTTTCGATGGACATCCAGTTGCCGAGGCGGCATTGATTCTCATCGAGCGAGGGAGGCACCCGGCGTGTTCCGTGGAGGAAGGCCTCGATGGCGCCAACCCATGCGATGTGCTCTGCACTGGCATAGAGTAGCGGGCGGTCAGCTGGATCGAAAGCGACGATCTTCGCCCATTGAGGGTCCGGTATCCATGACGCAAGCCACGCCGGAAGGTCAGTAGCAGGCATGGGAGCGGCAATTCCGAAGCCTTGCGCAATTTTGCATCCGAGACGAAGCAGGAGAATGCCCTGCTCAACGGTCTCCACGCCTTCGGCTATCGCCTCACGATGAAACGCGGATGCAAGTCCCAGCATGCCCTCGATGATGGTGAGGTCTTCCGGATCATCGAGCATGTCGTGGACGAAGGTCTGATCAATCTTGAGCACGTCCACGGGAAGGCGTTTGAGATAGGCAAGGGAGGAATAACCGGTCCCAAAGTCATCGAGTGCAAACGATACACCGAGTTTGCCGCAAGCGTGAATGACCTGGGACACCTGAGCCATATCGGGCAGAGCGGTGCTTTCGAGCACCTCAATTTCGAGTTGCGAAGGATGAACGGTGGGATGCCTGGCGAGGATTGCATTGAGGTGGGAGGAAAAGTCGGCGTGCTGCAACTGCTCGGCGGAGATGTTGACGCTGACCGGGATGTCAAGGCCCGCCGCTTTCCAGGTTTCGATTTGTTGCAGCACTTTTTCGATAACCCACTCGCCGATTTCGAACATCAGAGGATGACCTTCAACCACGGGCAGGAATTGGGAAGGAAGCAGCAGGCCGCGTAGGGGATGACGCCAGCGAATGAGAGCTTCGGCACCGTGAATGGCGCCGGTAGCCATGTTCATTTTCGGCTGATAGTACAGCACGAACTCGCTCTGCTGCAGGGCTATGCGAATACGCTCGAGATCTTCATGATGACCACGAACGGAAAGATCAAGCCGGGAATCGAAGATGCGATAGCGGTTTTTGCCTTCGACCTTTGACTGGTAGAGAGCCTGCCCTGCCTGACGCATTAGCTGATCGGGATCGATGTCTTCCGATTGGGGGTAGAAGGCGATACCCGCACTGGCCGAGAGGCTTAAAGACTGGCTGCCAATCCTGACAGGTTGAGAAGAAGCATCGAGGAGACGCTTGACGATTGGCAGGCTCTGATCAGGATTGTCCAGATTGCAGAGCACGGCTATAAATTCATCGCCGCCAAGGCGCGCGAGGATGTCGTTGTCATGAATCGCGAGCTTGATGCGGTGGGCAACGGTGGTGAGTATCTCATCCCCCACAGCATGGCCATAGCTATCATTGATGTTTTTGAAATTGTCCAAATCGAGGCATACGACGGCGAGTACGGTGCCACGGCGCGTGGTCTGGGCCATCGTGTGCTGGAGCCGGTCGCGCAGCAGGGATCGATTCGGCAACCCTGTAAGGATGTCGTACTCCGCGATTCGCCTCAGGGTCTGTTCGTGCTCCTTATTGGCAGTGATATCGCAGAAGAGCGCGACATATCGCTCGGTGTCGCCGGCCTTGTCGCGCACGGCGGTAATGGTTAGCAATTCGGCGAAGACGCGGCCGTCTTTGGCGCGGTTCCAGATTTCGCCGGACCAATGGCCAGTGTCGATGAGATCGCGCCACATGTTGTCATAGAACTCTTTGCCGTGGCGGCCGGAACGGAGCAGGTTGGTGCTGTGGCCGACAGCGTCGGCGCGGGTGTAACCGGTTATGCGAGTGAAAGCGCTGTTGACATCGAGGATGGTACCGGCAGGATCGGCGATAACGATGCCCTCAGAAGCGTGGGTGAATACGCTGGCTGCGAGTTCGAGGCGCGCATCGGAGAGTCTCCGGGCGGTGATTTCTTCCGTGAAGATAACAATGCCGCCGATGGCGCCAGCTCCGGTGAGCCAGGGGCGAATTTCCCAGCGGAGCCATTGCACGGATCCATCAGCGCGGTCAAAGCGGTCCTCTTCATTTTTCAATGTCTCGCCGCCGAGTGCCCGTCGATGGGCAGTGACCCAGCGCGGAGGGATCTCGGGGAAGATGTCATAGTGGGATTGGCCAATAATCTCGCGCCCCTTGAGGCCAAAATTTTCTATCCAGCGCCGGCTAGCGGCTATATAGCGCATGTCGCGATCGAACATGGCGAGGGCGGCTGGCGCATGTTGGATGAAGAGGTTCAGGAGTTCTTCATTCTGGCGGAGGTCGCCCTCGACACGTTTTCTGTCGGTGATGTCCTGGATGGTCCCGCGCATGATGATGGCGTGGCCACTTTCCCCGATTTCAAACCGACCGATGCCATGAACCCAGCGCTGGGCACGGTCGACTGGACGAACGATTCTGTACTCCTTGTCAAAGCTTGAATGAACCTGAGCGACTCCTGCGAAATGCGATGACATCATCTCCCGGTCTTCGGGGTGGACAAGGTTGAGCCAGCCCTGGAAGGTGCGGAGGTACTCTGGGCCGATCCCGAAGATGTCATCGAGAACATCGGAAGAAGACCAATTCATTGATCTCAAATCGAGTACATAGGAACCGATGCCGGCGATGCGCTGGGATTCCTGCAGGGAGCGGGCGAGGTCGCGGAGGGCCTGGTTGGCGTCGCTGGTCGGGATCTGATCGTTCATTGGCCCTGACCGCCGTCTGATGGCGAGAAGTGCCGATTAGAAGGAGTGACGGCAAAAATACCACACGGATCGAATCAACAGAAAGCGCATTTGATTTCCTGAGACGCAATTCTATCCCCATCGGGAGCGTGAAGTCTCGGGATGGCAGGGCAGGACGCTCGAATGATGGTTTGCGAACGGGGAATCGTAGGAACGTTTGCACCGGAAGTGATGCGTAGACAAGAGCATGGAACCAAATCAGGTACCACTTATCCACTCACTTTTTAATACAAGGATGTTTCGTCCCACCATATCCACGCATATTCTTGGCATAATCCAAGCTGTTAAAGGACTTCCGTAAAGAGCAGGTAGAAGGCCATGGCATTTTGTTCAGCCTGGGCATGGGGAAGCGGAAGGCCGGGACGGAGCGGTTCCATCGCAGCTGATCCGAATGGCACGTGCAGGAGCACAAATCGGGAGTTGAAGAGTGCACCGTGTTCGCAGCCTGAATCCGACTGGGAGACCAAACGCCGGAGCGTTGAAGAGTGACCAGCTTTTTTAGCCGTCAGGATGTACAGAGGATCTTGCAAATCAGTTCCCGCCAGCTTCAAGGCTGGGAAAAGGCCGGTTTGATCTCACCGCGCGAAAGCTATTCATTCCAGGATCTGGGACAGTTGAGGACGCTGCGTTCGCTGCGCGAAGACGACATTTCCGCAGCTTCGATTCGTCACTCAATCACGGCGATGCAGGCGGTTGCGGGGTTATCAAATCCCATGCAACAGGCATCACTGGTGCGATCGGGCAATCGGCTTGCATTCAGGGTCGATGGCGCGATGGTGGACCCGATCCGACGTCAGCTGATGTTCGACTTCGACCGTACGAATAACGCGGCTGCGATGAGTGCAGGAGTGCGACCGCTGCGGAGGGCGGACCAAGCTTCCCGTGGAGTGCAGGAATTGTTTGTCTCGGCTGTGCAGGCTGAAGAGGCCGGTGAGAAGCATCGTGCAATCGGGCTCTATGAACAGATGCTCAAGGTGGACGCGGACTATGCGCCCGGATACATCAACCTTGGAACGATTCACTTTCACCTCAAACAGTTCGTTCGCGCGGAAGAGTTGTACCGGACCGCGACTGAAAAGGATCCCGGATACGTGCTGGCGTTCTTTGACCTGGGGAATGTTCTGGATGAATTGGAACGGCCCGACGAGTCGATTGCTGCCTACCAGCGGGCGGTAGAGTTGGCACCGAGGTACGCCGATGCCCACTACAACCTTGCTCTCGCCTTCGAGCGCAAGGGGGAGCGACGGGCGGCTCTGCGTCATTGGCAGGCGTACGTGCGCCTTGATAAGCAGGGGCCGTGGGCGGAGCATGCCAGGGGGCAAATGAGGAAGTTGTTAGACACCGAAAAGCTTGCGATCGCGTGGCGGACTGCCAAGTACATCGCCCCGCGCAGGAGCACGGCCGATTTGCGTCTGGTTTCGCAGCTGGGTTGAGAGACTTATCCCAAAATCCTATTTTTGCGCGAGCCGCCGAGCCCTACCGCCGAACCCTTATGGATGGGTTGACGTGTTGCAGAGATGCCATGCGTCGAGGCCTTTGCGGCTTTGTATTCTGGCCGAAAAGACTCGTAGTCGCAACATCCCACACAACTTTGTAGACGGATTTGAGTCTAACCAGAGAAGCAGAAGCTCCCGGCGCGATGTGGAGAACTGCTGTTCTTCAGGTTTGCACCCGGGCGCCAGAATTCCCCTCCCTGCAAGAAGCTGACTCCCGGCGGCTTTGACGCTAGCTTGACTCGAGCATGAGCCCCCTACGGAAGGAAGGCTCACGTCTGGTCTCAATCGATCATTCAGGATGAATATGCTTGCAAAATTGCCCTCAGGTCGAGGCCGACGTGGTGTTCTCGGATGGATCGGCACGTTCGCTTTCGCGATCATTTCGGTAGCAGCGCAAACACCCGCTGTCCGAATTCAAAACGATATCAACAACTCTGAGGTGGTCCCGCTCAAAGGGGGCCAAGCGCGAGCCGGGCAGGGGGAACTCGATGCCGGACGGATGCCCCAGAACACAAAGCTGAACGGCATAAACATCGTGTTCAACCGGTCAGAGAAGCAACAAGCAGAACTCGAGAAGCTGCTTGCGGCCCAGCAGGATCCCGCATCACCTCAGTATCACCGCTGGTTGACACCCGAGGAGTTTGGTGCGCGGTTCGGGATGGCGCAGACGGACATCGAGAAGGTACGGACGTGGCTGGAGCAGCAGGGACTCGCTGTTGACCAAATCGCACGCAGCCGGAACATGATTCGTTTCTCGGGAACAGCAGGGCAAATGGAACGGGCCTTCCAGACGGAAATGCACTACTACAAAGCGGGGAACGAAACTCACTTTGGACCCGCAATGGCGTTATCGGTTCCGGCGGCGATTGCACCGACGGTTCAGGCGGTAAGGAATTTGAGCAGCTTCAGGCCGAGGCCCTTGCATGTGAAAGCGCGAGGAGCGTTTACATCGGGTCAGTCGGGAAACAACTTCTTCGCGCCCGGCGATATCGCGGTAACGTACGACATCAAGCCTCTCTATAGTGCGGGGATCGATGGAACGGGCCAGTCGATTGCGGTCATCGGCCAATCGGCGATCGATCCGAAGGACATTGAAAACTTCCAAAGCGCGGCGGGGCTGCCGAAGAAGGATCCGGTGATGGTGCTGGTGCCGGGATCCGGGAGTTCGACGGTGGTAGCCGGCGATGAAGGTGAATCCGACCTGGATGTGGAGTGGTCTGGCGCAATTGCACAAGGTGCGACGATCTACTTTGTCTATACGGGTGTGGATTCGAAGTCGAACTTGAACGCGTTCGATTCGATCCAGTACGCAATTTACGAAAATATTGGAAACATTATCAGCATCAGCTATGGGGCATGCGAGACCGCCACACAGCAAGCAAATTTCTCGCTAGAGGATGTGTTTCAACAGGCAGCAGTACAGGGGCAGACGATCCTGGCTTCCACCGGAGACCAGGGCTCGACTGCCTGTTCTGGCGATTCCAATGGCCTGACCCAGGCGCAGCAGAATGCGCTGGCGGTGAATTACCCGGCGAGCAGTCCCAACGTGACGGGAGTGGGTGGGACCGAGATTTCGGATGCGAACGCAACGTCATCGACCTATTGGGCGAGCGCCTCGGGATCGGATGTACTGACCTCGGCGAAGCAGTACATTCCCGAAGTGGCCTGGAACGATAACTCAGCTCAGTTCGGGCTGAGCGCTTCAGGCGGTGGCGCCAGTGCTTTGTTTACAAAACCGAGCTGGCAAAAAGGCGTGGCGGGAATTCCGAACGATGGAAAGCGAGATGTGCCGGACGTTGCGCTGTATTCTTCGCCAAACCTGCCGGGATACCTTTTCTGCACAAGCGACAAGTCCGATTGGATAGGAGCAAGTTCTTCGGGGCCGGCCCAGGCGGCAAGTTGTAACGGTGGCTTCAGGGATACGACTTCTGGTGGCAATTACCTGACGGTCGCGGGCGGCACCAGCTTTGCAGCGCCGATATTTGCCGGAATGATTGCGTTGATCAATCAGAAGCAGGGTTGGACGGAAGGACAAGGGCTGGCGAATGCGACTTTGTACAAGCTTGCCGCGGACTCTTCGACGTACGGCTCGGCATTTCACGATGTCACGAGCGGGAACAACAACTGCAATGTGGGGACCACCTATTGCGGGACGACGACGGGCGGATTCGCAGCGGCAACCGGGTACGACGAGGTGACTGGACTGGGGTCAGTCGATCTCGCGAATCTGCTTGGGGCATGGCCGGCGAGCACAACTGCGCTGCTGGCTACAACGACGACATTGGCCGCCGCAACCACGTCGCCGGATTCAGGGGCGAATGATGCGATCACAATTACGGTGGCTGAGACAGGCGGATCGGGTACGCCGACGGGGAAGGTGAATCTATCCATCGATGGGGGCGGGACGGCTTACAGCAATGGTGGCACGACCACGTCTGTGACGCTTGGGGCGAATGGAACGGCCTCGTACACCGCGAACTTCACATCCGCGGGCGCACACACGATCATTGCGCAGTATGCGGGTGACGGGACCCATGCGGCCTCAACCGGCAGTGCGGTTCTAACTGTAGGTGGAACCAGCGCGGGGAAAGGCACCTTCAAGGTTGCGCTATCGCCATCCAGTCTCACGGTGAAGAGAGGCTCGCAGCAAAACGAGACAGTGACAGTGACACCGGCGGGCGGATACACCGGAACCGTGGATCTTTCGTATACGACTTCAAATGATGCGGCCCTGGCAAACCTCTGCGTGCTGGTGGGCACGGGATTGAATAGCGACGGATCGGTTGCAGTGAACGGTACATCGCCGGTTACCGGTCAAATCACATTCGATACCAATGCGACTGACTGTGCGAGCAGCACGACGACCGGGGGAGTGGTACATGGGCGAGGCTTAAAGCTCGTTCCTCGTACGAAAGGCTCCGCGATGGCAACCCAGAAATTGCCGGGCAGAAGCAAACGCCTGCCGATGGAGATTGCATTTGCGGGACTACTGCTCGCGGGGTTCCTGGGACGCTCATCGCGGAGGCTGCGGCAACTGGCATCTGTGATCCTGCTGGCATCGCTGGGTCTCGCGCTCTCGGCATGTGGAGGCACCAGCGGAAGCACCTTATCGGATCCGCCGAAGGGGACGTATACCATCACGTTTACCGGGACGGACTCGGCGAATACGGCGCTGACATCAGGAGGCTCCTTCACGCTCGTGATCAACTGAACGGAATCTGGTTACTCCATGTTGGGGCGGGCTCTTCGCGAGGCTGCCCCTTTTCGCTGCCGCGGGCAAGCGCTCGACTGCGCTGTTCTGATACACTCCGATGCCGGAGGTACCGATTTTCTTGTCAACCAGGAGTCACTCCCCTTCACCGCTGACAAAGTTGAGCGAAGAAGAACAGTTGTTTTACACGACAGTGCGGCAGTTTGCGAAGGAGTCGATTGCGCCGGCGGTCCGCACGATGGACGACGAACAGCAGCTGGCACCCGGACTTGTGCAGAAGCTCACAGAACTAGGGTTGATGGGGATTGAAGTCCCGGAGGCGCTGGGTGGTTCCGGGGGAAGTTTCTTCGATGCGGTGCTGGCGATCGAGGCAATCTCCCAGGTCGATCCGGGAGTCGCGGTGTTGGTGGACGTGCACAACACGCTGGTTGTGAACGCGATCAGAAGGTGGTCGACCGACGATCAGCGGGCTCATTGGCTAACGAAGCTGGCAGAAGGGACAGTCGGCGCCTATGCGCTGAGCGAGGCTGGGGCTGGATCGGACGCCTTTGCCCTGCAGACGCGGGCAGAGAAGGTGAACGGTAGCTACCGGCTGAGCGGAAGGAAGCTGTGGATCTCGAATGCGAAGGAAGCAGGGGTGTTCCTAGTATTTGCGACAATCGATCCGGCCGCGGGGTATCGAGGCATCACGGCATTCTTTGTGGAGAAGAACACGCCAGGGTTTTCCGTGGGGCGGAAGGAAGACAAGTTGGGAATTCGCGCGAGCAGCACCTGCGAGCTGCTGCTGGATGGATGTGTGGTTCCGGCGGCGAATCTGCTGGGCGAAGAGGGTAAGGGATACAAGATCGCGATCGAGACGCTAAATGAAGGGCGGATCGGTATCGGCGCGCAGATGCTCGGACTCGCAGAGGGCGCGTGGGCGCACGCGGCGAACTACGCAAAGGAACGGAAGCAGTTTGGGAAGCCGATTGCGGAGTTTCAGGCGGTTCAGTTCGCACTGGCAGAGATGGCGACGGAGATCGAAGCGGCGAAGCTCTTGGTCTACAACGCAGCGCGCCTGAAAGATGCAGGGCAGCCATACGTGAGCGAGGCTGCTATGTGCAAACTGTTTGCATCGCAGGTGGCCGAAAGCGTTGCCAGCAAGTGCGTAGAGGTTTTTGGCGGAAATGGCTTCGTGCGCGACTACCCGGCAGAGAAGTTCTATCGCGACGCGAAGATCGGGAAAATCTACGAAGGCACTTCGAATATGCAGTTGATGACGATTGCCAAGCAGCTCTTAGCCATTAGCTCTTAGCCTTCAGCTCTTTCCTACTGAGATTGGCGACCTGGCGGATGTGGGCGGGGCGGGTGCGGCAACAGCCTCCAATGATTTGTGCGCCGGCGGCGAACCACTGTCTGGCTTCGTCTCCGTAGCTTGACGGATCGCTCGTGCCTGTCCAGCAGCGATGTTCTGCATCCCATCCTTCGCCGGAATTCGGATAGACAATGACGGGCTTGTCAGAGGCAGAGCGGAGTTCGGCGATCAAAGGCGAGATGAATGACGGATGCGTGCAGTTGACGCCGAGGGCGACGGCCTGCGGTAGAGGTGCGACGGCTGCCGCACATTGGCGCAGGAATTCGCCGTGAGCGACATGCTGCTGATCGCGGCAGGTGAAGGAAAACCAGGCTGCAAGTTCGGGATGGAGCGCGAGGGCCTGTCCGATGGCTTCCGCCTCTGCAAGTGAAGGAATCGTCTCGAATGCAAGCAAATCAGGTGTTTGACCCGGAGGCACAGATGCAAGGACATCGATGCGCTGGCGATGGAATTGGATGAGGTCGCCGAAAGTGCAGGTGTAGTTTCCGTGGTATTCGGCACCATTGTGGAGTGCTGCGCCGAACGGACCGAGGGACGCGGCGATGAGGATGCGGCGCTCGGGATAGAACGCTACTGCCTTGCGAGCGAGAGCGACAGAACGAAGAAGCGCAGCGTCAGCGCGCGATGATTCGAGGCCGATTTCGGCGTAGCCCATCCGGGATACCTGGTAGCTTGCCGTTTCGATAATCTCGGCGCCGGCTTCGATGTAGGCTCGATGGACGGCGATGACTCGCTCGGGATCTTCTTCAAGAACGTGGGCCGACCAGAGCGGGCCGTTGATATTGGCGCCGAGGTACTCGAGTTCGGAGGCCATGCCGCCGTCGAGGACGTGGAGGCCGGAGAGGAGCGAATTGAGTGTCATGTGGTATTGAATCAGCTGAACACTTTCCAAAAATACGTGAGGAAGACAACGATGCCGCAGATGAAAGCACTGAAGACCCATGCAATCCAGAAGAGCCAGCCCCATCTGGGGCGTAGCGCGGCGAGCAGGGTGATGACCAGGAATCCAAGCAGATAGGGAAGGGTACGGAGATCGGAGTTGTAGCTCGCCTGTCCTAGTTTCGCCACGCCGTGGGCGAGGTCACCGAAGAGACCAATGCTGAGCGCCGCAGGAAAGATGAAAAGGAGCCAACACGCGAGTGTCTTGCGACGCATGAAGCGTAGAACGGCGCAGGCGAATACAAGAATCACCGCGAACCAGCAGAAGATCGCAGCCACTGAAAGCCTCCTTCGACTGCATGGATTCTTTCCAGAGATGTTAACGCTGACGAACCGCGCGACGCATTCCAGGAAAGAAAGCGGAGCGCAACCCCGAGGCTAGAGCTTCTGGGTGCGCTGGACAGTGCGGACACCCTGAACGCGGCGAAGGCCGAGGACCATGCGATTCAAATGTCGTAAATCTTCGGCTTCGACGACGAACTCGATGACGGCTTCTCCGTTGTCGTCGTGATGGATGTCTACGCCGCGAATGTTGGTGTTGTCATCCGAGATAACGGCGGTAAGTTCTTTGAGCATGCCGGTGCGGTCGTCGCAGTAGACCGTGATCTTGACCGGATAACGTTGAGCCCGTCCAATGTCATCTCCAACGCGGGACCACTCGACACTGATGCGCCGGTCACTCTCATACAGGAGGTTCTGGACATTGGGGCAGCTGCGGGCGTGGACGGCCACGCCCTTTCCACGGGTCACATAACCGACGATCTCTTCTCCGCGAATCGGATTACAACAGCGCGCGCGATAGACGAGGAGATCGTTCTGTCCCTCGACCTGGAGTGAGTCCGAACCAGTCAGATGCAGTTTGCGAACTGCGTCGGACATGGCCTGCTCAACCGTGCCGGGCTGGTGCGGTTCGTTGGAGGGCGACCCTTCCGGCGGGTTGGCGTAGCTGGGGGCAAGCTTACTGAGAATCTGGTGCGCGGTGTGTTTGCCTTGACCAATGTTGGCGAGCAGATCCACAGCGGTGGCAACGCCGTACTCGCCGGCGAGGCGGCCGAGATCCTGGTCATCGATCTGGCTCATTGGAACCTTGAATTTTCGCGCCTCACGCTCGAGGAGTTTGCGGCCGATTTCGATGGCACGGCGGCGCTGATCTTCGTTGAGCCAGTGCTTGATCTTGTTACGTGCACGCGGGCTTTTGACGAAGGTGAGCCAGTCGCGGCTGGGCTTGTGATCTTTCTGGGTGACGATTTCAACGATGTCGCCTGTGCGGAGCTTGGTTCGCAACGGGACCATGCGGCCATTGACTTTGGCACCTACACAGGTGTGGCCGACCTCGGTGTGGATGGTATACGCGAAGTCGACGGGTGTACCGTCAGCGGGAACGACGACAACTTTCCCCTTTGGCGTGAAGGTGTAAACCTCGTCGGGATAGAGGTCCATCTTCAGGCTGGAGAGGAACTCGTTGGGGTCGGTCATCTCCTTTTGCCACTCGACAAGCTGACGGATCCAGTTGAGGCGCTCCTCGTCACGGGCGGTTACAACATCGTCCTTGGTTTTGTACTTCCAGTGCGCGGCGATGCCCTCTTCAGCTATGCGGTGCATTTCTTCGGTGCGGATCTGCACCTCGAACTGATGGCCGCCATCGCCGATCACGGTGGTGTGGAGAGACTGGTAGCGATTCGCGCGGGGTATTGCGATGAAGTCCTTGATGCGGCCGGGCACCGGACGCCAGAGGGTGTGAATGAGGCCGAAGACCGCGTAACAAGAGGCTACGTCCTGGGTGATGACGCGAACGGCAAGAAGGTCGTAGACCTGATCGAAAGTGACCTTGGAACGCTGAAGCTTCTGGAAGATGGAGTAGTAGCGCTTGATGCGCCATTCGACCCGAGCCTCAACGTTGTTCTCACGAAGCTGCTCGACAAGGGTGTCTTCGACATTGCGAAGAAATTGTTCTCCCTCGTTGCGCTGTTCCTCAACCGCGGCAGCTACCTTTTCGTAGCTGACCGGGTCGGTGTATCGGAAAGCGAGATCTTCAAGTTCTCCGCGAACTTTGCCCATTCCGAGGCGGTGAGCGAGGGGGGCGTAGATGTCGAGGGTCTCGCGGGCGATGGCTTCGCGGCGGTCGGGCTGGAGGTGCTCGAGGGTGCGCATGTTGTGCAGGCGGTCGGCCAGCTTGATGAGCACTACGCGAACGTCTGAAACCATGGCCAGGAGCATCTTGCGGACGTTTTCTGCCTGGCGGTCTTCGCGGTTGGCGAACTGGATCTTGTCAATCTTGGTGACGCCCTCGACGATGTGAGCTACCTGATCGCCGAAGTCGCCATCGATCTGCTCGCTGGTGGCCGGGGTATCTTCGACAGCGTCATGGAGGAGCCCGGCGGCGATAGCCGTCGCGTCGAGTTTCATTTCCGCTAGAACTTCAGCTACTTCAAGCGGATGGATGATGTACGGCTCGCCCGATGCGCGCATTTGGCCCTGGTGGTGCTGGACGCAGAAATCCCAAGCTTTGCGGATGAGGGCGATGTCCTCTGTGGGGCGGTTGGTCTGGACGTGGCGAAGAAGCGACTCAAAGCGGCGATCGATGGCGGTGAGATCGAGTACCGGCTTGGGGGCGGGCGGGACGGTCTTTACCGGTGCCGCTGGGAGAGCGACGGCATCAGGTTTCGCTGCCGGAGTGGGCTGGCGGACTGTCGCCATACTTCATTATAGGCACCAAATGTTGAGCTTGCCTCAGAGCAAGGTTGCGCGGAGCTGATAAGCCAAGTACCGAAGGGAAGGGCAAGATGCATGCTGCGGGAGGCTCCATTCATTCGTTTCTAGGAAATTAACAAGATTAGGAAAATAATCAATTCTCTTTTCGTCTGGTAAGCAAATGTGATAAATAGTTGACTTTATTAAGTATATTTCGCTGTGTTAGCCATCACTGCCTGAGCAGTGCGGAGCAGGAGTAGAGTGTCGGACGGACTGAGCCATACCGGAGAAGTATGAGAAGAACCGATTGGGTGCGACGGATCGAAAGCTATCCAAACACGCACGCTTTGGGGGAAGAAGTCCAGAATCGAGGAGTTTATGCTGAAGAGCATTTCAATTACAGCGCTAGCTGGGATACTTGGGGCGAGCTTGACGCTTGCGGATCAGACCAGCAGGATCGTGATTCCGGCGAGCCGGACAGCCGCAAACAATGGTCGGCAGATGTATACAAGCTATTGCGCTCCATGCCACGGAGCAGATGGCAGGGGAAGCGGTCCGGCTGCATCCGCCATGAGGCCGCAACCAACCGATTTGACTCTGCTAATGCGCAAAAACCATGGGAAGTATCCGGACACTCATGTTGTGTCGATACTGCAGTTCGGCA
>Ga0207674_10005415_pt1 | contig 15173 bp, 16 predicted proteins | sample KBSCornC72_FD_184303 | JGI IMG/M metagenome (GOLD analysis project Ga0207674, IMG submission 184303) | Corn rhizosphere microbial communities from Kellogg Biological Station, Michigan, USA - KBS Corn C7-2 (SPAdes) (version 2) | ecosystem: Host-associated > Plants > Roots > Rhizosphere > Soil ... | reverse complement strand
AAGGACCCGCAGAAGCGCGCCGCTTACGACCGCTTCGGCAAGGCCGCCTTCCAGAACGGCGGCGGCGGCCACGATCCGTTCGGAAGCGCCGGGTTCGAGGGCTTCTCGGACATTTTCTCGACCATCTTCGGCGAGTTCATGGACCCGCGCGGCGCGCGCCAGAACGCCGCGCGCGGCGCCGACCTGCGCTACGACCTCGAGCTCAGCCTCGAGGACGCCTTTACCGGGGTCGAAAAGACCATCGCGGTCGAAGCGCTTGCCCGGTGCGAGACCTGCCACGGCCGCGGGTGCACCAAGGCCGACCATTGTGCGCGGGCCTGCGGGACCTGCGGCGGGATGGGCAAGGTCCGCGCGCAGCAGGGCTTTTTCATGATCGAGCGGGGCTGCCCGACGTGCCGCGGCTCGGGCGAGGTGATCACCGACCCATGCGAGGCCTGCGGCGGCGAAGGGCGGACGCTGGCGCAGCGCAAGCTGTCGGTGAAGATTCCGGCGGGGGTCGACGAAGGCACCCGCATCCGCGTTGCCGGCGAAGGCGAGGCGGGCGTCCGCGGCGCCGTCTCCGGCGACCTCTATCTGTTCGTACACATGAAGCCGCACCCGATCTTCGCGCGCGAGGGAACGACCCTGATCGCCGAGGTGCCGGTCAGCTTCACGACCGCGTCGCTGGGCGGCGCGATCAGCCTGCCCGGGGTCGACGGTCAGCAGATCGACATCAAGATCCCGGCCGGGCTCCAGTCAGGCGAGCAGCTGCGCCATCGCGGCTCGGGCATGAGCGTGCTGAACAGCCGCGGCCGCGGTGACCTCGTCGCCCGCATCCTGGTCGAGACCCCGACCCGCATGTCGGCCAAGCAGAAGGAATTGCTCCAGGCCTTTCGCGAGACCGAGACCGGCGAGGAATGCCCGGCCGCGAAGGGCTTCTTCAGCCGGATCCGCGACGCGCTCGGCGGCTAGGCCGCCCGGCGCAGCGCTTCCGGCGGTTGCGTGGCGAGGAAGCTCGGCCGTGCGCGCATCCGCTCGAGCCACGGCACCAGCCGCGTTCCGGCGATCAGCTCGGCACCCTCGGGCGTGGTCGACAGCAGGTCGAGCTGCGCGCCGAGCATGATGTCGGCGACGCTGATTGTCTCCCCGGTGAAATAGGGCTTGTCGCCGAGCAGATGGTCGAGCTCCGCAAAGGCGGTCCGGGCCATCGGCATGGCTTCGGCGATCGCCGCCTCGTTGCTCGGCAAGCCCAGCAGCCGCGGGCCGATGATCCGGTTGAAGGCGATCGGCGCGGCGGCCTTCGGGAAGAAATACCATTCGATGATGCCGATGACCTGGTTCATCCGCGTGCGGTCTTTCGGGTTCCCCGGGGTCAGCGGCGGATGGATGTAGATCTCGTCGAGGTAACGGATGATCGCCTGCGTCTCGTAGACCCGGAATCCGTCGTGGTCGAAGATTGGGATGCGGCCGAAGGGGTGAAGTTTCAGATGCTCCGGGCTCTTCATCTCGGCCGGTGACATGACGTGGAGGTGATAGGGGACGTCCTTTTCCTTGAGCGCGATCTCGACGCTGCGCAGGAACGGGCTGCCGGGGATTCCATAAACCGTGATTCCGGACATCGAAGGTCTCCTTGTCCTAGTTGTGCGTTTCGTCGGCGAAGAGTTGCAGCAGGGCGGGCCAACCGCCCGGGCCGCTGACCGTCTCGGCCATCGCTTCGGCCTGGTCGCCCATCCGCTCGAGGTCGCGGTGCTCGAGGTCGACGACGGTGCCGTCGCCGTCCGGCGTGAAGGTGACCTCGACCTCGGTGATCAGGTCGGGGTCGAAACTGAATTCGGGCGTCAGCTGCCAAATGAGAATCAGGCGCGACGGCGGCTCCCAGACTGCGACCTTGCCGAGCTCGCATTCAGATCCGTCGACATCCAGCTCGTACCAGCGGCCGCCGGCCCTCGGCTCGATGACCGGCCGGTCGAGGTCGGCTTGCCCGATCTTGTGCGACTTGGGCCACCAGCGGCCGATGCCGCTGGTGAAGACGTCGAACGCGCGGTCCGGAGTCGCGTTGACGCGAATGCTCTTGCGCACCGGAGCGGGGCGGATCTGCGCGGTCATTCCTTTTCCTTTGTCTCGGTGCGGTTGAGCTCGGCGGCGAGCGCGTCGAGCGCCGCCTCCCAATATCGGTCCAGCCAGGCGCGCATCGCTCCAAGCCCCTTGGGGTCGATGTGATAAATCCGGCGCGTGCCTTCGCTGCGATCGGTCACCAGGCCGGCATCCTTGAGCACCTTGAGATGCTGGGAGACCGCGGGCCGCGTGACCGGAAGGCCGCGGGCGATCTCGCCGACGGGCTTGGGCCCCGAGCGCAGACGATCGAGCACCGCGCGCCGGGTCGGGTCATGCAACGCCTCGAAGACTCGCTCTGCGTTAGTCATGACTTACGGTTAGTATAGACTTACCGACGAGTCAAGCCGGTTTGAGGCGATCGATCTCCAGTCGCATGGCGAACAGCTGGGCAAACAGCTCGGCGGCCGCGTGAACCTCGAAGTTCGGGCGCCGCGGCTTGGTGTGCGCGAGGCGGAATTCGCCGATCGCCTCGCCGGCGCGCATCACCGGAACGCGCATGGTCGAGGCAAAGCCGCGGTCGGCCAGCTCGGCGGTCTGCTCGGCCGAAGCGGCGCGCAGCAGCGCGATCGGCACCGCCGAATCGTCGTCGTCGCGCGGAAAGACCGGCACTCCGGCCAAAGCGGCGTCCGATACCAGGGCCGGAAAATCGTCGCCGAGCGTCGCATTGGCGCCGGCGCGGAAGGGGACGCCGGTCCGGTCGCTGGTCGCCTTCAACTCTCCAACGAGCAGAGTCACCCGGTCGAAGGCGGTCAGGGCGCGCATGCGCCGCGCCGCGGCGGCGAGCAGCTTCGACCCGCTCTCGCCGGCCAATCCGTCCGCCAGCCCGCCGACCGCGCTCAGCGCCTCGCCGATTCCCTCGACCGGGCTTGGCACCGCCTCGACGATGACCCGCTCGTCGCGTTGCTGGAAGGCGATGTCGTACAGCTGCGCATGATCGGTCAGGCGCACGCGATAGGCGCGCGCGATTCCGGTCGTCGCGCTGAGCCGCGAGAACAGGTTGCGCAGGTCGTGCAGCGCCTGGGCCTGGACGAACCGGCCGAGCGGCTCGTCGATCAGCGTGACGTGCGACTCGCCGAGCAGATGGTGGACGTTCTCCGACGCGCGCTCGACGATCCAGTCGAGCGACAGCTCGAGCAGATAGCCGCACGACTGGATGCCCCCGTCCACGCTTCGTCTCAGCCGAACACGCGCGCGAAGATCGTGTCGACGTGCTGCAGATGATAGTCGAGGTCGAACAGTGCATCGAGCTGCGCGGGCGGCAGGCGTTGCGCCACGTCGCGATCGGCCTTGAGCAGGTCGAGCAGCGACAGCGCGCCGTCGGCTTCCCACACCTTCATCGCGTTGCGCTGGACCAGCGCATACGCCTCCTCTCGGCTAACGCCGGCCTGGGTCAGCGCCAGCATCACCCGCTGCGAATGGACGAGGCCGCCCATGCGGTCGAGGTTCTTCAGCATCCGGCCGGGGTAGACCACGAGCTTGTCGATCAGGCCGGTGAGGCGCCCGAGCGCGAAGTCGAGGGTGATCGTCGCGTCCGGCCCGATGAAGCGCTCGACCGACGAGTGGGAAATGTCGCGCTCATGCCATAGCGCGACATTCTCGAGCGCGGGCGTGACGTAGCCCCGGACCATCCGCGCGAGGCCGGTCAAATTCTCGCTCAGCACCGGGTTGCGCTTGTGCGGCATGGCCGAGCTGCCCTTCTGCCCGGGCGAAAAATATTCCTCGGCCTCGAGCACTTCGGTGCGCTGCAGGTGCCGGACCTCGGTCGCCAGCCGCTCGATCGACGAGGCGATGACGCCGAGCGTCGCGAAGAACAGGGCGTGGCGATCGCGCGGGATGACCTGGGTCGAGACCGGCTCGACGGCGAGGCCGAGTTCGGCCGCGACATGGGCCTCCACCTCCGGCGGGACATTGGCGAAGGTGCCGACTGCGCCGGAGATGGCGCAGGTCGCGACATCGGCGCGCGCCGCGCGCAGCCGCTCGCGATTGCGCGCGAACTCGGCATGAGCCTGGGCAAGCTTGAGGCCGAAGGTCGTCGGTTCGGCGTGGATGCCGTGGCTGCGGCCGATGGTCGGCGTCAGCTTGTGCTCGAACGCGCGCCGCTTCAGCACCTCGAGCAAGGCGTCGAGGTCGGCGAGCAGCAGGTCGGCCGACTGCTTGAGCTGGACCGCGAGGGCGGTGTCGAGCACGTCGGAGCTGGTCATGCCCTGGTGCAGCCAGCGCCGCTCGGGCCCGAGCTTCTCGCCGGCCCAGGTGAGGAAGGCGATCACGTCATGCTTGGTGACCGCCTCGATCGCGTCGATCGCCGCGATGTCGATCTCGCCGAGCGCGTTCGCGTCATAAGCGGCGCGGATCGTCGCCGCGTCCTCGGCCGGGATCATCCCGATCCGGCCCATCGCCTCGGCCGCGAACACCTCGATCTGCCACCAGATGCGGTAGCGATTCTCGGCCGACCAGATGGCCGTCATTTCGGGGCGGGCGTAGCGAGGGACCATGGCAGGCGCGGCTAGCAGAGCCGTTTGAATGCTTCAAATCGGGCGCTACGGTTGCAGGCGAATGGCGGACGATCCGGATGCTGGGCTGGTCAGGGCCGCGATCGCCGGCGATCGCGACGCATTCGAGGCGCTGCTGCGGGCCCACTACGACCGGGTCCACGGCCTCGCCTGGCAGCTGACCGGGTCGCGCGCCGATGCCGAGGACGTCGCCCAGGACGTCTGCTGCGCGCTGGTCGAGAAGCTCGCCAGCTTCCGTGGGCAGGCGAAATTCTCGACCTGGCTGTGCGGGATCACGGTCAATGCCTGCCGCGACCAGCGGCGGCGACGGCGGTCGTTCAAGGGCCTGACGGAACGACTTACGGTGCTCGCCGGCCTCGCCGCTCCGACCGATGGCCGCGACCTTTATGACGCGATCTGGATCAAGAGCGCGATCGCGCGGCTGAAGCCGGCCTATCGCGAGACCGCGGTGCTGGTCGCCGGCCAGCAATTGACCCATGCCGAGGCGGCCGAAATCCTCGGCGTCGCCGAGGCGACCGTGTCGTGGCGGATGAGCGAGGTCCGCCGGATGCTGTCCGCGACCGGTTCCGACTAGCCGCAAAAAATCTTCATCCGCCTCCCAAGGATTTCCCGGCCCGGCGCGTCTCAAGGGACATGCGGGCGAATTGGCCCGCGGCCTCAAAGGGAGGGTTCGATGTGCATTTTCTGTCGTTCGGTGGGCTCCGTCCTTGCCGTGCTCTGCCTGGTTTCCTGCGCCAAATCCGACGTGCGCGAGGAAGTGACCTCGCCACCCCCCGCCGTGGCGAAGGTGGCAGAGTCCGATATCGCCGTCACGGGGTCCCGAGTCGCCGGAGCGGTCGACGCAATGAATTACGAATCGCTGCCCGCGCCGCCCCCGCCGCCGGCACCCGGCATGTATCCGCAATGGTCGCCGCCCTATCACGACGTCGGCCGCGACAAGTTCACCACGATCGTCCAGAACGCGTTCAAGGTGGTTCGCGAAGAGCCGGTGTCGACCTTCTCGATCGACGTCGACACCGCGTCTTACTCGTGGGTTCGGGCGTCGCTGAGCCAGAACGTCCTGCCCCAGCCGGATTCGGTCCGGACCGAGGAAATGGTGAATTATTTCCCTTACGATTATGCCGCCCCGACGGGCGCCCAGCAGCCGTTCACGACCAGCGTCGCGACCATGCCGTCCCCGTGGTCGGCGGGCCGCAAGCTGGTCCGCATCGGGATCAAGGGCTATTCGATCCACCGCGCGACCCGGCCGCGTGCCAACCTCGTCTTCCTGATCGACACGTCGGGCTCGATGCAGGAGCCGAACAAGCTGCCGCTCGTCCAGCGGTCGCTCGACATGCTGCTCGACGAGCTCGATCCGCGCGACACGGTCGCGATCGTCACCTACGCCGGTTATGCGGGAACCGCGCTCGAGCCGACGCCGGCAAGCCAGAAGTCCAAGATCCGCAGCGTCATCGACGGGCTCGGTGCCGGTGGCAGCACCGCCGGTGCGGAAGGAATCCGCCAGGCCTATGCGCTGGCCGAGGCCAATCTCGACCCGAACGGGGTCAACCGCGTGATCCTGGCGACCGACGGCGACTTCAATGTCGGGATCACCAACCAGGACGAGCTCAAAGGCTATATCGAGCGCGAGCGCAGTAAGGGCGTGTTCCTGTCGGTGCTCGGCTTCGGCATGGGCAATTACAACGATGCGCTGATGCAGGCGCTCGCCCAGAACGGCAACGGCGCGGCGGCCTATATCGACACTTTGTCCGAGGCCCGGAAGACCCTGGTCGAGGAAGCGAGCTCGACCCTGTTCCCGATCGCCAAGGACGTGAAGATCCAGGTCGAGTTCAACCCGGCGACGGTCTCCGAATACCGGCTGATCGGCTACGAGACGCGGATGCTCAACCGCGACGACTTCGACAACGACAAGGTCGACGCCGGGGACGTCGGCTCCGGCCAGACGGTGACCGCGCTGTACGAGCTGGTGCCGGCGGGTGGGCCGCGGACCATCGCCGACCTCCGCTATGCGCGGCCGATCGCCGCCGGCCCGGCCCGCAACGGCGAGCTCGGGTTCGTCAGGATCCGTTACAAACTGCCCAAGTCGGACGTCAGCCGGCTGATCTCGACCCCGATCGATCGCCGCTCCGAGTTCGCCAGCTTCGCCGCGGCGCCCCAGGACGCGCGCTTCGCGGTCGGCGTGGCGGCGTTCGCCGAGCTGCTGCGCGGGGGCAAGTATAACGGGTCGCTGAACTACGACGACGTGCTGCGCATCGTCAGCGCCGCGCGCGGCCGCGACGAGTTCGGCTACCGCTCGGAGTTCGTCCAGCTCGTCCGGACGGCGAAGAGCGCCCGCAACCTCGCCGCGCTCGAGCGGTAGGACACTCGCCAGGGGCCGCTGCGTTGGCGGCGGCCCCAATCCACAGGTTCGACCGGCGGGCGATTGCCGCTATGAGGATTTCCGATGCCGCCCGGTGACTCTCCGTTGTTGCCCGAGCCGCCGCCGCCGCGGCCGGCGGGTCGCGACGCGGCGATCGCGGCGGCGTTGCGCCGCTTCGACGGCGAGCCGGCCGCCGCCCCGGAGCCGCGGGCGTCGCGGGCAAATTCGTGGACGCGGCACCCGCAGCTCGGCCTGGCGCTGGCCGCATCGCTGGTCGTGATCATCGGCTTCCCCGCCGCCTTCATCGCGCTTCGCGATCAGGGCTCGAGCCCAGCCGGCATGTCGGCGCCGGCGTCGCCGCCGGCAATGCAGCGATCCGTCCCGCCAGGGGCCGCTTACGAGGCCGAGAATGCCGTAGTTCCGGAGACGCCGCCGGAGCCCAGGCCGATCGACCAATTGGCCAAGGTCCAGTCGGTGGCGCCGGCGGTCCAGGCGGATGAGAAAGGCGCCGCAGCCGCCGCAGAGAATGTCACGAACGATCTGCCGGCAGCTCCGACCCCGCCAATGGCCGCAGCCGCGCCCCCGCCTCCACCGCCGCCGCCGCCGCCCGCGCCTCCGGTGCTCGCGCAAAAGAGCGCGGAAGGCGCCTCCACCAGCGGCCTGGTCGTGACCGGCTCGCGCATTCCCGCGCCCAATTCCTCGACCGCCAGCGACCTCGCCAACCGCGAGCAGCGCGCCGCGCGCGCGGAGCGAGATGAGGAAGCGACCGCCCCCGACTGGGTGCTCAAGGATCGCGACTACGCCACCTTCCTGACCAATCTGCAGCGAGCCGTTCGGACCAACGATCGCGGCGCGGTCGCCAAACTCGTGCATTACCCGCTGCGCGTGAATTCGGACGGAAAGAGCCGGTTCTACCGAGACTCGGCCGCGGTTCGCGCCGACTATGAGCGGATTTTCACCCCGCAAGTCCGGCGAGCCATTCTCGACCAGCGCTTCGAGCGCCTGTTCGGCAGCTCACGAGGCCTGATGATCGGCCATGGGCAAGTGTGGTTCGATCGCCTCTGCTCGAACAGCAGCTGCTCCCCGCCCGGACCGGTCCGAATCATGGCCGTGAATCCCTAGATCAGCCCCAGCGCGCGCATGCTGGCGCGGCCGCTGGCGCCGACGATCACATGGTCGTGCACGGTGACCTTCATATGGCGCCCCGCCTCGACCAGGTCGCGGGTCAGGCGGATGTCCTGCTGGCTCGGGCTGGGGTCGCCGCTCGGATGGTTGTGGACGATGATCAGCGCGGTCGCGCCGAGCGCGATGGCGCGGGCAATCACTTCGCGGACGTGGACCGAGGCTTCGTCGACCGAACCCTGCCATAAGGACTCGTTGGCGATCAGCAGGTTCTTGGCGTTGAGGAACAGGATGCGCACTTCCTCGACCCGCTTATGGGCCATGGCGGCGTGGAGATAGTCGCCCAGGGCGTCCCAGCTCGACAGCACCGGGCGGCCCTCGACCCGCGCCTCGAGCAGCCGCAGCGCGGTCGCTTCGGCGATCTTCAGCGCGCCGATGGTCGCGTCGGTCAGGCCCTCGCGGCGCAGCAAGTCGGCGTTTGCGGACAGCAGCGGTCCGATGCCGCCGAACTCGGCGATCAGCTTCTTCGCCAGCGGCTTGGTGTCGACCCGCGGAATGGTCAGCGCGAGCAGATATTCAATCAGCTCGTAATCGTGGAAGCCGTCCGGTCCGCGGTCGAGCAGCCGCTTGCGCAGCCGCACTCGGTGACCGGCCGAATCGTGCTTGTCCGTGTTGTCGCTATGCCCGTCCAACGACGCCTCTCGCGCGATCTTGTCCGAGCCGGGCGACTTAATCACAGATGGCAGGCGCGGGGAAGCGGTCATGCCGCATCTGGAACGGTGCCGCGCGGAAGGGGTTAGTAAAGCCCAATGGACAAGCCGCGGAGAGACGAGGGGCTCGACGTGCCGGACGACGCGCAGCTGATCGTGCGGCGGCGACGCTGGCCGCGCATCGCCAAGCTCGTCGCTGCGATCGGCATCGCACTGCTGGTCCTCGCAATCGGCATCCTGTGGATCGAGCGGCGGCCGATCGCCACCCACTATCTTCGGAATGAGTTCGCGCTGCGCGACGTCGAGGCCAGCTACCACCTCGACCGGGTCGGCCTGCGGACCCAGGAAGTCAGCAATCTCGTCATCGGCGACCCGAAGCAGCCGGACCTGATTGCCCGCCATGCGATCATCCAGATGCGCCTCAAGTTCGACGGCAGCTTCGAGGTCTATCGCGTCGTCGCCCGCGGAGTCCGGCTGCGCGGTCGGCTGGTCAACGGCAAGGTCAGCTGGGGCGAGATCGACAAATTGCTTCCGCCGCCGTCCGGCAAGCCGTTCCAGTTGCCCGACTTCGCGCTCGACATCGCCGACAGCAGCATCGCCCTGGCGACGCCGTTCGGGCCGGTCGGGGTCGCGCTCGAGGGCAACGGCAAACTCTCCGGCGGGTTCAAGGGCCAGGCCGCGCTGGTCAGCCCGCGCCTCGTCCCGGGACGCTGCGCCGCGCTCAACCTCAAGGCCAATGTCGCGCTTGCGGTCGTGGCGCGCCGGCCGGCGATCGAGGGCCCCGTGATGCTCGACCGATTCGCCTGTCCGGCGAGCAGGTTCGACATCGCCGCGCCGCGCTTCGACGCCAAGGCCAGCTTCAACGAATCCTTCACCAGCGTCGACGGGAGCGGCCGGATGGCGATCCAGACGCTGACCGCCGGCGCCAACGGCCTCGCGAACTTCGCCGGCGAGCTGACTTACAAGGGCCCGCTGGGCGACGTCCGCGGCCGCGTTCGGCTGGCCGCTCAGCGGTCGCGCATGGCCACAATCTTTGCCGACCGGACGCGGCTCGACGCAGGCTACCGGCTCGGCATTCGCGGCGGCACGCTGGCGCTTGCCGGGGACTTCGCGGCGGACAGTGCGGCGATCGACCCGGCCATGCTCGCCGGAGTGACCCAACCGCTGGCGGCCGCCGCCAAGACCCCGATCGGCCCGATTGCCGGCGCGATCGGCGGAGCGATCAGCCGCACCGCGCGCGAATTCAACGCCGCCGGGCACATCCGCGTCGTCAACGTCCCGGGCGGCGGAGCGGCGCGGATCGACAGTGCCGACATCATCGGCCCCAACGGCGCCCGCGCCCGCATCGAGGGCGGGAGCGGCGTCACTTACTACTGGCCGGCGAACGGGCTCCGGATCGACAGCAGCATTCACATGGGCGGCGGCGGCCTGCCGCGCGGCCGGGTCACGCTTCGTCAGGCGCGCTTCGGCGGCCCGATGAGCGGAGTCGCCGAGATCGAACCTTACACGGCGGGCGGCTCTCGCCTCGCGCTCGCTCCGATCCGCTTCGCCGCGGCGCCCGACGGCTCGACCGAGCTGCACAGCCTGGCCCAGCTCGACGGCCCGTTCCCCGACGGCCGGGTCCAGGCGCTGCGCATCCCGATCGATGGACGGATCGGGCGCGGCGGCAGCTTCGCGTTCGGCACGTCGTGCGCGGTGGTCGGCTTCAATTACCTGCAGACCGGCGCGTTGCAGCTCGGCCGGACGCAGCTGCCGATCTGCCCGGTCGGGCCGGCGATCGTGTCGAAACAGCCGGGCGGCCCGCTCCTCGCCAGCGCGCGGTTCCGCGGACCGGTGCTCGACGGCCGGCTCGGCAAGTCGCCGCTGCATCTCGCCGCGGCCGGCGGGCAGATCGTCGGCAAGCAATTCGGGATGGACCGGCTGGCGCTGCGCCTCGGCCGGCCGGCCTCCCCGATCGTATTCGACGCGACGCGACTCACCGGCTCGTTCGCCGGCGCCGGAGTCAGCGGCGCCTTCTCGGGCGCCCGGTCGACCATCGGCAACGTTCCGCTGCTGCTCAGCGACGCCTCGGGCAAGTGGCTCGTGCATCGCGGCGACCTCAGCGTGACCAGCGCCCTGACGGTTACCGACCGAGACCCCAATCCGCGCTTCTATCCGCTCAAGGGCGACGACGTCCGCTTCACGCTTGGCGGCGACTATGTCCGGGCGAACGGGATGCTGCGGCATGAAGGCACGCGGGTGACGGACGTCGCCATCGAGCATCGCCTGTCGACCGGCGCGGGCCATGCGACGCTCGACGTCCCATCGCTGACCTTCGGGCCGTCCTTCAAGCCCGAGGATCTCAGCCGCCTCACCGACGGCGTGATCGCCTATGTCAACGGCACCATCCGCGGCCAGGGGCGGATCGACTGGAACGCCGAAGGCAAGGTCACCTCGACCGGCGATTTCACGACTGCCAACCTCGACCTCGCCGCGCCGTTCGGGCCGGTCGAAGGCCTTGCCGGAACGATCCACTTCGACGACCTGCTCGGCTTGACGACCCCGCCCGGGCAGGTCGTGACGGCGCGGTCGATCAATCCCGGCATCCTGGTCGAGAACGGAGTCATCCACTACCAGCTGCTGCCCGGCCAGCTGGTCAAGATCGAGCGCGGCGAATGGCCGTTCATGGGCGGCCGTCTGATCCTCCAGGAGACCGTGCTCAACTTCGCCCGGCCGACCGCCAAGCGGCTGACCTTCGAGGTCCAGGGACTCGATGCCAAGACCTTCGTCGACAGCCTCGGCTTCAAGGAGCTGACCGCGACCGGCAAGTTCGACGGCGTGCTGCCGATGATCTTCGACGAGAACGGCGGCCGGATCGTCGGCGGGCGGCTCGATTCGCGCGATCCCGGAGGGACCCTGTCCTATGTCGGCGTGATCAACCGCTCAAACCTCGGCATGCTCGGCAACCTCGCCTTCGATGCGCTGAAAGAGCTGCGCTATCGCTCGATGATCATCCGCCTCGACGGCGACCTCGCCGGCGAGTTCGCGACGCGGCTGACGATCGAGCAGCTCGGCCTTGCCGGCGGCGGCGGCGCGTCGCGGATCATTCAGGGCGCCTTCGCCAAGGTCCCGTTCCGGTTCAACATCAACATCAAGGGGCCGTTCCGCTCGCTCATCCAGACCGCCAAGTCCTACCGCGACCCGCGCGCGCAGATCGGCACGGTGCTTCCGCAACCGCTCGAGGATGTCCCCGGCATCGTCACCGAGGTCCGCCGCCGCGACGAGGACCAGCAGCAATCGCAAACCCCGGTCCAGGAGACCGTCACTCCAACCCCCGCCAACGAGAGATGACCATGACCCACAAGATCATTCCTGCCGTGGCGGTCGCGCTCGCCGCGCTGCCGCTGTCGAGCTGCATCTCGGTCAAGACTCCGGAAAGACCGATCGAGATCAACCTCAACGTGACCATCAAGCAGGAGGTGCTGGTGCGGCTGCAGCGCGACGTCGAGCAGCTGATCAACCAGAACCCCCAGGCCTTCCCGCAGCAGCAGCAACCGCAGCCCCCGAAATGAGGACACTCGCGGTCCTCGCGGCGGCGGCGCTGGCCGGCCCGGCGCTCGCGCAAACCCCCGCGGTCGATGCCGCGCGCTCCGCCGGAGCGGTCGGCGAGCGCTACGACGGCTACCTCGGCATTGCCGCACCGGTCTCGGCCGCCGTGCGCAGCCAGGTCGCGTCGATCAACATCCGCCGCCGCTCGCTCTACAGCAGCCTTGCGGTGCGCAAGGGCGCCAGCCCGCAGGACGTCGGCGTCACCGCCGGCTGCCAGCTCCTCGCCCGGCTCGGGGTCGGGCAATCCTACCTGCTCGCCGACGGCGTCTGGCGGCGCCGGGCGGCCGGGCAGGGCTCGGTCGCGCCCGACTATTGTCGCTGAGCCGGTCGGGCGGCGCGCTCGGTTGACTTGTCGCACCCCCCTTCATAAAGGGGCGGCGCCTTGGCGGGGTCGCTTTCCGCCATGTTCCTCGTCCCGAGCTGGCCCTGAATTGCGTAAGGGGCGACGCACAGGGGAGAGACATGGCTGAAGACGAGGCCGACGAGGTTCCGAAGCTTCCACCAGACGCACGGCTCGAATCGCTCGAGAAGCGGCTCGAGCGTTTGCAGCAGGCGGAAGCGGCGAAGCCGGCGCAGGTGCACGGCGATCCGAATTACCGGATCGGCCAGCTCGTCCTGAGCCATCTGGTGGGCGCGCCCATCGGCGGTTTCGTAGTGGGCTTCGTCCTCGACAAGTTTTTCGGGACGAAACCCTGGTTGACGCTGGTGATGCTGTTCCTCGGCTTCGGGGTCGGCGTCATGAACGTCATCCGGATTTCGCAGACGCCGCCGGGACAGCCTCCCGGCACGGACAGGTAAGAGGGACGCGTGGCCGGTAAGATCGACCCGATGCATCAGTTCACGATCGAACCGATCGTGGGCTCTTTCCAGGGCGGCAATCCGTTCGTCTTCACCAACAGCGCGCTGTGGCTGCTGGTCGTCGTCGGCACGATCTACGTGTTCATGCTCGGCGGAATGAAGCGCGCGCTGATTCCCGGGCGCTGGCAGGTCGCGGTCGAGGGCCTGACCGGCTTCGTCGACAACATGGTCGTCGGCAGTATCGGACCCCAAGGCCGCAAGTACCTTCCGTGGGTCTTTTCAGCGTTCATCTTCATCCTGTTCGCCAACCTCATCGGCTCGCTGCCGTTTGGCGTGATCCCAGGCGCACATCCGTTCACCGTCACCAGCCAGTTCACCATCACCGGCGTGATGTCGCTGATCAGCTTCGCGATCGTGCTCGGCGTCGGGTTCTGGAAGCACGGCCTGCATTTTCTGTCGCTGTTCGTGCCGAAGGACGCGCCGTTCATCTTCAAGCTGCTCATCGCGCCGATCGAATTCATCAGCTTCCTGGTCCGGCCGTTCAGTCTCGGCCTCCGGCCGTTCATTGCGATGTTCGCGGGTCACGTCCTGCTCGATGTGTTCGGCAACTTCATCGTCCAGGCGCTGAACGCACACAGCGCCGCGGGTTTCGGCATTTCGGTTCTGTGCTTCGCGTTCGTCGTCTTCGTCAGTGCGCTCGAACTGCTGGTCGGAGCGATCCAGGCCTACGTCTTCGCGCTGCTCACCTCGCTCTACATCAACGACGCAGTCAACCTTCACTAATCACTCGGTTTTCATCCAAGGAGTTCAATCATGGATCTCGCTTCTGCCAAGCTTATCGGTGCCGGTCTTGCGGCGATCGGTGTCGGCGCCGCCGCCGCCGGCGTCGGCAACGTGTTCGGCTCGTTCCTCGAAAGCGCGCTGCGCAACCCGGCCGCGGCCGACGGCCAGCAGGGCCGCCTCTACATCGGCTTCGCCGCTGCCGAGCTTCTCGGCCTGATGGCGTTCGCCATCGCGATGCTGATCCTGTTCGCTTCGTAAGGCCAGATCAAGCACCGGCCGGAGCACGGAATGCCTCAACTCTCGCAGCTGACCGAAGTCGCCTTGTCGCAGTTCCTGTGGCTGGCGATCGGGCTCGGCTTCATCTTCTTCGTCATCGGGCGCGGCATGGTCCCCAAGATCCAGGCGACCGTCGACGCCCGCGAGCAGAAGATCGGCGCCGATCTCGAGGCCGCGCAGCAGGCGCGGTCCGCGGCCGAGGAGACCGAAGCGGCGTGGCGCGCCCGGATGGACGCCGCGCGGGCCGAGGCGGCGCGGATCGCCCAGGAGGCGAAGCAGGAAAGCGCGCGCAAGACCGAGGCCAAGGTCAAGGCCGCGGCCGATAGGATCAACCTCAAGGTCGAAGCGGCCGAAACGAGGATCCGTGACGCCGTCGTGGCGGCGCGGGCGGAGATCGAGGCCGTCGCCGCCGAGGTGACGACCGAGCTGGTCGACCGCCTGACCGGAATCACCGTCGACAAAAAGGATGCCGCCGCGGCGGTGAAGGCAGAGCTCCATGTCTGAGGCGCCGACCACCGCGACCGTCGGCCATGAGGCGGCGCCGGAGCATGAGCCGACCTTTCTCGGGTTCGACCCGGGCGGCTGGGTCGCGATCGCGATGCTGGTCGTGTTCGCGATCTTCATCTGGAAGCGCGTGCCGAGCGCGATCGGCAAGGCCCTCGACGACAGGATCGCGCTGATCCGCAACCAGCTCGCCGAGGCCGAGTCGCTGCGCAAGGAGGCCGAGGCGCTGAAGGCCGAATATGCCAAGAAGGCAAAGTCGGCCGACAAGGATCGCGCCGCCCTGCTCGAGCGCGCCAGGCACGAGGCGGAGGAAATCGTCGCCAAGGCCAAGTCGGACGCGGAAGCCCTGGTCGAGCGCCGCACCCGCATGGCCGAGGACAAGATCGCGGCCGAGGAGCGGGCGGCGATCGAGCAGTTGCGCGCCGCCGC
>Ga0207674_10005412_pt1 | contig 15178 bp, 9 predicted proteins | sample KBSCornC72_FD_184303 | JGI IMG/M metagenome (GOLD analysis project Ga0207674, IMG submission 184303) | Corn rhizosphere microbial communities from Kellogg Biological Station, Michigan, USA - KBS Corn C7-2 (SPAdes) (version 2) | ecosystem: Host-associated > Plants > Roots > Rhizosphere > Soil ... | reverse complement strand
CCCGCATCATGTAGTCATCCATGTCATGACCGAAAATGACGAGCCGTTTCATCAATCCGTTCGCGCGCGCCATCTGCGGGGCGCCGTTGCTCGGAGCCGCAGCGAGCGAGGGCGCAATCACGAGCACGCGGCATCCGCGCAGCGCGCTGCCCGCCATGAGAGACGCGTACTGGTAGCTCTGCCAGAGAGAGTCGGGAACCTTCATCACTGAACCGGGCGGCATGAGGCTGTACAGGACGGCCTTGGCCACGTTCAGCGGCTTGGGCGTGAATCCGGTCTCGTTGTGCAATTCGAGCGCGCGCCCCGAGTCATAGTCACGGCGTGACGCAACCTCGGCCGCGACGGTCGCATCATAAGAAGGCGGCTTCGGCTTCGCGCGCAGCGGAAACGGAATTTCGTCGTCGCTGAATCCCTGCGTCTTCAGCAGGGAACGAGCGGCATCCTTGGTGGCCAGCGCCGCGGGTCCCTGCACGATCAGGGCGCGGTCTTCCCAGTTCCACCCGGTGTAGTGCTCGCCGATTCCCATGCCCGTGAAAATCACTTCGCCACGGTAAGGACCATCTTCGGTCACGTCGTAAAAGATGATCTTGCGATGGTCTCGCATCTGGTTGTCGGAGACGGGCAGCTTTCCGATCACTTTCGTGCTGTGGAACGACGGGTCGACCGGATTGGTCACGCTGACCTGGACACGAATCCGGTTGTGCAGCCATTTCTCCCCGAACTGGCTCGCTTCGATTTGCAGCGTGAATGACCCCTTTACCGCCTTTTGGAGTTCGTCCTGCAGGCGCGCCAGCTCAACTTCCCACGGTTCATACTTGCCCGAGAGCTTGACGCGATGACTCAGCGGGTCCTCGAGCACTCTCAACCACATGCGCGACTTGTATTTTTCGAAATAGTGCTGGTCGATGAAGATGAAATAACTCGGCAGTTTCCCCGTCCCGTCGTAGCCGCGTACCCGTTCGGTGAGCGCAAGCAGGAAGCTCCGGACGAGCTCGTAGCCGATCGCATCGGGTTTCCCGCTATGATTGACGCCGCTCACGTCGTGAATCCAGATGACCAGATAGTCGTCAGCCGCCAGCACCGCGCGACCCATTTCGCGCTGAAACTCTTCGTTGATGACGTAATTGATGCGATTGCCGGCCGTGAAGCGCTGCTCGGTCGCGCGTTCGATGACAGCGTCGAGCTCGTCCTGCGTGTCGCACTCACCCGGGGTGAGACCGTACTGCAGCGGGAGCCACACGTAGCGGCTGTCGCCCCAGCGTTTGCGCAGGTCCGCACGGTTTTGTTCCATCAGGTCGCACAGGTTCTGAAAGACGGCCAGCACCTGCGGACCGTTGGCCAGATCCATCCCTGACAGCGACAGCCAGCGGGCGAAGTCCGTCTGTGCGACGGCGATCAGCCCGGACAGCGTATCCGGCTTCTTCATCTGGCCCAGGAGCGCGTTGTATGGAAAGAGCACGTCGTCGAGAAGAATGCGACGCGCGTTCTCGCCGATGTGTCGTCCGCGCTCCGTCCCTTCGCCGACGCCGATATCCGTGCCGCTCTCGGCGATCGAAAACGCGCGGACGAGCGTTTCATGATAGACGCGAATCTCCTCGTTGGCGGTGTGACCATTGGGAAAGAGCGCGTCCACCGCGACCATGTGTGCCCGGAGCGACGCAATATGCGGCGCCATCGCCGCACGCGCGTTGCCGCCCGGGTATTCCACGAAAGGTTGCGTCACGCGTGCGATCCAGCGCGCACGCACACGCAGCGTGTCGAGCGTGGCCGACAGTCCGTGATTCATCGCTCGAGCGCCGGCCGTGCCGACTCGTTCCGGTTCCCGATCGTCCATCTCCACATGGTCCCGTTGCGGGCGCGTCCGGCCCATGTCGCGGTCGCCGAACGGGAACGTCACTCCGACAGTGAATGTCTGCGCCCGAGTAGGAAGCCAGCGCAACGTCATCGCAGAGCCGGCGCCCACGATTCCGCCGCGCCGCATCGGCAGGTCGAGCTTGAGGATGAAGTCGGTTTCATGGCTCTCGAAGTTCTTGTCGACACCGAGGCCGAGGAGGAGGGCGGGAATGGTGAAATAGGCGCGGGCTCCACCGTCGAAGTCACGCGCACGTCCGCCCACATAGAGCTCGAGACCGAGCCCGGCCAGGCCCACCACCGGATTGCCGATGATCTGCTGGGCGCCGATGTTGACGAGCCCGCCGTTGTCGGGGTTTTCTGCCGGACGGTAGACGAGGTATTCGAGCCCGCCGGTCTGCCGCACCCGGAGCGGCATTCCCATCGTACGCGTGAATCCCCCGCGGTCGGGCGGTTGGCTGGTGGGATCGGTCGCGTGCGCAGCCGACGCTGCGAAACACGCGAACGCGAGCACTCCGGGCAGGAGGCGTGCCATCAGCGCGGGACGAGTCACGCGGTCTTGACCTTCATCCGCAGCCACGGGCTTTCTGGGAAATGGGAACTGCGATTCGGGGGCGAGTCGATGTGAGGCAGAATGAGGATTTCCCCCGGGCACCAGGATCGAAAGGGTACCACGAGCGTGACCATCGTCAAGTGGCCCGTTGTTCAGAAGCGATTCACACGGTATCCAACGAAAAAGGGTGGGCCAGCGAGAGCGGGCCCACCCTTTCGTTTGATAGCGATGTAACCAAGGCGCTACTTGAGAAGCACCATTTTTCTCGACGCAGTGTTGCGCGATCCTTCGAAGCGGTAGAAGTACACACCGCTTCCCACTGCTTTCCCACTCGCGTCGCTTCCGTTCCATTGCACGCGATAGGTGCCGGCATCGCGCACACCCTCGTTGAGGCGCGTCACGAGCGCTCCGGTCGCGTCGTAGATGCCGATGACGACCGGGGAACGTTCGGCAATCGAGTACTCGATTGTCGTCGCGGGGTTGAACGGGTTGGGGTGATTCTGACCGAGCGAGGCCGCGAGGTCCGGTGTCGTCGCCGTCGCGATGGGTGAATGGAACTCATCGCCGGAGCGCGCGCGAACGACCAACTCGTAGTGGTACGTTGTCCCGGGCGCAACCTTGCCGTCGAAATAGGAACCAATCGCATCGACAAACTGGCCGCCTGCGATTTCTCTCGGCTGCGACGTAACGCCGTCGCGACGATAGAGCGAGAAGCTCGAGAGATCCTCGTCGTGCGACATGCTCCAACGGATGTCGATCCCGGCATCGCGCGCAGTCGCCGTGAAGGTGGATATCAGAACGGGGACCGCTTCGTCGTCGGAGAACTTGGCGACAAAGACGTCGGCCGGGGGGGAAGTCGAAAGGGGTCCGCCACCAAAATTCACGGCACCATTGCTCGCGCCCGTGATCGCAATTCTTCCGCTGTGGGCGGCAACACTGTTGCCTCCCGCACCCGGACCGTACTGGGCGGCCCATTCCGCCGATCCCGAAGGCGAAAACCGCACCAGGTAAACGCCCGGGCCCGTCATAGGACCCGTGCCAAAATCGAGCGTCCCGGTCAACGTGCCGAAGAAGAGGCGGTCGCCGTCGCTATCGGTAGCCAGAGATCCGCTCCCCTGATTCGCCGCATCACCAAAGAGCTTGCTCCACTGGTGGAATCCGTTCGCGTCAAAATCGGCGAGAACGATATCGGTGCTGCCCGCACCCGCCAGCGGTCCTCCCCCGAAATCAATGGTAGCGTTGCATGGAGGGTCGTTTTTACCCGGGGGAACACAGAGGACGATTGCGGACAGGGAGACATCACCGGCGGGGTCACACGCAATCGACGGAGCATTGCACCTGACGTTGGCGGTTCCAAATTTCTTGCTCCAGAGGTGCGCGCCGCTCGGGTCGAATTCCGCGAGCGCGATGTCGTTCAAACCAACGGCTGACAGGGGGCCACCGCCAAAGTCGATGCTGCCAAGAAACTCACCCGCGACGGCGACATTGCCGGCGGGATCGGTCGCGACCGAGATGCCATTCTGGAATTGGTTATCCCCGGCGCGCTTGCTCCAGAGACAGTTCCCGGCCGGGTCCAGCTTGGCGAGAAACAGGTCTTGCCCCGAGGCCGACATCGGGCCGCAGCCAAAATCGATCACGCCACCAAAGTTCCCTGTGACGAGTACGTTGTCGGATGAGTCCACGGTAATGTCATTGGGATTCTGACCGCTCGCATCGCCATAGCACTTGCTCCACACGTGGTTGCCTGACGCATCGAGCTTAACGATGACGACGTCGGTCGTGTTGGCGGTAATGGGCCCGCCACCGAAGTTCACCGTTCCGTTGTGCTGCACGGTGATCAGAACATTGCCGCCGCTATCGAGCGCAACGCCGGTTGCCATCTGAGAGAGGGGATCACCCCCGAACCATTTGCTCCAGAGATGATTGCCCGCGGGATCAAACTTGGCAACGTAGGCGTCGAAATCCTTGCCTCCTGTTGTGGGACCCATCGGTCCGCCGCCAAAGTCGACCGTGCCTTCGAATTCACCGACAACGACTACATTGCCGGCGGCGTCAATCGCGATCGCCCGGCTGGACTGCGCGCTCGGCGCATCGCCAAACGCGCGACTCCAGACGTGAGCCGGAATGGCGAACCCGGTTGAAGGCAATAACAAGGAAACGACCGCTACCAGGGAAAGAAGAATTCTATCGCGTATGTGCATATGCACACCTCCACGAGGACGGGGGAACTGCGTGTTGGTGTCGTCGGTAGGATCGAGCAAACTGCAGCCAGGTTGTTTGCCGACGAGTACTGCCAGGTAAGACCGCGTTATCGTAACAGAAAACACCTGACACCACCCAAACAAAAGCCGGCCACGTTCGTGAGCCGGCTTCGTTTTCCCTGAGCACTACTTGAACACGGCGACGATTGCTCTACTTCTCCTGCCCGGGGCCCTTCACCTTGCCTTCGAGGCCGGCGATGCGCCGGACGATGCCGAGCTGGCCGACGTGATACGCCTGGTGATAGGACAGCGTGTTCAGCAATTCGCCGCGCGTGGTGCTGCCGCCGAAAGGATCCGGCATGCGTTCGGCCATGGATTCATCGGACAGGCGCGAGAGTCCAGCAAGGCAACTATCGCGGGAGGCCAGAAAGCGATCGCGCAGCATATTCCAGTCGATGGCACTCGAGGTATCCGTGATGGGTTGGAAGAACCGGGTGCGCTCGAGTTGTTTGTTGTCCCATGCGGGGGCTTCACCGACAAGCCGCATGATTCCGTTTTGTACAGCGGTCATGTGGCCCAGTATCCAGTTGGCGCAATTGCCGCCGGAATCGGGCGAGATCAATGATTGTTCGTGGGTGATTCCGTCGAGGTTGGCTGCTGCCGTCGCGTACATCATTCCAAACTGCTTGCTTAGTGCTTCCTGCAACTTCATTTGTTCTCCTCTCTACTTCGCGCTCTTGAAGGACACCGCGCGCTCGATCCTGCCGACGCGTGATTCATACCATTCGTAGAAGTGGTCGCGGCCTTTCTTCTGCACGATAAGGTGCTCGGCGTGGGTGCGCCAGTTCTTGATGGCCTCTTCGCTCTCCCAGTAGGACACGGTGATGCCGAAGCCTTCGGCGCTGCGGGCACTCTCGATTCCAAGGAATCCCGGCATCTTCGTCCCGAGCTCCATCATGCGTGCAGATGCAGCGCCGTAGTCGTCCTCGATGCCAGGCTTGCGGCGCGAGGTGAAGATCACACAATAGTAAGGCGGCTTGGGAGTCGTGGCACCCTCTGACATGATCTTTCCTTTCAGCGATGACCGCGCATTTTTTCACTGTCACCGGTGACAGTGAACAATCACCCACCAGGTGCAGTGGACTTAGCGCCCACGCTCGAGTGCGAGTAATACAGCGTTGGCACTCTTCATCACGAAAACGCCGCCCCCCGCATTCTCAAAGTCTTTCGCCAGGCGCTTGCGATACCAGGCTGCGCTGCGCACGTGGATGCTCTTGTCGGTCTTCCTCATGTCGAGCAGCCTGTCGTCGATGTCGTCGCTGGTGGGAACATCGAAATAGAGCGCACCGCGACAGACCGCCGCGATGGCGGCGAAGCTCTTCTCCACTTCGGCGGCACCCATGTACTGCATCACGTCCTGGCACACGACGAGATCGAACTTCTTGCGCGAGCGAAAATCGGCCACCGAGCTCTGGAACCAGCCATACTCTTCGCACAGGTAGGCGCTGGGGTCGATGCCCAGGTACTCGATGTCCGTGTCGATCTGGCCGAGCGCGCGTTGCCACAGGCCCGTCCCGCAGCCGGCGTCGAGCACGTTGTGCACCGGCACCTGCAGATGCGAGAGGTACGCGATTACGAAACACGCCCGCTTGAATACGTCATCCTCGGAGATGACGGCGGCATCTTCGTAGAATCGTTTGAAAAAGCCGCGGTCGAAATCGCGGCGAACGGGGTGCTTGTGTTTCATAAATGAAGAAGGCCGGCGTTTTCCGCCGGCCTCCCGTGAGAGTCTCTAGCTGGTGTGCTTCGGGAAGTCGGCGAGCATTCTGGTCACCACTTCGTTGAAGCGTTTCTTCTTGGTTTCGAAATTGGACTGCTTGTCGAGCTCGGCCTTGGCGCTGGAGCTCCAGATCTGTTTGCCGGTCTTGGCGTCGATGGCAAAGATGAACAGCGAGCCTTCCGACCAGGTGTCCTCGCTGCTCGCCTGCGCCCACTGCATGTCGAAGTCCTGGTACGCCGGATTCATCTTCACTTCATCGTAACGCTCTTCGACAAGCACATGGAGCATGATCAGCATGTCGGGATCGCTGTCGACGTGCGTGTAGCCGAGGTCGTTCATCAGCTTGACTGTATTTTCGCCCACCGACTTGCGGAACTCGGGCGAGTCGAGATCGGGAAGGCCGGTCGGCACGTACTCACCCTGGCGGCCGAAGCTCCAGTTCTTGTACGGCGTCCAATCCACGCCGGGCGTGGGATTGGGCTCGATGGTGAGGTTGGTGTTGAAGCCCTTCTGCGAACAACCGGCAAGAGCCGCGACAATGATTACGAGAGCCGCGACGCGAAACATGGTCTTCATGATAATGAATCCTCCCGAATAGTCGTTGTGGGAAGACAGTTATAGCACAGCGTCAGGAATCGCGCCAGTCCGGCGCCCGCTTCTCGATGAAGGCACGCGCGCCCTCATTGGCGTCGTGTGTTTTCATGAGCCTGTCGAGATAGAGCTTCTCGACGACCGGGATCTGCTCCGCGTAGCGATCGCGAATATCTCCCATTAGCGCCGCATTGGCGTGGCGCAAGGACGAGGCACTCTTGGGCAGAATGTATGTCACGATGAAGTCGTGCAGGCGCACGGCGAAGAGCGAGCGCGGCATCACCTGGTTGGCGATACCGAGCGAATGCGCTTCCACGCCGGTGATGACGCGACCGCTCAGCATCAAGTCGGCCGCCACGGTGCGTGAGATCTTCCCGGGTAACAGCACGGCCGCCACCGGTGGAAACACGCCGAGCGAAATCTCGGGAAGCCCCAGCTTGGCGGTCTTGTCGCACCACAACATCGAGCAGGCGAGCGCGAGCTCGAATCCCCCGCCCAGGCAGTAGCCCCTGACTTGCGCGAGTGTCGGAATATCGCACGCGAGCAGCTCACCGATCAGTTTATGAAAGAGCGGCAGCACCTCGGCGATTTTCTCGGGCAGGTGCTCGCCCACGTCGGCGCCGTACGAGAAGTGGTCCTTCTCGCCGGTGATCACGATCAGCTTGAGCTTTCTGTCTGTCGCGGCGCTCCGCATCGCTTCGCGGAATTCCTCGACGAGCCTCTGCGTGAGCAGGTTCCCGCGTGATCCGCCCAGGATGAGCTCGCGCACGCGGCCATCGTGACTGTCGGTGACGGTGACCGCCGGGTCGTCTGTTTCTGCCTTCAATCGTTCGCGCATCAGGTCACTCATTATAGTGGAGATGCCCCGCGGGGCAATCGAAACGAGGAAATTCCCCGGATTCAGGGGAAGCCTGATGCCGTGATACGCGCCGCGGCTCCCGGCTGCGGCGCGACGGACCATCATGCGACGTCATCAAAGGTCCAGGTTGGTGACGCGCGCCCACAACGGCCAGAGACCTTGATCGCGCTCACCCAACAGCTTGGCTGTCGCGCTGTGTCAACTTGCGCATTATCAACGATCGCGGCGGGAGGCACGCCGGTTGCCATGGTCTGTGCAGCCAAGGGTGTCTCTAAATCAGTCAGCTGTTTTTCCCTTTTGTCCGATCCAGATTTCGAAACGGCTCGTTGCACTCGAGCGTGACCTTCGTCCATCCAACGCAGGCACGATTGCGTCGATCCGTCCGAGACAGGAGCCGAAATGCGTGCCCCCTATTGTTTCTTCGGCTCAATCAACCCGCGGGCCCTCCTCCCCGTTTTACTCGTCGTCCTCCTCACCGCGTTCACGAACGCGTACGCCCAGTTGCCGATGCCCGGCCTGGGCGGTGGATTCGAGGTCGACGGCAACCTTTTCGCCAACAATCCTGGCGGTATCGTCGGTCTCGGTAACGACTGGTTGAACGGACCGGCCGGACCGGGCAGCGGCGTGCTCAACAAGAACGGCACGCCCAAAGACCCGGCGACGACAATCCACACCCTCGACGGTATCGGTGGCGCGGATGCCACCGTGTTCGATGGTAGCAACAAGGTGGATGCGAATCCCAACACGTACAAGTGGAAAGCGGGAAGCGCTCCGCAGAAAGACGACATTCAGAACGGCCTCGCGTACTTCTCGGAAGACGCCAGCGGCGACCACTGGATGCGCGTTGCGGGTGACCGCCAGTCCACCAGCGGTGACAGCTACATCGACTACGAGTTTCTCCAGAATACGCTGACCAAGAACGCCAACGGCACGTTTACATCGGCCGGCCCCAACGGCGGCCGTACCATCGGCGACATCGTGCTGACCGTGCACCTCACCCAGGGCGGTGCGCAGGCCCAGTTCTATGCGCAGCGCTGGCAGGCAGTGGGTTCCGGCTTCGACTACGTGACGATTCCCTTCCCGAGTGGAACCGCCTTCGTCGCCGCCAACATCGATTCAGTCATCAACTCGACATATCCCATTTTTGGAACCAAGACGTACGCCAAGAATCAGTTCGGTGAAGGGGCCATCAACCTCGACGCCGTGCTTCCCAATTTCGGCACGTGCTTCGGCATTGCCACGGTGTTCGTTCGTACCAAGTCTTCCACGTCGGAGAGTGCGGTGCTCAAGGACTTCTGCGAGCCGGTTCAGGTGAACATGTGCCTCGACGATACGCCTCCGGTCCTTACACCGCCCACCGACGTGACGCTCAAGTGCAACCAGTCCACCTCTCCCGGCGACATCGGCGCGGGCACGGCGACCGATGATTGCGATACCGACGTGGACGTCACCTACGTCGACAACATCGTCCCCGGTGGCTGCGCGCAGAACTACACCATCCAGCGCACCTGGACGGCGGTCGACCACTGCGGCAACTCGGCGACCGCGATGCAGACCATCCATATCGTCGACAACACCGGTCCGGTCATTGTGTCGTCCCCGGGGGCGGTCACGATTCAATGCGACGGTGACATTCCCAATCCCAATCCAACTTCGGTCACCACGAGCGGCGAGTGCGGCAAAGTGACCGTCACCCACATCTCGGATGTATCCGACGGCAACAGCTGCCCGCGGGTCATCACGCGCACATATCGCGCGACCGACGAATGCGGCAACTTCACCGATGTCACCCAGAAGATCACCATCGACGACACCACCGCCCCGACCGTGGGCACGCTCTCGCCCATCACGGTGCAGTGCGCCGACAATGTGCCGGCGGCAAACATCGCCGTCGTGCAGGCCAGCGACAACTGCGGCCAGGTGCACATCACGCATCTCTCCGATGTGAGCGACGGCAAGTCGTGCCCGCAGGTCATCACGCGCACGTATCGCGTGACCGACACGTGCGGCAACATCACCGATCGCACGCAGACAATCACCATCAAGGACGACACGCCGCCTTCGGTGGGTCTCGTCTATCCCGTCACCGTGCAGTGCAAGGGTGACGTACCCGCTCCGGACATCAAGCTGGTATCGGCGAGCGACAACTGCTCCACGCCGGTTGTGAGATTCCTCTCGGATGTGAGTGACGGCAAGACGTGTCCCGAAGTCATCACGCGTACCTATCGCGTGACCGACGATTGCGGCAACGCCACCGATCGCATCCAGCAGATCACCATCAAGGACACCACCAACCCGAACATCCAGGGTCCGGCCGACGTCACGGTGTCGTGCACCGGCTCGATTCCGGCCGCGAACAAGAACGCGATAACGGCGAGCGACAACTGCAGCACGCCTGTCGTTTCCATCGTGGGCGATGTGTCGGACGGCAAGTCGTGCCCGCAGGTCATCACGCGCACGTATCGCGCGACGGACGCGTGCGGCAACTTCTCCGACTGGGTCCAAAAGATCACCGTCGACGACAAGAGCGCGCCCACCGCGAGCCCGCTCGCCGATATCACCGTGTCGTGTGTGTCCGACGTGCCGGCGCCCGACCCGGGCAGCGTACAGGCGAGCGACAACGGCTGCGGCCAGATCTCGGTCTCCTTCCTCGGTGACCAGAACCTGGGCAACGGTTGCGGCAGCAAGATCCTGCGTTCGTATCGCGTGGCCGACCAGTGCGGCAACGCCATCACCATCCAGCAGAAAATCTGGGTCGCCGACACGATCGCGCCGCAGGTCACGCAGAAGCCGGGCCCCATCACGGTGGAATGCCTGGGCGACGTGCCGGCGGCTGACATCGGCTCCGTCAAGGCGACAGACAACTGCGGCTCGGTGCGCATCGAGTTCGTGAGTGATTTCAATGACGGCAAGAGCTGCCCGGCAACGATCACGCGCAAGTATCGTGTGCTCGATTCGTGCGGCAACTACGCCAGCATTACACAGCTCATCACGGTGGACGACAACACGGCACCGAAGCTCTCGAACTGCGGCTCCAACCAGACGCTCGAGTGCCCGTCGCAGATTTCGTTCACCACGCCGACGGCGACAGACAACTGCGACCAGAACCCGACGGTGAAAATCGTGAATGAAAAGGTCACCTACGGTCCGGCAGCGTGGACGTACAGCATCTCCAAGACGTTCCAGGCGGTCGACAAGTGCGGCAATGCGTCGCAGACGTGCGAGCAGACACTCACCGTCCACTGCGAAGCGGACCATCTGAGCTCGCTCACGCAGGGTGCGTACGGCTCGTACGGCGGTTACTTCAACGGCATGACCACGATTCAGCTCGTGCGCAGCCTCTTGAAGGACAACCCGATGATTGTCGGTAATCTCGGCTTCCGCTCGGTGTACATGGACATCAACGATGCGGACTGCATCATCATGCGCCTGCCGGGTAACACCACGCCGTCGTGTCTGCCCGCATTCGGCGACAAAGAACTCAGCGAGAGCACCTGCCAGGTGCCGGGCAACATTCCCATACCGCTCAACAGCGGCAAGTTCGAAAGCGTGCTGCTCGGTCAGACCATCACGCTCATCTTCAACTCGCGCATCAGCCCGGCCATGCCGCTCTTCCCGCTGACCAACAAGTTCTGCACGCAGGCGGCGCTGCCCGGCAAGGACGGCCTCTACGGAACCGACGACGATGTGCTCGACGTCAACGATCCGGTGCAGACCTTCACGATCAAACTGGAAGTGCTGTCGGCACTCGACAAGCTGGGCCTTCCGCGCAACGTGTACGGGCTGATCCAGCTGTGCAACCGTGCTCTCGCCGGTCGCTACACGATGGGTGCCTCGCTCGCTGCGATCAACGATGCCGCGGATAACATCAACCGTGGCTTCGAGCGCTGCCGCTTCATCGTGAACTGCGCGGGTACCACGACGACAGCCGCTGTGCAGACCAAGAGCAACGACCCCGCTGCATTGAGCATGACGAATGCCCCCACGAAGTTCGAGCTCAAGCAGAACGCGCCCAATCCGTTCAACCCGGTGACGACGATCCGTCTCGCCGTGCCGCAGGCCACGCCGTGGACGGTCACTGTCTACGACGTGCAGGGCAAACTCGTGAAGACCTTCAAGGGTCAAACATCCGGCGCCACCTACGTGGACGTTCAGTGGAACGGCACTGACGAACACGGTTCCCCGGTTGCGTCGGGTGTTTATCTCTATCGCGTCCGCGCCGACCGCTATGTCGATGTGAAGAAGATGGTGTTGCTCAAGTAGACGGAAGCGGACGCAACAATTAGCGGGGCAACCGGCGGACCGGGGATGGTGTTATCTCCGGTCCGCCGTCAGAGAAGGGGGAAGTTGTCTGAACCGTTTTCCCCCGCTATAGTGAACATGACTCCTCCCTTAACCCGGGGGGAGTCATGTTTTTTTCCGCCTGTCTTTCTGCGCTGGTTGTTTCCGCTGCGCCCAACGTGTCCATCATGGCCATCCAGGGCACGTCACTTCTTTCTCCTTTTGCTGCGGAGTCGGTCTCCACATCGGGCATCGTCACGGCGGTCACGCGCGACGGCTTCTTCGTGCAGGATGCGGCGGGAGATTCTGACGATGCCACGTCCGACGCGGTGTTCGTGTATACCGGGGGCGCACCGTCGGTGACTGCAGGCGACGATGTGCGTGTCGAAGGGGCTGTTCACGAATACCTCCCGGGCGACGACGCGTCGAACTTCACCGTGACAGAGTTTGATCATCCGACTGTATTTGTGACGGCACATGGGCACCCCCTTCCCGCTCCCGTGCGTTTGTCACCGGATGGGCGACGCGCTCCGTCCGACCTTCACGATGCCATCGACTTCTACGAGTCGCTGGAAGGAATGCGCGTTACGGTGGTGGCACCGCGCGTGGTGCAGCAGACCAACGTGTTTGGCGAAGTATGGGTGGTTCCGGGCGGGCTCGAGACCTCGCCGCGGGGCGCGCTCGCGGCGGGGCCTGAGAGCGCACACCCGGAGCGCGTGCAGCTTGACGATGCACGGCTGGCAACGTCGATGCCCGATTTCGAAGTGGGAGATGTGCTCGGCGATGTGACTGGCGTCATGACATACAGTTTTGGCAATTATGAGCTCCTGGTCGACACACCGCCCCTCAAGCGTGGCGGAACGTTGTCGCGTGAGGTGACCCGACTGGCGGCGGCACCGGGCCGCGTCCGCATCGCTTCGTTCAATCTGCTCAATCTCAAACCCACCGAGCGCTCGCGCATGGATGAGATTGCGCGCGTGGTCGTGTCGCATCTGGGCTCCCCGGAGATCATCGGCGTCGAAGAAATCCAGGACGACAGCGGTGCGCTCGATGATGGCACCGTCGATGCGGGCCTTACCCTGCAAGCACTCGCAAGCGCCATCCGTAACGCCGATGGTCCCTCGTACGACTTTCGCGAAGTGCTCCCTCTCAACAATCAGGACGGCGGCGAGCCCGGCGGCAACATTCGCGTGGCGTTCCTGTTCGATCCGGCGCGCGTTGCGTTCGTTGATCGCGGAGACTCGTTCGGAAGCGCGGAGACGCGCGTGGTCAGCGTCGATGGACATCCGCGCCTCACCCGCAGCCCCGGCCGCATCGATCCCGCCAACGACGCATGGGAACAGTCACGCAAACCGCTCGCGGGTGAGTTTCGCGTCAATGGACAGACGCTGTTCGTGGTCGCGTGCCACTTCATATCGCAGACCGGATCGACATCGCTGTTCGGCGCCACCCAACCGCCATTCGATCCCGGTGCCGCCCAACGACTCAGGCAGGCACAGCGCGTCGCCCGCTTCGCCGGCGACATCCTCGCCATCGATCACAATGCGCGCGTGGTCGTCCTCGGCGATCTCAACGACGACTGGTTCTCTCCCCCTCTGGCGGCGCTCGAAGAGGCGCCGCTCACGGGTTTGTGGCGCACTATAAAGGAGGAAGACCGCTACTCCCTCCTCTTCGACGGCCTCGCGCAAGAGTTCGATCACATTCTGGTGAGCCCCGCGCTCGCGCGCGACGTGCAATTCGACATCGTTCACGTCGCGGCCGAGTTCGCGAATGGAGTGAGCGATCACGATGCGGTAACAGCCAGTGTTCGCGTGAGCGAACACTGGCTCACAGAAGAGCCGAAGCTCGGTATATCCCAACCAACTCCCAACCCCTTCAACGCCGTAACAAAAATGTCCGTCACCGGCTCAGCACGCGCTGACATCTTCGACGTCGTGGGACGAAGGATCAGAACCGTTACGGTCCTGGATGGGGTTGTCACATGGAATGGGAAAGACGACGCCGGCCGCGGTGTGCCGGCCGGCGTCTATTTCATTCGCGTATCGGCTGGGGTTTCGACACGCGCGCAGAAAGTCGTCTTCATTCGCCCGTGATCATTTCACCAGCGTGATGAGCGGCTTCCCTTTTTCGACGATGTACGTAGCGAGCTCCGCCCCGTTGCCGCTGCCGACGTTCTTCGCCCGGTGGATCGCTCCGGCCGGAACGAAGAGGACGTCGCCTGCCTTGTACGTCGCCGCGGGCTGGCCCTCGATCTCATATTCCAACGTACCTTCGATGACATAGATGATCTCTTCGCCCGGATGCGAATGCTTCGGGAAGGAAGATCCTGGATCGAAGTCGACACGCACCTGGATGAGCTCGCGTCCGGGAGTGCTGAGATCGTGACGCTGCAAGTCGGTTCGCTTTATTCCCGGTGGCTGAGCCCGCGCGCCGTCGAGAAACAGACCGCCACCGACGATCAGCATCGCTATTCCGATGACTCGTGTGGTGTTCACCGTGAACACCGTTATTTCCGCAACGGCTTGAACGCCGCGCGCAGCTCACCCACGAACAGCGTCGGCTCTTCCCAGGCGGCGAAGTGGCCGCCCTTGTCGACTTCGTGGAAGTAGGCAAGGCCCGGGTAGACCATCTCCGCCCAGCTGCGCGGAGCAGCCCAGATCTCGCCGGGGAATGTGGTGAACGCGACAGGAACCTTGGCCGGCGGAGGAGCGCCGCCGGAGGCACTGGCCGCAGCCAGAAACTGCCCGAATTCCCAGTACCACCGCGCGGCCGATGCACCGGTGCCCGTCAGCCAGTACAGCGTGATGTTGTCCACGATGTTTTCGCGCGTGAGATTCCCCGCCGGCTTGTCCTCGACGAAGGCGCGCGAGATTTTGTAGTAGCTGTCGGTGTCGTGATCGAGCAACCACGCCGCGAGCCCGATGGGTGAATCCAACAGCGAGTAGCCGATCGTCTGCGGCCGCGTCGACTGCTCCAGGAAGTAGCCGAAACCGCTCGTCCTGAATGTCGCGAGTGCGCTGTGCGCCGCGCGTTCGCCTTCGGTTTGCGCCGGCAGTTTGTCG
>Ga0207674_10005411_pt1 | contig 15178 bp, 14 predicted proteins | sample KBSCornC72_FD_184303 | JGI IMG/M metagenome (GOLD analysis project Ga0207674, IMG submission 184303) | Corn rhizosphere microbial communities from Kellogg Biological Station, Michigan, USA - KBS Corn C7-2 (SPAdes) (version 2) | ecosystem: Host-associated > Plants > Roots > Rhizosphere > Soil ... | reverse complement strand
GGCGTGGCCTGCTGCCCGATCGCGTCGACCATCGCCTTTGCCACGTGGAGGTTGCCGGCGACGATGTTGCCGCTCTCCGGGATGCCGTCGCGGCCGGCGAAGTCGCAGTAGCGCCCGCCGGCCTCGTGCACCAGCAGCACGCCGGCGGCCATGTCCCACGGCTTCAGGCCGATCTCGAAGTAGCCGTCGTAGCGGCCGGCGGCGACGTAGGCCAGGTCCAGCGCGGCGGAGCCGGAGCGGCGGATGTCCTCGGCCTGGCCGAGGATCGCGCGGGTCATGTCCAGTTGCGATGCCAGGTGCCCGCGCTGGCGGAACGGGAAGCCGGTGGCGATCATCGCGCCGCCCAGGCTCTCGCGCTTGGAAACGCGCATGCGGCGGTCGTTGAGGTAGGCGCCGTCGCCCTTGCTGGCGGTGTACAGCTCGTCGCGCAGCGGGTCGAACACCACGGCATGGACCGGCACGCCCTTTTCCAGCAGCGCGATCGACACGCAGAAATGCGGGATGCCGCGCAGGTAGTTGTGGGTGCCGTCCAGCGGGTCGATCACCCAGGTCAGCGGCCCCTTGCCGATCGCACCGCTTTCCTCGGCGAGGATCGCGTGGTCGGGGTAGGCGCGGCGCAGTTCCTTGATGATTTCCGCCTCGGCCAGCTTGTCGACTTCGGAGACGAAATCCATCTGCTGCTTTTCGACGATGTTGAGACCGTCGATGCGGTTCATGTAGCGCAGGATCACATTGCCTGCAGAACGCGCGGCGCGCGCCGCGATCGTGACGTGTGGTCTGGCCATGGTTTCGACTTGGGAAGAGAGCTTGGGTTGCGGCCGGCGATTCTAGCAGAGGCGGGCCTGGGCCGCCCCGGTCCACTATCCTTGTGGCCCCGAACTGCCGACCGCGCCAGCGCATGACCGACCTCCACGACCTCGCCGCCCGCATCCGCTACGTGCTGGTGCGCACCTCGCATCCGGGCAACATCGGCAGCGCGGCGCGGGCGATCCGCACGATGGGCTTCGTCCGCATGGAACTGGTCGCGCCGCACCGTTTTCCCGATCCGGAGGCGAACGCGCTCGCCGCCGGCGCGGACGACGTGCTGGGCAACGCCGGCATCCATGGCGAACTGGTCGGCGGACTGGCCGGCAGCAGCCTGGCGCTGGGCCTGTCGGCACGCCGGCGCGGAGTAAACCTGCCGGAACTCACGCCGCGCGAGGCGGCGCAGCAGGCGCTGGCCGCGGCCGCCCGCGGCGAGCAGGTGGCGCTGGTGTTCGGCAACGAGCGCACCGGCCTGGAGAACGAGGAACTGGCACGCTGCCACGCAATGGTGCGGATTCCCAGCGTGGACGACTTCAGTTCGCTCAACCTGGCGCAGGCGGTCCAGGTGATGGCCTACGAGCTGCGTGTGGCGATGCTCGGCGGCGAACCGCCCGCCGCGCCTCCGGAGCACGACGAACCGCCGGCCGACGCGGCGCAGATGGAGCAGTTCTATCGCCACCTGGCGCAGACGCTGGACGACATCGACTTCCACAAGGGCCGCGAGCCCACCACGATCATGCTGCGCCTGCGCAAGCTGTTCCAGCGCGCCCAGCCGGACGAGCGCGAGCTGCGCGTGCTGCACGGGATACTGGCGGACGCGCAGCGGATGGCGGGGCTGGCGAAGAACAAGTAGCCGGTTCCGGTAGGGCGGGCACGGCCCGCCGGCTTTTCAAATGCCGCGGAGTACGCAGGAGCGGCGGGCGGTGCCCGCCCTACGACGTGGCGCTCCTACTGCTCGTCGTCCGACAGCTCCAGCGATGGCGCCGGAGTGACCAGCAGCTTGTCGATGCGCGCGCCGTCCAGGTCGACCACCTCGAAGCGGATGCCATGCCAGGCGAACACCTCGCCGGTCTGGGGGATGTGGCCGAGCGCGGTCATCACCATGCCGGCGGCGGTGCGGTAGTCGTGTTCTTCCTCGCCGGGCAGTTCGCCGAGCTGCAGCAGTTCGCGCAGGTCATCGGTGGACAGGCCGCCGTCGATCAGCCAGCTGCCGTCGGCGCGCCGCATGATCGGGCTGTCCTCGCTGCCACCGCCGTGGCCGATCTGGCTGGCGCCGACCACGGCCGCCAGCAGGTCGTTGACGGTGACCACGCCCTCGATGTCGCCGTACTCGTCGACCACCAGCGCCAGCGGCGTCTCGGCGTCGCGGAACTCCTCCAGCAGGTCCAGCGCGCGCGCGGTGGCCGGCACGAACAGCGGCTTGGCCAGATGGCCGAACAGCTCCGGCGTGCCTTCGGCGAAGCTGTGCAGCAGGCGCTTGACCTCGACCACGCCGACCACCTCGCTCTCGTCGCCGCGATACACCGGGTAGCACGAGTACGGGGTCGCGCGCAGCACCTCGATGTTCTCCTCGCGGGTCGCGGCGATGTCCAGCCAGGCGATACGCATGCGCGGGGTCATCACGCTGTCCACCGTGCGGTCGCCCAGGCGCAGCACGCGGTTGACCATGTTGTGCTCGTCCGGGTCGAGCACGCCCTGTTCGGCGCTCTCGGCGACCAGCAGGCGGATCTCCTCCTCGGTGACCACGCCGCCGCCTTGCCGGTTGATCCGCAGCAGGCGCAGCAGCAAGTTGCTCGACGCGTTCAGCAGCCACACGAACGGCGCGGTGATCCGCGCCAGCAGCAGCATCGGGATCGCCACGTACGACGAGACTTTCTCCGGCGCCGCCAGCGCCAGTCGCTTGGGCACCAGCTCGCCGACCACGATCTGGATGAACGAGATCAGCACGAAGCCGAGCGCGATGCCGATGCCGCGCGCGTACGGCTGCAGCCACGCCAGGTACTCGCCCCGCAGGGCGGCGGCGATATGGCCGCCCAGCGCATCGCCGGCCGCCGCGCCGGTGATCAGCATGACCAGGGTGATGCCGACCTGCACGGTGGACAGGAAGTGCTCCGGCGCCTCGGCGTGACGCAGGGCCGTAGCGGCCTTGCGGCTGTCCCGCGCCATCTGCTTGAGGCGGCTCTTGCGCGAGGCCACCAGCGCCATCTCCGACAAGGCGAAGAAGCCGTTGCACAGGGCCAGCACGAAGACGAGCGCGATTTGGGTCAGCATCGCGGCAATGATGGGGGAGGCTGCATGGGCACAGTGTAAGGGCTACGTGCCCCCGGGTTCACCCGGGCATTGATGCAGAGCAGCACGACAGTCCTGTAACATTCCCGTCATTCCGACCCCTCAGGCATGGCTCGCATGTTTTCACTGCAGACGATTTTCGGCAAAGGCGACAAGTTCTACGGGCTGCTCGAGCAGAGCGCCGCCACCGTCAGCGAAAGCGCCAAGGCCCTGCACGAACTGTTGACCCAACCCGACAAGGGGCCGGTGATGGCGGCATTCACCGCGACCCGGGCGCGCGAGAAGGCGCTGGCTGCGCAGATCAGCGAGGAACTGGTGAACACCTTCGTCACCGCGCTCGACCGCGAGGACATCGAAGCGCTGAATTCGGCGCTGTACAAGATCCCCAAGACCATCGAGAAATTCGCCGAGCGCTACGAGATCGTGGCCGACCGTCTGGTCGGGGTGGATTTCGCCCAGCGCACGCTGGTGCTGCAGCGTTCCAGCGAGGTGGTCGCCGAGATGATCGGCGAGCTGCGTCGCGGCCTGCACATCGATCCGGTGAAGAAGCTGCAGGATCGCCTGCAGGCCTTGGAGTCGGAAGGCGACCGCATGCTGCTGGCGCCGTACCGCACGCTGTACGTCGAAGGCGGCGACGTGATGCGGGCGATGCTGGCCAAGGACCTGTTCGAGCTGATCGAGAAGGCCATCGACAAGTGCCGCGACGTCGGCAACATCGTCTATTCGATCGTGCTGAAGAACTCCTGAGGCTACGCCCGTGATCCTGCGCATTCCGCATTGCCCGGCGGCGCCGGCACCGGGCGTCCGCCCGTTCATGGCCGGGGGCCGCGCATGAGCATCGTCATCGCGGTGGTGGTGATCGCGCTGGTCTTCACCTACATCAACGGTTTCCACGACACCGCCAACTCGATCGCCACGGTGGTGGCGACCAAGGTGCTTTCCCCCGGCCAGGCGGTGCTGCTGGCGGCGGGTACCAACCTGGTCGGCGCGTTCCTGGGCACCGCGGTGGCGGCCACGATCGCTTCCGGGCTGATCAACGCCGGGGTGATCGAGATGAGCTCGCAGCTGCTGGTCTGCGCCCTGCTGGCGGCGATCGTGTGGAACCTGATCACCTGGTGGCTGGGCCTGCCGTCGAGCTCAAGCCATGCCCTGATCGGTTCACTGGTGGGTGCGGCGCTGGCCGCTTCCGGCAACAACTTCGACGCGGTGATCTGGGTCGAAGGCAGCGTGCTGAAAGGCCACGGCGTGGTACCCAAGGTGGTCATCCCGATGGTGCTGTCGCCATTGGCCGGCTTCATCATCAGCTTTGCCCTGATGGGCGCGCTGTATGCATTGCTGGCCTGGTTCGCGCGCCGGCACGGCTGGTTGCGCCGCCTCGGGCGCACCCCGTTCGTCAATTCGTTCTTCGGCAAGGCGCAGATTGCCTCCGCCAGTGCGATGGGCGTGGCGCACGGCATGAACGACGCGCAGAAGAGCATGGGCATCATCGCGCTGGCGTTGGCCGGCGCCACCGCCGCGCACCAGTTCGATCACCTGCCGGTGTGGCTGGGTTTCCTGCGCATCGACGGCGATCCCGCCGGCGGCTTCGAGATCCCGGTGTGGGTGAAGGTGGTTTCCGCGCTGACCATGGCCGCCGGTACCGCCGGTGGCGGCTGGCGCATCATCAAGACGCTCGGCCACAAGATGGTCAAGCTGCACCCGATCAATGGCTTCGCCGCCGAGACCAGTTCGGCAGCGGTCATCCTGGCCGCCTCGGCGTTCGGCATCCCGGTGTCGACCACCCACAACGTGTCCGCCTCGATCATGGGCGTGGGCGCGGCCAAGCGTTTCAGTTCGATCCGCTGGTCGGTGGTCGAGCGCATGGTGTGGGCATGGATCCTCACCCTGCCGATCACCGCGCTGCTGGCCTACGGACTGGTAGTGATGTTCCGGCTGGTGTCCTGACCGGGGCTCTTACAGCGCGTCGTCGCTGACGCTGATGATTCGTTCCAGCTGATCGCCAAGCACGCCCAGTTCGCGCACCACGCGCTCCAGCTCGGCGCGGTCGAGGAATTCGTAGGGGCGGTTTTCGCACAGGTGCAGATAGGGCGAGCCGTCCAGGTCGGTCACCGCGAGGAAGCCGGTGCGCTGCTGCCAGTTGAAGCGCAGGCAGCGGACGGGATCGGTGCCGGCGAGCGGACCGATCGGGGTGGAAACCCGCAGGTAGCGCAACCCCGCCTCGTCCTCCAGCTCGGCCAGGTAGATCCCCTGGTAGCGGTCCGGCGCCAGTTTCAGGTCGAAGCTGATCAGGTAGGGATCGTTCTGGCGCAGCTCGTGCAGGCTGCCGATGTGGGAACGCACGGCTTCGAAGTGACGCATGCAGCGGCTTCCGTCGGCGAGGGTCGGCAGCTACTCTGCCACGGATATCCGCTAGCGTCGTGTGAACCATGAATGAGGCCGCCGCCCGTATCTACGCTGCCATCGCCGCGATTCCGCGCGGCCGCGTCGCCAGCTACGGCGCGATCGCGGCGCGCGCCGGGTTGCCGGGGCGCGCGCGACTGGTCGGCCGGCTGCTTGGTGAGGTACCCGACGGCATGGCCTTGCCGTGGTACCGCGTGCTGCGTTCCAGCGGGCACATCGCGATGCCGCCGGGCAGCCGCGGTTTCCGCGAGCAGTCCCGCTTGCTGCGCGCCGAAGGCGTCGAGGTGAAGAACGGCCGCGTACCGCTGTCGCGGTTCGGCCTGGATGGCGATCTCGACCACGCGCTGTGGGGCATGCCGGACGCCTAGGCGGCAGCGCTGCCGACGAATCGTCGCAGAGGTTTCCGGCGGCCGGGCCGGGTCGGTTTGTTACCATGTCGCCGATGAAAGCCTCAGCCCTCGACCTGCTCCAAAGCGTTTTCGGTTACCCCAGTTTTCGTGGCCAGCAACAGGCCGTGGTCGAGCATCTGGGCGGGGGCGGCGACGCGCTGGTGCTGATGCCGACCGGCGGCGGCAAGTCGCTGTGCTACCAGATCCCCGCGCTCATGCGCCAGGGCACCGGCATCGTGGTGTCGCCGCTGATCGCGCTGATGCAGGACCAGGTCGACGCGCTGCGCGAAGCGGGCGTGGCTGCCGCCTACCTCAACTCCAGCCTCGACGCGGAAGCGCAGCGCGAGGTCGAGCGCCGGCTGCTGGCCGGCGAGCTGGACCTGCTCTACGTGGCGCCGGAGCGGTTGCTCACGCCGCGATTCCTGGGCCAGCTGGAACGCACCGAGGTGGCGCTGTTCGCGATCGACGAGGCGCACTGCGTGTCGCAATGGGGCCACGACTTCCGGCCCGAATACCGCGAGCTGGCAATCCTGCACCAGCGTTTTCCCGCCGTGCCGCGCATCGCGCTCACCGCCACTGCCGACCCGCGCACGCGCGAGGAAATCGTCGAGCGGCTGTCGTTGCAGCATGCGCGGCAGTTCGTGTCCAGTTTCGATCGCCCGAACATCGGTTATCGGGTCGGCCTGCGTCACAACGCGAAGCGCCAGCTCACCGAATTCCTGCAGGGTCATCAGGGCGAGTCGGGCATCGTCTATTGCCTCAGCCGGCGCAAGGTGGACGACACCGCCGGCTGGCTGGCCGAACTCGGCGTCGAGGCGCTGCCGTACCATGCCGGCCTCGATGCGGCGACCCGCGCGAAGAACCAGCAGCGCTTCCTGCGCGAGGACGGCGTGGTGATGGTCGCCACCGTTGCGTTCGGCATGGGCATCGACAAGCCCGATGTGCGCTTCGTGGCGCACCTGGACCTGCCGCGCAGCATCGAGGGCTACTACCAGGAGACCGGCCGAGCCGGCCGCGACGGCTTGCCGGCCGAGGCGTGGATGATCTACGGCCTGTCCGACGTGGTCACCATGAGCCAGATGATCGCGCAGTCCGAATCGGCCGACGAGCGCAAGCGCGTGGAGCGGCAGAAGCTGGAGTCGCTGCTGGCCTACGCCGAGGCCACCGGTTGCCGCCGCCAACTGTTGCTGGGCACGTTCGGCGAAAGCTATCCCGGCCCCTGCGGCCATTGCGACAACTGCATTGCGCCGCCGAAGACCTGGGACGCTACCGTGCCGGCGCAGAAGGCGCTGTCGGCGGTGTACCGTACCGGCCAGCGTTTTGGCTCCGGTCACGTGATCGACGTACTGCGCGGCGAGGAGACCGAGCGCGTGCTCAGTCTCGACCATCACCGGCTCAGCACCTTCGGCATTGGGGCCGAGATGGACGAGAAGCAGTGGCGCTCGGTGTTCCGCCAGCTGCTCGCCGCCGGCCTGCTGGAGGCCGACGCCGAAGGCTACGGCACCTTGCGCCTCACCGCCGCCAGCCGCAGCGTGCTCAGCGGCGGCAAGCCGGTGAGGCTGCGTGAGGACGCCCGCCCCGAGCGCGCCAGCCGGCGCCGGCGCGACAGCAAGCTGGTCACCGGCGGCGGCAGCCTTGGCATCGAGGCCTACGAGCAGGAACTGTGGGATGCCCTGCGCGCGCTGCGCACGCAACTGGCGAAGCAGCAGGGCGTGCCGCCGTACGTGGTGTTCCACGACGCCACCTTGCTGGCGATGCTGCGCGCCATGCCGGCCAACGAAGACGAGCTGGCCACCATCAGCGGTGTCGGCGAGGCCAAGCTCAAGCGCTACGGCAGCGACTTCCTGGCGGTGATCAACGCACCCGCGTAGGAGCCCGCTTGCGGGCGATGCCTTCGCTCTGATGCCCGGATGAAGATCAGGGTAAAAGCATCGCCCGCAAGCGGGCTCCTACCGAAGCCAGGGCCCGCAACGGGCGGTCCCGTGCGCATGCATACGTATTCACCCGGACATGGCCAGGCGCTACGGTGCAGACTCGGGCGCATCTTGATGCCATGACGTTGGGGAGACGCGATGAGCACGATGGACACGACGGGCGACGGGCTGGGCCAGCGCGCCACCGCGCGGGTGGTGCTGATCTCGGCGGCGGCGGCGTTGGGCGGCTTCCTGTTCGGTTTCGACACGGCGGTGATCAATGGCGCGGTCGACGCGGTGCGCGGCGGCTTCGCGCTGGACGCGGCGCAGATCGGCTTCGCGGTGTCCTGTGCGCTGCTCGGTTCGGCCGTCGGTGCCTGGTATGCCGGCATGCTGGCCAACCGCTTCGGCCGCGTGCGCACGATGCAGGTGGCCGCGGCGCTGCTGGTGGCCAGCGCGCTGGGCTCCGGGCTGGTGACTGCGGTGTGGGACCTGATCCTGTGGCGGCTGGTCGGCGGCATCGGCGTGGGCGTGGCCTCGGTGATCGCGCCGACCTACATCGCCGAAGTGTCGCCCGCGCACATCCGCGGCCGGCTCGGCTCGATGCAGCAGCTGGCGATCGTGCTGGGCATCTTCGCCGCCCTGCTCAGCGACGCGTGGCTGGCCGGCGTGGCCGGCGGCGCGGCGCAGCCGCTGTGGTTCGGGCTGGCGGCGTGGCGCTGGATGTTCCTGGTGGCGACGCTGCCGGCGCTGGTCTACGGCACCCTGGTGCTGGGCGTGCCGGAATCGCCGCGGCACCTGGTCGCCAAGGGCCGCATCGACGAGGCCCGCGTGGTGCTGCGCAAGGTGCTGAACATGCACAGCGAGACGGCGCTGGACAACAAGCTGCGCGACATCGAGGACAGCCTGCGCTCGGAGCACCGGCCACGCCTGCGCGACCTGTGCGGCAAGACCGCCGGGCTGCTGCCGGTGGTGTGGATCGGCATCCTGCTGTCGGTGTTCCAGCAGTTCGTGGGCATCAACGTGATCTTCTACTACTCGTCCACCCTGTGGCATTCGGTGGGCTTCAGCGAGGCCGACTCGTTCACCATCACCGTGGTCACCTCGATCGTCAACGTGCTGGTGACCCTGGTGGCGATCGCGCTGGTCGACAAGGTCGGCCGCAAGCCTTTGCTGGTGGCGGGCTCGGCCGGCATGGCGATCACGCTGGCGATGATGGCGTGGTGCTTCTCGCAGGCCACCGGCAGCGGTGCCACGCTGAGCCTGCCCGGCGCCACCGGCGTGGTGGCGCTGGTGGCGGCGAACGCCTACGTGGTGTTCTTCGGGGTGAGCTGGGGCCCGGTGGTGTGGGTACTGCTGGGCGAGATGTTTCCGAACCGGATCCGCGCCACCGCGCTGGCGGTGGCCGCGGCGGCGCAGTGGCTGGCGAACTTCGCGATCACCAGCACGTTCCCCGCGCTGGCCGAGTTGGGACTCAGTTTCGCCTACGGCCTGTATGCCGGCTTCGCGCTGCTGTCGCTGCTGTTCGTGCTGGCCGGCGTGCGCGAGACCAAGGGCATCGAGCTGGAGGACATGCGCGCATGAGGATCGTTGCTCAGCCCGCGTCGGTGGCGTCGTCGGCGACCTGCACCTGCCTCGATCAGCGGCAGGCGATATACGACAAGCGGCGCGCAAACCGGCTAGGATTTGACACGGACGGCATGGCGTCGTCGCAAAAGCTTGCGGGTTGCGCTGCAGATGAAGGCAAAGGCCACATCGATCGACATTGCCCACCTGACCGGGGTGTCCCAGGCCACGGTATCGCGCGCGTTGCGCGGCAGCCCGCTGGTCAATGAGGAAACCCGGCGGCGCATCCAGGCCGCCGCCGAGCAGCTCAACTACAAGGTCGACAAGAACGCGTCCAACCTGCGCCGGATGCATTCCGGCACGCTGGCGCTGCTGTTCTTCGAGGACCCCACCGCCGACGAGTCGCACATCAACCCGTTCTTCCTGTCGATGCTGGGCTCGATCACCCGCGCCTGCGCGCTGCAGGGCTACGACCTGCTGATCTCGTTCCAGCAGTTCTCGCATGACTGGCATGCCGATTTCGCCGACAGCAAGAAGGCCGACGGCCTGATCCTGCTCGGCTACGGCGACTACCTGGCCTACACCGACAAGCTGGAGAAACTGGTGGCCCAAGGCACGCGCTTCGTGCGCTGGGGCGCGGTGCTGGCGGACCAGCCCGGCGTGTCGATCGGCTGCGACAACTTCCGCGGCGGCCAGGCGGTGGCTGAACACCTGCTCGAACGCGGCTGCCGCCGCATCGCCTTCCTCGGAGACGCCTCCAGCCACTACCCGGAATTCTTCGGGCGCTATCGCGGCTACGTCGACGCGTTGCGGCAGGCCGGGGTGGAGGTCGATCCCACGCTGCAGGAAAACGCCGAGAGCACCGAGCGCTCCGGCTACGAGGCGATGCGTGCCTTGATCCTGCGCGAGACCGGCTTCGACGCGGTGTTCGCCGCCAGCGACCTGATCGCGATCGGCGCCATGCGCGCGCTCGGCGACCACGGCCTGCGCGTGCCGCAGGACGTGGCGCTGGCCGGCTTCGACAACATCCCCATGGCCAGCTTCGCCAACCCGCCGCTGACCACCGTGCTGCAGGACACCAAGCAGGCCGGCGAGGTGCTGGTGGACAGCCTGCTCGGGTTGATCCGCGGCGAACCGGTCGAGAGCGAGGTGCTGCCGGTGAAACTGGTGGTGCGGCGCTCAAGCCTGCGCTGACGCGGCGCGCGTCACTGTCGCCTTAACACGCGATCGCATAACCTGCCCACGGCTGTCATAGCCGCTGCTTGCGTGACGGGAGGCCTGCCATGGACCAACCCCGGCTGGAATTGGACTTTCATCAGGTATTCGAGCGGGTCACCGACGCCTGCGTGGCGCTGGACCGGGACTGGCGCTGCACCTACCTGAACTCCACCGCCTGCGAATTTTTCGGGCGCAAGGCGGAGGAGCTGATCGGCCGGCACATCTGGACGGAGTTTCCGGAAGGCGTCGGGCAGCCGTTTCACCGCGCCTACGAGAAGGCGATGGCCGAACAGTGCCCGCAGCAGGTCGAGGCGTTCTACCCGCCGTACAACCGCTGGTTCGAGAGCCGCATCTACCCGTCGGCGGACGGGCTGACGATCTATTTCCGTGACATCACCGAGCGCAGGCGCGCCGAGCAACTGGCGGCTGGTCAGCACGAGATCCTGGAAGGGGTCGCGGCACAACGGCCGCTGGCGGAAAGCCTCGAACGGATCGCGCGCCTGTACGAAACGATGAATCCCGGCGCGCTGTGCTCGCTGCTGCTGCTCGACGACGACGGCCGGCACGTGTTGCATGGTGCCGCGCCGAGTCTGCCCGAAGCGTACAGCCGGACCCTGGATGGGCTGGAGATTGGCGAGGCGCATGGCTCGTGCGGTACCGCCGCGTGGCGTGGCGAGCGCGTGGTGGTGGCCGACATCGCCAGTCACCCGTACTGGAAGAACTACCGCGAGCCGGCATTGACGCATGGCCTCGAGGCGTGCTGGTCGACGCCGGTGTTCGGCAGCCACAGCGAGGTGCTGGGCACCTTCGCGGTGTATTTCCGCGAGCCGCGCGAGCCGCGGGAAGAGGAACTGCGCAGCATCGACCGGCTGCTGCCGATCACCGGCATCGCGATCGAGAGCGAGCGCCTGGTCGGCCGCTTGCGCGAACACAACCGCTTTTTCGAGATGTCGCAGGAGATCTTCTGCATCCTCGATCCGCGCAGCGGACGGCTGCTGCAGTTCAACCCGTCGTTGCCGCGCCTGAGCGGCTACGGCGCCAGCGAGCTGACCTCGCGTCCTTACCGCGACTTCCTGTCGCCGCAGAACCCCGGCGACGACTCCGACCCGATGCTGGTACGCGACCAAGCTGGCGAGCCGGTCCATGAATTCGTCAATCGTTGCCGCTGCAGCGACGGCAGCGAACGCCTGCTGGAGTGGGTTTCGTTCGCCGCGCCCGACGGGCTGGTCTACGCGGTGGCGCGCGACATCACCGAGCGGCGTCGGGTCGAGGCCGAGCTGGCGTATGCCTCCAGCCACGACCCGGTCACCGGCCTGCCGCAGCACCTGCTGCTCGGTCGGGAAGTGAGGGACATGCTGAAGGACGCAGCGCCGGTCTGGGTGCTGGTGGTCGGGCTGGATCGTTTCCAGGGAGTCAATGAATCGGTCGGTCACCGGACCGGCGACGACGTGCTGCGGCGGCTGGCCGACCGTCTGCAGGCGGCGCTGACCGGGCAGGGCCGCGTGGCCCGGTTCGCCGGCGACGAATTCGTGGTGACGGCCACCGGCCTGTCGGCGGAAGGCGCGCACGCGCTGGCCGAACGCCTGCGCGCCGCCGTGGCCGAGCCGGTCGAGGGCAGCGATTACCGCCTGCTGCTGACCGCCAGCGTGGGCATCAGCCATTCGCCCGAGCACGGCACCGACCCGAACAACCTGTTGCGCCGCGCCGAGGCCGCGATGAACCAGGCCAAGCGCGAAGGGCGCGACCGGGTGTCCGAGTTCTCGGTCGAGCAGATGCGCGACCTGGAAGATCGCCTGGTGATGGGCAACCAGTTGCGCGACGCGATCGGGCACGGCGAGCTGGAGCTGCACTACCAGCCGCAATACCGCGCCGCCGACCGCCGGCTGACCGGTTTCGAGGCGCTGCTGCGCTGGAACAGCCGGCAGCTCGGCCCGGTGCCGCCGGGGCGCTTCATCCCGATCGCCGAGGCGCTGGGCCTGATGCCCGAGATCGGCGAGTGGGTGCTCGACGCGGCTTGCCGGCAGCTGCGGGCATGGCTGGACGACGGCCACCGCGACTTCACCGTCGCGGTGAACATGTCGGCGCAGCAGGTGCAGCGGCCGGGCCTGGTCGCGCGAGTGGCCTCGGCCCTGCAGCGGCATGCGGTGCCGCCGGCGATGCTGGACATCGAGATCACCGAAAGTTCGTTCATGGAGAACGTGTGGCGTGTGCAGCGCACGCTGGCCGAGCTGAAGGCGCTGGGCATCAAGTTGTCGCTGGACGATTTCGGCACCGGCTATTCCAGCCTGGCCTACCTCAAGCAGTTCCCGATCGACAAGCTGAAGATCGACCAGGCTTTCGTGCGCGGCCTGCCGGCTGACACCGCGGACGCGGCGATCGTGCGCACCATCATCGCGGTGGCGCACGAGTTGCACATGCGTGTCGCCGCCGAAGGCGTGGCGACTCCGGCACAGGCAGATTTCCTCGCCGCCAGCGGCTGCGACGAGCTGCAGGGCAACCACCTCGGGCCGGCCTTGCCCGTGCGCCAGGCCGAGGAGCGCTTCGGCCCGGTGCGCGCGTAGCGCACGGCCGCGCCTGGGCGGTCAGGTCGGGCGTTCGTGCAATGCCTGCAGGATGGCGATTGCCCGGCTGGCCGATTCGACAGGCACGAAAAGATGATCGTGATACGCGGCGGCGACGACGTTGCAGCTGATGCCTGCCTCGGCCAGCGCGGTGGCGACGGCGGCAGTCAAGCCGACGGCGTGCAGGTCGGAGTGCACGGTCAGGGTGATCCACGCGGCGCGGAACAGCACCGCAAGTCCCGCATCCTTCGCCTGCTGCTCCTCGACGATGAGGGTGAGTCCCTCGTTCTCGCGGAACGTGGCGATCGGTTCGATCCGCTCCGGCACGCCGCCGTCGCGCAGCGAAACGAACGCGTACACGCCGCGGTTCAGCGCGGGGTTCATCGAGTGCAGCAGTTCGGCGAGGTTCGAGACGGCGTTGCTCATCGCGGCTGCGCCGTCTGGTCGTTCACGCCCATGCTGCTATCGGCGGCAGGTCACCGGCTCGCCGACGGTGACGCTGGCGTGGGCGCTGCCGGCGTCCGGCGCAACAGGCGCAACCAGAACGCCAGCTCGAGCAGCACGCCGGCGAGAACCAGCACGCTGCCGACCAGCGGAATGCCGAAGAACAGCGGGCCGACGCCGAAAACATAGGCGGCGACAGCCGCGAGGAAGATGGCGAAAGTGGTCAAGTGCCGCATGGGCTCACCTCTTTGCGTAGTGCCTTGCACGTGGCTTCACGGCCGGCCGCAGGCCGTGCCGTAGAAGGAAGGGCCGAAGCCTGCCGTTTCACAGCGAACGGCCATCGTAGTGCCGGACCGGGATGGCCGAAAGGTCGATGCCCTCAATGCAGCGGATGTTGATCGCAGCCACGGCGTTGCCTTTCGGATCGGTGCCTTCGCCGTAGGGATGCATGCCGCAGACCGGGCAGAATCGGTGCTTGATGACGTGCTTGTTGAACGTGTAACTGCTCGCCGCGTCCTCGGGCGTGAGGAGATGCAGCTTCTCGCGCGGAACGAACCACAGCAGCGAACCCTTGCGCTGGCAGATCGAGCAGTTGCACGCCAGGGCGCCGTCGATCTCACCCTCCACCTCGAAGGCCACCCTGCCGCAGTGGCAGCTGCCCTTGTAGTTCATGGCCGATCTCCCGGTTTCCGTGTTGTGGTCGGATGCCCGATTATGAACCTGCGACGGGCCGAGCCATCACGATGTCCCGCTGCGGGTCGTTGCCCAGGGGGAAGACGTGGTCGCCGACCTCGACGAAGCTGCATTTTAGGTAGAACGCGATTGCTCTTGGATTGTGCTCCCATACGCCCAGCCAGATGACATCCGAGCCGCGTGCCTTCATGGCTTCGATGCAGGCGTCCATGAGGCCTTGCGCGATGCCCTTGCCAAGCCACGCGTCGGCAACATACAGCCGCTGGATCTCGCCGGGGGATCGGGCCGCGACGCAACCCGGGGCATCGCCCCAGCGCAGCTGGGCAAACCCGACCAGCCCTGCATCGTCCTCACACAACAGGGTCAGCATGCGCGGGTCGGCGATCTCGCCCGACTGGATGGCTTCGCTGTAGCTGGTGCGGCAGTGGAGTTCCATGTCTGCGGGCGTGTTCACGGCACCGAAGGTGCTTCGGAAGGTTGCCTCGGCGAGCCGGGAGAGTGGCCCTGCGTCGTTGCGGCTGGCTGTTCGTATGACGGGCAACGGATCCTCCCGCAAGTATGCTTGGGTGAAACGCGGTCTGGCGACGTTCGATGCTGCAGGTACTGATGCGCACCGTGCATCACTGAGGACAACGCCATGGCCAGCGAAAGCCTGAAAGCTCAAGCGTCACGCGCCTGGGGCTGATGGGAAGTCTCCTGCGGAGTTGCCAGCCTCCGCTGGCTGAAGCCGAGTACGGGCACTCACGGACGCAGATATCACGCCTTCTATCCATGGGATGTAGCTTGAGATGCGAACGCCGTACACGATTTCGCCGTAGAGGCCCTCTTGGAATGGGCTGCCCGGTGCATATTTGCTCAAAAATGGATGGCCCGGTGGATATTTGCTGCAAGAGGCCAGACC
>Ga0207674_10005410_pt1 | contig 15183 bp, 16 predicted proteins | sample KBSCornC72_FD_184303 | JGI IMG/M metagenome (GOLD analysis project Ga0207674, IMG submission 184303) | Corn rhizosphere microbial communities from Kellogg Biological Station, Michigan, USA - KBS Corn C7-2 (SPAdes) (version 2) | ecosystem: Host-associated > Plants > Roots > Rhizosphere > Soil ... | reverse complement strand
CCGCCTGGAGCTGATCCTCGGTACTCCGCCGCCCGACGCGGAGTTAGGCTCCGACCCGCTGCTGACCACCCGCCAGTGGCTGGCCGAGCGCAACCTCGGGCTCGTCCCGGTCGCCGACCCCGCCGGCTTCGACTGGCCGGGCCACTGGATCGCGCGCGTGCGCACCGACGGCGGCGACCACGCCGTCGTCATGTTCGGTTCACCGTCCGGGCCGCTGTACGACCCGCATCGCGCACTGGCAGGGAACGGCACGGTCGTCGAAGGCTGGCTGCTGGCGCGGCTGGACGTACATCTGCCAATCGACGAGCCGTACGGCGACGCGCGCAGCACCGGCCTGGTCGCAGCGATCCTCATCGCGCCGACGGCTGAGGCTCCCCTCGTCCGGCGCGAGTCGGCCAATGCGATCGCCGGCCGCGGACTGGAGGGCGACCGCTATCACGACGGCCACGGCACTTTCAGCGGCCCGGGTCGCGGTTATCAGCTGACGCTGGTGGAGGCGGAGGTGCTGGACGAGCTGGGGCTGCCCTGGGAGGAGGCGCGCCGCAACATCGCCACCCGCGGCATCGACCTCAACGCCCTGGTCGGCCGCCGCTTCACGGTCGGCGCCGTCGAGTGCATCGGCCGCCGGCTCGCCGAGCCGTGCGCGCACCTGGAGCGGGTGTCGCGGCCCGGCCTGCTGCGCCCGCTCGTGCACCGTGCGGGACTGCGGGCTGACATCCTCAGCGGCGGCACGATCTCGCTTGACGACCACATTGCAGCCATCGGCTGAGGCTACGGCCGGAGGCCGTCGTCACGTCCGTGGCGGGACGGTCTGACTCCAGTGCGTGAAAGAATCTGCACGGCACCGCGGAGGCAGGTATGACGTACCGGAACGAGCGAAAGGTGAGGGCACAGGACGGTCGCGTGCTTGGCGTCTGCGAATGGGGCGTGACCGACGGAACCCCGGTACTCAGCCTGCACGGCACGCCCGGCTCCCGGCTCGCCCGCCATCATGATCCGGCCGTCTACGAACGCGCGGGCGTGCGGGTGATCACCTACGACCGGCCCGGCTACGGTGTCTCGGAGCGGAAGCTCGACCGGCGAGTCGCGGACGTGGTCGAGGACGTCGCCGCCATCGCGGATGCCCTCGAGCTCGACCGGTTCTCTGTCATGGGCGGATCGGGCGGCGGTCCGCATGCGCTGGCCTGCGGCGCGCGGCTCGGCGACCGGGTGGAGGCTGTGGCGGCCGTCGTCTGCCCGGCGCCCTGGGATGCGCCGGGCATCGATCAGATGGCGGGCCAGTCGCCGGGCAACCGGGAGGAGTTCGGGGCGGCGCTGGCGGGCCGCGAGGCGCTCGAGCAGCTGCTGGGCGAACAGGCGGCTGCGATCGCGGCCGACCCCTGGTCGCTGATCACCGGCCGCGACGACCAGCTACCGCCGGAGGATCTGGAGAACCTGGAGCGACCGGCGCGGTTCCATGTGTTCGCGGAGGCCCTGCTGGAGTCGGTCGCCCAGGGGCCGGCCGGATGGGCAGACGACGATCTCGCATTCGTCCTGCCCTGGGGGTTCGACCTTGCCGAGATCGATGTCCCGGTCAGCCTCTGGCAGGGACGCAACGACTCGCTGATCCCGGTCGAGCACGGCGAGTACCTGGCAAGGACGATCCCCAACGTCCGGGTGCACTGGATCGAGACCGGCCATCTGGCGATGTCCGATCACCTCGACGCCATCCTGGCCGAGCTCACTGCCCGCCGAACCGGCTGAGCACCCCCGGCCGCTGCCTCCGCACGCAGGTTCTGTGGACAACCTGTCGATTTCGCTGGCCGCCGTGTGTCTAAGAGGCGACCATACGCAAAGGAGGACGCGATGAAGTACATGCTGCTGATCCACCAGGGCTCCACCCCGCTGCCCGGCTCCCCGGAGTGGGACAGGCTGTCCGAGGACGAGCGGAACGCGGTCTACGCCGCATACCAGTCGATCAACGAAACGCCGGGGCTGACCCCCGGGCTGCACATGCAGCCGCCGGAGATGGCCACCACCGTGCAGGTCAAGGATGGCCGGACGCTGACCACCGACGGGCCGTTCGCGGAGGTGAAGGAGGCCGTCGGCGGCTACTGCTTCTTCGAGGCCGACGATCTCGACGCCGCGATCGAGGTGGCGTCGCGGATCCCGGCGGCCAGCATGGGCGGCGCCGTCGAGGTGCGACCGATCGTGGAGTACTAGGCGATTCTGGAGCAGGTCTTCCGGGATCAGTGGGGACGAGTCCTCGCTGTGCTGATCGGCTTCCTCGGCGACTTCGACCTTGCCGAGGAAGCCACCCAGGAGGCATTCGCGATCGCGGCGGAGCGCTGGCCGCGGGACGGGGCTCCTGACAACCCCACCGCCTGGCTGGTGACGACGGCACGTAACCGGGCCCTCAACCGGCTGCGTCGCGATCGCACGCTGGCGGCGAAGACCCGGCTGCTCGAGCCGCGGGAGGCAGCGATGGACACCGACGACGAGACGGGCTTTCCCGACGAGCGGCTGGAGCTGCTCTTCACCTGCTGCCACCCCGCCCTCGCCCTCGACGCCCAGGTCGCCCTCACCCTGCGGACGCTGGGCGGGCTGGCGACGGATCAGATCGCCCGCGCCTTCCTGGTGTCGGAGCCGACCATGGCCCAGCGGCTGGTCCGCGCCAAGGCCAAGATCAAGGCCGCCGGGATCCCGTTTCGGGTGCCCTCCGACCACCTGCTACCCGAGCGCCTGGCCGCAGTGCTGGCCGTGGTCTACCTGATCTTCAACGAGGGCTACAGCGGCCATGCCGAGCTGGCCGACGAGACGTTGCGGCTGGGCAGGGCGCTCGCCGAGCTGATGCCCGATGAGCCTGAGGTGCATGGCCTGCTGGCGCTGATGACCCTGCACGACGCCCGCCGGGAGGCGCGGTTTCGGGGCGGCGAGCTGGTGCTGCTGGCCGACCAGGACAGCTCGCTGTGGAACCAGGCGCAGATCACCGCCGGACGGGCGTCGCTCGACCGGGCTCTCGCCCTGCACGGGCGTGGCCCCTACGTCGTCCAGGCCGCGATCGCGTCGCTGCATGCGGACGAGCCGCGCGACTGGCGCCAGATCGCGGCCCTCTACGGGGAGCTCAGGCGGCTGACCGGCTCACCGGTCGTCGAGCTGAACCGGGCGGTGGCCGTGGCCGAGACCGACGGCCCGCAGGCCGCTCTGGAGATCGTGGACGGGCTGGAGCTGGAGGACTATCGCTACCTGCACGCGGCCCGGGGAGAGCTGCTTCGCCGGCTGGGCCGCATCGCCGAGGCCCGCCTGGCCTACGAGCGTGCGCTGGCGCTCGCCCACGACGATGCCGAGCGCAGGCTGCTCGAGCGGCAGCTGGCAGATGTAACGCCGGCCGAGCCCGGCGGCATATAGAGGTATGACGACCCACCGGACGCCACCCGCGAGCGCCGACGCCAGGTTCCGGCACATCTTCTGCCACCTCGACGCCATCGCCCGCTACGCCGCCCGCCGCGGCAGCAGAGATCCCGAGGGGATCGCCGCCGAGACGATGACGATCGCCTGGAGGAAGCTTCCGGCAGTTCCCGCCGACGACCCCCGGCCCTGGCTGTTCATGACCGCTCGCCATCTGCTGATGGCCGAGCGGCGGCGCGGCGGCCGTCAGGCACCGCTCGACCCAGAGGTGCTGGAGGGCGTCGCCGCGCCGCCCGTGGAGAGCGGCGATCCCGAGGTCACGGCGGCGCTGATGGAGCTCTCCCCGAACGACCGCGAGGCGCTGGTACTGATCGCCTGGGACGACCTGACGCCGGCCCAGGCCGCCGCCTCGCTGGGCATCCGCCCGGTCGCGTTCCGCGTCCGCCTGCTCCGCGCCCGCCGCCGGTTCGGACGGGCCCTCGAGGCCCGGGCCTCGGCAGCAGAGCGCGCCCGTCTTCTCGAGATGGAGTCAGCATGAACGAGATCACCCGCCTCCGCCGGGCGCGGCCCGACTGCGGCGAGCTGTCGGTCGACCGCGAAGCCCTGTTCGCGGCCATCATCGCCCAGCCCACCGACCGATCCGCGCCGCCGGCACCAGTTCGCCGCCGCCGCGGACGCCGCCGCAAGCTGGTGCTGGCCGTTGCCCTGGCCCTGCTGGTCGTTCTCACCGCCGGCACCGCCCTCGCCGTCACCGGGGTGATCGGCTGGCACGACGACACCCGGATCATCAGCGATCCCGTGGAGTGGCAGAAGCTCTATCGAGACGCCCAGAGCAAGCTGACGATGCCGCCAGGGGTCAAATGGCCGGCGCGCACGCTGCCCGCCAACTCGGTCACCTCGCCGCTCCAGCCGGGCGGCCAGGCGGTCGACATCTCGCAGGTGGCCTGGGAGTGCTACTGGGCCGACGCCATCAAGCGGGGCGACGCCTCGGCGGGTCGCCGGGCGCGGGCGGCGCTCACCGACATCGCCCGGCACCACATCCTGGTCGCCCCCGAGGGCACGTCGGAGAACACCGCGCCCGACGGGCAGATCGACGGGCCGGTGGCTATCTACGCCGACGACGGCGGGTTCGAGCACTTCACGAAGATGATCGCCGACGCTGCGGCCGGCGATCCGGCCACGCTGATCCAGAGCTGCCGTGCCAACGGCCCGGTCGAGTGACAGCCGGTTACGATACGCCGCATGTACACCAAGAGCACGCTTCCAAACGGTCTGCGCATCGTCACCGCGCCGATGGAGGGGGCCAAGTCGGTGGCGGTGATGGTGATGGTCGCCGCCGGCAGCCGCTACGAGACCCGGGACACCAGCGGCATCGCCCACTTCGCCGAGCACATGTTCTTCAAGGGCACCGAAAAACGGCCACGGGCCCGCGACATCTCCGCAGAGGTGGACGGGATCGGCGGCGAGTTCAACGCCTTCACCAGCAAGGAGTACACCGGCTACTACATCAAGTGCGCCGCCGAGCACCGGGCGCTGGCGCTCGACGTGCTCGCCGACCAGCTGCTCTCCTCGAAGTTCGAGCCTGAGGAGATCGAGCGGGAGAAGGGCGTGATCATCGAGGAGCTGAACATGTACGTCGACACACCGCGCGACCGTGTCGACAGCGTGTACGAAGACCTGCTGTTCGGCGACCAGCCGCTGGGCTGGGACATCATCGGCACCAAGGAGACGATCCGGGCCGCCGGCAAGGAGACGTTCCTCGGATACCTCGGCCAGTGGTATGTCCCCCGCCGGATCGTGGTCGGCGCCGCGGGCGCGGTGGACGGCGGGTTCCAGGGCGAGGTGGATGCGCTGTTCGGCCATCTCGAGGATCGCGAGAGCGGCACGTTCGCACCGGCAGAGTTCCTGCAGACCCGCCCCCGGGCGCGGGTGGAGAAGCGCGACTCCGACCAGGCGCATCTGCGGCTGGGCGTGCGTGGCGTCCACACCCAGAGCCCCGACCGCTACGCCATGCAGGTGCTGACGGCGGTGCTGGGCGGCGGCATGTCGTCGCGGCTGTTCACCGAGGTGCGGGAGCGGCTGGGCCTGGCCTACTACGTCTACGGCTACCACCAGTCCTACGACGACGCCGGCACCCTGTTCTCGCAGGCGGGCGTGGACACCGAGCGGATCGACCAGGCCGTGCAGACCATCGTCCGTGAGTTCCGGGCGCTGGCCGCCGAGCCGGTGCCGGAGACCGAGCTGCGCCGCTGCAAGAACTACCTCAAAGGCCGGATCGTGCTGCAGCTCGAGGACCCGCGCGGCCTGATCACCTTCGGGCTGCGCCGCGAGGTGCTCGAGAACCGGCTGGCCGAACCGGACGAGGTGCTCGACGGCATCGAATCCGTGACCGCCGAGGACGTGCAGCGACTGGCCACCGAGGTGATGGTCGACGACGGCTTCAACCTGGCGGTGGTCGGGCCGTTCGACGACGACGGCCGGTTCGCCGACCTGCTGGTCGCCTAGCGGTCTGGGCGGAACAGCGGGGTGCGGCCCCGTTGTTCCGCCCGGGTCACCGCTACGGCCTGATCTCGAGCTCGTAGTCGAACTGGGTCAGGTTCTCGCACCCGTCCCCGGTGACCACGACCATGTCCTCCAGGCGGACGCCGCCGAAGCCCTTTCGGTAGACCCCCGGCTCGACCGTGATCACGTCTCCGACGGCCAGCTCGGGGGATCCGCCCAGCCCCATGTACGGCGGCTCGTGCACCTCGACCCCGACTCCATGACCGAGGCCGTGGAAGAAGTCCTCGTCGAGCCGCTCACCGTCCGCCAGCTGGCGCGTCGTGCGGTAGCCGCCGGACTCGATCACGTCGCAACAGGCCTCCCAAACGCTGGTGCCGCTGACGCCGGGACGGATCGCCTCGATGCTGCGCACCAGCGCCTCGTGGATCGTGCGGTGCATGTGCACAAGCTGCTCCGGTGCGTCGCCGTAGCAGAACGTGCGGGTCATGTCGGCGTGGTACTTGCTGGCCTCGTGCTGGGGGAAGATATCGATGATGATCGACTCGCCCGGGTTGATCGGGCCGCTGCCGTTGTCGTGGACCAGCAGCCCGCGGGGACCGACGCCGACGATCGGCAGCTCGCCGCCGCAGCCGTGGTCGCGGAGCGTCTCGACGATCCGGGCCGAGACCCGCTCCGCGGTCAGCAGCTCGCCACCCTCGACCAGGCCCTCGGGGCCAGGCGTCGCCGAGCCGATCAGCTCTCGGGCGGCGGTGAAGGCTGCCTCGGTGGCCCGCTGAGCGATGCGGATGGCGTCGAGCTGCACCCGGTCCTTGGCTCGCCGGCGGAGCTCGAACAGGTCGCGGTCGGGCATCACGGAGACGCCGTGCTCCCGAAGGTAGTCGCCCAGCGCCAGCGGGAAGGTGGTGGGCACGGCGACCTCGTCGAGGCCGGCCCGGTCGAGCGCCCGCCGGACGCCCTCCATCGTGGCGATGTGCGGCTTGACGCCCTGGCGCACCTGCTCGCGAACGCCGAACTCGTCGTCCAGCCAGACATCGGTGGCGCGGCTGTCGCGGCGGATCGCGTCCGCCTCGAGCACGTTCGAGACGACGATCCGTTTGCCGTTCGACTCGATGTAGGTGTAGGGGTCGCCGACGGCGACGCCGGTGGCGACGAACATATGCGCGTCGTGCACCGAATCTGCATGAATGAGAATGCCTTTGGCCATGGGCCTCACGCTAGCACGGTGTCCCGGCCCCGGCCCGTTGGATAGCCTCGACCGATGGCGGCCGACGACGATCACCGACGCTCCCCCGTGACGGCCGCCGTGGTGGTGCTCGCGGCGGGGCAGGGCAGCCGTTACGGCGGGGCCAAGCAGCTCCATGACGCCGGCGGACGGCCGATGCTCGAGCGGGTGCTGGCCGCGGCTGAGCAGGCGGGCGTCGGGGAGCGGGTGGTCGTGCTGGGTGCGTTCGCGGAGCGGGTGCTGGCGGCCGTCGACCTGCATGGCGCCCGGGCCGTGCTCAGCGACCGCTGGCCAGAGGGCCAGGCGGCCTCGCTGCACGATGGGCTGGCGGCCGTCTCGGCGGACGCGGCAATCGTCGTGCTCGGCGACGGCCCGGATATCGACCCGCGGGCGATCGCCCGCCTGATCGGTGCCTGGGACGGCCAGACCGCGCTGGCCGCCGACTACGGGTCAGGCCGGTCGCATCCCGTGCTGCTGCCTCGCTCGACCTGGCCGGCTCTGCCCGAATCCGGCGAGACGCCGGGACGCTCGGTCGCGGTGCGGCTGATCGACTGCCGCGACCTTCACCCGCCCGGTGACGTCGACTACGCCGATTGACGGATGGCCAGGCGCACCCGGTCGACCAGGTCGCCGGGGACCGGGTCGCCGCAGCACACCGTCTTCACGGTCGTCCGCAGCTGGGCCTCGAAGTGATAGCGCTGGCGGCAGTACTGGCACTCGCCCAGATGCACCTCGATCAGGCTCACCTCTTCGGGCGTCAGTGCTCGGTCGAGGTAGGCCTGAAGCCGGTGCTCGACCCCCTTGCATGGTTCGGCAATCATGCTCGCTTCGGATCCTCTCCTCCGTCGATGGCATGCGATGCGAGCGCCCGCTTGAGCTGCCGGCGACCGCGGTGGAGCCGCGACATCACGGTGCCGATCGGCACGTCGAGGATGTCGGCTGCCTCCTGGTACGAGAAGTCGCCGATATCGACGAGCACGACCGCCTCGCGGAAGTGCTCGGGAACCTCCTCCAGCGACTGCAGGATGGCGTCGTTGGTGAGCTTGCTCATCAGCGCTTCCTGGGGGCCCTCGAGCCTGCCGCCCGACAGCTGGTCGTAGAGGAAGTACTCGCTCTCGTCGTCCAGCGGCTCGGTGGCCGGCCGGCGGCTGCGCCGGCGCGCCTCGTCGAGGTACGCGTTACGCAGGATCGTGGCCAGCCAGGCCGCCAGGTTGGTGCCCGGCCGGTAGCTCCGCCAGGCCCGCAGCGCCCGCAGATACGTCTCCTGCACCAGCTCCTCGGCCGTTTGCGTGGAGCCCGACAGCCGCAGGGCGATCCGGTACAGCTGGTCGGCGTGACCGAGCGCCTCCTCCTCGAACAGGGCGCGGTCGTGAGCCTCTGCTGAGGGAGTCCTTGCCACGCGGTCCACGCTATCAGCCAGGATCGACACTGCACCTTGGCTAACGCCGGCACCCGCTGTGGCATTCCCCCAGGAAAGTTTTAGTCACTTCAGCTATTATTCCGGCGCCATGAACGAGAACCCCCGACAGCCGGTCGACCTGCTCGTCGCGGGGGCCGGCCTGGCCGGTCTCTACGCCGCCATCCGCGCCGCCGAGGCAGGAGCCCGGGTGAGGCTCGTGACCAAGGGCCCGCTGCGGCTGTCGAACTCCTTCTATGCCCAGGGCGGCGTCGCGGCCGCGATCGGCGAGGACGACTCCCCGACGCTGCACCTCGAGGACACCGTGCGCGTCGGCCGCGGGCTGAACCTGGCCGAGGCGGTGCGGGTGCTGGTCGACGAGGGGCCGGCCAGGATCGGCGACCTGACCCGGCTGGGAGTGGAGTTCGACCGCGACCGGCAGGGGGCGTTCGCGCTGGGTCGTGAGGGCGGTCACAGCCGGCGGCGGATCCTTCATGCCGGCGGCAGCGCAACCGGCGCGGCGATCGCCGAGGTGCTGATCGAGCTGGTGGCGGCTCATCCGCGGATCGAGGTGCTCGAGCACACCGCCCTGATCGCGCTGATCGCCGACGGCGAGCGCTGCGACGGCGGCTGGGTGCTCGGCCACGATGAGCTGAGGCCCGTGCGCGCGCGGATGACGCTGATCGCCACCGGCGGCGCGGCCGCCCTGTTCGCCCGCACGACCAACCCTCCAGGAGCGCTGGGCGACGGCATCGCCATCGCCTACCGGGCCGGTGCGGCCGTCAGGGACATGGAGTTCGTCCAGTTTCATCCCACGGCCCTGGCCGTCGGGGAGCGAGCATTCCTGATCTCCGAAGCCGTGCGCGGCGAGGGCGCCCACCTGCTGACCGCCGGCGGCGAGCGCTTCATGGTCGACGAGCACCCCGACGCAGAGCTGGCGCCGCGCGACGTCGTCGCCCGCACGATCCAGCGGCGGCTCGACGAGGGCGAGACGAGCTATCTCAGCCTGCGCCACCTGGATCCCGGCGCCGTCCGCAGGCGTTTCCCCAACCTGGTCTCGGGCGCCGCCGAGGCCGGCCTCGACCTGGCCCGCGATCCGCTCCCGGTGTCCCCGGCCGCGCACTACCTGATGGGCGGCATCGAGACCGACCTGAACGGCGCAAGCACGCTGGAGGGGCTGTATGCCAGCGGCGAATGCGCGTCGAGCGGCGTCCACGGGGCGAACCGGCTGGCATCCAACTCGCTGCTCGAATGCTTCGTGTTCGCGCACCGGGCTGTCGCGCACGGGCTGGCAGCCGAGCTGCGAGCGCCGATCGACGTCTCCGCCCCGGGCAGGCCGCTGGCCCGGGCGCCGCTGGCGGAGCTCCGGCGGCGGATGTGGCGCGACGCCGGGCCGATCCGCGACGGCGAGCGGCTGGCGGTGCTCTGCGACTGGCTAGGGGAGCGGCGGCCGGCTAACCCGGTGCTGATCGCCGGGCTGATCGCCGCTGCCGCGCTCCGCCGAACCGAAAGCCGCGGCGCCCACGTGCGTCGCGATCACCCCGAGGAGGACTCACGGCTCGCTCACTCGCTGAGATGCCCGCCGCATCGCTCGCTGGTCTGATCGACCTGGCGCTGGCCGAGGACGTCGGCAGCGGCGACGTGACCACCCAGGCGATCGTCCCCGCCGATGTCCAGGGGACGGCGGAGATCGTCGTCCGCGAGGCCGGCGTGGTCTGCGGGCTGGAGGTGGCGCTGGAGGTCGTCCGTCGCCTCGACCCTGCCGCGTCGATGGAGGTGCTGGTGCCCGACGGCGCGGCGATCCACGACCCGCCCGGCGTCGCCGCCCGGTTGACCGGGTCGCTGGCGGCGCTGCTCACCGCCGAGCGCACGCTGCTCAACCTGATGCAGCGGATGTCGGGCATCGCCACCGCTACCCGCCGGTACGCCGAGGCGATCGAGGGCACCGGAGTCGAGCTGCTGGATACGCGAAAGACGGCGCCGGGGATGCGGGCGCTCGACAAGCATGCTGTCGCCTGCGGCGGCGGCGTCAACCACCGCGCCGGCCTGTTCGACGCTGCGCTGATCAAGGACAACCACGTGGCGGCCGCGGGCGGGGTCGCGGCGGCCATCCGCGCCGTGCGCGACCGCCACCCCCAGCTGCCGGTGGAGGTGGAGGTCGACACGCTCGAGCAGCTCGACGAGGCGCTGGGCGAGCGCGCCGACGCAATCCTGCTCGACAACATGGACATCGCGACCCTTCGCGAGGCCGTCCGCCGCGCCACCGGGCGGGCCAGGCTGGAGGCCTCCGGTGGTATCACCCTGCAGACCCTCCGTGACGTCGCCGAGACCGGCGTCGATGCAATCTCGGTGGGCGCGCTCACACACTCGGTACGGGCGCTCGACGTCGCCCTGGAGGTGAACTGATGTCAGCAGTGATCGAGCAGCCCACCCGGCTGCACGACGAGGTCCGGGCGCTCGCCGAGGAACGGCAGGCGGTGATCCTGGCCCACAACTACCAGCGTCCGGACGTGCAGGACGTGGCCGACTACGTCGGCGACTCGCTGGGACTGTCGCAAGAGGCGGCCCACACCGAGGCCGACGTGATCGTGTTTGCCGGCGTTCACTTCATGGCCGAGACGGCCGCCATCCTCAGCCCCGAGAAGACCGTACTGATCCCGGATCTGGATGCCGGGTGCTCGCTGGCCGCCACCATCGACGCCGATGCGCTCCGCCGCTGGAAGGCGGAGAATCCCGGAGCCGTTGTTGTCTCCTACGTCAACACGACCGCCGAGGTGAAGGCGCTGTCCGACTTCTGCTGCACGTCGGGAAACGCACGGCAGGTGATCGAGGCGGTGCCCGAGGGCCGCGACATCCTGTTCCTCCCCGACATGTTCCTGGGCACGTGGCTGGAACGGGTGACCGGCAGGAAGATGAAGATCTGGCCCGGCGAGTGCCATGTGCATGCCGGCATCCGGCCCGATGACGTGGCGGCGATGATGCGCGAGCGGCCGGGCGTCGACCTGCTGATCCATCCGGAATGCGGCTGTGCCAGCCAGTGCATGTACGCGGCGTCGCAGGATGCCGAGCTGGCGCGGACGACGCACGTGCTCTCGACCGAAGGGATGGTCAATCACGCGAGGAGCTCACCGCAGCGCGACTTCGTGGTGGCGACCGAGACTGGCATCCTGCACCGACTGCACAAGGAGGCGCCCGAAAAGCGGTTCTATGCCATGAGCGAGAAAGCGGTGTGCCGGTACATGAAGTTGATCACGCTTGAGAAGGTGCGCGACTCGCTGCGCGACATGAAGCATCAGGTGACGGTGCCCGCCGATGTGGCCGCCCGGGCCCGGGGCGCGATCGAGCGGATGGTCGAGATCACGTGAGGCGGCCGCGCTGATACCGTGCCGCCTTCGGCCATGGCGCTGATCCTCGTCCCCACCTCCTATGAAGCCGAACTGCTCGACCTGAGCGACGTGCCGGTCGCCGTCTGCGGCTTCGGCCTTGCGGCCGCCGGCGCCGGCGCGTCGTACGCCATCGGTGAGCACGCGGATGACGCGGCCGACGGGGTGATCCTGGTCGGTGCAGCCGGCAGCTACGACCCCCGGGCGGCACCGCTGGGCAGTGCGCTTGTGGCGTCGGCGGTACGGGTGCGCGGCGTCGGGGTGGGATACGGCGCCGGGCACCGAACGGCCGCGCAGCTGGGATGGGCTGACGCCGACGTGATGCCTCTCGACGGCGACGGCGGGGAGCTGCTGTCGGTCGCCTCCGCATCAGCCTCGCTTGAACAGGCAGCGGCCCGATCGGCCCGCAATCCGGCAGCGGTCGGTGAGGAGATGGAGGGCTACGCCGTGGCACTGGCGGCACAGCTTCACGGCGTCCCGCTGCGAATTGTGCGCGGCATCTCGAACGTCGCCGGCGACCGTGAGCACGACCGCTGGCAGATGGATGAGGCGCTGGCGGCCGCTCGCCGCAAGGTTGCTGGCATGCTTCGCTGATGGCCCCGCTCATGCTCGGGATCTCGACCTGCCCCAACGACACATTCGCCTTCCACGCGATCATGGAACGGCGGATCGACCTGCGGGGGCTCGAGTTCAACGTCGAGCTGCTCGACGTCCAGCAGTTGAACGACGGGCTGTTCGCCGGCCGCTACGACATCGCCAAGGCAAGCTTCCATGCGGCGCTGCTGCTGGCCGACAGCTACGGCATCCTGCGCGCAGGCGCCGCCCTCGGCTTCGGCGTCGGCCCGCTGCTGGTGACCGCATCACCCAGCGCCCAGCTTCAACCCGAGTCGCGGATTCTGTGCCCCGGCCGGACGACCACCGCCACCATGCTGTTCCGCTGCCTGCATCCCGATGTCGGCCAGATCAGCCACCGCGTGTTCTCCGAGATCACCCCCGCCCTGCGCGCCGGCGAAGCCGATTTCGGGGTGCTGATCCACGAGGGCCGCTTCACCTACCAGCGCGACGGCCTCACGCTGGTCGAGGACTTGGGCGCCAGCTTCGAGCGGCTGGCCGACGCCCCGCTGCCGCTGGGCGGCATCCTCGCCCGCCGCTCTCTGGGCCAGGAGGTCGCCGCCACCGTCACCGAGCTGATCCAGGAGTCGATCGCCTTCGCCCGGGCCAACCCCGACGACGTGCTGCCAACGATCCGCCGCCACGCCCAGGAGATGGACGAGTCGGTGATCTGGCCCTACGTCGAGCTGTACGTCAACGACCACGCTGTCGACATGGGCGACGATGGCATGCGCGCCCTCCAGACCCTCGAACGCCGGGCCCGAGCGGCCGGCATCCTCGACGCCGGCAGCCGCGTGCTGATCCTGGCATAGGCGGCGGGAGGGGACGTGCGACGGGGAGTGGCCAATTGGCCGGCGCATCGGCGGTCAATTAGCCACCTGCTGCTTGAAAACAGATTTCGTCTCGTCTAAATTTCGGTTTAGATGCATTCGGAGACTCTACAGGATTACGTCAAGAACATCTACATGCTGCAGGCCGGCGACGGGCGGGCGACGACGTCTGGGGTCGCCGAGCGGCTGGGGGTGTCGGCGGCGTCGGCGACGGCGATGTTCAAGAAGCTCGCCGAGGCGGGGCTGGTGGAGCATCGGCCGTACCACGGGGCGGTGCTGACGGACGCCGGCGAGCGGATGGCGGTCGAGGTGCTGCGACATCACCGGCTGCTGGAGCTGTATCTCACGCAGGCCCTGGGCATGCCCTGGGAGACCGTGCACGGCGAGGCCGACCGGCTGGAGCACGTGCTGTCGGAGGAGCTCGAGGCGGCGATGGACGCGGCGCTCGGCTACCCGGACACCGACCCCCATGGCGACCCGATCCCCAGTGTCGACCTGGTCGTGCGGGCTGAGGACGGGCAGCCACTGGCCGGCCTCGAGCCAGGCCAGATCGGGATCGTTCGCAGAGTGCCGGACAGCGACCCTGAGCTGCTTCGTTACCTGGGCGGCCTCGGCCTCGTGCCCAGCGCGTCGTTCACGCTGGTCGCCAAGGAGCTGTTCGGAGGAACCGTGACGCTCGAGATCGCCGGCGCCCGGCACTCGCTGGGCCTGCCGGTGGCCGAGAGAATCCGCGTCGAGGTGGCCGCGTGACGCCGAACGCGGTACGAGCGGCGGTCGCCCCCGCCGAGACCAGCGGCGGGCTGTGGGAACGGGTCAGGCGCGTGCTGCCCTTCCTGGGGCCGGCCTTCGTCGCCAGCGTCGCCTACATGGACCCCGGCAACTTCGCCACCAACGTCCAGGCGGGCGCCGACTACGGCTACATGCTGCTCTGGGTGCTCCTGGCCTCGAACCTGATGGCGATCCTGATCCAGTCGCTTTCCGCCAAGCTCGGAATCGCCTCGGGGATGACATTGCCGCAGGCGATACGGGCCAACACCGGACGGAAGGCGAACATCGGGCTGTGGATCTCCGCAGAGGCGGCGGCGATGGCCACCGACTTGGCCGAGTTCCTGGGCGCGGCGGTCGGCATGCACATCCTCTTCGGCCTCGACCTGTTCGTCTCGGCGCTGCTGACGGCCGTCGCCTCGTTCGCCATCCTGGCCATCGAGCGGCGCGGGCACACGCGGCTGGAGGCCGTGATCTTCGCCTTCGTCGCAGTGATCGGCGCCTGTTTCTTCGTCGAGATCTTCGTTGCCGACCCCGATCCGGCGGGGATCATCCACGGCATGTTCGTCCCCCAGATCACCTCCAGCGCGGTCTACGTCGCGGTCGGTATGGTGGGAGCGACGGTGATGCCGCATGTCGTCTACCTGCACTCCGGGCTGGTCCAGCACCGGGCCGGGATCCTCGGTCACGACCGCAAGCGCGAGCATTTCCGCCGCGAGCTCGTCGACATCGCGCTGGCCATGAACGGCGCCTGGCTGATCAACTCGTCGATGGTGATCATGGCCGCGGCGGTGTTTTACGCCGGCGGGGTGCCGATCGACGGCCTGGAGGACGCGCAGGCCACCCTCGACCCGCTGCTCGGCAACCTGGCGGCCTACGCGTTCGGCATCGCCCTGCTGGCGTCCGGCCTGTCGTCGTCGGCCGTAGGAACGATGGCGGGGCAGATGATCGTCGACGGCTTCATGCAGTGGCGGGTGTCGGTGTTCCTGCGCCGCTTCATCACGATGATCCCGGCGCTGATCGTGATCGGGCTGGGGGTCAACACGCTCGACACGCTGGTCGCCAGCCAGGTGGTGCTCTCGCTTG
>Ga0207674_10005408_pt1 | contig 15184 bp, 9 predicted proteins | sample KBSCornC72_FD_184303 | JGI IMG/M metagenome (GOLD analysis project Ga0207674, IMG submission 184303) | Corn rhizosphere microbial communities from Kellogg Biological Station, Michigan, USA - KBS Corn C7-2 (SPAdes) (version 2) | ecosystem: Host-associated > Plants > Roots > Rhizosphere > Soil ... | reverse complement strand
GGCGCATGACGTTCCATCAGCGCGCGCTCATGCTGAAGGAGATGGCAAAGTACCTGAGCGAGCGGAAAGACGGCCTGTATCGGCTCTCGGCGGCGACCGGCGCCACGAAGTCCGACTCGTGGATCGACATCGATGGCGGCATCGGCACGTTCTTCGTCTACGCGAGCAAGGGCCGTCGCGAGTTTCCCAACGAGACGTTCTACGTCGACGGGCCGATGGAATCGCTCTCGAAAGGTGGCACGTTCGTCGGTCGACACATCTGTGTGCCGCTCGAGGGCGTGGCCGTCCATATCAACGCGTTCAACTTCCCCGTGTGGGGGATGCTCGAGAAGCTGGCGCCGACGTTGCTCGCCGGTGTACCGGCCATCGTGAAGCCCGCGACCGTGACGTCCTATCTGACGGAAGCCTGTTTCAGGCTGATGGTCGAGTCCGGGATATTTCCCGCGGGAGCCATCCAGCTGATCTGCGGGAGTGCCGGCGACCTGCTCGATCACCTCGGGATGCAGGACGCCGTCGCGTTCACCGGCTCCGCCACGACAGGACGCAAGCTCAAGGACACGCCGTCCATCGTCGAGCACACGGTCCGCTTCAACCAGGAGGCCGACTCCCTCAACTGCTCGATCCTCGGTCCCGACGCAGCGCCCGGTACGGAGGAGTTCGACCTGTTCGTGAAGGAGGTGGTCCGTGAGATGACGGCGAAGGCAGGCCAGAAGTGCACGGCCATCCGGCGAACGCTCGTGCCTAACGGGATGATGACCGACGTCATCGCCGCGCTGAGCAAGCGGCTCTCGGCCGTCCAGGTTGGCGACCCGGCCGTCGAGGGCGTGAAGATGGGCCCGCTCGCGAGCCGCACCCAGGTGCGAGACGTCGGCAAGGCGACGGAGGAGATCCGGCACGGCACCGAGCTCGTGTTCGGCGGGCGCGACACGTTGAACGTGGTCGGCGCGGATCCGGAGCGCGGCGCGTTCTTTCCGATCACGCTGCTCGCGACCGACAAGCCCTTCACGAGCCGCGAGGCGCACGACATCGAAGCGTTCGGCCCCGTCAACACCGTCATGCCGTACGGCGCCGTCGACGAGGCGGTGGAGCTCGCGAAGCTCGGGAAGGGAAGCCTCGTCGGGTCGCTCTTCACCGCGGACGCCAACGTCGCGCGCCAGGTCGTGCTCGGCGTCGCGCCGTATCACGGGCGCATGCTCGTCGTCGATCGTCACAGCGCGAAGGAGTCGACCGGACACGGCTCGCCCATGCCACACCTGGTGCACGGTGGGCCGGGACGGGCGGGCGGCGGCGAAGAGATGGGTGGCGTGCGCGGCGTGCTGCACTACATGCAGCGGACGGCGGTGCAGGGCTCGCCGACAATGCTCACGCAGGTGATGAACGAGTGGATGCCTGGCGCCGCCCGCTCGACGGATCGGGTGCACCCCTTCCGCAAGCACTTCGAGGAGCTTCGCATCGGCGACACGCTCGTCACGCATCGGCGCACGGTGACGGAAGCGGACATCGTCAACTTCGCCGGCATCAGCGGTGACTACTTCTACGCGCACATGGACGACATCGCGGCGAAGGAGTCGCTGTTCGAGCGCCGCGTCGCCCACGGCTACTTCGTATTGTCGGCGGCCGCGGGCTTGTTCGTCGATCCGGCGCCCGGCCCCGTGCTCGCGAACTACGGGCTCGAGTCGCTGCGGTTCGTGAAGCCGGTGTACATCGGCGACACGATCCAGGCGAAGCTGACGTGCAAGCAGAAGACCGCGAAGGAGACGCCGCCGGATGGCGTGCCGCAGGGCGTCGTCGCGTGGGACGTCGAGGTCACGAATCAGGCGAACGAGCCGGTCGCCGTCTACACGATCCTGACGCTCGTCAAACGTCTCGTCGATGCGGGCGTGAGGACGGGTGGCGCGAAGTCGAACGGCAACGGCGCGGCGACGGCGCCGAGCGACGCGACGGTGGACGCTGAAGTGAAGGACCCGGGCCCTCGGGCGGCGAAGATCGGCTAGTCGTCATTCCGAGCGTAGCCCGCGCGAAGCGCAGGCGGAGGCGAGGAATCGCACTCGTCCCCGCCGAGGGGTCCCTCTACCGGGATGAGTGCGATTTCTCGCCTTGCCTGATGGCTCGCTCGGAATGACCGCTACGGCTCGCGGATGACGCCGAACGTCTGCGGCGTCAGTTCCGCGCCGGTGCGGCGGCCCACGATCCAGACCTTTGCACCCGTCTTGCCGTCGAGTGCAGCCGGCACCGACGCGAGCTTCACCGTATCACGCTCGGCCGCCAGCCAGGTGCCGCCGTTTCGCGCCACGAGCGAGCCCACCAGGGGCTTGGCGCCGTCGATCGACACGATCTCGTAGCGGGTCACCGCGAACGAGGCGTTAGGCGCGCCCGCGCCGGGCGAGCCCGCGACCCACACCGTGGCGCCGCCGAGTGTCCGCAGCTCCTGCTCGAGCGGGCCGACGAGCGTCGTGGGTTTGCCGCCCTCCACCTGCAGCGACGTCAGTGGCTGTGCCGCGACCCCGCCCGCGACGACCTTCCCGGTCAACACCGTCTCCGAGGGCGTCGGAGTGGGCTCGGTGCGTGCCGGAGTGGGCGCCGGCGGCACCGACCCGGGACTGCTATCGGGAAGGCGAGACACCACGGCAGGCTGCGCGGTGATTGCGGGCCGTGGGCTCGTCGTATTGACCGGCGCCGATGTGGAATCGGCGCCTCTGGACTCCGGCGCACGGGCGCACGCGGTGACTGCCACAACGAGCGTCGCCAGAGCAGGCGCCATGCGACGGCGCGTGATCACTGGAGCCGCACGACCCAGAGGCGCATGGATGCCGGCAGGCTGCCGTCCGACGCGTCGCGAGCCCGGATCCCCGTCGCGCCGCGGCCGTTTCCGGAGACCAGGAAGTAGGCTGTCGATCCGCCGCGAACGCTGACCTGATCGGTGAACGCACCGAACTGGCGGTCGCGCGGGGCGAGTCGCGCAGACACGACGATCCTGGAGTCGATGTCCTTCATGTTCCAGCTCGTGAACTTGAGCTTTGCGTCGAGGTTCGCCACGCGGTCATCGGCGTAGAGCGCGGCCGCCCACTGTGCCAGCAGCACATCGATCGGCGCGCCGGTGACGTCCGACAGTGTCGCGTAGCCGGTGTATGCGTTGTCGATGAGTCGCTTCTGCAGCCCCTTCTCGCCCCCGGGGAACGTCGGTCCGTACTGGTCCGAGATCCAGCGCAGCAACGACCAGGACGCGCCGTACACCGGGTAATCGCCCAGGCACGGGCCGTCGTTCCCCTGGCTCTTGAGTGACAGCCAGCTGCACTGCTCGGGCGCGTTAGGCGTCTTGCCCGGCCCCGACCCTAACCCGTAGTACACGGCGAGATCGACGAACGCGGCGTAGAACCAGTCGAACGGTGTGATCTGCGGATCGTTGAATATGATCGCGGCCCCGAGGTTCTGCCCGGGCGTGAGTCCCGTGACGGCGTACCCGTTGATCTCCTCCGCGAACGTGGCCTGGCCTTCGAGCTCCCAGATGCCCTGAAACGCCGTTGCCAGCTCGTAGTCCAGCCGGCGCCCGAACTGGATCACGTGCGCGAACTCGTGCGCGATGATGATCGGCGCATCGGCCAGGGCATCCGCGATCGTGTACGCCGTGCCGGCAGCCCCGGTCGGATCGGGCGCCCGGCCATAGAAGAACTCCCCTTCATTGCTCGCGGCACACTCGGACTGCGTGAAGAAGTTGGATAAGTACACGACGCCAAGCAGGTTGTTGACCTTGTTGACCTCTTTCGTGATGACGATGACCGTGCGGGCGTTGCTGTCGAAATCCGTCGGTGCGCCGAAGTAGGACACGTCAGTCGGGTGAATTTGCGAATCGAACGTGTTGCTGAGCGTCTGGTAGTCGGCGGCGGAGAAGCCGCCCGTCGGGTTCGCGTTGTCCTCGAGAAAGATGGCGTTGGTGCCGACTGCCTTCACGGTCGCGGTGACCGGGCTGAAGTTGACGCAGGAGTTCCCGCGCTCCGGGGCGCGAATGGTCAGCACGTCCCCGACCTTGGCGCTGCCGGGCACCGTCGGGATGCGCGCGGCTGACGCCGTCGCGTTCATCATTGCCCGCGCGCCAGCCGCTATCGATCGGAGGCGCGGTCGCATGGCCGTCTGCTCTGCCGCCAGGATCTGCGACTCCGCGGCGTGGTGTCTCGCGATGCGCAGCGCGCGCGCATTTTCGCGCGGGTCCAAGAGGCTCGGGGTCAGCGAGGCCGGCAGCTCCGGAGCAGCGAACGCGCGCGATGCCACACCCGATGTGACGGCGCCAGACACCGCCTCTCCCGTGAACTGGACCGGCGTGAGGCTCGAACCCAACTCGGAGATGGATTGAACGCCGATGAGGTAGGTTTCGTTCGCACCGCTCGCCGGAAACTGGAGGCAGAAATCATCGGGGTTCCCGATGATCTGCTGCTTCCCCTGCGCGAGCGTGAACGTCGACGCGGGGGCGAACGGCTGCGACCTGGGCGCGCTGGTGTTCCCAGCGACGGTCACGTTGATCGAGACGTTCTGCGCCGGTCTGCAGTTCAGCCTCGGTATTTGGATCTGCAGCGACGTCGCGGTGGCCGCGGTGACCAGCGCGGCGACGCCAGCGATGCGCACCACGTTGCCGGCCGGATCAGGGCTGAACTTGGTGCCCGTGATCGTGGCCGCCTGGCCCTCGATGATCGTCGCCGGCGTCACCGCGGAGAGCTGGGGTGCATCGGCGGGGTTCCCGCTGCTGACGACGATGTCCGTCGATCCGGTCTTTCCTTCGGATGTCCCGGTGAGCGTGACTGTGCCCGCCGACAGAGCCGTCACGAGTCCTCCGTTGATCGACACCGATGCAACGGACGGGTTGCTTGTAGACCACGTGACGTTGCGCCCGGTGAGAACGTTGTTGCTCGCGTCGCGCGTGACGGCGCTGAGCTGCGTCGTCTGCCCAACCTGCAGCGCGTTCGACGCGGCCGTCACCGACACGGTCGCGACCGGCGGCGGCACGATGTTCACGGCTTGACTCCCGCTCTTCCCTCCCGATGTTGCCGTGATCGTCGCCTGACCAACGGTGACGCCCGTAACGAGACCGGTCGTGCTCACGGTCGCGATGCTCGCACTCGACGTCGTCCAATTAATGGTCTGGTTCGATAACGCGTTGCCCTTGGCGTCACGCGCCGTCGCCGACAATTGCGTCGTCTGGCCGACGGCGACGTCACCGGCTGGTGCAGAGACATCGACCGACGCAACGGCCGGCGGCCCGGACGAGTCCCCGCCGCACGCAACGGTCAGCGCGAACGTGCAGAGCGGGAGGAGCGCAAGCCGGATGCGATTCATCATGGGATTCCTGCGATGGATGCCTGCGAAGTCGGTCGGCCACTGAGCCCGGAAGGGCGCGGGTCGAAGTTAGAACTCGGACCGTGGGCGGCAAAGGGGACTATCGGTGAATGTCTCTCCGAGCACGGTCTCGGGCGTGTGTGAGAGCGTCGAGTGCGCCCGGCGCGTAGCCGATGCATACTTCGCCATGACCAGAATCCACCCGCTCCGGAGGATGCATTGCCGCCGTTGACCGATCGTTTCAAGGCGTTTCCCGTGTACCCGCTCGCCCACGTCCCCGCGCGGAAGCGCGAGCTTCTGCAACGTGGCGTCGACGTGATCGATCTCGGTGCGGGCGACGCGGACCTCGCGCCGCCCCCCGCGGCGGTCGAGGCGCTCGAGAAGGCGGCGCGGACACCGTCGATGGGACGGTACGGGTTCGGCCTCGGTCACATCCCATTTCGCGAGGCGATCAGCGAGTGGATGTCGATGCGATTCGGCCAGCGCTTCGACCCGATCACGGAGGTCGTGCCGCTCATCGGATCCAAGGAAGGCATTGCACACGTCGCATTCGCGTACCTCGGCCGAGGCGACGTGGCAATCATCCCCGAGCCGGCGTATCAGGCGTACATCGGCGGCACGCTGCTGAGCGATGCGACCCCGCACATTTTCCCGCTGCGGCCTCGCACGCGCTTTCTCGTCGAGCTCGATGAGATTCCACGGGACGTGCTCGACCGCACGCGCGTGCTGTACCTCAACTATCCGAATAACCCGACCGCGGCGATCGCGCCGCGTGACTACCTCGAGCGCGTCGTGCGCACGTGCCGCGAGCGTGACATCCTGCTCGTCTACGACAACGCGTACTCCGAGCTCGCGTTCGACGGCTACGTGCCGCCGAGCATCTTCGAGATCGACGGCGCCCGTGACGTCGCGATCGAATTCCACTCGCTGTCGAAGACGTACAACATGACGGGCTGGCGCTGCGGGTGGTCGGTGGCGAAGCCGGAGATCTCGGCGGCACTCTCGAAGGTGAAGACGTTCGTCGACACGGGCACGTACATGGGGATCCAGGCGGCCGGTGTCGCCGCGATCCAGAGCTGGCGCGAGTTCGTCCCACCGAACGTCGCGATCTTCAAGGAGCGTCGCGATGCGGCGGTCGCGGCGTTCCGGGGCGCGGGATTCAGGTGCGATGTCCCGGAAGCGACGATGTACCTGTGGATCACGCTGCCGGACGGGCTACCGAGCCGGCCGTTCGCAGACCGGCTGATGGAGGAGGAGGGCGTGATCGTGCTGCCGGGCGCGGGCTTCGGTGCGGGCGGGGAAGGGTTCTTCCGCGTGTCGTTCATCGTGCCGCCGGCGCGGATGGCGCAGGCCGCCGAGCGAGCGGGTCGTGTGCTTGCCGCGATGCAGGCGGAGTCTGCTGTGTCAGCGGAGCCGGCTATTGCGCGGTGACGCTTAGTCCTGCGTTCGGTGGGAGGGGGTTTTTTTACCGCAGAGCGCGCGGAGAACGGAGAGCAACGACTTGCTGCAGCCTCCAAATCGCCACGAGCCGGAATTTTGAAACGAAACTGCCTCGGGACGCATGAAATGAGCTTCCCGAGGCAGTTCCCAAAGATTCTCTGGCCGCTGGTTGTTGGGCGCGCTCTGCGTTCTCCGCGCCCTCCGCGGTAACAAAACCCCGCTCGGACCGAACCAAGTGCCGGCCCATGCGATCGAGGGCTTGATTTACGTGCGCATGCGGCCATAGTCAGGCCAACCCCAGACACCGATATGCCCGCGCGAGCCGCACCAGGCTCGCGTGGCGTAACTGCACTGAACTTCCACGCCCAGGGAACCCGAGATGCTTCGACACGCGACGCGGACCGCCGGAACCGCCGTCTTCCTGCTTGGCCTGTTTGCCAGCGGACTCTCCGCACAGAACGCCGCTGTCGGGGCACCGAGCCGGACCGTCAGCACTGGCGCGACGCCGGCGGTCGCGCTCAAGCAGCTCGATCCCGCGGACCTCGCGTTCTGGAAGAACGTGCGGTTCACCGCACTCTCCAACGACGGGAAGTGGTTCGCGTACCAGCTCACGCCTAACGAAGGCGACGCCGAAGTTGTCGTGCGTCCCACGGGCGAGGGCGAGGAGCGCCGATTCAAGATCGGTGAGCCGCCGCCGCCTGCCGGTGGATTCGGCGGCGGCGCGAACACGTCCGTCGTGCTCTCGGAGGACGCGAAGTGGCTCGGCTTCCTCAAGTATCCCACGGCGGACGAGGCGAAGCGGCTGCGCAAGGACAAGAAGCCGGTGCAGAGCGGGGTGGTGCTCGTGAACCTCGCCACCGGCGAGCGGCGCGACTTCGAGAAGGTCCGCCGCTTCACGTTCGCGCCGAAGCGCCCGAACTGGCTCGCGCTGCAGCGGTACGCGCCTGAGGGCACGCCGGCAGGCGCCGGTGCAGACCTGCTGCTCGTCGACCTTCGCTCCGGCGTCGTCACGAGTGTCGGCAACGTCGGCGAGTACGCGTTCGACGACGATGGCGGGTGGCTCGCCTGGACGATCGAAGGTCGTGACCTCGTGGGCAATGGCATCCAGGTCCGCGACCTGCGCACCGACGTCGTGCGCGTGCTGGACAGCGACAAGGCGATCTACCGTCGTCTGGCGTGGGCCGACAGCGGGCTGGCGCTCGCCGTGCTGCGCGCTCGGCCCGACAGCGCTGCCGCGGACACGTCGTTCATCGTGCTCGGCTACACGGGATTCAGCGGTGCCGTGAAGTCGGTCAGCTACACGCCGTCCGACACCGGCGGCTTCCCGAGCGGCCTTCGCATCACCGCGGACCGCGCGCCGCGCTGGGCCGCGGATCGATCCGCCATCTACTTCGGCATCGCGCCTCGGCGCTTGGTGCCCGAGAGCAAGACGCCGCGGCCGGACGTGAAGCCGGCGGCGGGGGTTCCCGGGGCGATGCAGGCAACGGCACGCGGCAACCCCGACGATGACGAGCTCGCGTCGCTCGTGATCTGGCACGGCAAGGACCCGCGGCTTCAGTCGCAGCAGCAGGTGGAGGAGTCGCGCGACAAGGCGTTCTCGTACCTCGCCGGCTACCGCGTGGCCGATCGGAAGTTCGTGCGGCTCGGCACCGACGACGTCCGCGATGCGACGCTGGCACCTAACGAGCGATGGGCCATCGGCGTCGACGTCCGCGGCTACGAGCGGTCCGGTAACATCGACGGCCTCCGCTACCGCGACCTCTACGCGATCGACACGCGCACGGGCGAGCGCAAGCTGGCGGTGCAGAAGACTTTGAATCGTGAGCTCGTCTCGCCCGACGGGTCGCGCTTCCTCTACTTCGATGACGGGCAGTACCGCGTCTACGACATCGGCGCAGGCACGTCGCGCGTGATCACGGGCGGGGCGCCGGTGACGTTCGTGGACACGGAGGACGATCACAACATGGATCGTCCCCCGGTCGCGCCGATCGGCTGGACGAAGGACGGAAGCGCCGTGCTGCTGTCGGACAACTGGGACATCTGGCGCGTGCCGGCTGCCGCGAACGGGAAGCCCGTGAACCTGACGGCGAACGGGCGGGCCACCGGCGTTCGCTACCAGCGCCGGATTGTCATCGACCCCGAGGAGCGCGGGATCGACCTGTCGAAGCCGCTGTACGTCTCCGCGTACGGCGAGCGTACGAAGAAGGAAGGGCTCGCAGTCGTGGCCTCGGGGAAGGCGGGTGCCACATCGCTGGTGTGGGACGACGCGAAGTACAACTTCGCGCGCGCACGCAACGCCGACACCTGGGTGTTCACGCGCCAGACGGTCAAGGAGTTCCCGGACTACTGGACCACTGCCGGTGGATTCGCGTCGCCGCGGCGCCTCACGAACGCGAACCCGCAGCAGAGCGAGTACGCGTGGTCGAGCGGCGCGCGGCTCGTCGACTACGTCACCGACAAGGGCGACTCTCTGCAGGGCGCGCTCTACCTGCCGGCGAACTACGAGGCCGGCAAGAAGTACCCGACCGTGGTGTACATCTACGAGAAACGGTCGCAGTTCCTGCACAGCTACAGCATCCCGAACGAGACGCAGGCGTTCAACGCCAGTGTCTACACGAGCCGCGGGTACGCGGTGTTCCAGCCGGACATCGTGTACAAGGTGAACGATCCCGGCATGTCGGCGGTCTGGGCGGTCGTCCCGGCGGTGAAGGCCGCGATCGCGACCGGTATCGTGGATTCCGCGAACATCGCCCTGCACGGGCACTCGTGGGGCGGCTACCAGACGGCGTTCCTTGTCACGCAGACGAACATCTTCAAGAGCGCGATCGCCGGCGCCGCGCTCACCGACATGGTGAGCATGTACAGCTCCATCTACTGGAACACGGGTGGTGCAGACATGGCGATCTTCGAGAGCAGCCAGGGCCGCTTCAAGGGCAACTTCCTCGAGAACTACGACGCGTACATCCGGAACTCGCCCGCGTTCCACGCCGACAAGATCAAGACGCCGCTGATGCTGCTGCATAACGAGCGTGACGGGGCGGTCGACTTCAACCAGGGCATCACGTTCTTCAATACGCTGCGTGAGCTCGGGAAGGACGTCGTGATGCTCCAGTACGTCGGGGAGAACCACGGTCTCGCGCAGCCGCGCAATCAGAAGGACTACACGATTCGCATGCGCGAGTACTTCGACTACTACCTCAAGGGCGCGCCGGCGCCGGACTGGCTCAAGGAAGGGATTCCGCGGCTCAAGATGGACGAGCACCTCAAGTCGCGGCAGAAGAAGACAGAGAAGATCGCGTCCTGATGCGTTGTACCGTCGGGATAGCGCTCCGCCTCATCGCGTCTGCGGTCGCCGGCATCGTGACGCTGGGACCCGTCACCGCGGGCGCGCAGGCGCCTAACGCCCGGGCGCGCGCGCGCGACCTGGGCGTGGCGCCGGGCGTGTTCGCGCCGGGAACGAACAACGCCATCACGGACGTCGCCGGCGTGCTCGTTGGTCAGACGACGGTGATCGAGGGCGACTCGGTACGCACGGGCATCACGGCGATCCGTGCGCACGGGGGCAACCAGTACTTCGACCGCGTGCCGGCAGCCGTCCACGTCGGCAACGCGTTCGGAAAACTCGTGGGAAGCACGCAGGTGAAGGAGCTCGGCGAGCTCGAGACACCGATCCTCCTCACGTGTACGCTGTGCGTCTGGAAAGCCGCGGATGCCATGGTCGAGTGGATGATCGGCCAGCCGGGCATGGAGCGGGTCGGATCGCTCAATCCGGTCGTCGGCGAGACCAACGATGGCGGGTTGAACGCCATCCGCACGCGGCCCATCAAGCCGGAGCACGTGCGCGCGGCCCTGGACGGCGCGAAGAGCGGGCCGGTTGCGGAAGGCAGCGTCGGCGCTGGCGCCGGCACGCAGGCGTTCGGCTGGAAGGGCGGCATCGGCACGTCGTCGCGGGTCGTCCCGAAATCGCTTGGGGGCTACACCGTCGGCGTGCTCGTGCAGTCGAACTTTGGTGGCATCCTCCAGGTGCTGGGTGCGCCGGTTGGGAAGGAGCTCGGGCGCTACGCGTTCAAGAACGAGCTCGAGCGCGAGCGCGGCGACGGCTCCATCATGATGGTCGTCGCGACCGACGCGCCGTTGTCCGACCGCAACCTGGAACGGCTCGCCGCGCGCGCGATGATGGGACTGGGCCGGACGGGGTCGTCCGCGTCGAACGGCTCGGGAGACTTCGTGATCGCGTTCTCGACGGCCACCGGTGTCCGCCGCCGCCTAACGCCCCCCGCGGCCGGGGTCGCCGAGCCAATGTTGCGACCGACGGAGGACCTCACGAACGACGCCATCTCGGGGTTGTTCGAGGCCGTCGTCGAGGCGACGGAGGAGTCGATCTACAACTCGCTGTTCATGGCCACGGCGGTGACGTCGCGCGGCCGTACGGTCGAGGCGATTCCGCTCGATCGCGTCCGCGAAGTGCTCCGGAAGTACAACGTGGGGAGCCGGTAGTCGAGCTTCCTCCGGGGTCACGACCGCGCCGATTAGCTTTGCCGCGTCCCCAGTCCGTTCAGGAGCTCCATGCCCCTTCGATCGTCCGTTACGGCGGTCCTGGTCGCGATTGCCATCGCCCAGCCGCTCGCCGCGCAATCCATCGCCGACCGCTACCGCGCCGACGCAAACCGCATCATTGACGCGGCGCTCAAGGACAGCACCGCGTACCGCCGGCTCGCCGAGATGACCGACACGTTCGGAAACCGGCTGAGCGGAACGCCAGCGCTGGAGCGCACCATCGACTGGATCATTGCAACGATGAAGGAGGACGGCCTCCAGAACGTCCGCGGTGAGCCCGTGATGGTTCCCGTCTGGGTCCGGGGCGCGGAGTCCGCCCAGCTCGTGAGCCCGCGGACGCAGAACCTGCCGATGCTCGGACTCGGCGGCAGCATCGCGACGCCGCCGGCGGGCATCACCGCCGACGTCATCGTGGTCGGGAGCTTCAGTGACCTGGCCGCAAAGGCGGCGCAGGCGCGTGGCAAGATCGTCCTGTTCGATGTTCCGTTCACGAACTACGGCGAGACGGTCCAGTATCGCGGGCGCGGCGCGATCGAAGCCGCGAAGGTCGGCGCCGTCGCAGCGCTCGTACGATCGGTGACGCCGTACTCGCAGCGCACGCCGCACACGGGGGGCATGTTCTACGATTCCACCGTTCGGCGCATCCCCGCTGCCGCCGTCACCGTCGAGGATGCGGAGATGATGCACCGCATGCAGACGCGCGGCGAGCGCATCCGCGCGAAGCTCGTGATGTCGGCGAAGACGCTGCCCGATGCGCCATCGCGCAACGTGATGGGCGAGATCGTAGGCGCGGAGAAGCCGGATGAGGTGGTCGTGTTCGGCGGTCACATCGACTCGTGGGACGTCGGTCGCGGGGCCATGGACGACGGCGGCGGCGTGGTCGTGGCGTGGGAGGCGGTTAAGCTCCTCCAGCGGCTTGGCCTCAAGCCGCGTCGCACGATCCGCGTCGTTGGCTGGACGAACGAGGAGAATGGCGGCCGGGGAGGGCAGGGGTACCGGGATGCCCACAAGGCGGAGGTCGACAAGCACGTGCTCGCCATCGAGTCCGACGGCGGTGTTTTCAAGCCCCAGGGGTTCGGGTTCAACGGCTCCGACGCGGCGCTCGACGTGGTCAAGCAGATCGGCACGCTGCTCGATCGCATCGAGTCCGGGTCGATCGTGAAGGGTGGGGGCGGCGCAGACATCGCGCCGATCATGGCGCTTGGGGTCCCAGGCTTGGGGCTGAACGTGGACGGCACGAAGTACTTCTGGTATCACCACACCGAGGCCGACACGATCGACAAGCTCGACCCCCACGACATGGCGCTCTGCGTGGCGACGATGGCCGTCATGGCGTACGTCGTGGCCGACATGCCGGAAACCCTTCCGCGCGCCCCCGTCGCGACCCGGTGACGGCCCCGCGCCCGCGCCGCGTTATGGTCGCTTGCGGCGGCGCGGGCACCGCGTCAGCTTCTACCGACAAAAGGGCGACTCCTTCCGCCCGGGAACACGCTCAACACAGTCGGCTCGGCCGCCTCGACGCCCGCGCCGCGGAGGATGCATGGCGAAGCAGGGGGCAATCGAGATGGAGGGAACCGTCGCCGAGGTCCTTCCCAACGCGACGTTCCGTGTGACGGTCAACGGCGGTCACGACGTGCTCACCACGCTCGGCGGCAAGATGCGGCAGAACCGCATTCGCGTGCTCGCCGGCGACAAGGTGACGATCGAGGTCTCACCCTACGACCTCTCGCGCGGGCGCATCACGTACCGCCACAAGTAGCGCCTAACGCCGGACTCGCCGGCGTCAGCGCGGCCCGGCGATCAGCAGCGACGACGCGACCAGCGCGCCCAGGGTGACGATGCTGGCCACGACCAGCGCGACGATGCGGACCGCCAGTTGACCGCGGCTCTGCCGCGCGATGACGATGCGGTTCTGCCGGTAGTCGCGCTCGGGGTCCATACCCAGCGTGCGGATGCCGTGACGTCCGGCCGTCGCCGAGAAGGAGAACAGCTCCAGCCGTACTGTGCTGTCGAGCGAGGTGGCGCTGCTCGGGGCGTTCACGGATGCTACCCGCAGCTCGCGTCCACTCGCCTCGGACGTGACCGAGAAGCGCAGATCCCACAGTGCGCGCTCGCCGAGCCGACCCTCCGTGAGCAGCACGTACCGGTCGGATCGGGGCAACAGGAGGCTCTGCTCCGGAATCACCGGTAGCGACGCAATGACCGTGTACCGGGTGGATCGGACACGGCCAAGGGCGAGTCGCGCGACCGCGATGACGCCGCCAAGAACGAGCGGAATCGTCAGGAGCAGCCAGAGGCGATTCGAAAGGACCGCGGTCACTGCGTCCGGGCGGCCGGAATCATCACGCTCGCAAAGCTGGCGCGGCCGGGCCCGCCGTACCGAACGTCGTCGAGCCGCATCGCGGTGGCCGCTCCCGCCGGAAGCTCCTCGTAAAACGGAAACCGCGACCAGACAAGAAAGTGGCGTCCGGCGCGCGTGCTCGCGGCGAGCCGATACTGCGCCGCCGTGTCGACGAGCGCCGCAACCCGCTCGCCGCTCGCCGCATAACGAGGTGTGACCCACCAGGTGAGGGCTCCGGTCTCGTAGGACGGACCGAGATCGCGGACGACGGTTCGGCGAAACGGGTTGAGCGGCTCCGGCGCCACCATCACGCGCAACGACGGTCCGAGCCCCTGGGCGACCGCCTGTCGCTCCGCGACGATTCGGCCAAGCTGGCTTGTCGCTGCCATGACCGCGATGTAGGCGGCAACCGCGATGAGCGCGACCCGGGCCGGGCGCGACGCATGCGCCATCACCGTTGCGGTGTCGGCTCCGACCGGAACCCGCCGTGCTCGCTGAATGGCTATCGTGGCGCCGAACCCGAGCGCCGACCACACCCACGGATCGACAATGAACAGCGTGTCGCCATAGAACCAGCGCCCGGAGAACGGCATGAGCAGGCGGACGCCGTACGTGTTCAACATGTCGAACAGCGGGTGGGACCAGATCGACAACGCCGAGACCAGCAGCAGCTGCGTGGCGCGGGGCGGGATGCGTAGCCCCGGCCTGTTCGCTCGCGACCGCCGGCGCTCGATCGCCTGCCCGATGGCGTACATGATCGCCATGAGAACGAACGGCAGCACGCACATCGCCAGGACCCCGTGCGTCCATCCGCGCCGAAACGCGAGGCCGTCGGCGTTGTCTCCCACCAGGTAGACGAGGACGTCGACATCGGGCAGATTCGCGCCGATGACCATCGTGACCGTCGCGAGCGCGGTGCGGCGACGCAGTCCGGCGCCCGACATGGCGGCGCCTACGAGCGAGTGACAGAGGTTGTCCACGACGTCCGGTTAGGGGAAGCGCACAACCTACCCGGCTCGGTACGCGGGGGCAAACGCCGGGGCACCGCCGCCTCGACGTTAGGCCGTCACGGCTGCTGCGGGTCGCGGTAGACCACGCCGCCCTTCATCACGAACTTCACCCTGCGCACGGCCGCGATGTCGCGCGTGGGGTCGCCGTCGACGGCGATGAGGTCGGCGAGCAGCCCCGCTTTCACCGTGCCGATGCGATCCTCCATGTGCAGGATTTTCGCATCGATGGACGTGGCCGAGCGGAGCACGTCCACCGGCTTCATGCCGTAGGCCACCAGCAGCTCGAGCTCGCGGGCGTTGTCGCCGTGTGTGAACACCCCGACGTCGCTGCCGTTGCAGATGGTGACGCCGGCCGCGATCGCTGCCTTGAGGCTTGCCAGTTTCTCCGTCACGCGGGGAGGATCGGCGTCGGCGCCGCGACGCCAGCCACGGTACGAGAGGATCGCATCCCCGGCGGCAACGGTCGGGCAGAGCGCCACACCTTTCTCCGCCATGAGCCGAAATACCTCCG
>Ga0207674_10005406_pt1 | contig 15187 bp, 8 predicted proteins | sample KBSCornC72_FD_184303 | JGI IMG/M metagenome (GOLD analysis project Ga0207674, IMG submission 184303) | Corn rhizosphere microbial communities from Kellogg Biological Station, Michigan, USA - KBS Corn C7-2 (SPAdes) (version 2) | ecosystem: Host-associated > Plants > Roots > Rhizosphere > Soil ... | reverse complement strand
ACCAGATTGGTCCTTTGATCGCGACGAGCTGCGGTCTGCCTTCAACGCCAACACCAAAGCAATCATCATCTGTAATCCTAATAACCCGACAGGAAAAGTCTTTACTCGCAACGAGCTTGAATACATCGCAAGTCTTTGTCGTGAATTTGACGCCCTCTGCTTTACTGATGAGATCTACGAACACATTCTCTATCCGCGCGAAGGCGCCGAGATAGCTCACATCTCAATGGCTCAGCTCGAAGGCATGAGAGAGCGCACCGTGGTCGTTAATTCGATGTCAAAAACCTATTCGGTCACAGGCTGGCGAGTTGGATATTGTATTGCACCGCCTGAAGTCACCAGTGGTATTCGCAAGGTCCATGATTTCTTAACTGTGGGCGCGGCGGCTCCATTGCAGGCGGCTGGAGCGTATGCCCTATCTCTGCCTCGCGAATATTACGATGGATTGGAAACGGAATATCGAGCGCGACGGGATTTACTTCTGCCAGTGCTGGAAGCAGCTGGATTTCGCGCTTTTGTTCCGGATGGAGCTTATTACGTGATGACGGACATTTCGTCATTTGGTTTTCCAAATGACGTAGAGTTCACAAAGCACTTGATCCGTGAAGTCGGCGTCGCTTGCGTTCCTGGTTCGAGTTTCTACAGTGGCTCTGATAAGGGAACGCAGCAAGTGCGTTTCTGTTTTTGCAAGAAAGACGAGACTCTGAATCGGGCCGCGGAACGGCTATCGAAGTTGCACGCTAAAATTTGAGTGAGTCGATTCATTCACCATTCGGATTTCTCCCCTTGAATCATGACCGCCTTTTCCCTGGGCCAACGCCGGGTTTTCATCTTGTCTACATAATTATGATGCGTCTATCTCTCGTTATTCTTGCCCTATTCCTAACTTTTTCAGTAGCACAGGCCCAGCAGATGGCTGATTCTGAATTTAGTGTCGCCATCGAGAACCCTGCCTATTCAAAGAATGGACCTCGACTTCTTTTCGACGAGGCACACAACAACTTTCACACCGCGGATGGTCGTTACAAACCCTTCGCGGATCTCGTCTTCAGCGATGGCTACCGGCTTGTTCGAAATCGAAAACCGTTTACCAAAGAATCGTTGAGCAGCTTTAAGGTCCTGGTGATTGCGAACGCGCTCGGTGCAGAGGAAATGGACGACGAGGGTGCAGACAAGCCCGCCTTCACCGATGAAGAATGTGAAGCCGTACGCGATTGGGTCAAAGACGGAGGCGGTCTGTTGTTGATAGCAGACCACACTCCGTTCGGGGGTGCCGCGCAAACTCTCGCAAAGCAATTCGGAGTCGAGATGAGCAACAGCTTTACTCATGATCAGGCGAACTCGTTAAAGGATGAAAGTACATTTTTGATCTATTCGCGCGAAAATAAGTTGCTGGGTGAGCATCCGATCATTGAAGGGCGCGATAGTGCTGAACGCATCAACAAGGTCATGACTTTTACGGGACAGTCATTGAAAGGGCCGGCTGACAGTGTCGCACTGTTGAAACTGGCAGACTCGGCGAAAGATGTACCTGACCGAGAAGCAAAAACATCGATTTCGGCCGCCGGTCGAGCTCAAAGTGTCGCCTTAAAGTTTGGGAAAGGCCGCGTCGTGGTCCAGGGCGAGGCCGCGATGCTTTCAGCTCAAGTGGCCGGTCCCGAAAAGTTCAAAATGGGGATGAATGTCGAAGGCACCGACGACAAGCAATTTGCGCTAAATATCGTCCACTGGTTATCGGGCGCACTTAAGTAAGGGTGCTGCGGCGGATGTGGGACACCAAACGACAATTGGTATGGTTGGCGGGCGGTCTAATCATCGGCACCTATGTCGCTTATTCAGATTCTTTTCTTGATGATGGAACCTTTGTTCCACGGTTCTTCATCTTCATGGAGACACTGGTCCTCATCATCATCGGCGTTCTTTTCTACTTCTATTCAAGAAAGAAGAGTTAGGTTTCAACCCAACCCGCTTTGCACACCCATTAAGCCTTCGTTCGCGTTATTTCGTGTGTCTTCGTGGATCGCCTTGTCTTGGAGCGTAAACACGATCCACCAAACCACACGAAATAACGGATACACGAAACCGAGGGATTGGGATATCTACTTTTCTATAACTCCAGCTTCACCACGCCATCTTCCACCACGACATCGTAAGTCTTGATTCGATCTGAAACGGTGAGACACTCGCCGGTGCGGACGTCAAACTGCCAACCATGCAAGCTGCATTCAACGATATGGCCGCACAACTGTCCCTCAACTAGCGAAGCTCCCCAATGTGGACACCGATGATCGGTGGCATAGAATTCGCCGTTGATGTTGTACAGCGCGAGTTTCTCACCCGTGGGAAGTTCGACTAGCATTGAATTACCAGGGGGAATATGGGCGGCTTTGGCGATTTCGATCTCCTGCTGCTGATTCTCAGCCTGATTTATTGTGTTATTTGAGTCAGTATCGAATGACTGCATTAGATGGATGGTAACAAAACACGGGTTTGCCAACCATTTGGGTCTGTCATCAAAGCAAGAAATGAAGCATTATTACGTTCTATATCTCCACGGCGCGAATGCTCTCCCGGAGCGCCGACAATCAGGTGAAGAGGAGAGAATATGAAACGACTATTAATGCTAATCGGAATGCTGGCGACCCTTGGTCCAACGATGTCCGTGTATAGCCAGCCAACACAACAAACAACCCGAGAAGAATCAAAACGATCTACCCGGGTGATGGTGAGCGGCGATTCGCTGATCCAGGCTCAACCCGATACCGCCATTCTTGTATTGTCCGTCGTAAGCCAGGCGAAACGAGCCATCGACGCTCAACAAGAGAACGCTACAAAGAGTCAGGCTGTTTTAAATGCCCTAAAAAGTGCAGCAGGAACTGGCGCGGAAATAAAGACCAGCGGCTACAGTGTTGAACCACAACGCGTTTACAAGGAAGGCCAGCCGCCGACCATAACCGGTTACGAAGCAAGGAACAGCGTGACTGTTACCACGAGTGATCTAAGTCGCTTAGGGGCAGTCATCGATGCTGCGGCGACGGCCGGAGTAAATGACATTGATGGTATTACTTTTACGCTGCGCCAGGACAGATCGGCCCGGGACAGAGCTTTAAGTGAAGCCACGCGCGAAGCAATGAGCAAAGCCCAGGTAATAGCGCAAGCTTTAGGTGGACGGGTGGTAAGGATCGTCGAAGTCCAGGAAGAAGGATTTCAACGACCGCCGCAACCAATCTACCGCGGGGCTGAAGCGATGGTGGCTCGTGATAAGTCAACACCAATCGAAGTTGGTTCGCTCGACATCAGTTCCAGGGTTCAGTTGATCGCAGAGGTCGAACCGAACCTGTAAGATAGTTTTGCGCGTTTCCCCAGGTTTCTTCCCCGTTATTTGAGCGAGGATCAACTTCCTCGCTCAACGGCCCCCTTTTAAAAAACGGATTTCTCGTGTGACTGCGGGTTGCGCGAAGCTTTACCTTGCGAGGAGGGTGCAATGGCCAGATATAGAAACGACGAGGACGAACGCGATTTTGATCCGCGACGTGAGCGTGAGCATTACAGAAGAGAAGCACTGGGAAGTTATGACGAGCCATACATTCGTCGCTACGAGGCTGATCGACGTCCTGATTACAACCAGGGTCGCTTTGGCGAGCGAGCCCAATATGAACGTGATGAACCGCGCTATAGCGAACCGCGAGACCGACTGCGCGACGATTGGAGACGCAGTTCGCTTTACGACATTCGAGGTGATTTGTCGTCCAGCCGTGACCGTGAATATTCTCGCGATTTTCGGTCGCGCTTACGTTGTCGCGACATCATGACTCGAGATCTTGCAGTTGCCACGCGCGATTCAAGTCTTACGCAAGTGGCGCTAATGATGAAGCAGGAAGACACCGGAGTGATTCCAGTAGTAGATTACGACTCTGCCGGCAATGGACGCGAAAAAACGGACGCTAATTATGACCCGCGTAATACACCTTCGCGCGGCAAGCTAATGGGCCTGATCACGGACCGCGACATAGTTATACGCGCTGTCTCTGAAGGCAAAGACTGCGGCGCCTCTCGCGCTGAAGACATCATGTCGACTGATATTCACACGGCATCGCCCAATGATCGAGTGGTTGACGTGATCCGTAAAATGGGAAATAAGCAGGTGCGTCGTATTCCGGTAGTGAATGACAACGGCTACCTCGTTGGAATGATCTCGATGGCTGATGTCGCAATCGAGACACCAGAAGATCGCGAATTAAGTGATGCGTTGGAGGAGATTTCCAAAGGTTCTTCTTTCTGGAATAGACTCTTTGGTTAACTGATGGATGCGACAGTTCTGACGGCCGGAATAGTCAAGGGAATTGACCTTCCGGTCGTCAATTTTCCTCGGTGCTCCAACTTCGCTTTTCTCAAACACCTTTTTTGACTTATGCTCTGCTCATGCGAAAACTTGATTTCGAAGTCTCCCTGGTCCGTCCAGACCGGCGAGTAAAACCGTCAGGACGTTTATGGAACCCATCAGCCGACGTGTATAAGTCGGATGATGGATGGTTGGTAAAGGTCGATTTGGCCGGCATCTGTTCAGACGATTTGGAGATTGAAATTCACGGTGCGAACCTGACCCTTCGCGGTTGTCGCCGGGATACTCATTATCGCGAAGGGTATATTTACCACCAAATGGAAATCACCTATAGCCGTTTTGAAAAAACAATTGAGTTCCCTTCACCGATCGAAGGAGCATCTGTCGCTCGCGACTACACTGACGGATTTTTAATAGTTCACATAAGCACTCAATAGTTATTGCGATCTCCTACAAGCCCTGAAGTTGATGAAATGGGTTACTTACTATGTCCGAAACTCCAGAAAAAGTTCAGCCAGAAACGATACCGAACACGACTGAAACACAGCCAAAGCCAACCGAGGAACTCCGTTTTTCGGCGCAGTCGAATACTGAGCCGTTCGAGATAGCAGTTCTGGCGCTGCAAAATTTGACGTTGTTTCCAGAAACTGTCGTGCCGCTGGGTGTCGGCCGGCCCCGGTCAATTGCTGCAGTAGAGTCAGCGCTTGCCACTCAGGAGAAACTTCTAGGCTGTATCACCGTCCGTTCCACGAACTCGGATGAAGCGGATGCTGCTCCGGCGGATCTTTACGGAGTAGGAACGCTCGTAATGATCAAGCGCATGGAGCGCGCGGGCGAAGCAATGCGCATCGTGGTCCAGGGGACAGAGCGGGTTAGAGTGAAGGAGTGGAAGCAAACCGATCCACATCTGCGCGCCGTGGTCCAAATCCTTCCAGAGCCGCGCATCGTCGATGCGGAACAGGTTGAAGCGGCAAAAAGAAATTTGCAGCAAATGATCCAGGAAGCATTGGCCTTGCTTCCCAACGTTCCACCAGAAGTGCGTATTGCTGTGCTCGGGTCAGTTGACGCTGTGCGACTCGCTTACTTCCTCGGCTCGATCCTGAATCTGGGAGTCGAGGAAGAGCAGAAGATGCTCGAGGCTGATACCGCGGATGAACTTTTGCGTTTGGCCCATGCCAACCTGGCGCGCGAGCTCGAGATTTTGCAACTCCGCTCGAAGATTGCTTCCGAAGCACAAACTGAAATGGACAAGGCGCAGCGGGATTATGTTTTGCGCCAGCAAATGCGCGCCATTCAAAAGGAATTGGGTGAGGACGAGGGTGGTGAAGCAGCCGAAGCAGAGTTACTTCGCGAACGACTCGAAAAGGCAGATTTACCTGACGAGGTCAGAACTGAAGCTGACCGTGAATTAAAGAGGATGCAACGATTGCCGGCTGCTGCCCCGGACTATCATGTCATCCGCACGTATCTTGAATACGTGTTGGAACTGCCGTGGCGAAAAGCTTCCGAGGACAAGTTGGACCTGGCCGAGGCTCGCAAGATTCTCGATGAGGATCACTATGGCCTCGAAGATGTCAAAGAAAGAATCCTGGAGTTCCTCGCGGTCATCAAACTGCGGCCCGACACGAAGAGTCCGATTATCCTTTTTGTTGGACCTCCTGGCGTGGGTAAAACATCCCTAGGTCGCTCGATCGCGCGAGCGTTGGGTCGCCAATTTGAACGGATGTCACTTGGTGGTGTTCGTGATGAGGCGGAACTCAGGGGTCATCGCCGAACGTACATTGGCGCCCTGCCTGGCAGGATTGTTCAGTCGATTCGCCGTGCCGGTGTGAACAATCCAGTTCTAATGCTGGATGAGATTGACAAGCTTGGTAACGACTATCGCGGGGACCCGTCTGCGGCGCTGCTGGAGATACTGGATCCGCAGCAGAACAATTCATTTCGTGATCATTATCTTGATCTCCCTTTTGACTTGTCACGAGTCTTCTTTATCGCGACGGCCAATCAACTTGGACCAATTCCGGCGCCGCTGCGAGACCGGATGGAAATCATTGGCCTGGCCGGGTACAGCGATAGAGAGAAGCTCGAGATTGCTCGCCGTTATTTGATACCGCGACAGACGAGCGAGAATGGATTGACGGGTGGGCAACTGCAAATATCCGACGAAGCTGTCGAGCTAATTGCCGCTCGCTACACTCGTGAAGCAGGTGTACGCCAGCTTGAGCGAACCATCGGCAGCATAGCGCGCAAGGTTGCGCTGGCAATCGCCCAGGCACAGAGCGAAAGTGTTAAGGTCGAAGCTTCTGATATCCGTGAGTATCTTGGACCACCAAGATTCTATCCTGAGCAAGCTCGAAAGGAATTACCCGCCGGCGTAGCCACCGGCATGGCCTGGACGGAGATGGGTGGAGAGGTTCTGTTTATCGAAGCCACCTTGCTGCCCGGCGGAAGGGGTCTGACAATCACCGGTCAACTGGGTGAAGTGATGCAGGAATCGGCACGGGCGGCGCAGTCATACCTCTGGTCACACGCGGCCGAATTTGGTATCGATCCAATTTTCTTCAAGGAATTTGGAGTTCACCTCCACGTTCCCGCGGGAGCTATTCCCAAGGATGGACCAAGCGCCGGCGTCACAATTACGTCGGCACTTGCATCGTTGTATACAGGTAGAAGAGTCAGGTCAGACACGGCCATGACCGGGGAAATAACCCTATCAGGACTAGTGTTTCCCATCGGCGGCGTAAAAGAGAAAGTGCTGGCGGCTCACCGCGCTGGTATTCGTCGTATCTTGTTGCCGCAGCGAAATGAAGCTGACACGGACGACATACCGGAAGACGTGAGAAAGGACTTGCAGATAATTTTTGTATCTCGAATTAGTGAGGTGCTGGACGCAGCGTTGGAAGTATTAGTAGCAAATCCTCCACCGGCTCCACTCATCACTGATTCATCTCAGGGGAGTCGAAGGACCGAACCGGAGTCAATTGCCGTGAAACCAGCCTGAGCCCGCGTCTTGAAGGTTCGAACCTCACCCGGTTGAATGGGGACGTCTTCAGCCGTGGGCCGCTCACCGATTCTACTGATGAATTCATTTCGGCCGTACCGGAAGCCGGATCCATAATAATTCTTATCCGAAAGCTTTAACTCCCAAATGGTCCATAAAAGCGATATCGAGTAGATCGGACGCGTCCCCGTATTCTGCAGTTCCACCTCAAAGTCTTCGGGCCAGTTTGGGTTCTCAAGATCCTGGAACGCCTCCTCCTTCTCTTTCTTGAGCTTCACTTTGATGGGCAAATGGTCAGGAATACGATTATCAAACTTCCGTTTCTCCTTAACCTCTTGCGCTAACGTTGTCACACTAGCTACAGCAAAGCCGACAAAAATCAACAGAATCGTCGTGGTGGCAGATACCGATAAAGTAATCAGTTTAGATTTTTGATTAGCAAAGCCTGGCCGGAACCAAAAGGAAGAGGCAGGGTTGAGCCGCACTTTATGAGGTAGTGAAGTCATATAACTCTCTGATAATTCGGCGTGCTTGACCCAAGATGCAATCCTGGACCAGAGCACGCCGACTTTAACCTTCAAAAAGCCCTAAGGCAGGGCTTCAATATTCAGATAGAACTTGAACGAGCCTGACACTTGCACGCCGAGCAGGAACTGCACGTTGATGCTCGCACCGGCAGCTAGCGGAGTCGCTAAGGTTACCGTCCCGGCTGACATTGAGCTGTTTAGCGATCCTCCACTTGCTTGAGTTGGCGGCTGCTCCAGCGTCGTGCCCTGCACTGTGATTGAACACGGAGTTGAAGCTGAGCCAGTGGAGGCTAAGCACGTCGCTGGATCGTTAACGCTATTAACAACTACCAGGGACGAGCTTAAGGCTCGAACATCGGCAATACCTGCCGGCACCGGGAACGAACTGATGTCGATGATGCGGAACCGCAATCGAGTTACAGGGGCACCGGTGTTGTTTACAAATCTACGACGAATCGAGAGAGTTCCGTTGGTCCCATTCGTCACCGGAGCAAAGTCGCGGACGCGGTTCGGAGTTCCGCCGGCCGGCGCCGTGGTGTCGAGCAGGAGTGCCGATATTGACGAGTTCTGAAGTCGCGTAGCTGCGAGATTTTCTGGACCAGGCGCTCCCATATGTTGACCAGCAGGGGTGTTTGTCGCCTGCGTATCAGCGAAAATGAAATCGGTGAAATTGTTATTCTTATCCACCGGGAATTGAGTGCTACAACCTCCGAAGATCGCGGGATTACCACCCTTACCGCACTGATCGCGTTGGAAGCTGTATTCAAGCGTGGAGCCCGCAACTGCCGGAAGGGTAGTACCCTCTCGCAACAAGTCGCAGAAGCCACCCGTGTTCGTGCCAAACCCAACACCATCGAGTGAGTTAAGACTCGAGAGATTTGCTACGTTGGTTGTACTGAACAACCCGACATTTGCATCCGATTCGATGTCGAAGCTCAATGTTGAGTCGCCGGTAGCCGCTGCTGTCCCTCCATAGTTCGAGAGGCTGTATTGAGATCCAACTAAAAGGTAGTGTCCGCGAGCGGGTATCACGGTGCCGTTGGGAATTGTCCCGATCAGGACTGGTGCTGCACCGCAGTTAGCACCCATCTTGAACAATCCATAACCCGGTGATACATCAGAAGCGGCAACAGTGAGCGGCGAATCACTGTTGTTGTAAACCTCAACAAAATCATCACCAGCTCCCGCGGGTCCACTTGTACGCAGCTCACTGATTAAAACCGTGCCTGGCTGATTGTTAATTAAAATTGTCCCAGTGGCAGTGCCATTAGCGATAGTTCCGTTGATCGGATTGGAAAGAATCACGAGGAACGTTTCGTTTGACTCGGACATATTGTTATCAGACAGGATTGGAACGCTGATCGTCTTAAGTTGTTCACCCAGGCCGAAGTTCACAGTCCCTGACGTAGCGGTGTAATCCTGGCCTCCAATCGCGTGGTTCACCGCAGGTGGCTGATCTTGCGTTGTGAAGTTCACCGATACTCCACCAGCACCCGCTGGCGCGGTCAACGTTACGGTGAAGATCATGTTGACTGACCCTGACGGAGGTTCAGCAACCTGCGCATTATGAATGGTGATTGGCAGATTGCCCACGACGATCGTGTTACTGGTTCCGGTAATCGGAGCGGTCACCGTGTCGGTGGCGGTGATCGTTTGATTGCCGGGAGTATTCATTGTCGCGCTGAACGTGCCTACGCCATTGGTCAGAGTGCTGTCCGCTGGCAAGACTGCAGCGCCATCCGTGCTGGTGAAGTGGACCGTTCCGGTATAACCCGTGGCCGTATTGTTGAATTGATCCTGGGCCGTCACCGTGAAGTTAAAGGCTACGTTAAGTGCAACATTGGCTGGCGCGCTCACCGCAAGATGCGTCGCGGCTAGTGCACTTACCGCAATCGTATTGCTGGTGCCGGTGATCGAAGCACTCACCGTGTCGGTGGCAGTGATCGTCTGGTTGCCGGCAGTTCTGAGTGTCGCGCTGAACGTACCGACACCGTTGGTTAACGTATTATTAGCGGGTAGCGTTGCATTGCCGTCAGTGCTGGTGAAGTGGACAGTGCCCGCATAACCAGTCACGGTGTTGTCGAATTGATCCAGCGCAGTCACTGTAACGTTGAACGATGAACCTGCGTTGGCGGAAGCCGGTGCTGTCACCGCAAAATGCGTCGCCGCTCCTGCACTTACCGCAATCGTGCTGCTGGTACCAGTGATCGTTGCGGTCACGGTGTCGGTGGCAGTGATCGTCTGATTGCCGGCGGTCTTGAGCGTCGCGCTGAATGTGCCTACGCCATTAGTCAGAGTGCTGTTAGCTGGCAACACCGCAGCGCCGTCGGTGCTGGTGAAGTGGGCCGTTCCGGCATAACTGGTCACCGTGTTGTTGAATTGGTCTTGTGCTGTCACAGTGAAGTTGAACGCCGAGCCAGCGTTGGAGGAAGCCGGCGCGGTCACCGCGAAATGCGTCGCTACTCCTGCGCTTACTGCAATCGTGTTGCTGGTGCCGTTGATCCCAGCCGTCACTGTGTCGGTGGCGGTAATCGTCTGGTTGCCTGCAGTCTTAAGCGTTGCGCTAAAGGTGCCTACGCCGTTGGTTAGAACGCTGTCAGCGGGTAGCGTTGCAGCTCCGTCGCTGGAGGTGAAGTGGACCGTCCCGGCATAGCCGGTCACGGTGTTATTGAATTGATCCTGAGCCGTCACGGTGAAGTTAAAGGACGAACCGGCGGTGGCAGAAGCCGGCGCAGTGACCAGGAAATGAGTCACATTGCCAGTGGTGTTCGTCAAACTAAAGGTAGCTGAACCTGGCACGCTGGTGGCTGTGGCCGTGACGTTGTAAGAGCCCGCCGTATTGTTTGCTGTAAACAGTGACGCGGTGGCAATGCCACTTCCGTCGGTTGCAACTGTCACTGTGTTTGTAGCGTTCGCGAAAGTTCCGCTCGCTCCACTTGCCGGGGCAGTAAAAGTGACAGAGAGTCCGCTGGTGGGATTGCCAGATTCGGTAACAGTGGCAGCGAGGTTGGTGGCAAAGGCGCTACCGACTGTTGTGCTCTGGGGTGTCCCCGCGGTCGCTGCGATCGTGTAATTAACTTCAACTGAGCCGATGTCAACGGCTGCACCTGTCTGACGTGGGAAACCCGGACCACGTTGATCCACTGGTAGCGTTTCCGCAACGTTCGCATCCCCGTCAAGATCGAACGTATCCACAGGCAAGTTGCCGGTGCTACCGGTGTTGATCGCAGGGCTGGTTGGCAACAACACGTGGGTTTGCGTCTTGCCGCCGTTGTTAGCGAGCACTCCGAGGCCGGGACTGGCAACACCAACCTGGTTGTTGTTGACTGCGTCCGTCAAGCCGCCTGCACCGCCCGTTCCGATCAGGTTAAACGAACTTGTTGGATCGACCGTGCCGCTGATGTCGTCGGCGCTATCGCTCGCTCCATCCTCGTTGAAGTTCCCGGCAACGATCGTATTCTTCAAGGTCACTGTTCCAGCCTGTACGTGAATACCACCGCCAGTACCGGTGCTGTTGTTGTCTGAATCAGCCTTATTGTTGGTGATGGTGCTGTTGATGATCGTCGCCGTTCCACCTCCCACAGAAAGGCCGCCACCATTGACCGCAGCTGTGTTTCCACTAACGGTTGTGTTGATGAGCGTCAAACTGGTTGCGGTAGCACTCGAGTTGATCGCGCCACCGTCATTGACAGCCGCGTTGCCCGAAAGCGTTGAATTGACGACTGTCAGTGAACCATCATTAAGAATGGCGCCCGTGCCACCCGAGATGGTGAGACCAATGATGGCCGCGGCCTTCCCGGAGTTGATATGGAATACTCGACTGGCGTTGTTGCCACTAACCGTTATCTGATTCGAACCGGCGTTGATCGTCAGGTTCTTGTCGATCAGTATTTCACCCGTTGTCAGTGTAATAGTCTGCGGAGTGGCGAACACACCTGCTGAGTCGAAAGTGATAGTTGAATTGTCGCAAGCGTCAGCAATTATCTGTCGCAGACTGCCGGCGCCGCTGTCGGCAGTACTGGTGACCAGGCTACTCGCGCAAACCTGATGATCCTCGGTGTCAGAACTCGTATTGAAGTTGGTGTCACCCGGATAAGTGGCAGTGAGTGTGCGTGGTCCACCCGTGTTCAAGGTTATCGAACACTGACCTGTTGCGACGGGAGCGTTGCAACTGTCCACACCGTCACTCACCGTAACATTACCTGTAGGCGTTCCGCTGCCAGGCGAGTTCACAGTTACGGTCCATTGAACAATTACAGACTGCCCTGGCGTTGAAGGATCCGGATTATCAGATGTGATCGTAGTAGTCGTATCGGCCTTGTTCACAGTGTGCGCTGTGGCTGGCGAAGAAGCGCTGCCGTTGTAATTAGTATCGCCTGCGTAGGTGGCCGTCAGGTTCTTGGAACCAGCCGACGTGAAAATGACGTCGCACTGTCCGGCGGATACGTCCGCAATACACTGGTTGGTGCCATCACTGACGGTAACGTTGCCGGTGACCGCTGCCCCAGTTGAGCCGGGCGCGTTTACGGTCACACTCCACTGCACGGTCACCGCCTGACCGACAACTGAAGGATCAGGGAGGTCCGAGTTGATGGTCGTTGTTGTGTTAGCTTTAGCTACCGTAACCGAATTCGCAGTCGGCGAGTTGTTGCCTTCGTTGCTCTCAACGATCACATTAGCTGGATCGATTTGAGCGACACCGCCGCCCGTCCTCGGATTTTGGTACGTACCGACTGCTTGTGGCGTCGCACTGAGTACGACCTCAAAACTGCTGCTACCTAAGTCTGAATCAAAGGTCACGCTCCCGCCGTTCGCCGTACAGGTCAAATCGTTACTGACGATGGAGCAGCTAATGTTTGCGCTACCAGTTACGTTCGAAACATTTTGTACAGTAGGTGTGCCGTAAATCAGATTGCTGGTGGGCAGATTATCACTCAGGATCGTTTGACCGGCTGTGAACGTTGCTGGCGCACCGGAATTGCTCGCGGTGAGCGTCCAGTTCCATGACTGACCAGTTACAGCTGACCCGCTAACGTTATTGGCTTTGCTGAGTGTCAGGTCTGACGCTTCTGCGATGGCCCATTCGGAAAACGAGCTAACCCCAGTAAGGCTGACGAAATTGCTTGCGGCGTTGACGCTGCCACCCTGCGGCGTCCAAACGCTGCTCACGTTCTTCCACAGAACGAGTCTCGATTCTGTAACGGTCCCAAGTTCGGCAGGATCGATGTAGCGAAGTTTTAGAGTCGCTGAGATACCGCTGCCGCCCGTTGGCGTCAACGTATAGTCGCGCGGAACAACTTTAACCGCAGGCGGGAAGGTTGGAGGCGCAGCTTTCACCAGATTGAAATCCATCTGCGTTGGCGCAGTCCCCGCGTTGATCGTAATCGTATTGTTCAGATTACCGAACGATCGCTCGATTCCGCCGAGGTCGGTTCGCCTGACGGTACCAACTACATCAGCAGCACCAATGGAGGTGCCGCTCTGTTGAAGAACTCCACCTGCTGCAACTGTGAAATCAGTAGCAAGGGTTAGTAGACCACTTACTGACGCATCTACGGCGCCAGTGCCATTCATTAGAGTGACGCCGGCTGGATTATTAATAGTTAAGCCACTGAAGCTCTTGGTGCCGTCGCCCACAATCACCTGCGGCGATACGGCATTGAAAGCCGTGGTCCCACTCGCCGCAATGAAATTCCCGTTTGCCGTGAAACTTGGACCAACAACATTGAAGTTGTGTGCACTGTTAACAGTATTTCCGCCGTTGATCGCGAACGTGCCAAACGTACTCGTGCCAGCACCAGACAGCGAGTGGATTCCATCCGCGCCGTTGGTAAATGTTGTAGTGATTCCTGCTGCCTGAGTGAAAGATCCGTTGTTGGTGAGGTCATTTAGGATCGTGATGTCGCCGCCGGAAGGATTAGAAATGCTTGCGCCCCCATTGATTTGCAGGTTGTTGAATTGCTTGGCAGTTGCCCCACTGATCGAACCTGAAGCGCCGGTAAAAATAATCGTAGAAGTGTTGCCCTGCATTGACCCGGCACTTGTGACGAGGTTGTTCTGAATCGTGGTTGTGGTACTGGCAAAGTTGGTTAAGCTGCTCGGGTTGTTCAACGTTAGGTTGAAGAAAGTTGTGTCACCCGAGAGTGCTTGGACGACTCCGTTTCCAACGAAATTGACTGTGCCGCTACGAGGAACAAATCCCGCAGCGCCGACGCTGTTGGTCCAGTTACCGCTCAAATCAAAGCTGAAGTTGCTGGCGCTCACATCAAGCGCGGCAGCCGCAATTGTCAGATCACTTGAAATTACGGTGTTACCCTGCAGAGTTTTGGTGCCAGAGCCAGAGATTCGGAGGTCACTATATGCAGGAGCATTATTAACTGTCTGATTACCAGCGCCGCTGTAATCAATAGTTAAATTTGTAAGAGTCTTATTGGTGATCGAATATTGAGTTAAGAAATCTGGAGTAGCCGCGATGCGCGTTACGCGCGCCGTGCCAGTACCAGTTAGGGTTCCGGTACCGCTGATGACTGCCCCGGCCACCGGCGCAAGAATCGCATTCGCGCCGTTAACGTTGAGACTGCCATTAACCGCAAGACTATTGTTGAGTGTGAGCGGTTGAGTGACGTTTGAATCTGTTAGATTGAAGAAAGTGATGTTGGTGCCATTACTAATGCTTTGCGCGCCTGTGCCGTTGAAGTTGAACGTACCTGTGCCCGCATTCAAAGTTGTGGCCGGTGCTCCGCCAGCGTTCAAAACGAAGTTCCCCTGAATATTTACTGTGCCGGTATTGCCGTTGAACGTGCTGCCCACCACTGGTCCAGGACCAATGGTAAGGTTGCCACTCACGTTCATCGTGCTGTTATTCATATTGAAAGTTCCGCCGGTGATCACCACGTTAGTGGGCGCGAGCGTACTACCCGCGTTGTTGGTCCACGTACCGAGAGTATTGATCTCGATGTCACCACCGATGGTGGTGTTAGTGCCGGAGACGTTGACGGCAGAGGAAGTAGACACACTACTCCCTCCGTTGGTCGCGGTGTTTCCGGTAAACGTGATACTCGGAGTCGTACCATTCAAAAGCAGACTCGCGCCGCCGACAAAAATGCCGCCGCCGCGGTTGCCTGCCGCGTTGCTCGTCAGACTCGTGGTGGCCACCGTGGTCGCAAGCGACTCCACGAGGATGCCGCCGCCGTTCCCAGGGCTGGCCGTGTTATTGGAGAAGGTGGAAGTGCCGATCGTCGCCGATCCGGAACCGAATCCACCTGGTGATGCAAAAGCAAAGACAAGTAGATCCGCTCCACCACCGCCCGAGCCGAT
>Ga0207674_10005405_pt1 | contig 15189 bp, 12 predicted proteins | sample KBSCornC72_FD_184303 | JGI IMG/M metagenome (GOLD analysis project Ga0207674, IMG submission 184303) | Corn rhizosphere microbial communities from Kellogg Biological Station, Michigan, USA - KBS Corn C7-2 (SPAdes) (version 2) | ecosystem: Host-associated > Plants > Roots > Rhizosphere > Soil ... | reverse complement strand
CCGCGACCTCAACGGCGGCCCCCTTCGCAAGGGGTCGCCGGAAGCTTCGTTGCGTGGGCGTTCATTGCCCCGGCCTTCGTCTTCTACGCGGCCTTCGTGCTCGTCCCGATCGGAATGTCGGTCTACTATTCGCTGCTCAAGTGGGACGGAATCGGCAAGTCGACGTTCAAGGGACTCTCCAACTATCTCACCGTGGTCACCGATTCCGACCTGCTGCAGGTGCTCGGCAACGCGTTCCAGCTGGTTGCCTATTTCACGATCATCCCGGTGGCCATCGGCCTGGGCGTGGCCTCGGCGATCCGCAATCATCTCGGTGGTGGCTTCGGCACGACGGCGCGAACAGTGCTGTTCATCCCGCAGGTGATCCCGTTGGTTGCGGCCGGTATCGCCTGGAGCTGGATGCTCGCGACCAACGGTGTCTTCAACCAGGCTCTGGACCTGGTCGGTCTGGGCGGGGTCACACGCGGCTGGCTCGGTGACTTCGACTTCGCCCTGCCGGCGGTTGGCGTCATCGGCGCCTGGGTGCTGCTGGGACTTTGCACGATGCTGCTGGTGACGGGTATCGCCAAGATCGACCCGAGCCTCTACGAGGCCGCCAAGCTCGACGGCGCCGGCGCCTGGAACGAGTTCGTCTGGATCACCCTGCCGGGACTTCGGCAGGAGATCGGCGTGTGCGTCACCGTCACGGTGATTGCCGCGCTCGCGAGCTTCGACATCGTCTACATCGCGACAGGTGGCGGCCCTGGTTTGCAGACCACCGTTCCGGGCCTCGAGATCTACCGGCTTGCCTTTGCGCATCGGCAGGTTGGGCTCGCCTCTGCGCTCGCCGTGGTGCTGATGATCCTCGTCATTGCCTGCGTGCTGCCGATCCAGTGGCTGACGAGGCAACCCAAGTGAGCGCGTCGATGCTCGAAGGATCGGCGAGCGCTCGGACCGAGGCACGCCTTGAGGGGCCAGGCATCTCCTGGGGTTCGGTTTCGGCCCGCATGATCCTCCTGGGTCTGATGGTGGTGACCATTCTGCCGTTCGTCACGATGTTTTCGGCGGCCCTGGCGCCTTCGGGCACCTATCCGCCGGGACTGCAATGGCCGACAAATCCGCAGTGGCAGAATTTCGCCGATGCCTTCCAGTCGGCGCAGATGGGACGGCTGCTCCTGTCGAGCTCGATCATTGCCCTGGGCGTCGTTCCGGCATCGGTGCTGATCGGCACGATGGCGGGCTTCGGCCTGGCCAAGCTCGCGCCGCGCGGCAGCAAGGTGATCTACTTGTTGTTCGTGCTGGGACTGACGCTGCCCTTCGAAGGCATCATCACGCCGCTCTATTATGAGGTGCGCGCGCTCGGCATCCTCAACACCAAGCTAGCAATCATCCTGCCGCTGATTGGCCTCTACATGCCCTTTTCGGTCTTCTGGATGCGCGCGCACTTCGTCAACGTGCCCGAGGAAATGAGCGAGGCGGCGCAGATCGATGGCGCTTCGGCGTGGCAGCAGTTCTGGCTGATCCAGGTTCCGATTGCGCGGCCCGCGATCCTGTCCCTCGCCATCCTGCAGTTCCTGTGGACCTGGAATCAGTTCCTGCTGCCAATGGTCGTCGAGGAGGTACCGCTCGAGCGCACGATGGCGGGGGCGTTGGGGGCCTTCCAGAGCCAATGGGGCACCAACATTCCCCTGCTCTGCGCCGGCTCGCTCATCATCATTGCCCCAACCGTGCTGCTCTTCCTCATCTTCCAGAGGCAGTTTGTGGCGGCGCTGCTGCAGGGGGCCGTCAAGGGGTAGCGCCATCTCCGCGGGTGGCGTCTGCAACCACGCCTACGCGCGGTTTTCAGTCGCCGCGACTCTTGACGGCGAAATCCTGCAGCGCACGTGCCCTCTCGGGATCGACTTCGGCCATCGCAATGACCGCCGCGAAGGCGCCGTGAATGATTTCCTTCTTGGTCGCCTCAGGATGGACGGAGCGGACCGCCTGCACCAGCTTGTCGGGTGTGATGCCGGGCCTGATCTTGGCCAAGAGAGTCTCTTGGATACTTGGATGCCTGCTCATTGATCCGTCGCGAACCACTATGTGACGCTTTGATGACACGGACCTAGGCAGGTTCGGTGTCACAAACCAGCAAAAATGCTGTCACAATCGACGGCCGGTCGGACCGCCCTCACCTTCCGCGGCGGCGGAGCTGGTCGAAGAAGACGATCAGGATGATCAGACCACCGGTGATGATGCGCTGCCAGAACGAGTTCACGTTCAGCAGGTTCGCGCCGTTGTTGATCGTTGCCAGAATGAAAGCGCCGATTAGGGGACCGTGGACAGAGCCGACCGCCCCGAACAGGGACGTGCCGCCGATCACCGACGACGCGATGGCCTGGAGCTCATAGCCGTCGGCCTGAGTCGCATTGCCGATGCCGAGACGGACGGCGAGCAGCACTCCGACGAACGCCGCAAACACCGCCGAAAGCGAATAGGCGAGGTAGAGAATCGCCTGGACGCGGACACCCGAGAGGCGGGCGGCCTCGGGATTGGATCCAACGGCGAAGATGTAGCGGCCCCATCGGGTGTGGGACAGGAATACATAGGACGGGAGAGCGACGACGATCACCATCCAAAACAGATTGGGGATTGAAAGAAAGTCGCCGGTCGCAAAGCTGGTGAAGCTCTTATCGGTGATCGAGATGGTCGCGCCATTGGTCATCAGCAGGCCGATGCCACGCAGCGAGGTCAGGGTCGCCAGGGTGATGATGAAGGGCGGCAGGCCCATTTTGGTGATGCCGAAGGCGTGAAAGATGCCGATCGCCAGCCCCACCAGCAGGGTGATGACGATGGCGAGCCATACTGGAACGCCGCTCTGCAGCAACAGGGCGATCACGACCGTACAGAAGCCGGCGACGGCACCGACCGACAGATCGATGCCGGCGGTGATGATCACGAAGGTCTGGCCGAGCGCCAGGATGGCGATCAACGAGCCCTGACGCAGCAGGTTGGGGATGTTGCGATCGGTCATGAAGTTGGGCGTGGCAATGCTGAGCGCCACCCACAGAACGATCAGCAGTCCCAGCAGCGTCAGTGCAAACAGGAAGTTGTAGTTGCGCCGGGCGCGCACCGCCTCTTTGGAGGCAACCTCGGTGGTGGTCATGCGAACAACTTCCTCTCTAGACGCCGATCGCCTCAGCCAGGACATTCTCGTGGCTGACGGCATGGTATGGATTGCTGCCGGTCAGCCGGCCGCTGCGGAAAACGTGCAAGGTGTCGGCGAGCTCATAGACCTCCGGCAGGTAGGACGAGATCATGATGATGCCGGCGCCATTCTTCAGCAGCGCGGCGAGCAGCCGGTAGATTTCCGCCTTCGTGCCGACGTCGACGCCGACCGTCGGCTCGTCGAAGATGAAGAGATCGGCGCCATGGTTGAGCCATTTGCCGATGACGATCTTCTGCTGGTTGCCACCCGACATCGACGAAGCGAGGACGCGCCGGCTCGGGGTCTTGATGGCGAGATCGCGGATCTGCTTGTTGGCGTGGTCGGCCTCTTCGCGCGGCGAGATCGTGATGCCGCGGGTCAAGCGGTCGTAGATCGGCAGGTTGAGGTTGAACCCGATCGGCAGATTGAGGTTCAACCCCTGGTCGCGCCGGCTTTCGGGCGCCAGTGCGATGCCCAGCTTGATGGCCTGCCGTTCGTTGCGAATATCGACGGGCTGGCCCTTCCAGAAGATCTGGCCGCCAGTTTTCGGATTGCGGCCGAAGAGACTGAGCACGAACTCGCTGCGACCCGCACCGATCAGTCCGTAGAGTCCAACGATCTCGCCGCGGCGGACGCTGATCGAGACATCCTCGAAGCCGCGCCCGCTGAGGTTGCGCGTCTCGAGCAGCAACTCGCCATGCGGCACGACTTCCTTGTGATAGATCTGTTCGAGCGAGCGATTGATCATCATCGACACCAGCTCTGTTTCGTTGGTGTCGGCAATGTCGCGCGTGCCCACCAGATTGCCGTCACGCAGAACGGAGACGCGGTCGGCGAGCTCGAAGACCTCCTCGAGACGGTGGCTGATATAGACGATGGTCACACCGCTCGCCCGAAGTCGGCGGATCAGGGCAAAGAGCTGCGCCGCCTCCTGACGAGTCAGGTATGCAGTGGGCTCGTCGAAGATCAGGAACTTGGTGCCGCGCAGAGCGGCGCGCGCTGTCGCGACAAGCTGCTGCTGGCCGATGGTGAGGTTGCCCAGCATTTCGCCGGCGGGCAGATTGAAGCCCATGTCGTTGAGTAGCTTCTGGGCCTCGCGCGTCATCTGCCGCTTCTGCAGCAGGCCGAATTTCATGCGCTCGTCGCCGAGGAAAATGTTGGCGGCAACCGAGAGGTGACGGCAGAGCACAACCTCCTGATGCACGGCGTTGATGCCGTGGTCGATCGCCTCCTGGGGGGTGTCGAGAGCGACGGCGGTGCCGTTCCAGAAGATTTCGCCGCCGGTGCGACGGATGACCCCCGTCAGCAACTTGATCAGCGTCGATTTGCCGGCACCGTTCTCGCCGACGATGGCGTGGATTTCGTCGTAGTTGAACGAGAGATTGGCAGGCTTCAGCGCCTGAACCGGCCCGTATGTCTTTGAAAGGTTGCGAAGCTCCAGAATGGGGCCACGCGCGGCCACACCTTCGCCGCCGATGGTGGCTTGCGTCATCGATCCCTCCCACACACTCTCAACATAGGCGGGGGGCCGCCCAGCGTCAAAGCAAGGCGGCCCTCCCAATCGCTTCGAGGCTTACTTCACCTTGGGATGGATCAGCGCGGCGATCTTCGGATCGTTCTCGTTCGCCTTGGTGACGAGGTTGGCGCCGGTATCGACGAACGCCTCGACCTTTTCACCCTTGGACGCGGCGAGCGCGGTCTTCACGCCGTCGTAGCCCATGCGGTAGGGATCCTGGACGACCAGCGCGGCGATCGTGCCGTCATCGAGGAAGCCCAGCGTCTTGTCGTCGCTGTCGAAGGCCACGAGCGCAACCTTGTCGGCGGCCTTGGCTTCGGCGATCGCCTGACCCGAGCCCTGCGCCTGGATCAGGTTGTCGGCGAACACGCCGACGAGGTCCGGATTGGCCGTCAACAGGTCGGTCATGATGTTGAGGCCACCATTGGCCGTGCCATCCGATACGCGCTCGGCGACCAGCGTCAGGTCGGGATACTTCGCGGCGATCTGCTCCTTGAAGCCCTTGTCGCGTGCGGTCAGCGAGCCGACGCCCGGCAGGTGCGTGATCAGAGCGACCTTGCCTTTGATGGCGCCGGTCTTGGCCTTGATGGCCTCGGCCAGACCGTCCGCCGCGATCTTGCCGCCGGCTTCGTTGTCGGTGGTCAGGAACGAGGTGAAGGACTTCGAGTCAGCCGACGAGTCGATGCCGATGATCGGAACGGACTTGGCGGCAGTATCGATCGGGGCGCCGAGGGCGGCGAACTCGGTCGGGGCGATCACGACGGCCGCCGGCTTGCCGGCTACCGCGTTCTCGAGGATCGAGATCTGACCGTTGATGTCGGATTCCGACTGCGCGCCAAGCTCGGGGACATTGACGCCGAGATCCTTGCCCGCGGCGCGAGCCCCGGCGAGCACGATCTGCCAGTAGAACGACGTGGTATCCTTGACGATGACCGGAATGGTGATGTCCGCAGCGCTCGCGAACGAGGTTGCGCCGAGCAGGCTGCTCGCTGCAGCCAGCGTCGCGAGCGCGAGCACGTGGCGGCGACCATAGGTGAATTTCATGAGTTTACTCCCTTTTGTGCCTGACCGAACGTTCCGTCGGGCAGGTTCTTGTTTCTTATCGAGAAAATGTTGGGTTCAGAACCGACACATCGCCCTCCCATGCGCAAAATCGGGATTGTCTATTACCGATAATGTCCGATAGATTGGCCCCGCAGATGAAAGCGCTTTCATCGCCCACCACTACCGCGATGTATGGTTTCCCGCGCGCCGCATCAGAGCGCTGCCGCTCCACGCGTAGCAGCGATAGCCAGGATCGTGCTCTCCCGGCGCGTGATGCGCAAGGGCGCGTGACTTGCACTCAGGCGGCCGAGGGCAGCTGACCGGGGTGTCGCTCGTCGCGCTCGAGCACGAAGAGATCGACGAGGCCATCGATCTCGGCGACCTGACGCTCGGTACGGGCAATGGCGGCGTTAGTCTCTTCAACGAGGCTCGCGTCGCGCTGCATGGTTTCCTCGAGCGTCCGCATGGCTTTGCTGACACTGGCGACAGCTGCTGCCTGCGTGTGGCTATCGGTTGCGATCAGTTCGACGACTTCGCTCGACGATCTCGCGCCGGCTCGCATCGCCTGCATGCGTGCGGCCGCAGATGCAACGAGTTTGGATCCACCCTGGACATCGGCAGCGCTTCGCTCGATCAGCTGCTTGACTTCGCTCGAGGCGGTGGCGGCCGATTGTGCCAGGCGACGTACCTCCACTGCGACCACCGCGAAGCCCTTTCCCGCCTCGCCTGCCCGCGCGGCTTCGACCGACGCATTGAGGGCCAGGAGGTTGGTCTGGAACGCAATGTCGTCGATCAAACCGATGATGTTGGAGATCTGTGCTGACGAGGCGCTGATCCGCTCCATGGATTCGGTCGCATCGGTAATCACCGCGCCACTTTCCTCGGCGTCGCGCATCAGTCGGGACGCGAGCTCGTTGGCGTGTTTGGCGCGCTCGGCGTTCTGCTGCACGATGTCAGCGACGTTCTGCATAGTCGTGGACATCTTCTCGATCGTCGACGACTGGATTGCCGTTCTCTTTGAAAGATCGTTCGAGCCGGCGAGGATCTCACTTGTGGCGCTGCTCAGGGTGGCGGAGCCGACCTGCAGCTGGGCGACAATTTCGGAGAGTCGCTGGATGACGCGATTGGTGTCGTTGCTCAGCGTGGCAAAGGCACCGGTGTAGGTGCCATCCATGTGACGGGTCAGGTCTGCCTCTGCCACGGCCGCCAGGACCGAGCAGGTCTCCGTCAAGCCGCGATGGACGATCGCCATCACCTTGTTGATGCCCTCGGCCAGGGCTTGCAGTTCGCTGTCGCCGAAGGTGGCGCTGACGCGGCGGGTGAAGTCACCTTCCCCGGCCGCCTCGACGACGCTGCCGAAGGCCGACTGCAGATCCTTCATCATCATTGCGCGCGTCTCCTGGTCTCGCGCGGCACGCTCGGCTTCGGCCTGGGTGAGCTCGGCGACCTTCACTCCATGGGCGCGGAAGATCTCCACCGCACGTGCCATGTTGCCGATCTCGTCCTTGCCGGTCGCATAGGGAACATCGATGTCGACCTTGCCTTGCGCCAGCCGCCCCATCGTGGAGGTCAATGTCGTGATCGGACGGGTGATACGGCGGCTGAGCCAGATCGCCACCAGACCGGCGATGGCAACCAGGATCGCCGCAGAGCCCAGCATGGCGTTGCGCATCGCCGCGACCGGCGCCAGCGCCTCGTTCGTCCCGATCATCGTGACGACCGCCCAGCTCTGGCCGAACTGCGGAAACGGGACGGCGTCGACCAGCATGTCCTCGCCGCGATACGATCCGGAGGCGATCCCCTTGGCTTGGTGTCCGGACAGAGCGGTCTGGACGGGCGGCGCATCGAAGGTTGTCTTGAGCAGGTCCGCATCCTTCGAGAAGGCGGATTCGCTGCGCAATTTGAGATCGGCACCGACAATCGCCACCTCGCCGGTTGCACCAAGCCCTTCGCGACGGTTGATCAGACCGCTGAGCTCGGAGATCGGCAGGCGGACGGCAATGCTGCCGGCGCGGGCGCCGCGCTTGTCGAGAACGGGAGCTGCCATGAAGGCAGTCGGCAGGTCGCCCGCCGGGGCGTAGTCGGCCACATCACTAAGGCTCACGCCCTGCTGATCGTCCTTGAGTCCGGCGACCAGCTTGCCGAGCGCGGTCTGGGCAAAGGCCCCGCCCGGAGCGAAGGCGCCGGCGAAGTCCGGACCCTTTTCAACCGAGTAGATGGCGTTGCCGTCGTTGTCGAACAGATAGATGTCCTCGAACCCGGCGCTCTGCTCGAGCACCTGCATCGCCGGCTGCACCCGGGCGTGGGCGCTGTCGTAGTTCGTACCCTGCAGGGAATCGACCAGCTTGGAGCGATCGGGGTTGCTGTTGTTGGTGACGTAGGCGGCGAACATCTGCTGGGCGGGGGCCTCCCCCAGCTTCATCCAGCCGAAGTGGAGATCGCGCAGGGCGTTCTGGACCGTCTCGGACCGTGCCGCGCTCATGACCGACAGGCTGCGCGACGACAAGTAGCTGCTCAGCAGATCGCTGCGATCGACGGCGAGCCCGTCGAGCCGGGCGTAGGTCAGTTCCTCGGCCGTCCTCGCCGCGATGAAGTATCCGGACACTCCGACGCCGATGCCCACCAGGAGTGCGAGACCGGCAACGGCCACCGGCAACCGCCAGGCAATCGATTGAAGAAACATCCCCACCTCCGACATTCCCCAGGGGATGGTTGATCATTAAGAATAAAAAACTATCAACAAGACTGGCCGAGCGCGATATTTTATCCATAATACGCAGGTTGACTGTGTTTGAATCTCCCACTTCCAACTGGGGCCGCGGCTGATCCCGCGGCCCATCTTCTTTTCGGCGATTCATAGGTCACGCCTTCACCGCCCCGGCTGTCAGCCCGGCGACGATGTACCTTTGCGCCAGGACGAACATCGCGACGGCAGGGGCGATAGTGATGGTGATGTAGGTCAGCACCTTCGGCCAGTCCGTCGAGTCAAGGCTCTGGAACTGCATCAGGCCGAGGGGCCAGGGATATTTGTCCTGAGTGTCGAGCACCACCAGCGGCAACAGGTAGTTGTTCCAGCTGGCGACGAAGCTGATGATCGCCACCGTCGACAGGATCGGCAGCGAGAGCGGCAGCACGATCGACCAGAAGATGCGCGTGTACGAGGCGCCGTCGACGAGAGCAGCTTCGACCAGTTCATCCGGGATGTGCCGGAAGGCGTTCCGCATCAACAGCACGCTGCTCGCCAGGCCGAAGGCCACCTGCGGCAGGACCACCCCCCAGGGCGTATCGAGCAGTCCCAGGTCGCGGATCTTCAGAAAGAGCGGCAGGATGGCCGTGGCGAACGGGAAGGTCAGCCCCAGGATCAGGTAGTTGAAGAGCAGTTGTTCACCGAAGAACTTGAGATGGGCGAAGGCAAAGGCGGCCGGAGCTGCGACGGCCAGGGTCAGCAGCACGGTGAAGACGGCAATGTTGAGTGAGTTGCCCAGCATCTGCCAGACCTGCGGCCGGCTCAGCACGTCGATGTAGTTGCTCCACATCCAGTGCTCCGGCAGTCCGAAGGTGTTGGTCCTGAGCTCGCCCAGGGTCTTCAACCCGCCGAAGGCGGTGGCGAGCAGCGGGACGAGCACGAATCCCGCGACGACAAACAGCACCAGGAGCCGCATCACCGCGGCAAAGGGTGGCGTGTAGCGAACTGTCTGATCGGTGCTGGCTGCTGACGATAAGGCGCGATCAGTCATTGCGCATCACCCATCGCCGGTAGCCCAGGGCGACCCCAACGCAGACGATGAACAGCGTGACACCCACGGCATCACCGAAGCCGATGCGCATGCGCGCGATGCCGAAATAATAGAGGAACGACACGATGGTGTGCGAGCTGTTGAGCGGTCCGCCGCCCGTGAGTGGCACCACAAGATCGAAGAATTGCAGGCAGCCCAGGACGGCAAAGAAAACCGACAACCTGATGGTGGTGGCGAGGCCCGGCACGGTGATGTGCACGAAGCGCTGCCAGGCCGTGGCTCCGTCAATGGCGGCCGCTTCGTAAAGGCTGCGGTCGATCCCCTGCATGCCGGCGATATAGAGCATCATGTGGAAACCGAAATACTTCCAGGTGGCGACCACCAGGATCGCCACGATGGCGAGGTCCTTGCTCGACAGCAGGTGGACCTCACCAAAGCCGAAGAGCTGGGAGATCTGCGTGAGCACGCCGACATCCCCGTCGAACATGAAGCGGAAGATCAGGCCGCTGGCGACGTCCGCCAGGATGAAGGGCAGGAAGAAGATCATCCGGAACGCAATCGATCCGAACTGCCGGCCGGCCAGCAGCGCGGCCATGGCGAGCGCCAGCGGCAGCTGGATGAGCAATGACGCGGCAATGATCAGGAGGGTATTGCCAACCGCACGCTGGAACGTCGTATTGGTCAGGAGCTGCTGATAGTTGCCCAGGCCAAGAAACTTGTCGGCGCTCGGTGCGCGCAAGCCGTTCCAGTTGAAGAAGGAGGCACTTCCGGCCTCCAGGACCGGCAGGACAATGAACAATGTGAACAGAAGCAGTGCCGGCGCGGCGAAGACGATCGCGGTCCTCCAACCGCGTTGCTGGCGCCGGGATGCCGAGAAGGCGAGACGCCGTGACGAGTGCACGGCCGGAAGCGCAGTCATGCTAGCCTATGAGGAAATGTGGGGTTTCGGGAGGACACCGAAACCCCACCAGTTTGGGCCGGAGGACCCGCTAACGATTGTCCCAGGAGTCCTGGAGAGCTTTTGCCGCTTCATCGGGAGTCATTTCCCCCGCTGCCAGCGCTACGGCGACGTCGTTGAAGGTGCCGCCGGCGGCGGGCCCCAGATCGCGGTCGGCGAAATTCTGGTGCTTGGATGAGGCTGCAATGGTCTTGACGACCCACTGCAGCGTCGGGTCCTTGATGTACTGCTCCACTCCGATCGAAGAGGGAATACCCAGCCCGGCTTCGGCGATCACCTTCTGCTGCTCGATCGATACCCAGTATTCGAGGAACTTGGTGGCTTCCGGTGGGGACCCCTTGGTGATCACCCAGCCGGACAGTCCGCCCACGGTCTCACTGCCGTCGCCCTTGCCGCCGGCCGGCCCCGCCGGGAAGGGAACAGACAACAGATTGTCGCGCGAGATTCCCTTACCATCCTTGGCGTTGTCGGCCTGCTGGACAATCGCCCAGTTGCCAGCGAGATAGAGGGCGCCCTGGCCATCGCCGAACTGACCGATGGAGGGCAGCCAGGCGACGCTCAACCAGTCGTCCTTAAACGGCTGGAGCTTGCCCAGATCGATCAGATCCTGCGCGGCTTTGAGAAATTCCGGACTGTTGAAGCCGTCCTTGCGAACCTTGTTCATGATGTCGCCGCCGCCTTCACGGAGCATCAGGTAGAGCAGCCAGTGCTGAACCGGCCATTTGTCGCCACCCGAGGTCAGGATCGGGGTGACGCCTGCAGCCTTCAGCTTCTTGACGGCACCGACGAAGCCGTCCCAGGTCTTGAGGTCGTCCGTGGTCACGCCCGCTTTGTCGAGGAGCGTCTTGTTGGCGTAGAGGTTCACCAGGCTGAAGCTGTCGGCGACACCTACCTGCTTGCCGTTGACCTGAAATGCATTGACGGCCGAGGCCGGCACCAGTTTGAGCAAGGCGTCCTTGTCGGCGGAGATATCGGCAAGATAGCCGGCCGCATCCTGGGCCTCGATATCGCCGCCGCCGAAGCTCGAGACGACGTTCGGCGGATCGTTCGATTGCAGGAGCGTCGGCAGCTTGGTGCGCAGCGCCTCGTTTTCCATCGGCTCAAGCACGACCTTCACGCCGGGATTGGCGGCACTGAAGGAGTCCGCTGCCTTCTGCAGGATCGTGTTGAACGCCGGCGTGTCGCCGATGAAGAGCACGCGGATGGTGGTGTCGGCTGCCATCGCGCTGGACGCAAGCAAGCCTGTCGCGAGCGCGAGCGCGCTCAACGTCGTCTTGAACATGGTTATTCCTCCCCTCGCACGCAGCCGTACGGCGCGTGGCGCAGGCTTTGCTGCGCACGCCAAGTCTTGGTTTTGGATGAAAGCGCTGTCAAGGTCTTTTTGCACAAAAGACAATTCGTCTGACCAGGTCACTTTTACTCTGTCCGTTTTGGCGCTCTTGACGGTCGCTGCCTCGCAACTGGACTTACAAAAGCGAACATGCACAAACAGGAGATACGCGAGGGCGAAGAGTTCGATGGCCAAATCTTCGGTCGAGGTTCAGGACGATACGGCGGTCGGTTTAGTGGTCGCCCGCATCAAGGAGATGTTCGAGCAGGGCAATCTCAAGACCGGCTCGACGCTCCCTTCGGAGCGCGAACTCTGCGAGCTCTGTTCGGCGAGCCGCGCCACGGTGCGGGAGGCAATGCGCATCCTCAAGGCCTACGGCGTCGTGGAGGTGCGGCCGAAGTCCGGTGCGGTTGTCATCGACCGTCGGATGGAGACGGTGTTCGAGCTCTTCTCGTTCAGCACCCTCGACGTCTCTAGAAAAACGTTCCTCGACACGCAGGGATTTCGGCACCTCATCGAGGTTGGATGCTTCGACGAACTGATCGAGCGGATCGCACCGGCGGACGTCGTGGAGCTCAAGACCATCAACGACCTGATGCAGGCGACCGGATCATCACATGCAGCCGCCCTCGAAGATTTCCGGTTTCACGCGACCATGGTCGGGATCCTCGGCAACGACCAGCTCAACGAGCTCTATCGCCTGATGAAACCGATCATCGTCGGGGTCATGGAGACGGTGGTCGTCCGTGGCAAGTTCGTGGAGACCAATCATCGCCAGCATGCCGGCATTATCACGGCGCTCGAACGACACGACCGATTGTCATTCCAGTACCGCATCGCGGAACATTTGAGCGCTGGGCGGTATCTGTTTGCGGACGAGACCGACGAGGGTACGCCTCAGGTCGGTCGTCGCGTCAGGTAATCGTGGTCGAGCGAAGCAGCGTCAGCTTGGCCGAAGCCAGATGGGTGCGGCAGGCACGCTCGACGGCGGCCGGATTCCTGCTCAGCAGGGCCGAAATGTAGGCCAAATGCTCCTGGATCGCGATCTCGTTTCGCTGCCGCTCGTCGTGTTTGTTCCACTGGTAGTGGTAGTGGAAGATCAGACTGATGATGTCGTAGAAGCTGTCGATGAAGCGGTTCGGCGATGCTGCGTTGACGAGGCGATGGAACCGGGCGTCGAGATCGGAGAAGTCGTGATAGCGGCGATCAATCTGCTCGAAGAGCGCGACGTGCTCCAGGCGCAACGCCTCGAGGTGGCGCCAGTGTGCCGAAGTGTCGGGCAAGGCGGCGAAGGCCCGCGCTGAACGCACCTCGAACATCTCTCTGATCTCGAACAGCTCAAGCGCAAATTCCGGCGTGAAGCCCTTGAGGACCCACCCGGCGTTAGGGCGCTTCTCGATCAGCCCGAAGCGCTGGAAGCGGTTAAGGAACTCTCGGATGCTGGTCGTGGCGACGCCAAACTGGCGGGCCAATTCGAGTTCGTTGATCGTGGTGCCAGGGCGCGGATTGTCGCGCAGCATCCAATCCATGAACCGCTGTTCAACCTGAGCCGACATCGGAACGGTTTCCGCGTCGGGGAAGCGTCGGGAGGCAACGCGGCTCGCAACCACCATCCGCTTTGGCCCCTCACCCGCGATGGTGCCGTTCTCCGCCAGGACCGCGAGAACTTTCCGGATGGTTGTCCGGCTTACCTCCAGCTGAAAGCTGAGAGCGTTTTCGGAAGGCAACGTCTGCCCCTCGCTCAGGTCCGACAGCAGATCCAGGGCGTCGTTGAATGCGCGTTTGAATACGGTGTCGGACTTCATGTCGGGGGAGGGCTGCTGCGGGTGGAGACCTGACTCCTACCCGATAAAAAACAAGTTGACCATGCTCGGCCTTTGCCTTTTGTTGATAATAAACAGGAGGGGTTTTTGGGGGAATTGGTCAGCGAGCAGCCGGAAACGGCCCCGTCTGGAGGATCTTCTCATCGTCCGACAGCCTCGCTCGGGGTTACGGTGGGGCTGCGGCTCCTCGCGATCGGCCCCTTGCTCGTGTTGGTCATCCTGATCGGGGCGATCAGCCTGCTGACCCCCAATTTCCTGAAGCCGATCAATGTCAGCAACATCATCGCCCAGACCGCGGTGATCGCCATCGTGGCAATCGGCCAGCATCTGGTGATCCTGACCCGGGGCATCGACCTTTCGGTCGGCTCCAACCTGGCGCTGTCGACGGTCGTCGGGGGGCTGGTGTACCTGGGCACCGGGTCGGCACCCCTGGTGATCCTCGCCATCCTGCTGACCGGCGCCGCGGTCGGGGCCTTCAACGGGCTTGCCTTCGTCTACGGCCGCCTGCCGCATCCCTTCATCATCACACTTGCGACCCTCAGCATCTGCCGCGGCCTGGCGCTCGAACTCGCCCCTGGGCACACGACGATGCGCGGCATGCCGGACGTGATCCAGGCCATCGGCGGCGCGTCGACGTTCGGCATCCCCAACTCATTCTTCGTCGTGCTGGGCGTTGTCGTCATTGCGCTGATCATGACCAAGGCGATGGTGTGGGGACGCTGGATCTACGCCGTTGGCGGCGCCCCCGACGCGGCGCGGCAGATGGGCATTCCCGTCAAGGGCGTGCTGGTGTCGACCTACGTCATCTCTGGCCTGTGCGCGGGGATCGGCGCAGTCGTGCTGGCCGGGCGCACGGCCGCGAGCTCGCCCCTCTACGGCAACCTGCTCGAACTCGACACGATCGCCGCGGTGATCATCGGCGGCGCGAGCTTCCTTGGCGGCCGCGGCCACATCGGCCACGCGCTCGTAGGCGCCGTCACGATCGGCGTGATCCGCAACGCGCTCAACCTGCTCAATGTCGACGTGTTCTTCCAGATGATCGCGATCGGTTCGATCATCGTGGTGGCGGTCGAAGCCGACGTGCTGCGCAACTATCTCGAATCCCGCGTCCGCGTCCTGCAAGCCACGAGGACGCAATGACGACCACGACCGATCCCGTCCTCAGCGTCCGGAATGCCCAGAAGCACTTCGGGGCCGTGCATGCGCTCAAGGACGTCAGCCTCCAGGCCTATCGTGGCGAAGTGCTGGCCCTGCTGGGCGACAATGGCGCCGGCAAGTCGACGCTGATCAAATGCGTCAGCGGCGTGCACGGGCTCGATGCGGGCGAGATATTCCTCGATGGCGAGCGGGCCGACATCCGCACTCCCGCCAGCGCCCGACGCGCCGGGATCGAGACGGTCTATCAGGACCTCGCACTGTTCGACAACCTGACGCCGGCGCAGAACTTCTACTGCGGCCGAGAGATCGCCTCGCCGTCGTGGCTCCCGCGGGGCCTGCGCTTCCTCAGCCATCGGGCGATGGACCAGGAAGCGGCGCGCGTCCTCGACCGGCTCAAGGTGAAGCTGCCCAAGTTCGATGCGCCCGTCGCGCTGATGTCGGGCGGACAGCGCCAGGC